>LKMJ01003114.1_pt1 | contig 15407 bp, 13 predicted proteins | sample 643391 | NCBI WGS metagenome assembly LKMJ01 (sample SAMN04112250, study PRJNA286221) | soda lake metagenome | biome: soda lake; feature: Kulunda Steppe; material: water; isolation source: sample PL-Br10 brine of Picturesque Lake | place: Russia: Kulunda steppe | collected 2010-07
AATCCAGGAACACTCTTGCGGTTCAAACACGGGCTGGCAGACAAGTTGGTATACTCCACAATCAAGGAGGAACTCGGTGGAAACATCGAAATTTTCGTCTCAGGAGGAGGCAGCCTCAGTGAGGAACTCTGTAGCATCTTCAACGGAATGGGACTCACCATCGTGGAGGGATACGGCCTCACCGAAACCGCACCTGTTGTCTCCGTAAATTCACCGGAAGATATTCGACCAGGAACGGTCGGTGTCCCGCTTCTCAACGTCGATGTGGCCATCGACGAAACAAAAGGGTCCAAAGACGAAGTGAGTCTCTCAGACCCGGACAGTCTCGTCGGCGAGTTGCTCGTGCGTGGCCCGAACGTCACCGACGGTTACTGGAACAAACCCGGTGCGACAGAGCGTGCCTTCACCGAGGATGAGAGCGACCTGACAATCGCCGAAAGAAGCGAGGCGACTGAGAGTGATAGCGGTAAGTGGTTCCGGACGGGCGACCTCGTTGAACAGACCTCAGAGGGCTTTCTCATCATCCACGACCGCCTGAAACAACTCATCGTGCTGGATACGGGGAAAAACGTCCCACCGCAGCCAATCGAAGATGAGTTCTCCACTCGCGAACGCGTTGAGCAGATTATGGTCGTTGGCGATGACCAGAAGTTCATCGGTGCGCTCATTGTACCGAGCTTCCAGGCGCTTGCTGACTGGGCAGAGGCAAACGATATGACTGACTTGCCACACTACGAATCATTGATTCAATGGGCCTCAGTCGAAGAGCCGGTCGGAACGCCGCCGGGAGCAGAAGAGTTGATTGAAGACGACCGTGTCCGTGAATTCGTCGCCGAGGAAGTTAACGATGCAAACGAGCACTTTGAGAAGTATATGACCATCAAAGAGTTTGCGCTCGTTCCTGACGAGTGGACGCCGGAGAACAACCTCCTGACGCCTTCGATGAAAAAGAAACGCCGCGATATCCTCTCAACTTACGAGGAGAAAATCGAAGAGATATACGGCAACTAGACGCCACCGCTATTTTTTCTTAGGAGACTGTCTCGAACAGAATCGAAGAGAGCGCTGCGGCAAGTTCGCGAGCCGACTCTTCGCTTTCAGTGTGCAAATCGCCGGAGATAGGGCCTGCCTCTCCACCCACCCCTTCGGTTTCGGAGAGCGTGTCGATGCCGGTTGGATAACTTCTGGACCGTCGAGTTCGCTCACGGAGCGTTCGCAACGCAGCAGGCTCCAACTCGCGGCCGAGATGTTGGATATCATACCGGACGATATATCCCCGTGTGGCATCGCGGATGGCAACCACAGGCTGCTCTCGGTCGATACATTGCTCCCAGATCTGTTGTCGCCGCTGCTCGGATTCGTACAGCGGAATATGATGCGGTGTCAGATGGTCCATCGCTTGATTGTAGTTGGACTGCAAGAATATGTGTATGTCGCTGCGTGTGCAAACTGTGACAGGGGTGAGACAGCGGGCTATTCAAGTGCGGCAGTCGCCGCAGCCATGATGTCGAGTGCCTCCTCAATCGTCTCCATATCAGTTGCATAGGAGATGCGAGCATATCCGTCGCCCCGTGAACCAAATGCGTCACCGGGGACGACAACAACGCCTCGGTCGATGACTTCATCCACCCACCCGTCCGGAACCTTCGGCATCGCATAGAATGCACCGGCAGGCTCAGGACAGTCTAATCCCATTTCATCAAGCCCTGAGAGAAGCACCTCACGACGTTCTTTGAAGGCCTCGACCATCTCCCAGACTGGGTCCTGCGGTCCAGAGAGAGCCGCCTCTGCGGCGTACTGAGCGGGGGCGCTTGCACATGCCTGTGCATACTGGTGGACTCGGAGCATCCGCTCGATACGCTCGTGAGGGCCAGTGACCCAGCCCAGCCGCCAGCCAGTCATCGAATAGCTCTTAGAGCAAGCGTTGACCACAACGACATTTCCCTTGTCCGTAAATTCGAGCGGAGAACGGTGTTCGCCCTCAAAGACGATGTGTTCATACACTTCGTCGCTGATACAGAGGATATCGTGCTCATCGGCAATTCGCGCAAACTCCTGCATATCAGTTGGTGACTGAACGGCACCGGTCGGGTTCGCTGGGCTGTTGACGACGAACGCTTTGGTTTCGGGCGTGATTGCCTCCTCGACCGTCGCGGGGTCGAGCGTTAAATCCTCTCGAAGGCCAACGGGAACGGGTGTCCCACCTGCAAGGTGCGTCAGCGCATCGTAGGAGACGAATCCCGGGTCAGGAATGATGACCTCATCGCCTGCATCGACGTGTGCTTCGAGTGCGATATGCAGTGCTTCGCTGCCACCAGCAGTTGCAATGATGTTTGCAGGGTCGACCGACACGTCGTTATCTCGTCGATATTTTTCGGCGATGGCGTCACGGAGTTCGCTGGTTCCCTTGTTCGATGTGTAGGCATCGCTCTGCCCAGATTGGATAGCGTCGATAGCAGCCTCACGAGCATGGGCTGGCGTTGGAAAATCAGGCTGTCCGAGTCCCAGATTGATTGCATCGTCGCCCGCTGCTTCGAATACTTCACGAATACCGCTTATCGAGACACGTTCGACACGTGATGAAAACGATGGCATACTCACAGTGGCGTCCCGAGGCTGAATAACTCTTGATACTCTCAGCGGAATCGAACGCCTGACCCAGCACAATAGGACTCCAGCAAGCATTTGCACTCTGGCGTGTAACAGGATATATGGATGCACTGACGGGGGTCACGGTCGATGACAGAGCAGTTCTCATCGATGAGACGCTCGTTATTGCCGACCTTCATATCGGAAAAGCAGCCACGTCTGGCATCCAACTCCCTGTCGGTGGAGGCGAACGGATGGTCCAGCGTTTCGAGGCGCTCTGTCAGCGCTACACTCCAGAGGCAGTCGTCATTGCCGGTGATTTGCTTCACTCGTTCGATACCATTCCACGACTTGCAGAAGAAACTATTGCCGGACTGGAGGCCCTCACGACGGATATCGGTGCGGACCTCGTCGTTACTCCCGGGAATCACGATACTCTGATTGAAACAATCTGGTCAGGGAAACTCATCCCCGAATATCAGACCGGAAAGACCGTCATTGCTCATGGGCATGTCGAACCAGAGACGCAGGCCGACCGCTACGTCATCGGACACGACCATCCGACACTCGATATCGAGGGGACGCGGTATCCTTGCTTACTTGTCGGCGACAGCGTGTACAACGGCGCTGATGTGATTGTCCTCCCCTCATTCAACGACCTCGTTCGTGGTGTCGAGGTGACGGAGCTCACAGCGTCGGAGTTTCTTTCACCGATGCTTACTTCCGTGACCGAGTTACGACCGGTGGTCTATGACACTGCAGCCGACGAACCCCTTACGTTTCCTGCAATTGGACAGCTGCGACGGCAATCCACCTAGGTCTTTCCAGCGGTCAAGATACTCGTCATCGGTTGTGCCGAGTACTCGCCATATCATAAACGCTGATAAGTACGCCATCCAAGGGAGTCGTATGGAAAACGAATCACTGCGAAAGCCCGCTACAACAGCAATTAACCAGTGTATGAACCTGCAGCCATCCGAGAGTTGTCTTATCGTTACTGACGACAAACGGAAAGCAATCGCCGAAGCGCTGTATACGGTTGCAGGCGAAGTATCCGACGACGTTTCCGTTATCAGATATCCACCGGGTGAACAGCATGGAACCGAACCTCCCGAGCCAGTTGGAACGGCAATGGCCCATGCTGATGTCGTTCTGGCACCGACGACAAAGAGCTTGAGTCACACGAACGCCCGCTCGAATGCGACTGCAGCAGGTGCCCGCGCGGCCACGCTGCCCGGAATCACTGATGGCGTCTTTCTGATGGGTCTCGACGCGGATTACGAACGCATCGCAACCGAGTGTGAGAACGTTCTTGAACAGGTGGCCGACGCTGAGGAAATTCGTGTCACCTCACCACAAGGAACGGATATTACGCTGTCAATTGGCGACCGAGAATGGCTCCCCGATACAGGTATCGTCCACGAACCAGGTGACTTCTCGAACCTTCCTGCCGGAGAAGTCTTCGTGAGTCCAACCTCCGGCGACGGCACTATCGTCGTTGATGGGACGATTCGACCACACGGGAAGCTCGATGACGGACACACGGTTACATTTACTGTCGAAGATGGATTTGTGACTGACGTTGATGACCCGGAAATCAGCGAAGAACTGGAAGTCGCCGCCGAGGAAGTCGGTAACGATGCGTACAACCTCGCCGAACTTGGTATCGGAACCAACGTTGCTGTCACCGAACTGATTGGGTCGGTCCTCCTCGATGAAAAGGCCGGTGGAACCGTCCATCTGGCAGTCGGTGACGACCACGGTATCGGCGGAGATGTCGTCGCACCAATTCATATGGATGGCATTCTGACAGAGCCGACAGTGTACGCCGACGGCTCGGAAGTAACGCTCCCGACATCGTGAGCTGGTGAGAAATCGGGTGGTAAATCATGATGAATAGTTGGTTTAATTAAGCCCCCTTGTGAACAGCTATCCGACTATGGGTGAGAATCCACTAAAAGTGGTTAGCCGAATTACCCTCGCCATGTTTGGCGTGGGGGTGGGGATCGGCCTTGTTGCATTGTTCACCTGGGAATGGATTGAAGCACTTGTCATGACTGACCTAGGGGGTGAAGAACGGCAAGTCGTCGAAGGGTACACTCCGTTAGCCTTCCTGCTTATTGCAAGTATGAGCGCACCGCTCGTTGCCGGTATTGTGGGGATATTCGAGGGACTGCGAGCCTCGACGAACCGAAGTGTCATCATCATCGGAGTGGGCTGTCTTATCGGCGCAACGGTATTGCTGGTCGTTGCTGGTCTGTTCATCAGTCAGGCCGGGCCTGGAAACGGAGAGGAAGAAGGACCAGTCGGTGCCTTCGACCTGATTGCACTGGCAGGACTGAGTGGTATCGGAAGCTTTCTGTCTGGACTGTTCACGTCGAAGTTCGGCTCACAGTAGCTTCCATAGCACAACCTTTTAACGGGAAGTTACACCGACAGACAGGCTCTCGTCAGGTCAGTTCAATGCACAGACACTCCCATTCTAGGAGGCATGAGGCTCGTCAGTTCGGTCTCACTCAGTGGGAGTGTAGGCATCGAGAATAGGCGTTCTCCAGCCGTGAGTGATAAGTCAGGAGTTTATAACCCGTTCAACACCGTGAACCGTTTGGCTTGCACCGCCTGTAAAATGGAATGCCCATTCGTTTCGATACATACTATTGGCTGTCGACGGTCTTGTGCCACTGTCGATTGTCTCCAGTGAACCGGATAGCACACCACACTAGCTTTCGGGAAAAGCGAGTGAGTTCTAACAGCCAGTGAGAAGAAAAGACTGCAGCGTTACGAGTCGGGGTCGACAGCACCGACAAACCGGCTAGCGACGCCGAGTCCCATCGCCACGACGCCAGCGAGCAATCCGACGAACCCAACGAGTTGACCGAACGCCGTCAGGAACGTCCCGGCTTCCTCCTCATCGTCATCGGATTCCGATGCACTCTCAGTTTCGTCGGTTTCGGCATCGTCAGGCTCTAAATCAAGCTCCATCTCCAGTTGCAGCCAGTTCTGGCCTTCGGTATCAGCGGAACCGTCTTCATCGATACCGAGCGCCGCATCAATGATGGCGCTTCCAGATTCTTCGGTGATGACATACTCGTTATCAACGAAGACTGCTTCTCCACCCTCTTCATCAACATCCATCTCGCCTGAGAGGTCACCGCTTTCTTCCGTCGTTGCGGCAATCTCGAAGTTCAACTCAGCATCGGAATCCTGTACATCCACATCCATCTCACCCTCGACAGTCATCACCCCGTTTTCAGGGTCGTATTCACCGCCGAGATTGGGTGCTTCCACATCCGCTATCAGGTCAGCTGATGGGACATAGAGGTCAGGGAACTCGACGTCAGTCGCTTCCCATGTTCCATCGTCTTCATCGACTTCTCCGACCATCTGAATTGGATTTTCCCCGGTTGGCCAGTCCTCTGCTGCCTCATGTTCGACTGGTGGGAATGCAAGTCCATCCTCGTCTTCGAACAACACTTCTTCAATTTCATCGTCGCTGAGGTCACCGATGGTATCGTCGTCGGTAAACATGAATCCACCAGTGCTCTCGGCGAAGACATCTGCGTCACCGTCGGCATCTGATTCATCGCCGTCGTCAGCATCCGCATCCTCATTAGTGGCAAGACTGGCAGCTGTCTCTTCGCCACCCGCCTCGGCTGTCGCTTCGACATCATCATCCTCAGGTACGTCCATCTCAACGGTCTCGCTTTCACCAGCAGCGAGCGTGAGGTCCTCTTCAACTGATTCGTCATCAGCTTCGAGACTGACCGTTGTCTCACCCTCGGCATCACCAACGTTTTCGACCGTCGCAAAGACCAGTCCTTCCTCGCTACCGAGTTCAGTATCGAATTCAGCCGTGGCAGTCGTCAACTCGATATCTTCCTCCTCAGTTTCGTCTTCTTCGACATCAACTTCAGTGGTTTCATCAAGATGACCATCGGCCGTAACTTCGAGGTCATCACCATCTGCGAGGACCTCGATTTCGTACTCGCCATTCTCATCAGTTACTGTGTCTTCTTCGCTTGATTCGACGACGGCATCTTCGAGTGGTTCACCGTCTTCATCTGCAACGACGCCTTCGACAGTGCCTGTTGGAAGTCCATCACCATCGAGTTCCGTGATGTCGAGGCCCAGTTCGAGTTCAAGCCAATTTTCGCCAGGGTCGTCCGCTGGGAGGTCAAGGGACCCATCAACGGCACCGTGACCCGACTCTTCATCAACGGTATACTCGTTATCGACGGTGGTAACCGAATCAGCGGAGGCCTCACCGGTTAGTTCACCGCTTTCGTCGGTTGTCAGCTCAATATCGAAGGCAAATGAGGCTTCACCATCAAGATCAACCTCAAGCGTACCCTCCGCAGTCATGTCACCGGTTTCCAGGTCGATATCACCCTCAAATCCGGGCGTATCAACCGAAGCGGGGAGCGGGAGATTTTCATCCTCAATATCGGGGAACTCAACGTTGGTCGATTCCCACTCACCATCTTCAACGAGCCCCTCGATTTCGATGGCGTTTCCACCATCCTCCGTTGGGAGTGCCAGGGATTCATCGTCGACGAATTCGTCCTCAGTAAAGAGGATATATCCATCAGTACTCGTTGCAGTGAACGTGGCGTCAGCTCCCTCATCATCAAGCGGTTCGTCTACCTCAACATCTGCATTAACGCTGTCGTCGTCTGCAGTCAGCTCTGCAGTGTAGTCACCCTCATCATCCTCGTCAGTTTCCCATGTGAGTGAGAACGACTCGGACTCGTCGCCACCGAGTTCAATATCCGCCGTCTCCTCTTCATCTTCGAGTTCGATTGTCGCTTCTGTCTCGCCTGAGGCTTCGCCCACATTTTCAACAGTTGCTTCGACGTCGACCACATCTCCTGCATTGACGCTATCGCCATCGAGCTCCAGTTCGAACTCGGCTTCACCTGACGCAAGTTCGAAGTCTTCACTCGCTGTTTCGCCATCTTCAATCTCGACTTCTGTCGTCACTTCCTCGAAGCCTTCGGCTTCGACTGTCGCGTCGTATTCCCCAGCATCGACGTTTTCAAGGACATATTCGCCGTCCTCATCCGTCCGTGTATCGGCTTCATCTTCCAATTCAACGGTTGCATCCTCGATTGGGTCACCGGCTTCATCGCTCACTTGCCCTTCGATATCACCCAGTTCCAGGTCACCATCAACTTCCTCTGCTTCAAACTCGAATGGCAGGTATAACCACTGTGCGCCGGAGTCAGTGGCAGGGAGGCCAACCGCAGAGTCGATAACACCATCGCCAGTCTCGTCATCAGCAATAAACTCGTTATCGACAGCGACAACGCTCCCTCCTTCTTCGCCAAGGTCGGCCTCACCACTCAAGTCACCACTGCCGTCTGTCACTGCCTCGATATCGAATTCAAACGAACCAACACCTTCGACGGAGACCTGCAGCAAGCCCTCGACCGACATCTCATCCGCTTCGTGGTCGTAGGTTCCATCAAGGCCGAGTGGTGCGCTCACCTCTGCCTCAAGGTCAGCATCTTCGACAAACAGCGTCGGGAAATCAACGTCAGTTGACGTCCACGTGTCCCCGGATACCAGCCCTTCAACGGTAATTGGTTCACCGGACTCTTCTTCAACCTCATCTCCATCCGGCGGGAGAACTAATCCTTCCTCCTCAGCTTCCGATGCGGAATCATCCTCAAAGCCGATGTATCCTCCGGATTCGCTCTCTCCTTCCAGCAGCGCGTCAACATCAAGGTCGCTTTCGTCGATAACTTCTATCTCGGCGGTATCGGAGTCATCATCGCTTTCAACTTCTAGCTCAACGTCACCCTCACCTTCTGCTTCCCATTCGAGCGTGAAGTCAGTCTCGTGGTCAAGCAGGTCAGGGGTCACATCGTCTTCGATATCCTCACCGAGTTCGATTGTCTCGCTATCGACTTCCTCACCATCAGCCGTCAGCGTAATCTCCTGTTCTTCGCTTCCCGTTCCTTCGTTCTCTACTTGCACACGCACACCGACCACATCTTCTTCAACTACCTCATCATCGGCTGGCGTGGCGTTCACATTATATTCTGTAGCTCCAGGAGAGAGTGTGAAGTCCTGGTCCGTTGTTTCGAGCGGCTCGAAATCAATCTCTTGTTCGAACGGTTCAAACCCTTCAGCGTTCACACGAACCTCCTGTTCACCGGGCTCGAACCCATCCAGAGAGAAGGAACCATCCGCGCCCGTTACGACATCGGCGGTTGCATCATCAACGATGTCGACTGATGCATTTTCAATCGAATCTCCGCTGTTGTCCTCAACGACACCTTCGAGCTCGCTATCCTCGCCGACGAACTCCTCAAACTGCATGTCAAGATTGAGTTCCAGGAAGTTCGCACCGACTTCATCAGCAACCCAGTTACCGTCATCATCGACTAGCTGGGCATTTTCTTCGATATTCTCGTAATCGTAGCCTGCCTCTTGCTGGCGTTCTTCATCAACGATAAACTCGTTATCGACCAGCGAAACATCACCGTCACCCTCCCAGGTATCGGTATCCACTTCTAATTCACCAAATCCGTCCGAAAGGTCCCCACTCCCTTCAGTCGTGGATTCAGTGAGGTCGAATTTAAATGCGGCCTGACCTGCAAGCGCCGTGTTCTCCACTTCAAGCGTACTCGAAGTGATGTTCATCGTCCCTTCATCGAAATCAAGGTACCCCTCCATGGGTTCAAGGACGTTCACGTTCGTCGGAACGTCGTCATCAGTTGCAGGAACATCAGGGAAGCTAATGTCGTCAGGCATGGCTCGCCACTCCCCATCTTCAGTAAAGTCTGCCTCGATGATAATTTCGTCATCTGCGTAGTCATCGAAATCAGGAATCGGCGGGAGTTCTGCTACCGCATCTTCTTTCCCTGGGTCTTCATCTTCACCGAAGGAAATGTAACCCTCGGGACTGCTCGTAGCAGTGAACGACCCAACTGCATCATCAATGGCTGGCTCTAACGATTCTGGAACGAACTCGATGGTTCCTTCACCAGCCCAGATATTATCGGGGTCGTAGCTGAACAGTTCAGTTCCGAGGATGTTGTCAATGATACCGACATCCTCGGCACCGGTTGCTTCACGGTCGCCGATTGAAACGCTCGTGTGGTCACCCTCTTTTGCATCTTCACCGGGCGAGAAGGTAAACCGGAACAGGTCATTGTCATCGAAGGCTGGGAATTCCACTTCATCACCTTCACCGGTAATCTGTTCGAGGATTTCTTCTCCACCAATATCAGGTCCTTCCCATTCGATTTCCACGGTAACTGTATCGCTTCCTGGTTCCGACGTTTCCGCAACCTCCAGCGCATCGTCTTCTTGGGCGGTCGTCGCAATAACGCCATCAGTTGGCGTCACATCCTCAAGCTCAATCTCGCTTTCGTCGTATTCGAGTTCGAACTCCAGTTTATGAATCGGGTCACTTTCCCCCAGGTCCTGTGCAGTGACGTGCACATCGACTGTCGAATCGTTCCCCATCTCTAGCTCGTTATCGGTTGGAATCAACCCATAGTCTACCGAATCCTCAGCCGCTGGTGGCCAGGTCGCATTGCCTGAATACGCTAACTGCGAGTCAGGGCCAATTGCCGAATCAACGGCTGAGTGACCGTCAGTCTGGTCACTTGCTGCTGCCGGCCCCATCAGTACCGCGGCCGTTGCTGTCACAAGCAGGATAGTCAACAACACGACAAATACCCCCCTATGTCGTGAAAGACTACCCCTGAAACTATTCAATGCATTCTGAAGACACACGCGAGTGTCTGCTGGTTGCGTTTTCATGTGAATCCCCACGTAAACTCATATATCAATATTATATCCAATTACTTAACTATGATTGAACGATGGGAACGTTCAGTGCTGTTTTGCAATTTCAGATAATGATAATTAGTTGGCTATTTCCTTCGTGAGAATATTTTATTTCCCACAAAGGAATTGATTCTGACGACTGTTTAAATAGCAAAGCGGGGCCACCAACGGTATGTCAGTTCGAAATCTTTGGCAGGATGACCGAGCAATCGAAGGCCTCCCCATCAGGTTAGTGATTGCACTAGTTGTCGGGGTTGCGTGCCTTTCCGTAATGATGACAGTCATCGATGGGATGGAGACGTTCGAATCGACTGAACTGGAAACCCATCCTGAACCGGAGATTATTCCAGAAGATGAAACCGATGTGACTGTGACAGTGACTGATAGCGATGGAAACACAATCTCCGGCGCAACAGTCATAGCAGAAGGGGATACCGCCTCACTACCTGAGATAGTGACTGCTGAAACAGACGAAAATGGCAATGCAACGGTATCGCTTGACCCATCGCTCCATCAAAACCGTGACCGCGGAGAGATAGCTCTCGATATTAGACCACCTGAAGGTGACTATACCGATGACCGAGAGAATACCGGAATTCTGGTCCTTGATAGCTAGGACACTCCTCTCATCAGTGCCGGTTAGTCCCCATCCCAATCAATCCAATCGAGTTCCCAGCCTCGGCGCCGTTGTGCATGTTGTCTTGCAAATTCACGGTCTTCGCGATGCATTCGATTGCGTTCCAGCGTGCCGGCCTGCTCGCCGTCGACAAGCATCGGTTCAAATGCACACCCACCCAGTCGAGTTACCGACCCGTTCCTGTCAACCACAGCAATGGATTGACGCTGTGTTCCGAGTGGCATGACTAATTGGCCATCCTCCGTTAGCTGGTCAAGCAGTGCTTTCGGTGGGCGAACCGCTGCTGCTTCGAGCAGAATCTTATCATATGGTGCGTACTCCTGAAATCCACCCGCACCGTCGCAGCAATCGACGAGGACCGACTGATACCCCGCCCGAGCCAATGCATCGCGCGCCTCGTACACAACACGCCGGTTGATATCAACTGCCTGGACGTTCTCCCCACCGACTATCTCTGCAATGACGGCCGCTGTATACCCGACGCCTGCTCCGACAACCAACACATCTTCACCTTGTCTTGGGGACAGAGGCTCCAGCAACCGAGCGACAGTACTCGGAGCCAATACTCGTGTTCCGAACCGCTCGAATGGTCTATCAGCATATGCCGCTTGCTCGTTGGCCAGAAACTGGTGACGCGGGACAGCACGCATTGCAACCGAGAGGGACTCGCTTTCAAGACAGCCTTTGCTCTCGTGTTCGAGGCTGTCGACCATATCGTCCCGCAACACCGAAGGGTCCATACTGTCTATCCGTGCTCCGGGCTATTGAGTCAACCGCCTCCAGCTATCGTAGTGGAACGAATCGAACGTACCCATGTTCCTCGCGTTCAAAGCGGTTCTCCGCGGTTTTCGTCATTCGCACGAGAATCTGCTGAGTGTCACCGACCGGACCGAGCAGGTGTCCACCCGCTGCGAGTTGCTCTCTGAGTGGGCTCGGAAATTCCGCCGCAGCACATGTCAAATAGATTGCGTCGAAGGGGGCTTGTTCCGGCCACCCCTGCTTGCCGTCCCCCGCACAGACAGAAATATCCCCATATCCAAGCGCCTGCAGTGTTCCTCGTGCGCGCTCGGCGAGCGAGTCGTGATACTCAACTGAATACACGTTCTCCGAACCCACAACTTCGGCAGTCACGGCTGCGTGATAGCCACACCCAGTTCCAATTTCGAGTACCCGTTCCCCCTGAGAGAGTTCAAGCAACTCCGTCATGATGGCAACCATATGCGGAGCACTGATTGTCTGACCGTCACCAATCGGGAGCGGTCGGTCCCGATACGCTTCCGAACGATGTTGTTCTGGAACAAATTCGTGGCGGGGAACTGCCAGCAGGGCATCCTTCGTTCGCTGTGACAGTGATTCACGCTGTTCCAGGCTGGCAACAAGTTCAGCTCGCTGCTCCTCGGGCGTCATCCCTACCACGCCGACCAGGCGCTGGTCGACTCGTCTCTGGCATACACACGCTGGATATCTTTCGCAACAGCGCTGTCGCCGGGATGGTCAAGTTTTTCATGGTGATATCCTTCTGCGTCCTCGCGAAGATACAACCCCTCGACGGTAAACTCCTCACCACCGAGCTCGTCGACTGCATCCACTGTGAACTCATAGTCGCCGGGAACCTGCAGTTTGAGGCTCCGCGTATCATCTCGTGTCCCAGATTTTGGATGGAGCGTGATATTGACACTGACGTTGCCCACTGCACGACTCCAGATGGTCTCGACATCCCCAGCCTGCGCCTCATCTTTCCGACCGCTTGCCGTCTCAAGGCTCGTAATCCGTGCCGTCATAATAGCCTCGTCAGTTTCCGCGAGGAATTCCTCCCCGACAGCCAGTTCTTCGGCTTCAGGAACAGAGACGCTTGAAGCAAAGGATTCTCCATCCTGTGAAATAATGACCTCCGTATCAACAGTCCGTTCTCGTTGGATGGTTGTCTTGTGGACGTGGCTACAGGCAGTACACCGCACCGTCGCTTGTCCCCCATCACGTAATACCTCGTGCACAGTTTCCGCTTCCGGCGAACACGACGGGCAAATAACTGCGACGCGCTCAGTTGGTTCACTCATACCCCACTTTCGCGGTTCTGATACAAAAGGCGTGGGAACCAGCACAGAGACAGTGACACTAACACTCTCAAGGGCACTTTCGTGGAAACCACGAGACTGCTCAATTGCGTGACAGCTACTGATGGAACACAGATGAGTGCCGAAAGTTTTTCCCTTTCATCGTCTTACCTACGTGCATGAATCGCGACGACCCATTCGACGAGTTCTTCGACGAGATTGAACGGATGATGAACGATATGTTCGGTGCCAACGCAGAGTTCCACTTCGAACACAACGCTGGTTCTCCATCCGCTGGTAGCGGTGGGAACGTCCACCTCGATATTCAAGAAACGAACGAGGAGGTGCGTGTCATTGCAGATATTCCCGGTGTTGACAAAGAGCACATCGACCTCCAGTGTGACGGACGAACACTCATGCTCGAAGCAAGCGGCAGTGAACGGACCTACAGCGAACGAATCTCACTCCCTACACAGGTGGACGAACACTCCGCCCAGGCGACCTACAACAACGGCATACTTGAAGTGACATTCGACCGTACGGACGATTCAACACGTATCGATATTTAATTGGTAGTGAGACCAGCAGTCGATCTCCACTTGGTGGGATAAGACTAAGTTCACGACTCGCGAACGCTTTTACACGATGGTTAACCTCGACAATATCATGCCCGTCGACGATGACGAAACGTACACCAAACACGTCTATGCAATCGTGATACTCTGGATTGTTGTCACGCTTATTATTGCCGTCGGTTTTACGTTTTTCATCCCCTGAAACTCTCGTTTTGAGCGAACGGTCAAACGAGGAGTAATACCGATACGCTGGCCGATTCTTTCACTCTGTCTCTCTGATAAGAGACGCAACTGTATCCCAGAAGCCGGATTCGTATTTTGTTGCGGTATCAATTGTCGGACGAGCGTTCGTTTCGTTCACGACGACGCGGTCGTCCGTGACAAGCAGGTCGACACCGAGCCAAGGGATTTCCAGCGCAGATGCGACGCATTCGACGAGTTGCTGTAACTCATCGTCGAGTGTGATTCCCGTCGCGCTTGCACCACGATGGACGTTGTGTTTCCACCGCCCGTCCGCAAGCGCTACCTCTGATAACTGCCGTTCGACAGCACCGGCGTACTCCCCATCGATAACCATCGCCCGGTAGTCGCGCGCATTCGGAATATACTCCTGAACGATAAATGAGCGGTCGCCGGTCGCGCGGTAATCGTGTACCAGGTCCAGATAATCACAGATACCGAGAAACGAATCGATATCGTGGGCTTTCGCCACACCAATACCCTGCGTCGTCGAGTTCGGTTTGACGACGACGGGGGGTTCAAATTGCTTGAAAGCGGTAGCCAGGTCCTCGGTATCCGCGGGGTTTGAGACGACGACCGTTTCGGGAACTGGAATCTCGGCGGCTGACAGGCGCGCCAGCGTCTCGCCTTTAAACCGGGACCGAAGGAGTTGTTCGCGGCCGTTCACCCAGTTGATATCGAGAAGCGCATCACCGATTCCACCCTCGGCAAGTCGTGGTGGGAAAACAAAGCCAACGTCGAAATCCGTATCAGCAAATGCAGTCCGTTCTCTCTCTCCGACTCTGAAGGTCCGGTTGCGTGTCCGGATTGATACCGCGTTGATTCCCCGGTCCGCAAGCGGGGCTTGCATCCGCTCATATGTTTCAGCTTCCGTGGCGACGGCCAGACGCAGCATACCTTCTAGATGGAACACCTGCAGCAAAGAACTGCTGGTCTGAATGAGGAGCAGGCGAGCGAACCGCTATTCGAACGGAAACTGAGGAAAAAAGCCGATTCAGGCAACGAGCAGTTCTTCACCGCGTTCGACTCGAATCGTACACGGTGGGGTAATCTTGTTGTACGCACGGCGGTAGGCTTCCTTCACTGCCTCTGCCTGGTCGACCTCACACCACGCGGTAAAGAGCTGTTCGTTTGCCTGGATACGGGCGGCCGTCCCAACGATTTTTCCGAACGACTGTCGCATTCCGTCGGAAACACGGTCTGCACCCGCGCCAGTCGCCTGTTTGTTCTCACGGATAACCTGGTGTGGGAACTTCCGTAGGGTCATTCGGTAGTTGCCCTCTCCGAGTTCCTTAATCAGGTGGCGGTTTGCCGACAGTCGTGATGCTTCAAGCGAGCCGTGGCGAATCTGGACGGCTTCGTCGACGAGCAGCGAAATCTGTACCGGGTACTCGTCCGTATCTTTCTGTTTGTCACCCATCTCGAACTGCGCAATCTTCGAGCCAGGGATGCCAGTGATGTACTCTCGTCGTGTGTACGAGGGCTTGTCGATATCCCTGTACATTGAGG
>LKMJ01003115.1_pt1 | contig 15405 bp, 13 predicted proteins | sample 643391 | NCBI WGS metagenome assembly LKMJ01 (sample SAMN04112250, study PRJNA286221) | soda lake metagenome | biome: soda lake; feature: Kulunda Steppe; material: water; isolation source: sample PL-Br10 brine of Picturesque Lake | place: Russia: Kulunda steppe | collected 2010-07
TGTGTGTGTGTGTGTGTGTGTGTGTGTGTGTGTGTGTGTGTGTGTGTGTGTGTGTGTGTGTGCATGCGCGCGTGTTTGTGTGTTGGGGTGTCTGTATGTGTTTGCGTGCATGTGTGTGTATGTGTGCGTGTGCGTGCGCGTGAGAGAGTTCTGTGTGTGTTCTGTGTATGCGTTGGGGGGGGGTGATGCAAAGGTGAAGGTTAGAGTAAGGGTGCATGTGTCTTGTCATGTGGGTATGGTTGTGTGGGTGAGGATATATGCAAGTTTGGGGATGGGTAGATTTTTCGTGACGCTGCATCACTGTTTAATCCCACTGGTTTAATCCAGCTGTTATTCCAGTGTGCAATGCTGTTACAGTATCACAATCCTTGGTCTGTCATACTTTGTCTCGTCAGGGCCCAATCTTCAAGTTAAAGCCATAAAAAATGTGTAAAACACACAAACACATTCACGAACGATCACTCAATATACGCATGTGCATGTGTTAAACATGATGTGTACATGGTTCACTCACTGACAGAGCTTCATACCTCATAAAATCCTGATCAGGACGCTCTGCTGGGCCTTCAAGCAAGCATTGTGCTGGCGCTCCTGACATCAGCTGTCCTGCTGGTTCAGCCTGAGTCTGTTGTTAAACAAAAAACAACTGACCCATCCCAGGCAGTGCTTGCTGCGCTGGACAGGGCTGACAGGAGGCTGGAGAACGTTTTACAGGTGAGGGTACCTCCTAAAGCCGTCGCACAAGCATGGCGCACACTCTAGAATCTAGAGTATAGATTAATGTGTTGACATAGAAATAGGCATGTGGCACTCAAGCATGGCAAATGTTGCTCCATGGTCATCCAGCTTTGTTACCTGTTGCTGCAAGTGGCTCCAGCTTTTTATCTGCTATAAACAGGTGACTCTATTGATCAATTGTTGTTTACTGAGACCAGGGAAGGAACAGCAGACAGAAGTCAGACCGCAGCTCTGTCTCCTTGGTTGATTGAATACGAATCTGCTTCCCTTGATATAACGCTTCTGGAAATAACTTAACACCATGGGCAAGGGTCTTGCCTCCGCACCTGCTTCAGCCCTGTGCCTCCAACAAGAATTATGGCTGTCCAAGTTGTGTGAGTGCCTGGCCAAATCTCTTGTGTGCGTCTTTGCTGCTAATCAGTCACGCACGTTTTTCACTCGTCAAGCTTATCAGACAAGCAGCACACAGGAGCAAAGCCGTGCACCCACAGGTGGTCTGGAAGTGGTGACTCCCCTTGGCCTCAGTTTGCAGCGTGTGAGTCAATAATTCTGTCCTGAACTGAGGTGCCGCGTGAAGGGCATGTGGCTGCCGGGGCCTTAAGTCATGTTAGCCTGTATCATGCTCACAGTCAGTATGTCTTGTTTGTTGTGCCAACCGTCCTCCAGGTCAGCGTAAACCTCAACCCTTTTCAACAAGGCAGCGCGGGGGCTGGAGGGTTGCGCGCCAAGGCTATGACAGAAACGCCGTTTGCTTCTGGGCTTCGCCTCTTCCAGATGTGGTTCACCAAGCCATACTCACCAACTAGCTGGTCCCTTGACAAGGTATGCAACAAAGTGCATGCCTGTCTTTGTTGAATGCGTACCCAGCTGCAGAAATATGCTGGATGCCTTCTGCGCCTCTTCACAATTCTTTTGCTCAGCTGCCCTTGCAGTGCCATGTTCTGGTGGTACGTGGTGGTAAGTGCAGTTGGAAAGCTGCCAAACTTTGTTCAAATGGCTGCGTTTCAGCAGCATTTTCGTACGCTACAATACTGTCAAGTAATGTACAAGCACAAGGTGCAATGTCTTACAATTGACAATTTCCCCTACCTAAATTTGTGAGATGTTCATGAACAAGCCAGAAGCACTGTTCCTTTAAAGTCACAGCTGCAAAGCAAAGGCCCAAGCTGCGGACACACAGCTGGTAAAGCAGCTCTGCTATCTGTCCTCAGCTGTGGTTGTTTTTGTGCCTTGCTCCAGGCTGCCGTTATACTGCCAAGCACCTGTGTTTTCCTAGCTGCCAACGAGCTACTGCTTCGAGGAGTGTTTGCAACCTTGTTCTCAAGATGGGCCCAAGAAGCAGTCACAAAAGCCGACAGCTCAAGCTTCTTGGTCTGGGCCAAAGTTTTTGGCTACGCGACAGACGACACATTCAGGTATGACACAAAGTGTGCACTATTCACGTGACTATGATTTGGACATGCAACCATGCTTTGATTGTTATGGAAATGACAAGGGAAGGATACACGATCTTTGAACTGCTGAGTTTTCAGGGATTCGTTGTGTGAGCATGGTTTCATGGAACAGCACCAGGCAAGCTGATTGTTGCACATGTTTTTAACTCGTTTATTGTTGCTTCAAAATCTGCGGGCACACCTCTTTTGCTAATTCTACTTGCCTTACATGTGCATGCACTCTCGTGCGCATGCACACGCACACATGCACATTCACGCGTGCTCACACACACATACACACACGCACGCACGCACGCGCACACGTACACACGCAAAGTGTGCGCTTTTGGTACAGGTGGCTAGGTACCATGGTAGTGGGCTTGCTTTCTGTAGCTGCCACCACTCCCTCAGCAGAAAGGGCGCAGAAGTGGGCACGTGCTGTGCTACGAGAAGACCTTCTTGAAGTGGGTGGGAGAGATGCAGTCAGGAGCGACCAGGAGCAGGCGAGCGGCAGTGAGAGTAGCAGCAGCCAAGTAGCTGAAGGAGGTGTGAGCGTAAATGGAGCCATGTACAGAAGTGATGCCCGCAGCAACAGCCTGTCGAATAGCGCCAGTGGGAGGTACAATGGCGCAAACGAGAAGGAGATGGCCACGGACAATGCACAGATATCTGGGGTAGAACCCAAAGGTGGAGCTGATTCAACCAAGGCGAAGGACGAATTAGGGCCAAACCACGCCATTGCCTATGATGCCAGCACTGGGGAGGTGAGGTGCGCAAATTGCACTCACAGCTGCTTGCTGCCATTTGGTGTCATAGGGCACTGGTGTTGACCGTTGCTACCACTAGGGATAAAAGAGATCTGAAAGAAAGAGCTCATCTGAGGCTTGTACTGCTTGGCGCACTCCTCCTTTGCTGGTGACAGGTAGGGCTTATGGACATTGTTGTCGTCTCTGAAGATGAGAACCCTACGCAAGAGGACGAGGTGGTGTACAACTTTGCAGCTGCGTACGGCATTGCACAGGCAAGTTCTTAAAATTTTGGGCACCAAGTCTTCAAGGTGCTTCCCTAGGCAGGCAGAGGCCCAGGATTGTCTTCCAGACACCTCTTTGGCGTGACATGCCTCATGAACATCCACAAGATTGCAGCGGCAGGTAGACACTGCCGGTCACATTTTGCTGCCGCCCCTGCTGCTGAATACCTGGGAATGCGCATGCACCCTGAGAGAGAATCTTGCATATCAATGAGCCCATACCCATGCCTGCCTAACCAGAGTTTCCTGTAGAAGCATATCCATTACTTCCACCTGCTTTCTGAATGCAGGTGCTGCAAGTCACTTTATTGTATGGCTTGACGGGGAACCTGGTGGCTCCGCTTGTGGCGCGGGTTGGGATGGACATATTTGGGATTGCTGCGGCTGCAAAAAGTGAAGAAGCAGCAGCAAGTAATGCATCTTAGCCCATTTATCCTTGGTTACAATGACTTTGCCATTCACTGACAGCTGCTGCATGCCTTCAGATACATTACTTCATGCAAACCTTGTAATTTAATGTATGTCTAAAAGAGTACAAAGCTTCTCTTGGCACTCCTTCAGCGCGGAAGGTCAGACATGAAAGTAAAGCCAAGAAAGAGGGACACAGAGGAGGGACACAGAGGCTAGCAGTGGGTGCGCTAGACAGCATATGTGACAAGAATGATTGAAAAGAGATGCATGGCAGGTATGATACGCAGCCTAGATGAATGTGTGGCACTTCCGAGGAGTCCTTATTCAACGCTGGTTAGGCAGCCAAACTGTACAGCTTGACTCGCTGCAGGACTGCCAGTCTGATTAAGTAGTGTGAAATGCAGATTATGGTATGCCCCTACGTAGGGAGTTAAAGGGTCAGTGGTGCGCAAAAAAGAATCTCAGTGGTTCCCAAAAAGCAAACTTGCATAATCCGTCTCTGTACCTGTAAAAATAAATCAATTTTATTGAACAAAAAATTGGAACCCTTGGACTTGGTCTGCCTACGTAAAACCACTGGGCATCCTCTCCACATCGCGCTCACTGCACGTCACAGCTTATTCGACATGAGCTCTGCATCTAATCAGGTGCTTGATATGAGCTGTGTGCTGGCTGAATTGTGCAGAGCGATTTTCCTCCTCATCGACAGCTTCACACGTCAGCATCGGTTCCGGGGGGGGTCTCCCTCCCTTGAAAAGTCATGCATACGTGCAACGAAGGAAAAAATTTGTCTTCTTGCGTTCAGGATGCTGCTGTGGCACACACCGCCATGCCATCCCTGCTCCACCAGCCGAGCGTAAGTCCTCATCCTACATCTGCCGCCACGCAGCAGGGCATGGCGCAGCACAGCATGGCCCAGTCTACCACTACCTATACTCTGCCTAAAGGCGTGTTGACGGAGCTGCTTACATCTGGGATGAGTGTGGGGGCTGCAAACACAGCCACCAACCCGCTGGTGCGTGTCTTTCTAAGTATCAAGGATCCTTCGTAGGGCGTGCGCAGGATCATTAAGTGAAATTTTTTTGAATTGATCATTGTGGCAATTCAAGCTTCAACTCGCCTTGTTTGCAGTGACATGTTTGACTAACTATTTGACGGATCAGGCTGCACTCGTAGCAACACACAGTGAGCTGCCATGGTCAGATCAGCAGCCGCGCTGCAAAAGGGAAGTGCCTCGCAGCCATTAGGTGTATTGAGCATTGTATCATGACAAGCTTTGTACATCATGACACTTCTCACACAACTATCAAATGCCCTACGGCGTTCGCTATCTTAGAATTCCTGCTTTCATTTGAACGAGGACTTTCCTGGCATCACATCCACTGTTGCCAGCGTTTAGGGGTAAGAAATTCCACATATCTGCATGGTTTGTCTTGATTTGCCATTGCTCTTCCCTGGCATGAGCATGAGTCTCTCTTACCAAAGCAAGCCCAGACTTGTCACATTGTGCCGCGCCGACCATGTCCACCCATGCTGGATCTTTCTTAAAAGGCACTGTTATTTCTGCAGGCAGATGGAGAAGCACAAGGAGCAAGCTTAGCACTTTATGTATTTTAAGTGGGCAAATTTCCAGGAAGAAGACCTCAGCAAAAGTTAGTGTACATGCATGTGTTCAGGATGTCGTGAAAGTGAGGCTACAGCTGGAACGAAGCAAAGTTGCTGAAGGTGTCAAGCCTCCTGGCATGGTGAGTAGACGTTCATTGCATGCTTTCAGTTTCCATTGATTGTGCAACTTTCCCCATCTTAGGCATAAATACAAATGCCCAGGGCTGATTGTACAGCCCATTGAATTGCCCCCTTAGGGCTGATCTGTCAAGTCCATCAAATTGCTTATCTTGATTTGGATCCACGTCAAGATAAGAGGAGAATGTGGAGGTGAATGGAGCCTTGTCAAGTGCGGGACAGGAAGTGCTGTCATACATGAATACACTGGCATGTTCTTGTGCATGGCCTTCCAGCCCGCACACATCAGGAAAAATGTCCTATCCATTTCCATGGCATTGCAAGGAGGTGTGCGCTGACCTTTTCAGGGTTGCAGCTGCCGTCAAGTTCCATTGTTTAACAATGACAAGTTTTCATGCCTCTGCAGGAAAACTTGCCTGCTCCCAGAGCAACGCTGTGCTAACCCTGCATGAGGGCTTCACTTCTATACAACCGCCACGCCCTGCTAAGCAGCACAACCAAGTTTTATTTGCAGGTCAAGACAGGCTTGGGTGTGGTCAGGAACGAGGGCGTTGCTGCTCTTTGGAGTGGACTGGGCCCCAGCCTTGCCCGGGGCTTCTTTTTTGGAGGTGTGTCAGGTTACACCCTGCCGCAGACACCTATTCAGGCTATAGCAATATGACCTCTTAGCATGCATGTGCTACCCATTGATTTAGTGCTCGTACAAACAACATGGATCTGGGTTGATGAGGATCAGGAACATGTGCAGGTGTGATTGCTCTAGAGCCGCTCTGCATCTGATAAGATCGCCCAATGATTTGGAATCAAGCATTCCCTTTCTACATAGTGCAGAAATGCTGGGCTATCACTGGAGCTCTATTCCTCCAGGCTCGCACCTGGGATAGGTAGATAGAGTGATGCCTGATTCACAAATCTTACGTTCATCTGGTGTTGCCTAGCTCAAACTCGAACTGGAAAGCAGCTGCTCAGATGTCCTTTGCAATTTGCCACACACGAGGATAAGAAGAGCTAACAATCTCTTGCTTGCTACATGCATATGAAAGCGAGTGCCTTCCCCCTGCTTGAATACCTCCAGGTGCTCGCTTGGGCTTGTATACCCCGATCAAATCCGTCATCACACAGAATTCCAACTCGCCAAGCCTAGAAATGAAGGTTTGCATGTGTGCACTTTGGAATTCAGTCAGTGCTTGCTGTCAGAGACCAGAGATGCAAGCAAGTCAAGCAGGATGCATGTTTTGGAGTGCTTATTTGGCCTTGCATACATGCACAAGCTCTGATAATCCAGGAAGCTCAGGATCTTGCAGCAGGACGAAAAATAACATCGATGCTTTCAAGGTGACAAGCGGCATGTATTGAGTGTGTTAAGAAAAGTGCCCATAAAAGCGCTGTGGAGGGAAGATTCTGCTGCAGAGCCTCAAGCATATCATACACACCATCATGCATGCTTGCAATTTCTCTTCATCCAAGGCATCCTTATCAGTGTGCATGAGTTTGCATTGAGCACTCATGTGCAAGAGTGTCACCTCTCAATTCCCATTTCTCTCTCAACTTTCTCTCATGTTCAAAATGCTGGGTTGCATTGAGCACTCCCGCTCATGTGCAAGGCCTGTCTGCTCCGGCGTCGGGGCATTTCCACGCTCTTGGGCCAGCTCTAAGCAGATTTTCCCCTGCCCCAATCTCAATCCCAGTTCGAGGCAGGGCATGCTGCTTGACTGCTTGAGATGCCTGCTCACCCCAGGTGTTCTTGCTGCCGCTCCGTCAGATCACTGTGACTGCAAGAGTAGCACACACCGACATGTGCCTGCGCAGCTTAATTCAGCTGCACACCTGGGGGTATGTGCAAATCTTGCTGGTTCCTGAAATGCACGGACACCAGTGCGTTGCTTGTTGTCTATTCCATACAATTTTTGTGTGTGTGTTTGTGCACACACCCATGAGGCAGGTTCTGAGTGGGAGCTTGAGTGGCGGCCTTGCAGCAGCAGTGACATCACCGATTGAGCTTATCAAGACGCGCCTGCAGGTGATCTCCCTGCTAGGTCTGTTGGGCGGCAACCACCTATTTTTCTCTGTTGCAGACCGGTCTATTACCCTCCTTGGCAGAAGGCCTTTTTCTTGTTCGCCTTGTAAGCCTTGTTACCCTCCTTGACTGTGTCCACAGTTGGAGGACCTGCATCAAACATTAAGAAATATGTTGCTGCTGCTCATACATTGAGTGCACTTATGGCATGTATATGATACTGAGTACATATAATAATGAGTGCATACACTAATGGCACTACGGCATGCATTCCTGGATCGCAACGGCCAGACCGTGCAACCTTGCGCACGGACCAGCAATGCAGACAGACAGGCAGGCGCAGGCATGCACGTGAGGGCTCATGATCTGCAGGGAGGGGGGACCTCTTGGCAGTCTATAATTGGATGCTTTGCCATCAAAAGATCATGAGCCTGGGATTCATAAGCTTGTGATTGGCCTCACATATGTCCACACACAGCTTACGCGCACACAGGATCAGAACTTGAACGTAAGTGCCTGGCCATGCCCATGTTGCAGTACAACGCCCCTCAATCACGTGCAAAAGCTACAAGGACAGGGACCTGGGCCGTCCTAGTGAGCCCCCAAATTTATGTGTCTTGCCCCCCAGCATCCTCCAAGTTTTCTCACTCGGTCTAGTCCTGCAATGGGGTACCAGTGTCGCTTTGTCTTGTTGTAAACAGGGTCATTCTTAAACACATTTCTACAAATTGGGTCTGTCATCATGGTCTGTCATTCTCGGAATGTTCTGTTTGTGGCTGAAGCCAGCCAATTGGCTAACAAGCCCGTGCCTGAACACAAGAGCCTACCCCTGTGTCAAAGAGCCCCCTGGCAGCTGAGTGGCCCACCCACATGCACTGAATGCTTGCTTTATCATTGAGGCCAGTAGCACTTCAGCTTCCATGCAAGTGCCTGGGTCAGTGGAGGTTTGCCTCTGGGTGCTCACAGGCAGCTGGACAGACTCCTGGCGCCGCCACAAGCTCTGCAGGTGTCATTCGGGCAGTCGTGGAAACAGATGGTGTGGCAGGCCTGTGGAAAGGCGCTCTGCCTGGGCTGGTGGGTGCAACACAGTAGGTTAAAGTAACGTTTTGGTGGTGCCCCCTGAGCACCATCTTCCAGTACAAAGATGTGCTGCGCACCCTGAGCACCATCTTGCAAGGATGTGCTGCGCACCCTAAGGACCATCTCACAAGGATGTGCTGCGCACCATGAGCAAAGCCCGTTTTGAGCATGTGTAAGCATTGCATTCACTGATGCGCTGCGTGCTCCTGCGGCAGAGAGGCAAATGGGGATCAAAGCCTGGACATGTGGGGATATGACTCATATCATATGAGGCATATGGGGACCATAGCCCCGGTAGCTTAGAGCCTGCGTGCTTCTTCAACAGAGAGGCATGTGGGGACCATGTGCCCTGCATCTTCAAGGCTAGGGTCCTAGGTAGCAAACCTTGTATATAGATCAAATTTAGATCCAGCCGTTATTTAGAGTCTAGAGTAGAAAGCCTTCTGTAGAAGCGGGTGTGGGGAAGTGCGCTCTCTAGGCAGTACACAGATGGGGAGGTAGATGTCAATGTATCTTGCGCCGCATGCACTTCAGCAATGTCCATACCTGCTGTTGGCCTGTTTTCCAATCCTTACGACCATGTCCGTTGCGCTGCTCACGTTGGTGCGCAAAACACACAAAGATGCATGGCATGCTGCCCACCTGTGCTGCATATGGCATGGCCCCAAACACACCAAAGCCTGGCCCTGGTGCAGTTCCGCTCTGCCATCCTCACGGCTGCCCAGTGCGCAACATACGATGAGGTCAAGCGTGGTGTGCTGACCACCACGGGATGGGAGGACGGCATACACACGCACTTCAGCAGCGCCATGATAGCAGGTGAGGAGCGCACGCCTACATGGATGGTGCACGTCACCAGTGCCATGATGGAGGTTGGAGGGGGCGCTGCTTCCAATGCCATGATTGCATGCACGAGGGTGAGCTGGAGGGGCGTACATTTTGGGGCATATGTCATAGCCCGTATAGCTGGCAAGTAAGGGTGAGGGCACACGCACTTGCGTACATGAACACACAAGCATGCATTGATACATGCACATACCCACTTCTTTCTTGAAATGTTGCAGCCAGTGAAGAGGCAGTGAGGGCCTGCCAGCTGCAGCTAGCATCTTGTCAGGCTGTGTAATACACAGTGTGTATGCTTGTATCATGCTTTCCCAAGCATTGCACTTCATCTATCTACTGCTTGTATCATGTTTTCTTAAGCATCGTACTGCTTGTATCATGCTTTCCCAAAGCATCATCATTCTAATGCCTTTATCATGCTTTCCCAATCATCATCATTCTAATGCCTTCATCATGCTTTCTCAAGCATCACACTGCTTGTATCATGCGTTCCCAAGCATCGCACTTCATCTATCTACTGCGCGTGCTACCTGCGCAGTAGTTGACCCCAGGCAATGATTTTAGTGTTGCCAATGCCAAGGTCTAACTGCTCCCTTATAGGTTGCACTTCAGGCCTGGCCTCCATTGCAAAGCTGGTGTGGTGCACACACATACATACACTTGCTGTGGCGGTCACACTGTGCAACTCCATCTGCAATCTGGTGAGCCGGCTGCTCAGTTAAGTTTCACGCTCTTTTGATCAGACATCATATTGCTCTTGGTGTTTGCTCAGGTTTGGTCACCACAACAATCACAAATCCGCTGGATGTGATCAAGACGCGCATGTTTGTGGGTGAGTTGCCAGCAAGCCTGCATTGGTCCCTGCTCTCTGATGGCTCGTGTTTCTATCAAATGCAAGTGTATCCGTGCGGATCAAGGTCACCAGTAGCTGCACAAGTGGTGCACATAAAAGGGACAAACAGTCTGCTGACCTTTTGATTCTTTACTGGTCTGAAGAGGAGGAAAACAAAAGATGCACTGGTAGATACCTGTCTCTAATTAGACCTCATGCAATTCAGGAGAAGAGAATTGCTTAGGTTCCACTCGGGAGCACTGTGCATGCAAACGTCACCCGCTCCTTTTCAGTCCCTGCTAGAAAGAGTCAGTGGTTTGCAGAGGGCGCTCTAGCGTGAATGCGGTGATGCACTTTGCAGGCAAGCCAAATTTCGCCACTGTTGCTGTGATGGCTGTCTTACCTCGACAGGCCTCTTATCAGTCTCACTCGGCTACGCTGCTGTGACCGTTCCTTGCACAACAGGTGGCGCAAAGTACAAGGGCGCGCTAGCATGTGCTGCCGATGTGCTTAAAAGAGACGGCATGCAGGGCTTCATGAAGGTGCAAGGAGTAAAGTTTGGGGGGTACACTGCAGCCCTGCCTTGCTCCTGCAAATTTGCACCACTTGCTTGTTGCACTCACCTTCTTTGGTGTTAACGCCACGCGCATCTGGTTGATTTGCCTTGCACCTGCCTTGCTTACTGCATCCTGGGCTGCGCTTGATATGTGAAAGGCACATTTTTGGACTTTGTCCCTGTCCGTGGAATCTGGTGCTCATTATTAGACATCTACTTGCCAGAATCTTGGTGACTTGAACATGATTTTGTAATGCTCTTCTTGCATGGGAGCACTGAGGCCTAAGCACCTTGACCAGGGAAGCAAATCAGGCATATTTTGATGAACTGCTCATGCTTTTGCAATTGCCAAAGCAGCACCGCCTGCACCACAGGTCAGCTCCCTGCCACTGCCCGTTGAAGCTGCAAAGTGAATGATGATGAATGGTACAGGCTTGCTTGCAAAGAATCACATGGATCCAAGCAGTCTCCCTTCGATCTGCTGCTAGATCTGGTGCTATGTCTTTGTGTTCCAGTGCATGCACCTGCTTTTTTGGGTCATGCATTACAAACCAGGCATATGACTTGCTCTTCTTCCATTCAGCCAGGGGCATCCCTGCTGGAGCAAAATTTCTTCAAAGAAATCTCCTGTTGATTTGCCTCTGCTTGTCTCCTTTCAGGGCTGGAGTGCTAGCTATGCCCGCCTGGGACCTCACACCGTGATTATGTGCGTCCTTTAAAGTGCTGATCTCATGCACTGCATGCTCCTTGAAAGCGACACTGTCCTTTTGAAACCAACAATGGTCGTGTGCCACACAGTGCTTGCAAACAGGAATTCTTATGTGTGTCTTTGACGTGAACATGGTAAACCATCCTTTAACTCTTTGAGGCAACACATTTTTGAATTTAGCGCGCATGTATGTGCGGTCATGATGCTGGAAATTGATCTTTCCAAATAGATTTAGACTACATGCTGCTGCCTGAGCTCTCCAAGTTGACAGGGTTAGCTGTTGAGGTAAGGCAGATCAATCTGTGGTAAGCATGACGATGCAAATCAAGCATGACAATGCAAATCAAGCATGACGAGGCAAAGGTCATACATGAATAAGTATTGAGCATCACATGAGATCCCATCTTAGCAGGTCTAATCAGGAGGTGCACACAAACATCTCATCATTTGGAATGGTGTAAGTTGTAGTCATTGCCCCATCCTGCTTACAATTGCTTGCAGGTTCACAGCAGCAGAGTCTTTACGGAAGCATGCAGGCCTGAAGAGCTTATAAGCAGGCAGACAGGTCCTACTGATGCTTCCTCCGGAATAAAGATTCTATGTTAGCACTAGTGCAGCATAAACTCCCGCACATATATTCAATATGTGGTGCTTTGACTCGGTTAATTTCAAATAGTTTCAAATAGCAAGCAGGTCAGAACTGTACCGTCCTTTTGAAATATAGGTGCGTATTATATTCTGAAATTTTGAGATGATTTGAGGTTAGGCTCCCTTCATACTTTGATTGATCGCATTGCACATGTCTTCCTTATTTATGAGTAGGGTCTTCAATCCTTGCTTATGTTCCCTTGTGCCTTATTGATAAGAATCAAGTATCTTTACTTTTCTGAGCCAAGCAATAATGTTTGGGGTAGACAAATCAAAACACGCTCGCACTCTCTGGTGCTTGCACCACATACATGCCCTCTCCTTGGTACGCGCCACCAGGGGATCCTGGAGGGTGTAATCTTCATTTCTACCCTCAAAACAATAATCACAATCTTGTGATTGAGGTTTGAGGTGGCAGCATTGCTGCCTAACTTCCCACACTGAACAGGAGAGAAGTAAGACAGACATTGCCAAGAAAAATACCCAGTTGGCATGGGTGTAGCTGAAAAACACGTTTTGCTTACATGTTAACATCAGAACGTTAGGCTGATTAATACTCAAGCACACGTACATACCACACCTTCCTTTACAAATATGAATTTCATACCGGAATTGATGGAAATTTATGTGCAGACGCCCTTATCAAATACTAAGCCTGCCACGGAAATAGTCTCCCAGCTGAAAGAGGCATCCGCACCACAGGCCTTGGACGCAATCCCTTTTTGGATGTGAGCTGGCTAGCTCTTAAAGAAGTTAGTCACCAAGGTCCTTGGCAAGGATATGGAACTGAAGCCCCGCAACACGGCACCAGATTGATTTACCTTTCAAGTCTCCAAGCTGCATCTTATATGAGGTAGTGCCCTTCCCCTCTACGCACTATCCATTTGCGGTCAAATCCCATATGCACTCGAACCATAGACTGGGCTAACCGTTAACGTTATGCCAACTCAAAAACAGGGCACTACCTCATATAACCAGAGTCTAATTCACCTTGTCTACAAAGCATTAGCAACGCTTTTTGGAGCATATCCATACTCTCTCAAAATGAAACGTTGTCTTCCACAACTGCACAGGCACCCTTCTTAATCAGACATGCTGTCCGCTTGAAAATATCCACTAGCTGTCAGTGTCCACTCATTCAGCAAGCAGATTGTGCTCTCCATATTCTCTAAGGGTGTCAACATGCAATCATCTCTGGTATGATCACTGAACGGCATAATGTTGCATGCAGGCTCGTCATGAAAGCCATCAGCAAAGGCTCTCTGGCAGGGTATTTGGTCTATTTGGATGCCAGCTGCACTAATTGTTTGGCCCAACAAAATCTTCGAATTCCTGAGCATGCTAATGATAGGACACTACCCAGCTGGCTTTTTGATGCTTGTCTATTTGTCAGAGATTGACTTACCTCTAGTCGCCCCGATATCATTTTGGTCACTCCTTTACCTACAAAAGTCAATTTGCCTACCACTCCTCGCTTGCACCAGGTGCGCCCAAGACAACCTAGTGGCAATGTATGCAGAACTCACGACTCAATGTCAGCAAGAGGGAAATACACCCTGTAGAGGTCACGTTTTATTAAGATACATGGCCTGGACACAATTGGAGGCCTCTAGAAAACAGCATGAGATTTGTTGCAAGCGCTTGAAGGCTTAAAAAGTCATCGTACACCATCCTTCTTGGTGTTAGAGGCTCCATTAATGCCGCTAATGCTTAACGTCATCTTAGAAGAGCTCGGCCTTGATACATAAAGAGCCCATAAGACTGCTCTTGAATTACATGCTCACTCTGTGCATTATGTGCACAAACTGAAAACTACCAGACGCGTTCCTAAAAAACCAATTGCTCTCATATATCTTGCACGCCTTGCCTATTCAGACTGTTTTAAATTTCCTTACTCGACACAAAAACTTTGCTATTTCATCTAGATAGAAGAAGAAAAGACTATGCCAACAGGGACACCCCTGTTTGCATGATTTAAGGAAGAAAAAGAAAAGAAAAGAAAGAAAAAAGGAAAGGAAAGAAAAACTACGTAGGCAGTGAAGCATTCCCTGCATCAATTAAAGGAAAAGAGTCACATTGGGACTTCACACTGTATGGCTCTTCCACCACCGAAGAAAACAAAAGAAGTCAGTGGGGATCAGGGAGATGACTAGCAGTACCCCATTCCTGGTCTTGATGATGATTTGTAGCAAAAGTTTTCTGAAGAGCGCGTCTAGTACCAACAAGTTTATAAGCATACTGAACTGAATGAGCATGAAGCATCACAGCAAGCTTGGTGGGTCTCTGAGGATCAAGACCGAGACGTTTCAGAGGCTCTAAACTATAAGGGCTGTAGATAGTGCCTCCCACTCCCTTAAGGATAGTGTGGAGGCTAATATTGGCCGCAGCCCGGCAAAGGTGTTGACAGAGCAGGAAGAGGTTTACATCTGGTGCAAGCACCAGGCAAACCCCACCATCAAACCAGGAAGAGGATCGAGGGTTCTTAAAAAGACCATGTGCTCTCTGCATTAGTTTTCAATCTTTTACTCAAGCCTGTCGCATATTGAATCAAATAAGTGCTTAAGCCAAGTCTAACTTGTTTTACTTTACAGTGTAAAAAGTTTACCAATCCGATAGAGTCTAGGCCAAGCTCACTAATCTTAAGCAGTACTGAAGGGTAGCTCAGTGTGACATTCATAGATGATCCCCATCAATCCAATCATGATGTATGAAGGCTCACTTTGAGGCATCGCCGTGCAAGGGCGTGTATCAATCTAATATGCTGCTCGCTGTGTGTCAGAAAAAAAGACAAAAAGAAAAAATCTGAAGTTATGGATAACTTTTCATAGCTGATCAGCTGGCGATCAGCCTTATGGCCAGGCTAGCTGGTAACCCTAACTTGTAAGTACCGACCAGGCTGGCAGTGAACCCTAACTTGATTACTTCCTTTTGGTGCAGACAAGCATGTATACTTCTTTTATCCACCGGCAGATGTCATGGACTTAATGGAATTCATGCAAGCATGGACTCATTGAGCATCAATTCATGCATGCAGACAGCTCATTTGGCTGGCGGACTACCCCCAATGTGACTCATTGATTTTGGAACCCTTTGTCTGCACTGCTCTTTTCGTTATTCATTAAGACATTGGTAAGATATTGAGAGAAGAAGAGTCAAGAAACTTGCTCTCAAACTCCATGCCCATTCTGTGCACTATGCTCATAAGCTTGTCCAGACCAGACGTTCTCTTGAGCATTCTCCCACCTTCAAACCGATCAGGAGAGGTCTGCTAGCTTGTCTGCTCGCAACCCTCCTGATCCTCACCGACCCCCCCTTTTCTTTTCTGGTGAAGGGGCTTTTCTTCCCTAGTGGCCCCTTTTCCTTAA
>LKMJ01003117.1_pt1 | contig 15398 bp, 22 predicted proteins | sample 643391 | NCBI WGS metagenome assembly LKMJ01 (sample SAMN04112250, study PRJNA286221) | soda lake metagenome | biome: soda lake; feature: Kulunda Steppe; material: water; isolation source: sample PL-Br10 brine of Picturesque Lake | place: Russia: Kulunda steppe | collected 2010-07
CCACGGTGGGTAAGTTGCTATAAACAAACTACCGACTTAACCTTTTGGGACAGTTCGTGGGGCAGGACGCCGGCAGCTACCGTTCAGGGCGGCTGCGTATTCAGCGAAACTGCGTGGGTATCGGAAAGAACGGCCGACAAATCGGGTGAATCGGGCCGCATATGGCAGTCGCCTATCTTCCCCCCTATGGGGGGGAAGATAGGCGGTCTTCAGGCCACCTTATCGGTGGTGGAACTGCGTCGGCATGGAACGCGAGCAAACCCGTGAATAGCCTCTGAAAGCCTTGTGCGTGGGTTACACGGGGGTATTTGCCCAAAACAAATCTTTATTACCCCGTAGGTGCAAGACTTGAGTGTAGAAGGTGAACCCGAGATGACAAAATCAGAATACGGCTTGGACGAGTCAGACGCGCTCCGTGTGCTTCTGGAGGACATGGCGGCCAACTACGTGGACCCGAGCGACCTCGACCTCCCCGCTGGGTGGGACGAGGAGCGGTTCAAAGAGGAGTTTGAGGTGCGGTTCACGGACGACACGCCGCACGCCTCCGGCTCGCTGGACGACCCGTGGGTCGCGGTCAGCACGGACACCGAGAGCTACCGGGCGTCCGGGGCGCAAGCGCTCCGGTGCATCGTTGACACGCTCTCGCACGAGTGCGAGCATATCCGCAAGAGCGACCTCGGCGGCAAGCGGGAGTTTATGGAGGAGTACGACGACGGCTACGCCCGGCTCGCCGGGATGGTCCTCAACGTGCTGGAGGACCAGTATATCGACCGGACGCGAACGCTCCGCTTCCGCGGACTCAAGAAGACCCACGCATGGAAGATTCGCCGGATGATGGAGTCCGACGAGTTCCGCCAGCCGATGGGCGACCTCGACGGTCCGGGCCGGCAGGCGATGGAGGGCTTCATCCAACTGGCCCACGCGGGGACGGTCAAGGGCTTCGAGGACGCCGACCCGGAGGTTCAAGAAGCGCTCACGGCGGTCCGGCCGCTCGTCTACCGCGTCCGGTTCACGGACGACCAAGACGCTCGTGTGGACATCTCGCGGGAGGTCATGGACATCCTCGTGGATGTCGTCCCGAAGCGACCGGATATGCCGGAGTGGCTCCAAGACCTCATCCGGGAGTTGATGGACGAGTTGGAGACGCACATGGACGAGAGCGAGGTGCCGCCCGACGCGGACTTCGACCCGGACGACGCCGAGGTGGACGAGGACGGCGAGCCGGTGGACGAGGACGGCGAGGGCGGAGCGGGCGAGGAGGACGGCGAGGACGGCGAGGGAGGCGAGGAGATGGAGGAGGTGGACGCGGCCGGCGGCGAGAGCGGCGACGAGGACGGCGACGGCGACGGCGACGGCGACGGGAGCGGAGCGGGCGACGCGGACGGCGACGAAGACGGCAGCGGACCCACCCGGAACCGCCGGCTGGTGGAGTTGACGGAGGGGCGCGAGGACGCCAGCCACGTCCGCATCGAGTAGTCCGCAAAACGACTCTTTTCGCGGCAGGCGGTCTGTACCTACCACAGGTGGGAGTATTTGCTTAAAGCAAATCTTTATTACCCCATCGCTGCAAGAGTTGAGTGTAGAAGGTGAACCAGAGATGAAAGCCATCAACACAGAGACGGGCGAGGTCATCGCGGAAGACCTCACCTCAGCCGAGATAGACAAACTCGTCGCCGCTGGCGCAGACGCGGTGACGCAAGACGCACCGGACGAGGGCGGCTCCTCCAGCGGTGGCGGCGGCAACCCCGACGCCATCGCGGAGGACGACGGAAGCACCACCGACCCGGAGGACCCGGACATCAGCAAGGTGGACGACCACGGCGAGGACGAGACGCACGCCGACGACGCGGCGGGGATGGAGGAGGACCTCGACCGCTCCGCGAAGGAGTGGGCGGGCGTGGAGCCGGACACGGACGTAGACACGACCACGCTGGACCTCGAACAGCGCTTCGAGCAACTCCAGCGGGAGCAGGAGGTCGAGGAGTCCGACCTCGCAGAGGACAAGCAGGCGCGCGACGAGCGCATCGAGACGGGTCCGGTTAAGCCGGACGACGACTACTACTCCGAGGTCGGGCACAACGCGGTCCGCGACCACCTCCGCGAGACGGGGATGGCGGAGGAGATAATCGAGGCGTTCAGCCAGTTCAAGACGGCCGACCGCTGGATACAGGGCGACGACGGCGACCGGCTCAACGAGGACGCGGTGGTGGACCTCGTGGCCGGCGACTCCAGCGCGACGGACCGGCTCTACGAGCGGAAGCAGAAGTCGGAGCCGGGCGACCGCGTGGTCGGCGTCTCCTGTGACATGAGCGGGTCGATGGACGGCTTGGTGAAGGAGGCCAAGAGCGCGATGGCCGCGCTGGCGCTGGCCTGTGATGAAATCGGCGACGACTTCATCGCCAACTCGTGGACCTCCACGGCGAGGCGCGGCAAGGAGAACCAGCGCATCACGCTCGTCACCGGCCCGGACGAGGAGTTTGAGTGGGAGCAACTCGACTCCATGTGGCCGCAGTACCAAGACCCAATCACGCCGGGGATGCGGCAGGCGAAGCAATACATGGACGACGTGTCGGCCGGCGAGCAACTCCTCGTGGTCATCACGGACGGCGCACCGCAGATGATGGCCGATGGGACGTTCAACGCCCGCGAAGCCATCGAGGAGGCGCGGCAGGAGGTCGAGCGGTACAGACAGGAGGAGGGCTACGTCGTCATCGGGCTGGGCATCCAGCCGGGCGTGGACGACCGGAACATGAGCGAGATGTTCGGGGAGCGCGGCTACGTCCTCACCGGCAACGACACGCTCGTGGACGACCTCGTGGCGATATACGAGGACCAGATGCGCGTCGGAGGTGGCCGCTGATGCGGCCCGCGAAGTACCGGGACGCGGTGGCCGTGCTGGAGGACGACGCGCGGGGGAGCCACCCCGACGCGGTAGTGGAGCGGGCGGTGGCGTATGCGGAGGACCACCCGCGGCTGGGGACGGGCGTGTTGCCGGCGGGCATCGCGGCCGCGTGCCTCTACCGCGCCTACCGCGAGGACGCCTCGCTGCCGAAGTACCGGCAGGCCGACGCGGGCGAGGAGATGAACGTCACGGCCGTCACCATCCGCGAGCGGCTCCGCGAGATGGGCGTGGAGGAGCTATGACGCTCTACACCGACCGCGACGCGCACAAGATGACCAACTTCTGCTTCGGGCTGGAGCGCAATGGAAAAGCGTTCTGCGCCTCGGGGCGTGGTGGCGGTATCACCACACCGTACCGCTTCCGGGATAACGAGCGGCACGACTCCATCTGGTCCATCGTGGAGGCGGACGAGGTGTATTGTACGCCCTGCGAGCGCGGGCTGGCCGAGTGGCTCGGGCTAAGCGTGGAGGAGATGAACGAGCGGGCGGTGCGGCTGTCCCGAAGGAAGGCCACGGAGTCGGAGCGATGACGGCTGGCGAAGCGGAGCGCGGCTGCCCGCTGTGCGGGGCGCAGCGCATCACCGAGCGGAACATCCCGACGCACATCCGCGTCGGGTGTGAGGTGGCGATAGCCGCGCGGGTGGAGATGGGCCTGCCGGAGTTGGGCTACCGCGGACACGAAGCCCTCAACGAGCGCTTCGCCCGTGGGGACCAAGACGGAACGGGCCGACCACGCGGTGTGACGGGCCGGTTCATCTCCGCTGCCGAGGCCGAGGAGCGCGAGGAGGCGGCCGATGGGCTGGGAGAGATGTTCGGATGACGAGATACTTCACCGGGCTGTCCGGTGAGTGTCTCCACGTCTGGGACGGACCCGGAGCGCGGGAGTCCTACGGCGAGGCCGAACCGTCACTCCGCTGGCCGTGCGGCGGGAGCAAGGAGAACGGCAACCCGGCAGCGTGTGGGCACCGCCGGGACTGTTTCGTCGGCCCGCTCGACGCGCGCTACGACTCGCTCGTGGCGTTCCTTGAATCGGAGGAGTCCTGCCCCAGATGCGCGGCCGCGCTCGTAGAGCGCCACAACATCCCGCTCAACCGGCTCCCGTCCGACGCGGTGGAGACGGTGTTGCCCGAGGTGTACGGCGACGTGGGTTGGGACCATCCCAACTGCCGCTCCCCCGTCACGGCGGACTTGGGCGACGCCACCGAGGCGACCATCAGCTTCACCAGCGGGCCATAGTTCAAGTAGTCCCGGATGATACGGTGACGTGTCCCCGCGAGGGACGCGCCTGACGTGACGCTCCGCTGCAACCCCGCCCGTGGCCGAACCGGCACCCCCGGAATGACGGCCGCTGGTGGGGCAGAGGGCGACCATCTCAGGTTCACCACTTCGGCCGCCCTTTTCGACGCCATACCGCGCGCGCTCTCAACGACCGCAGCAACGGCTGTGCGTCGAGTCGGCAGACGGCCGGTGCGCGCTTGCGCCCGGTTCACCGCCATATTCCCGTAGCTCCGGCGCAGTCCTGCGGCCGTGTTGAAGGCCAATTCGTAGGCAACAAGGCTTGTACCTCCGGTGTATTGGTGAATTTGTCTAAAGCAAATCTTTATTACCCTATCGCTGCAAGTCTTGAGTGTAGAAGGTGAACCCGAGATGAAAGCCACAGAAGTTTACGACGCAATCGAGAACGGAGCCGCGACCCGAGAACAGATAGCCGACTACTGCGACCTCGCCCCGTCCACGGTCGGACGGAACCTCAAGGACATGATGTCGTCCGGCGACATCGCCCGCGACGAGGACACCCGCCCCTACGAATACTTCAAGCCGGCCGGCGGCGACACCACGGACGTGCAGGAGACGGACGACGAGCCGGAGCCGGTCCAGAACACGGCGGAGCCGGCGACCATCCCGCCGATGGACACCGACGTTCCGCCCACCGCGCCATCCGTCAGCCGCAACTACAACTGGACGGACCATTGCCTCGCCGAGGACGAGGTGTACGAATACATCCCGACCAACGGCGAGTGGGACGAGTTTACGGCGAAGGTAGACGCGCGCCACATCACGGGACAGGAGCCGGCGTTCATGTTCGGCGGCCCGACCGGGTGCGGCAAGACGACGGCCGCGGAGTGGAAGGCGGCACAGGACGGCTCGCCCGTGTTCACCATCCAGATGACCTACGATATGTCGCCCGCGTCCCTCCTCGGGAAGGCGACGGTCAAGGGCGACGGCGAAGGCGGGACGGACACCGTGTGGAACGACGGCCCCATCACGAAGGCGCTGCTGGCGTCCCGCGCGGCGACCCGAGACGACACGGACTTCGACTACGTGACGCTCATCATCGACGAGGCGAACCGTGCCCGTCCCGAGGTCCACAGCACGCTCATGTCCGCGCTGGACTCCCGGTGTGAGGTCACGCTGGACCAGCGCGGCGGGGAGAAGGTCCGGGGCGTCCGCGAGAACCTCGTCGTCGTCTCCACCATCAACCCGAAGGGCAGCGGCGACTACCACGGCGTTCAGGACATCGACTTCGCCGTGAAGCGCCGACTCCGCAACGCCGGCTACTACGAGGTGGACTACCTCGGCATGAACTACCCCGACCGCGAGGCGGACCTCGTGGCCGGGCGCACCCCGGCCGGCAAGTCCCTCTCCGCGCTCCTCGTGGAGACGGCGAACCAGATTCGTGAGCGAGCCGACGACGCCACCAGCAAGAACGTGAAGTCGGGCGTCCCGACCTCCACGGTCCTGTCGTGGGCGCAGTCCGCCTGCGCGCTGGACCAAGCCGGCATCGACAACCCGGTCGTGAAGGCGGCGGAGTCCGACGTGGCCCGCGCGCTCTACGACGACAGCAACGCCCGCTCCACGGTGTCCCAAATCGTGAAGGACAACCTCGACGGCTGCCCGTTCTCGGACGCCGACGTGGCCGCGTGGAGCGGTGAGGTCGAACACGTCTCCTGTGGCGGCTGCTCGTACCGCGAGCAGGCGTCCACCTACGAGGAGACGAGCGAGAGCGACTACATGGAGTGCCCGGACTGCGGCGACCACGTGATGTACGAGTAACGAGCGGTGAGCGGCCCGCGGCTGTGCGTCTCCGGTGAGCGTCCCAGCGAGGGACGCGGGGTTCGACTCCCCGGACGCGCTTCGCCCCACGGAGGGCGAGCAACCAACTATGACCGAAGACAAGACGCGGACCGACCTGCCGCCGTTCGCATCGCACATGGACGCGCTCGACAGCGTGGAGAGCGTAGAAAAGCACGTCGGAGACGGCGGGAAGCACTACTGGCTCGTGACGCCCGCGGAGCCGATTATCACGCCCGACGTGGCGCGTGTCCTCGGCCAGCACAACGTGGACGCGCTCCCGCACGAGGATGGACTCCTCGTGGAGACGGGCGGCGTGCTGTTCACCGACGACGACGTGGACCTCATCCAGACGGCTGTCGCTGAGGTGATGAACCGGGACGACCAGAACGCGCTGGACGTGGCCGCCGACGCAAGCGCGCTGGCCGAAGCTGGGGACTTTGAGAACGTCGCCGACGCGCTCGCCGGGATGCGCGACGTAGACGACCTCGTCCGGCTCCTGTTCTTTGACGGCGACGAGCCGCTCATCGACCCGGAGGCAGACGTTGAGTGGGTGGTCCTCACGCTCCCCACGGCCGCCGAGGAGGAGGCGTAGATGGCTCCCGACGACACGCTGGCGCTGGAGATGGCGGCGGCGGAACGGGAGACGCTTCGCGCTGCCCTGTCGCAGACGCAGGGCTTCCTGCTGTTCGCCGGGCTGGACGAGGAGGCGGACCGCGTGGACACGCTCCGGGAGCGGCTCACCGAGGCGGAGCCGGACGCCCCGCTCCGTGTAGCGGAGCCGGTGGCGGTCCGCGGGGTGGCCTCGCTGATGACGTACCGGAACGCGATGCTGGAGGAGGGCGACATCGCCGCGGCCGCCGAGGTGGAGGAGACGGTCCGAACGCTCACGGAACAGTCCAGTATCCTCGCAGCCGTGGCCGAGGTCGGTGCAGAGGTGGGCGGAGAATAAACGCACGCAACCCGGCGGCGGTGGACTGCGTCGAACTGTGGCCGTGCTGCTCCTTCTTACACCCGCCGCTGCCCGAAGCGCCTAAGCCGGTGGCTTTCGTTGTGACATTTGACCCGACGCGAGAACGGTCCGCCCGGAGGGAAGCCGAGCGGCAGCATGGTAGATGGGACTCGTGTGCCCGTGTTGGCTGTCGCCCCGAGCGGTCTTTGTTCTTGCGGTCGGGGGGCACCATGACCGACGACACGACCGACAGCGGCCGGCGGAGTATCAAGCGACGAGACATCGAAGCGCGCATCGAGGAGGCGAAGCGGCGGAAGGACGAGGCGGAGGAGCGGCTCGACACACTCCGCGAGAGGCTGGACCGCCTCGACCAGTACGAGCGGCAGAACTACGTCCAGACCTCCGGCGGTCCGGGCGAGGTGCTGGACACCATCCGCTCGCTCCAGAGCGCGCAGGCCAACTGGGAGCATCAGGGCGTCCCGGAGGCGACCGTCTACCGGGCGGCGGGCCACGACAAGGAGATGTCCCGCGACGAGATTGGAGACGCGCTGGCGAACCTCAAGACGCGGGGTGAGGTGTACTACCCGACGGAAGCCCGCGTGAAGGTGACGGGATGACGGGCGGTGAGCGTTTGAGCGCGGAGGAGGTGGTCGCGTTTCGCCGGCTCCTTCACCGCGGTGCGGAGGCGGTGGTGGGCGACGACACCGCGTTGGAGATGAACCCGGTGGAGAAGGCCGACGCCATCACCCGCCGGCTGGAGTCGATGGAGGAGGACATCGAGGAGGTGAAGACGGACGTGTACCTCTTTGCCATCTTCCGCGGAGACGGGCCGACCAAGCGGGCCAACAAGGTCCAGATTATGCGGCACGTCATCGACAAAGCGGAGCGGACGCGGACGGGGCGGAGCCATCTCAAGACGGAGGTGGCCTCCACCATCGCGGACGTGTCCCGCCGGCAAGCCCGGACGTACATGGACGAGATAGCCGAGGACACGCCCGGCGTTCACGTCGCGAAGGCGGAGGCGGTGGGCGAGGGGAAGCAACTTCGCATCGACCTCCAGCGGTTCAACGAAGGCCGCTCCCCCGCGGAAGCGCTTCCGCCGCGGGAGGAGTCGTAGCCCGACCACCACGCGACCACCACCCGTTCCTTTATCACCCACCACCCCGTTGTTTCGTTTACACTCAACGCTGGGGCGGTCGAAAGCAAACCTGCGTTAGTCGTGGGACCGGACCTACCTCCTCCGAAAGTTGGTACAACAGACGGAAGGACGGGGCGGGGTGCCGGGTTCACGGCGGCGGAAGCGCTTCCGCGGCAGACACTCCTTCTACGGCCCGTCTGGGCGGCCCAGACCCACCGCCCAAATCGCTTTAAGCAAACGGAGACAAACACCGTGTATGGCGACAGCAACACACCGGGAGGAGAACGTCACGACGTTCGTTGAGGACGCGACCGGCCGCTCCTACGTGAAGGACACCGCGGTGCTGGGCGAGCGCTACCCACCGCGAGCGGTCCTCAAGATAAGCCGGGACGCCATCCCGGCGGGCGTCCACGACCTCATCGACCACTACGACGCACAGATAGTTGACGTGGAGGCGGAGGCGCATGGCCTCACGCTGGTCGTCACGGTGCCGGAGCCGTGGAAGGACGCAGGCAACCGGACGGTCCGCGAACACGGCAACTCGCTCGTCCTCACGCTCTCACGGGAGGCGCTGGACGCGAGCGGCATCGGGCTGGAGAAGGTGGACCTTCACGCCCGCCACGGCGAGATTCACGTCACGAAGCACGACGGCGGCCCGCGCTTCCCGCGGTGAGTTGCTGGAAGGCTTCGCCGCGGCGGTGGACTCATAACTCCCGGCGGCCAACACTCGCTTATGGCAGACGAAGGACTCAACCCGTGGTCCGAGAAGCATTGGCAGCGCATCCGCGAGAACGAGGAGTACGACGCAATCGCAGCCGCGACGGTTCTCCCCAACACCGTGCTGGAACACCCCGACTTTCAGACGCTCGTTGAGGAGGAGTACGGCGGCAGCCCGCAAGACGCGATGGCCGCCCTGTCGCCGCTGTCGGAGTGGCTGGAGGCGCGCGACGGGCTGGAACCCGTCTACGAAGCGGTCGCGGACGCCTGAAACGGACCGGGAGAAAAAGTGGTGACACCGAGTGCGGGCCGCTGAGGCCCTGACCGTGGGCGTTAGACGCCCGTCCACTTTATCTCGTATTCACCTCCTTTCTGCGGGACGAGTTTCACTTCGACGCGCTCGTTGGCGTGCAGTTGCAGGATGTTCTCCACCGCGTCCGGCACCTCCTCCTTCTCGACACGGGCGTGACCGTTCGCCATCGTCACTCCCCGAGACGGGGCATCTCGCCCGTATCTGACGCGAACATCTCTGCGGCGAGCTTGAAGCCGTCCCTGAAGCCCGCACGGTACGTTTCCAACTCTGCGGGAGGCGCGGCCCGCTCCTCCGCCGGCCTGTCTCCTGCCGCCGTCTGGGCCAACTGCTCTGCCGTGCCCTTCCGGCGAAGGTCCCCAACGGAGCGCGGGGCGTCATCGCTCGCGGACGTGCCGCCCGTGTCCCGCGTCCCGGCAACGCGCTGGTCCTTCGCGTCCTCGCCCTCCTCCACGACACGGAAGTGGTCGTTGAGGACGGTCCGCACGTGCGACGGGGAGACGCCAATCTCCTCCGCGATGTCGGAGACGCTTGCACCCGTGGGCCACAATCTCGCGATTGCCGCTGCCGTCATTTCGCGCTGTTCTGTCGAGTAGTCTGTGTCCATGAGGCGAATCATATCGCCCTTCTGGACGCGCTGTTGTGCTTGGCTCATAGCCATCTGCCGCCGGCCCCTCCGGCGACATATCACCCGAGGCGCGGTTCCTACCTTAGTATAAACTCGCTAATTTGTTTTAATTTGCCTCCCGGAAACGGACCACAAGGCCGCCGAGTCCCCCAGAAGGCTCGTTATAATCTGCGGCCGTCGCTTCGCAGTCTACGGGTTCGTCCTTTGCAGCGCCCACGACACAACGAAACAAGGGTGCAAAACCCGCATGATGTTTTTACAACCGGCTTGCAGGCCGTCCGTCCCCCGCACCCGAAATTTGAAGCCGTCACGTAGCCAACACGGGCGTATGGAGACGACCCAGCGCGACGGGAAGACCTACGCGGACATCGCCGACCTCGAACTATGGGACGACAACCCGCGGGAGGTGAACGACGCGGACCTCGAACGGCTCCAGAAACATCTGGAAGCGCACGGGCAGTTCAAGCCGCTCATCGTCGTGGAGGATGGTCGCGTCATCGGCGGGAACCAGCGACTCAAGACGATGCGCGAGATGGGCTGGGAGGAGGCATACGTCTCCATCGTGGACCCGGAGGACGAGGACGAGATGATGGAGATAGCGATGGCGGACAACGACCGCGCTGGCTCCTACGACGAGGAGCGGGTGGCGGAGTTGATGAACAAGTACGACATCGACGTGAGCCGGTTCAAGGTGGACTTCTACGCCCCGCAGGACCTCGCCCAGAACCTCGCCACCAAGATGGACCCGGACGATTTGCTCGGCGGCAGCGGCGGCGACGGCGGCGATGGGGGAGATGGCGCGGACGGGGACGCGGACGGCTCCGCCACCGGCTCCAGCGACGACGGAGATGGTGGGGACACCACGCCCCGGTCGATGGAACATCTCGGAAAGGAGACGGCCACGCAGATGGTTCAACTGTTTATGACCGGAGACGCGAAGGAGCGGCTTCAGGCCAACGTGAAGATACTCAAGAGCGAGTACGACCTCGACAACACGAGCGACGTGGTGGAGGAGGCGGTGGAGCGGGAAGCCCGCCGCGCGGAAGCGGACGACGAGGACGAAGTGGACGGCATCCCCGTCCCGGAAAACTGAGGTGGACACAACATGGAAATCATCGAACACCCGGACACGGACGAACTGACTGAATACCATCTTGAGGAGGAGGACTGCCTGCCCGACAGCGAGGTCGAAGCGCGGAAGGGCGAGAAGTTGACGGACGACGACTGGGACACGCTGGTCGGCCCGGAGACGGGGAGCGCCATCGTCTACAAGCCGGACGGCGACATCCTCGCGGTCTACCTCCACGACTACATCGACCGCGACGCCTGCGTGGAGGCATACAAGGCACTCCGCCCCGCCGCGTTCAATGGGTCCGTGAACCGCGGCACGGCCACGGGCAAAGGCTCCCGGTCGAAGCGGGTCAAGGAGGATGGCAGCGTCTCCAGCACGAATCAGGTGAAGCCGGAGATGGAGCCGAACACCGGCATCGCCGGCTACTACGACCGCTATCCGCGCATCCCGTACTGCCGGCAGACGGCCTACAACGTCAACAACCCGGACAAATTCGCGCGGGCCATCCCGTTTTTCCAGCAGGCGGCCGAGGCGTTCAAGCAGTACGTCCCGGAGCGGTACGAGGCGCAGAACGCCGTCGCGCAGGAGACGGTGGAGGACTGGGTTATCAGCGAGACGCCCTTCACCACCGTGACGGTCAACCTGAACTGGCAGACCGCGCTCCATACGGACTCCGGCGACTACGAGGAGGGCTTCGGCGTCATGCCGGTCATCGACACGGGCAACTACGACGGAGCCTACTTCATGGAGCCGAAGTTCGGGATGGCCTACGACGCGCGGACCGGAGACGTGCTGCTCAACGATGTCCACGAATGGCACGGCAACGGCCCGTTCCACTCCTCCGAAGGCTACTACGAGCGGCTGAGCGTCGTGCTGTACTACCGCCGCGAGATGGCCGAGTGCGGGACGCCCGAGGAGGAGTTGGCACGGGCGAAGCAGATACGTGACTACGCTGACGACCCTGACGAGTTAGGCTCCGAGGAGAAGCAGATAACGCAGCGGGACTACGGAGAGTCGTAGATGGGTGCGTCCGGGGCGGAGCCGGCCGCGGACCTCGCGGAGCAGTTTGAGTGCGTCCACCCGGACCGACTGGGCCGTTTCACCGACTTTTGCGAGTGGAGCCGCTGGCACCTGTGGAGCGGCGACTACGACCCTATCTATCCGTGGCTCAAGCAGGTGTTCACGTTCCAAGACCTGACGGAGCGGGAGCGGCTGTGGCGGCTGTACCTCTACGTCGCGTTCTACCACCTCGGGTCGTGCCTGACGCTCTGGAGACACGACGGCTACGACGAGCCGACCGTCATCCCCGAAGCGGACCTCGCGCTCCCGACCGGGACGGAGCGGCGGTGCTTCCGCGGCCAGCCTGCACCAGCACACACCAACATCAAGCAGGCCGTGGAGACGGGCGCGCTGGAGCCGGGCCTGTGGAACACGCTGTCCGGGGAGCGCGGGTGGGACGAAGCCCGCGACCAGTTTGAGTCCATCCCGTGGAACGGCCCGTGGGCGTCATACAAGTGGGCGGACCTCCTCGCTCACGTCATGGACTACGACATCACCGCGTCCGACCTCGGCGTCGGCGGCAACAGCAAGACGGCCGGGCCGATACCGGGGATGGTGAAGGTGACGGGAGCGGACTGGAAGCGGTGCGCCAACGACGTGTCCTTCCAGAAGGAGTTGCTGGCCGCCACGCGCTCGCAGGGCGTTCCGTTCACCGGCCTCGACCAGTTGGAGACGTGCCTGTGCGACTACAACTCGGCCATCAAGGGCCACTACTACGTCGGCCACGACATCGACCTCTACGGGAGCCAACTGGACTTCGCCCCGCCCGTGTATTGGGAGGCGCGGCAGGAAACCTTCCCCCACCTGTTTCTCGGTGAGCGGCACGGGTGGGAAGGCGTCCGGGAGGACCTCCAGACGCTCTACCGCGACCACGGTGTCATCCGCTGGTGGGAGCATCAAGAACACGAGCCAACGCTCCCCGAGGAGGCACCAACATGACGGTGGACCTCGGCGTCATCGGCGGCGGCTTCTGGGGCATCACCGCAGCGAGACAGGCAGCGGACCGCGGCTACGACGTGACGGTATGGGACGCGGACGACGACCTCGCGGCCAGCCCGTCCGCAGCCGGCATCGTCCAGATGTGGTGGTACGAGTCCGTCACCACAACCGGGATGCTCCCGGAGTGGTGGGAGCCGGAGATGGCGGAGTGGGGGCTGGAGTGGCTGGACGGGCGGGTGAACCTCATCGACACCGGGGAGTTGTTCTCGTCATATCAGGGCGCGGACGGCGACTACCGCGACGACTGCTACATCATCGAGGAGTGCGACCAACTCCTCCACCTCCACCCCACCGAGCAAGCGCGCGTGGAGCGCGTGGAGCCGCCGGAGACGGACGCCGACGTGTGGACCGTCCACTTCGAGGAGCGGGACAGCGAGACGTGCGAGCGGCTTCTCATCGCGGCAGGCGCGTGGACCGATGACCTCCTCCGGGCGTCGGACCTCCCGACCGTAGACGTGGAACCGCTCCGCGGCCGCGCGCTCCTCCTCCAGCCCCACGAGTACGAGGAGGAGCCACCGAAGCACTACGACGCGAGCAAGGCGGACCTCCCGCAGTCCGTCCCACAGACCACACCGCACACCATCCTCCCCCGGCCATACACGCACTACACGCTCCGGCCGTACCGCGGCGGCTACCGCATCGGCGACACCACGGAGCCGACCGCGAAGGACAGCAACCTGCAGGAGTTGATGGAGAACGCCGGCAAGATAGTCGGCGGCTACGACATCGAGGAGATATACGACGGGGTCCGCCCCGTCTGTGACACGATGACCGTGGAACAGGTACGGTCCGACCTCCCGAGCGGCGTGGTCGCCACGGGCGGGCACCGCGTTGGCCTCCTCTTGTCGCCCATCTGCGCCCGCCGCGCGCTCCGGCTGCTGGACCTCTGGTAGCGCGGGCCGTCCGCGCGCCACGGCAACCGGCTTCACAGCCCATGAGCCGCCGGTCTGCAACGCGCCATCCGCGCCATATCCCTCCATACCGCGGCCACCCGCGACACTCTGACTGCCGAGTGTAACTGTCGCAAACACCGTTGCGCGTAGGCAGCGGTCTTGTACCACCCGAAACCCCCCGTATTTGCTTGAGGCAAATCTTTATTACCCCGTAGCAACAAGAGATGAATGTAATGAGTGAACCTGAGATGGCAGCCGACGAAAGCGACGTGACGCAACTGACCGAGGGCGACGAGGTCGCCGTGGAGTACGAGAGCGTGCAGGGCAACCGCGGCAACACGCAGCGCAAGACCGGCACCGTCCTCAAGACGGTCAACTACCTCGCCGACTCCGACACGCACACCAACGTGGAAATCTTCGTGACCACCGACGGCGGCTCCCACGCCGACCTCAAAATCGAGGCATCTTCGGCCGGCGACGGCCTGATGGTTGACGTGGAGACAGCCCGCCGCGCACACGACACCCGGACCCGGAGCGGTGAAGTCACCAGCGTGTCCGGCACCTACGCCCGCGTCTCCCGGTACACCACCGCGACGCTGTTCGTGGCCGCGGAGGAGGACGACAGCGAGGACGACAGCGAGGACGAGGAGGCCGACGAGAGCGCGGAACCCGCCGGCTACGACGACATCGCCGAGGGCGACCGCGTCCACGTCCGCGACGACACCGCCGACAGCACGGTCGCAGAGGGCACGGTCACGGAGGTCAACGAGGAGGGCTTCTCGATGGAGGTCGGTGGCGTCCGCACGAAGCGGTACGAGTGGCGGCCGGACGGCCGCGTGAAGCCCACGGGGACCTGCTTCACCTACGTCGCAACGGTGGAGGAGAAGGCGGACACCCCGCGGAACCAGCAGGACGACGACGTGTGCGCCCGCTGCCACGGCACCGCGGTCCACACGGAGACGCGGCGGGCCAACTCGTGGATTAACGAGGCGAGCGCCTACGACGTATTCCTGTACGAGTGCGAGGCGTGCGGAGCGGAGGGGAAGCGCAACGAGAAGGGCGGCCGCCACGGCCGTCTGTTCGCCCCACCCGAGGAGCCGGACGCGCTGGAGGTGAGCCGATGAGCTACCTCACCGACGCGGTGACCGAGGTCACGACGGCAGCAGAGCGCGCAGCCTACCTCCTCGTGTCCGAGACGGACGCGGTGGAGGTGCGGACGAAGCTGGAGGCACGCGACTACGCGCTCCGGTACTACCGGCAGGAGACGGGCTACGCCGGCCCGGTCAACACGGTCGAGGAGGAGCGGGACGACGGCTACGCGGTGATGGTCATGGAGGTCGAGCGATGAGCGCCCACGACCGCGTGGACAACGAGGACGCGGCGATGCTCCTCGCCACCGAATACTCCATCTCGCTCAACGACGCCCGCTCCATCATCAACGACGCGGCACCGGAGGAGTGACGCGCGCCATCTGAACACCCGGCACACGGTCTGTACCGACCACCCGCAACGCTGTTTTCCCGCCGTTCACACCAGAACCGGAGCGCTGCCGCCTACCGGACGCGGACGCGCTGTGATTACAACTACACTTGCGCTTAGACAGAGCGGCTGTACCGCCCGAACGCTCCTGTATTTGCTTAAAGCAAATCTTTATTAC
>LKMJ01003118.1_pt1 | contig 15395 bp, 20 predicted proteins | sample 643391 | NCBI WGS metagenome assembly LKMJ01 (sample SAMN04112250, study PRJNA286221) | soda lake metagenome | biome: soda lake; feature: Kulunda Steppe; material: water; isolation source: sample PL-Br10 brine of Picturesque Lake | place: Russia: Kulunda steppe | collected 2010-07
AGAGAGAGAGAGAGAGAGAGAGAGAGAGAAGGTGTAGGGAAGGATTAGGCCCGGCATGGGCCATGCCGTGTTACGGCCACGTCGCGAGTCTGGTTTGCATGCAGCAGTCTCTCAGCGTGACAATGACCCGAGAGCCATTGGTAGTTCATCTCATTGGCCTTCTATTTTGGCTCATTGGCCTTCTATTTTCGTCAGAAACAGGTCCGAGGGTCTTTGGTGGAGGGTCATGCGGTGCCTACTAGGAACTTGCAGGTCATATGTAACCTAATCTAGTTCATAGGTGGCCCCCTTTCCAAAGAGGAGTCCTTAGTAAGCAGGGAGTAGTCCTTTATCGATTCAGGGAGCATTCTCTCTGCCTAAGCACTGCACTGGCAGTAATTCCTTTTTCTCTCTCTTTCCTGGTGGCATTTGTATACTGAGGGAAAGACCTGGAAATGCCAGTGGTGAAAGCACCAAACTATTCCCAGAACCAACTTAGTTTGCCTTGAAGGTGCAAGGGTGCTCTCAGCCAGAAGCTGAATGTGAGCCCCGGTGTAGGCTTCCGCTAAGCTACCCTTGATTGGCATGTACAGCTGCTATATATGAATGCAAAGGCTTTGTCTTGTAGGCACGGCTTGCAATGAAACAGCTGTGCCGAGTATTGTGACCAGTGACTGATCATTGCATCACAATCATGCCGCACTGCACTAGTGACCATATTGCAGGAGGAAGACAAGCACAGATCAGTGAACATTCTCTAGGATAAGGCACACAAATGTGCTTTTGCCGCTACTGTTAAGATCTAAGAGCTCAATCCTTTACAAGCCGCTCCTGTATAAATGACAGTACATCCTGTATAAATGACAGTACATGAGCTTATTGTGCTACCCAAGGAAAGTGAAGAGTAATCACTGAGGATAAGCAGCCTGTGCGTATCTTAAAAATAGTTTCTTTGCTGTGAAACCTGGACCTGGAATGAGACTGCCTGGAAAGAGGCTACTACAGAATTAAAAATACAGTATGCACAATTTACATATTTGAACGGAGGGAGATGAATGGCGAAGGCTTTGGCTCTTTGGCTAAAGCACTGATGGCCTTGAAAGGGGGAGCCTTTGCATCCCGCGTCAATTGAAACAGGACCATCTCTGAAGTGCACAGGAAGGCGCCTGAAAAAGCGTGCACACAACACATGTACATGAGTGCTCAAAGGACTCAAGAGGCAAGTGCACCAGTATGCACCTATACAACAGAAAATATCATCTTTTTTACGTATGAAATGCAAACCAGCGATGTTGTTTGCCATTGCACACGTATGAAACAGGAAGTGCAAGGGGCGCACCTGCATTTGCCATCCGCTGCAGCGCAACTGCTCGGTCATGCTCTTTTTGGCTGCTGATTCCATCCACCAGCAAATGTACCTGGGCATTTGCACGGGGACAGACAGCATGGAGGAGCTGCAGCGACTCCATCTCTGAATACACATCTTGCCAAAGCCGAGCGCCTGCCATAATAAGATGCAGTACACAGAGGAAGCAAGGTGTCCTCAGTAAGGCCCTTGGCAAACACACAAGCACACATATACACACATACGCACGCACACACGCACACACAAACAAACACACAACAGCAGAGACCTTGACCAAAAGGCAGGCCCGGTCTCGCTCCCCCTGTTCCGTGGCTGGGAATGACAAACTCAGACACAGGTCTAGGGAGGCAGTGCCTCTGTGCCCCTGACGGGAGAGTCACTCTGGCACGGTGCTCGCTTGGTTCTCACCTCCACCCCCCTCTCGAGCAGGTCCAATGTTGTCTGCAGCACGCACACGTGGGCCTCAATCCCCAGCAGCAGCACCTGCGCAGATCAAGGCATGGTCAGCAGAGGCAGCGCCATTGCCAAACAGCCGCGACCCGCCTTCCCTCCCGCCTTCCTTTCTGCAGCCCGCTGCGTGTGCGCCGCGGTAATCCTGGTTTTGCCCATGCATGTCGCGCACGCAGCAGGCCCCACCTGCTTCACGTGCGCCATGTTTTGGGCCATGTGGGCATCCACTTCAGGAGTCATCATGGAGAACAGTGTCTTCTCAAAGATGCGGTGGTGGCTGGAGGCAGGACCTACGCAGGATGAGAGTGCACGACTTTGGCGTGAAGGGTACAAGACCTAGGCAGGGTGAGAGTGCACTACTTTGGCGTGAAGGGCAGACGCGCTGAGTGCTGATGTGCAACTTCGGCAGCGCGCACGCAACACGACTCGTCGCTCGCACACAGGCCATGTGGGCGCTCATGCAATATGCATGTACCCAAATCAACCCTCTGCCCCACATGCGCACCCACACCTCACGTAGCTCCTGCGCAGTGTTCCCCAGGGCCTTCGGGTATTGCTCCGTAACCACGACAGGGATTCCCAGGGCAGAGGCTCCGCGCAGCTGCGCACATGGCACCCACACAAGTTACCGAAATTAAATAGGGTAGGCTGAAGTCTCTATCCCACGGGGTGAGCGCTTGTCATGTGTCTTCAGCTGTTGGCGACCATTTGAGGCCAAGACCAAAACACTGCCTGGAGCTCGGTGCTTGTTTGCTCAGCCCATACGCGCTTGCAATGCCACGAGTAGCATCAAGGACGTGCGCAATAACGTACAAGGCTTTGTAGAGATGCAGCACATGAATGTGCCTCGTGGCCTAGCTAGTGGAGGGCCGCGTGATGGCCAGCGCTTGACGCGCAGATCCAGGCTTCCAGGACAACAGAATCAACCATTGTTTTACCGTGCGGCGTGTCGTATCAATAAGAGATGGGTAACCGGTGATCACATTACGAAACTGCGAAAACATGTGCATGCCAGTTGTGAGGTTTCTCTGATCTGTCAGTTTGCGGACTCAAGGGAACACAAAGCTTGTGCTGGGTGTGGGATCTCATTTTGCAAGCAAAGTCCCTACTAGGAATTCTCGTTGCAAGGATGGCATCCAGGCAAGGATGGCATCCATGGCAAGCAGGTGCGTGTTGTTGCAATGCTTGCTGAGGGGGGAAGCACGGTGTGAACCTGCTGTTCATCGACATCATGCTGCAAACAGCTACAAGAAGTCTGTTCACGTTTGATTACCTTTTCTTGCAGGTCACACACAAAAACTGCGGAAGTGGACGGCACCAGCTTGCCCAAACGTGAAGCCTGGGCTGCCATATTCTACTCTTTTTTCAAATTTCAATTTCTGATAATAAGCTAAAGCTTTCAATTTTAGATAATAAGCTAAAACCTCCACCCAGTAAATTTGATTACTTCTTAATTTCAATCAAGTCATGAACGCCAGAACATTAAATAACTGACTAAATTTAAATGCTTCTTAGCCACGGTGGTCAGCTCAGATTGCTAGCACGGCCTGTTGCATTTAAGGGTCTGACTCCAACATGCGGCACCCTCTTACCAAAGCATGGTGGGGCTCATGGCCTTCCCACAACTTGTCAGGCGCTAGCCACCTGCGGTAATGGTGCCCAATTGCAGCAATGCGCACCACCTGCCACTCTGCCGCAAGCCAAAGAGGGCATCCGCTTCCAGTATGAGCCAGCCCGTAGCCGCCTCAGCTTCCGTACTTGGATTCAAAGGAGACAGCAGCGCATGCCGACCACCACCAGGCCTGAGGTGGACGTTATGGTCGAGGGCAAGCCCCTGGGCGGCCAAGTAGCCAGGTAAGCTGCCTGCGCAGGACGGCAGCGCCATGCTGCACCGGCACTGGTTCTGAGCAAGGGGGGATTGCCGTGACACCTCTTGTCTTGAGAGCTGTCTTGACCATGCGACAAGCCGCGTGTCAAGCCCCCTTGGTACGCACTTCAGCGTGAAAGGCAGACGGTGACTTGTGGTAGCAAAGTGCGCCTTTGGGGGGGGGGCGCGCGCGGAGGATGAGCAAAGTCCTATGTAGAACGTTTGGGTTTGTGATGGAAAAGGGATTGCGTTAGAGGAGTGCGGCACGGACGGTCTGCTCACCCCACCTCCTCTTGGATCCAAAGGCCTCCAAGTCACTGTGGGCTCTCGAGCACCACGGCCGCACTGCTTATCCCCGCCCTCACTTGCATGCACATTATGTTTATCGTTTTGGGACTCACGGGCATGCACGCTCCTGTGGGTGCGATGCGCAGCGAGGAGTTGGAGTCCCTATGCCAACATATCAAGGAGGGTGTTGAGCAGGTGCTGCCCAAGGCCTTGTTGGCCAAGCTCCAATTGCGACCAGACTACAAGCTTCCACGTGAGTGGTGGACGTGTGTACATGTAAAGCAAGTGCGTAAGAGTGTGCGTTTGTGTGAGAGCGTGCACACCCTTGCACGCGTGTATGCCGCCTTGGGTTCAAGTGCCAACTCTGCTGGACCATGCTTCCCAAGCTGTTAAGGAAGCAGCGCAGCGGCAGATCTGATCAGTTTGAGCAAGCCTCCCACTGCCCAGCAGCGCCCTGGCGCAGCGCGCTCGACCTCTTTGATCCCCTTCGAAAAGCAAAAAAAGCTGCTGTGTCCACGAGAGCGGCCGATTTGCATTGTTGTGGAGGGCCCAACGCAGCATCCTGTGCACCATGCTGATGGAGGGTGATGTACTGAGGATGCGCATCGCTGAGGCTGCAGATCGCTGGGGCTGCAGATCCGCTGGGGCTGAAGAGTGCTGAGCCTGCAAGTTGTGAGGGGCGGCTGCTCAGGGACGTCAGCGAACGAACACCTTGGCGTTGCCTTTCCCAGCCGCCTTGTCCCATACCTCATGTGTCTAACCATTATTGTGTCACACCCTCGATGCGCCCCAAGCATGGCGCCTTAGCCCGTGCAATGGGTGAGCTCCCATAGCTTGGTGTGGTGCCAAGGGGAAACCTGGTATGGGTTTGTTGACACACAGGGTACATTGATGCACCCCAAATTGATGCAGCCGGCCCACCTGCACGCGACCCGGGCCTCCACTGAAGCAGCCAGCCCTCGCCCAAATGCTGCGCAGGCGTGGGTGCTGTGTCTGTGGTGCTGTGCGATGATGCCCACATCACCACCCTGAATGCAACGCACCGGGGCAAGGCCGCGCCAACAGATGTGCTGTCTTTTGAGCTGGAGGACGACTTGGACTACAAGGTGGGGGGGGGGGTGACCTCGGGCTGTGTGGAGTGGGTGGCCGCTTTGGCACCACCAGGTGGGGTAGGGCTACGCAGTGGGGTGGCATTGCAGGCTGTGTGGAGTGGATGGTGATACCGGCACTACGCAGTGGGGTGGGAGGGTGCGGTAGGGAAGAAGCGCGTGGCGGGGCTCGCTCTGCGCAGAGGGGCTAGGCGATTGCGTGGTTGATGGTGGAATGGGTACTACGCATTGGGTGGGGCATCTCAAAGGGGTGTGGGGCTGTAAGGGTGGCTGCATCAGTGCGCGCTGGCAAGCTTTGCAGCCTCCTCCTTGCCCTTCAGCCTCTCGTGACAAGATGCACCTCTGTCCTGTCCTCATTTGCGTTTACGCCCTGTCACCTCCCATCGTGGTCTGCGGCTGTCCAGTCCTCATTTGCGTTTATGTCCTGTCATCTCCCATCGTGGTCTGCGGCTGTCCAGTCCTCGTTTGCGTTTATGCCCTGTCACCTCCCATCGTGGTCTGCGGCTGTCCAGTCCTCATTTGCGTTTATGTCCTGTCATCTCCCATCGTGGTCTGCAGCTGTCCAGTCCTCATTTGCGTTTACGCCCTGTCACCTCCCATCGTGGTCCATGGCTGTCCTGTCCTCACTTGCGTTTATGTCCTGTCCCCTCCCATCGTGGTCTGCGGCTGTCCATTCACATGTCACCTGTGCCTGTCCCCCCGTCCCAAACTTGGCCGCAGATGCACCTGCCCATCAAGCTGCTGGGTGACCTGGTCATCTCCTTGGACACCGCGCAGCGTCAAGCTGGGGAAAGGGGGTGAGCGTGTGTGAGGCAGTACCCACACGCGCAGTGCGCAAGCAAAACCCGGCGCAAGCCTTGCATCACAGACACATGCAAGTGAACGAGCAAAACTCTGCGCAAGCTTTGCACCACAGGCACACGCAAGTGCTTGAGCAAAAACCCCTCGCAAGCCTTGCACCACAGGCGCACGCAAGTGCACGAGCAAAAACCTGCGCAAGCCTTGCACCATAGACACATGCAAGTGCGCCGAGCGACACCCCATGCAGGCCTTGACCCCGCACCAGCGCAACCCTGCGCAAGCCCCGCATCAGACCCCTTTTGTGTGCCTGCCTGGCCTTTCCCCCAAGGCCAGAAGGGTGCGCAGGCAGCCAAAGCATTCGCCAGCGGGTGCACACAAGAGCTCCTGCAAGAGCGCGGCACTTGAGGCAGATGGCAGTTGGCGCGCGGAAAGCTCAAGCAGGTTACAGCTCAGCTGCGAGGGATGGCGCCACCTGCATTGATTGTAGCACACACCGTTATGGTACCACCAGCTTGGGGGTACAGTGAGCACACCGTTGTTGCTGCCAGGGACCATCATCCACACTCACACCCCACATGACCTTTTGCTGCCCCGGTTGTAGGTACATGCTGCTGGATGAGGTGCGGGTGCTGCTGGTGCACGGCATGCTGCACCTGTGTGGCTTCGACCATGAGCGCGGCCACCAGGTGCGTAGGTGTGTGTGTTTGTGTGTGTGTGTGTGTGTGTGTGTGTGTGTGTGTGTGTGTGTGCGTGCATGCGCGCTTGAGTGTGGCCATGTGGCAGGGCATTACGTGCAGACAAGACTTCCATGCTCATGTGCAGGACTAGATTTCCATGCTCACCTGGTGAGTTATGCACTTGTGAGAGAGATGCACAAGCTCAAAGAGTCGTTGCGTCCGGCGCGCTGTGCTCTTGCCCACCCCCATGCCTGCTTGCGTCAGATGCCATGCAGGCCCATGCCCATGCATTCACTTGCATGCGCATGGGTAGACACACAGCAAAAGCACATGCAGCACCAGACGCAGGCTCTACCATATTGCTAAAGATGCGCACACGCACACGCGCACACGTACAGAGTACGTCGTACATACAAACACACACTCCTTTGCCCATACACCCACGCATGTGCAGCCCCTAAGTTTGGCATGCAAACACAAAGGCAAGCACACATGCACGTCTGCATGCATACAGGACCTGGTGGCGATGGCAGCTGCCGAGCAGGCCATCATGCGCCAATTGGGCTGGGCAGGGCAGGGCTTGATCGATGCGGTGGGAGGGCAGCCTGACGGCGCCGCAGACGGCCAGGGTCAATCAGACGCACCGCTGCGTGAGCGCGCCGCCAGGTCAACAGGCGTGTCATCCTCTGCCCCATCTGGCCAGCCTTCGCGTGCGACTGCTGTGCGGCGCGGGGCGGGCAGCTTGGGGGTGCTGGGCAGCATTTTTGGGAGCAGTGACGATGCTGCGGGCGGGGGCGGAGGTGAAGCGGGGACAAAGGGGGTGCCTGCGGTGGAGAAAAAGCCCAAAGGTAGAGTATTGGAAAGGGGAAGTAGTGAGGAGGCTGCTGGCCCATCTGGAAGCAGCATTGGCAGCGGCAGCGGCGGCAGAAAGGGTGGGAGTGGAGGCAGGATTGGGGGCAGGAGCAGCGTGCAGAGCAGCAGCAATAGCACTGGCGGCTTACGCAGCGCCGGCGGCCACGGCAGCATCCTCGCGGCTGACCAGCCCAGCAGCGCCGGTGCCGGCAGAAGCGCAAGGACTGGCCGCGGGGGCGCTGCGCTGCGGGAGGGCGGCGGCCGCCGCGGCAAGGCCGACGCGCGCAGCGTGGCTGCTCGCGGCACGGCAGGCGGCGGCAGCGTGTCCACGCGCAGCCCTGCGCAGCTGACACGGGCGCAGCTTGAGGCGCCCATCCGGCTGGTGGCGCTGGACATGGACGGCACGCTGCTGGACGACGCGTCGCGCATGTGAGGGGGCCTTTGGCGCATCCACTGGGGATGGGACGTGTTGCAAACAGACCAGACTGATCCCTTAAGTCAGATGCACCACGCATGGAGAATGAGGTTGCGCGCGCGTGAGCGGGGTGCCAGGTTGTGGGTGGGGCGCGAGGGTAGATGTGGAACTTGGGGTGGCACGCTGCTCGACAACGCGTCGTGTGTGGAGGTGGGCCCCAGTGCACTTACTGAGCAAGGAATGTATTGCCAGGAGCGGTCTCATAAGGGTCACTTGGTTGGGGAGGCGCGGGGGCAGTGTTCCAGGGTGTGAGAGAGGAAGAAAGAGTGGTGTGAAGGCGAGGGCAAGATGCCGGACGGCACGCGGCGCATGGGAGTGGGGTCGTGCACGTAAGCGGGGTGCTGGGGTGTGAGTGTGGGGTGGAAAGAGTGATTTTTGAAGTTGTGGGTGCAATGCTGATGATATGGTGAGTTGCGCGTGTGGGCGGCCGGGTGTAAGGGTCTCCTATAGTGCACAGGTCTGGGTGCAAACGCCAAAAAGCACAGACTTGGGAGGCCTGTGTGTGCACAGGCGGCCTGGTGCACAGATTGGTCCATGGCCTGGTGCACAGGTTTGGGTGCGAACGCCAAAAAGCACAGACTTGGGTGGCCGGTGTGTGCACAGGTGGCCTGGTGCACAGATTGGTCCATGGCCTGGTGCACAGGTGCAAGTGCTCTGCACCGGGCACACAGCTTTTCAGGCACGTGCGCCGCTTATGTGCATGGTCGGATGAAGGGGTCGCGCTGGCACAGCAGACTCAGCTCTGCTGCACTGCAGCAGAGGTCTGCTGCCGAGTTTGTGGTGGGTCTGTACCCAGGGCAGGATGTGGAGAAGCTGATGGGGGAGGGGGGGAAAGAGAAAGGCAAGGGGTGAAGCACTCCACATGTTGCACATTGTGTATTTATCTGTGAGCCATGTGGTTGATGCTTGCGCCAGCGGACACCGACGAGGAGCCCTGACACCCGCGAGGAGCCCTGACTGCACTGAGCTGAGTCGTTGAGCGCCCGAGTGCTGAGTCGTGCTGAGCTGTGCCTCCGTGTGCCGGCGTGCAGAGCCAGGAACAGCCAACGGTGCAGTGACGGAGCAGGGGCAATTAAGGGCCGCTTTTATACCATTTTTGCGGCACTGGCAAGTTCCTGGCGATGCGAACGAGCCGTGGATGGTGGCCAAGGGGGACGGTGGCCAGAGGTACAGGAATGCAAGCGCGGGGGAGCAGGGCAGTTGCACACTCGTGCCCCCGCAATCGCGGCGTCATTGCAGGTGTATGTGAGTATAGATGTTGTGCATGCTTAACACCATCGCAGCAAAAAGAGGCGGGTGTGCACTCGGGCGTGTGTGAAAGCGCGAAAGTCAAACGCTGGCACGGCGAGGCGACCTTCGTGCCGCGCAAGCACAATCCAGCTTCCATGAAATTATGCCACGCCAGCGTGTGTGTATGTGTGTGTGCGCGCGCCTGTGTGTGTGTGTGTGTGTGTGTGTGTGCACGCGCCTGTGTGTGCACGCGCCTGTGTGTGTGTGTGCGCCTGTGCGTGTGTGTGTGTGTGTGTGTGCTCGCGCACACCTACCAACTGTCTGCAATCAGGCCTATGTACTACCCCACGAGGCATCAAGTCGGTGTTCGCCAGCGCTAGCAGTGCCCAGCTCAACCGACCAACCAACCAGCTCAACAGGGTTTTTCAAGTTGGTGTGCGCCAGCGCAAGCCACACATGCATAACGGCCCGTGGTGTACACATGTGTGCCCCGGCTGCAGCCATCCTGCGTCGGCCGAGGCCATCCGCGCGGCATGTGCGGCAGGCGTGCGCGTGATGCTGGCCACAGGGAAGGCAAGACCTGCGGCCATCAGGGCTGCAGAGATGGCGGGCTTGGCAGGTGCGGTTGTGTGCATGCATGAGGGCATGTGTGTGTGCAATTGTGCGCATGAGGGAGTGTATGTGTGTATTTGTATGATTGTGCACATAAGGGAGTGCGCGTGTGTGTGCGCTTGTGTGCATGCGGGAGTTCATGTGTGTGCGTTGCATTTGCATGCAATCGTGTGCATGTGGAAGCAAATGGGAGGGGGTCTCTGCTTGCGTGCGTTTGTGTGGCTGGGTGTGTGAGTGGCTGGCATGTACCAATGTGTGTGCTGTGTGTGCGCTCGCCCATGCAGGTAAGTACCTGCCGGTGTGGAGGGGCAAGGTCAATTGGTGTGTTGTGTGTGCTGCTTGCTTGTGTGTGCTGCTTGCATAACTTATGCACATGCGTGTGCTTTACGTGCATGTGCCCGCACAGGCGAGAACCTGCTGGTGTCCACCCGCAGCCCAGGCATTTTCCTGCAGGGCTTGGCAGTACACGACTCCCAAGGCCAGCAGATGTCCGATGCCTCGCTGCCGCCAGAGGTGGTGGCCGATGCGTTCAGGTGCGCGGGAGTGAGCTGACCGCAGGGCGCGCGCTGGCGGTGCACTTTTTTGGTCGTGCAGAAGGAGCAGGGCGCGCGCTGGCCGGTGCATTCCTCGGTTGTGCAGGAAGGATGCCTGCGTGCCGGCGCATCCCTTGGTCGAGCAGAGGATGAAGCGCATGCTGGCCAGTGCGCCCAACATCAGAGCGAATGCACGGCACGCACTGGCTTGTGCACAGAGTTGGAGCAAGAGCGTGGCAGCCTCGCTTGGCAGCCCAGGGGGACGTCAACGCCCCGCAGCTGCTGATGCGCTGCTGCTGAATCATGTCTCCAAGGACGCTGGCTTGTGAATTGCTCCAAGGATTTGTGACCAACGGTCATGTGCAAGGATCCAGGCTGATGCGCTGCTGCTGAATCATGTCTCCAATGATGCAGGCTGATGAGTTGCTCCAAGGATTCGTGACCAACGATCGTGTGCAAGGATTCAGGCTGATGCGCTGCTGCTGAATCATGTCTCCAAGGGTGCGGGAACAGCGCACGCACATATGCGCGCGCCACGCAACCGTGAATTGAAACATGTGCACACTTATACACCTGTTCACCGATGCCCGCGTGCACCTGCGTGCGCACGTGCACTTGCGCACACTCGCACATATGCACCTGGCGCTCGCGCAGACATGCATGCGTGCACACGCGCAGGTACCTGAGTTCCCTGGAGGGCGGGTCAGGCGGCTCCTTGGTGGCGTTCCTTGGTGACGAGTGCGTGACGCTGCGCATGACCGATGACCTGCAGGTGGGTGAGAGGAGGGGCCCTGCGCTGGTGCTGGGAAGGACCAAGAGGGGGGCGCACGATTGGCCTCACGCGGTTTCGGAACAGGGGTGCACCTGGAGGACTGCCTGCGGATGCTACCACCTTCAAAGCTGCTGCTGCGCGCACATTTGCTATGCACCTCTGGCTCCCTCCAAATGGTCGCACCTCCCAGTGAGCAAAAAACACACGTGCGCTGTGACCACACATCCATGGGGGGGCGTGTTGATTGCCCCGTTGCGCACAAAGGCCCATGCCGAGGACCCTGCCCACATGCACGCCCACAAGCCTGTGCTGCAGCTTCCTCCACCCGGCATCCACTGCACACATTGGCTATGCTTTCCCCTGTGCCGCGCCTGCTACGCAAATTGCTATGGCACATCCCCCATGCGCATGCTCATTGCCACCAGCATGTCCACACTCAAACAAGCGCTCACATGCGTGTGCGTGCGCGGCGCCAGGCCTTGCACCACACCTACCATGAGCCCCTTGCCACTGTACTACCTTCCTTGGACGCGCTGCTGGCTGGGCCGCCCGTGCGCAAGCTCCTGTTCATGAGCAGCCCTGAGGTGGGCGCTTGTGTGTGTGCAGATGTTTTGTTGTTTGTGAATTGTATATGTATGTGGCGTATGATTATGTGCGCGTATGCACACGCTCCTTTTCATGAGCAGCCCTGAGGTGTGTGTTTGTGTGCGTGCAGATGCTTGTTTGTGCGATGCCCATGTGCGCTTGTGTGCGAGCAGGTGCTTGTTTGTGTGATGCCCATGTGCGCTTGTGTGCGAGCAGGTGCTTGTTTGTGCGATGCCCATGTGCGCTTGTGTGCGAGCTCTGCGGCAGCAGCGGTTCACACGCATCCGGCACAAGCAATGCGTAGTCTGGCACACACAAGGTGTGGTATGGCACACGCAACGCGTGGTCTGGCGCAAGCAATGCGTGGTATGGCACTGCATGCCACGTGCAACATAAGTCCCTACCGTATGGCACTGTGTCGGGCAGAGTCTGAAGGCCACGCATGGTGTAGGGCACAAGCCACGTGCAATATGGCACTGCACGCCATGTGCAACATAAGTCCCTACCGTATGGCACTGCACGCCACGTGCAACATGAGTCCCTACTGTATGGCACTATTTTCAGCCGAAATGCCGCGTGTGGTACGGCACCGCACGCCACATGCAACACGGTCTGCCACTGTACTCCATGCGTGACAATCGGCTCTGCTTGACCCATGTCCTATGACTAATTTGCAAGTCCACGGCACGTACACTTTGATTGCAGGATGTGACGAATGGGTTAACGCCCTACTGGACACGCGCGTTGCATGGAAAGCAGGCCGTGCCACTTCAGGTGTGCGTGTGTCTGGGTGTGCACGTGCGTACGTGAGCGTGTGTGTGTGTGTGTGTGCACGTGCGCGTGTGCACGTGTGACCGTGTGTGCTTGTGCACATGTGCATGAACAGCTGTATATGTGTGACTGTGTATGCGCATGCACGTGTGCGCACATAGATGTGTCGCGTGTGCAAGCATGCATGTGAGTATGTTGGGACAAGGTAGAGTTAGGGCACGCTCAGCTTCCTGTCCAATGTATTTTTCTTAACTTTATGTTGCTTGCGCAGAGTATAAGTCTACGCCAAGCAGATACATGTATACCTTTATAGATTGGCAGCGTGCATTAAGGAAAGGTCTGGCGTATCTGACAAACCAGGCAGGCCACCATTCCCACAGGGCCCTGTAGTTGGCACAGAGTCCAAGTGCCATATGCTGCATGGGTCCTGCGGGCTGACTTTTCTGGTACTGAGGTGTTTGCTCAGAGTCCAAGTGCCGTGCTTTCTGGATCCTGCTGGCTAAATCCTACGGTGACGCAGTGTGCACAGAGTCCCAGTGACGTGTGCTGCGTGGGTCCTGCGGGCTGACTCCTCTGGTGATGCGATGCTTGCTCGTAGTGTTTGCCCGGAGTTCAAGTGCTGTGCTGTCTGGATGTTATGGTGATGCGGTGTGTGCACTGAGTCCCAGAAACGTGTACTGCGTGGGCCCCGCGGGCTGATTCTTCTGGTGATGCAGTGCTTGCACAGTCCCACAGGATCCACTGGTGGCTGCATCGACGTTTGCTCGGACGCTGCCGCCGTCACCGCCGCCTGTGGTGTGCATGTACCTCTATGTCATCAGAGGTGCAAACACGTAGGGACGCCCCTTGCAACTCTTGCTGCTGCTGCATTTCATTTTGGTGTCGCCTTGTGTGGTGGCAGCACGCCCGATAGGCTCCTGCAAAGCTGCTGCCCTCGCCCAGCGGGTGTAGCCATGCTGCCCTTGCCTTCACCTGTGGTGGCTGCAGGCGGTGCCGTCAATGCTGGAGATCGTCCCCAAGGGCGTGGACAAGTGGGTGGGCATGCAGAAGCTGCTCGCGCACTTGGAAGTCCCGCGCACGGCTGTGATGGCAGGTGAGGGGGTATTGCGCAGCCCTGGCTGCCACCATGGGGAAGGAGCGGGCTTGGATGCCCTTGAGCTAGCCTGTAGGAGGTGAGGGTGTGAGGGTGCTCGTGCGCGTGTGTGCCCCTAGTGGCTGGACTGCGTGTGCCCATGTTTGTGTGCGTACCCAAAATGGATCACCTGGATCACGCAGCCTGGGCATCTGGGTCACGCGGACTGTCACGCGGACTGGCACAGGTTGTGAGGTGCAAGGTGCACAGGTTATAAGGTGCATGGTGCAAAGGCTGTGAGGTGCATGGTGCACAGGTTGTTTGTGAGGTGCATGGTGCACAGGTTATAAGGTGCATGGTGCAAAGGCTGTGAGGTGCATGGTGCACAGGTTGTGAGGTGCATGGTGCAAAGGCTGTGAGGTGCATGGTGCACAGGTTGTGAGGTGCATGGTGCAAAGGCTGTGAGGTGCATGGTGCAAAGGCTGTGAGGTGCATGGTGCACAGGTTGTGAGGTGCATGGTGCACAGGCTGTGAGGTGCATGGTGCACAGGTTGTGAGGTGCATGGTGCAAAGCGGCTGTTTACCCTGGCCCATCAGCGCATCAGAAAAGTGAACGCGCAGCCCAAGGTGCTTCTGCGGAGGAGAGCCATGCACGCATGACCAATGCAACAATCCTGCCCGACTTGAGGACATTGTGCTGGGTGCTGCTTTTGCAGTGGGCGACGGCATGAATGACCTGCAGCTGGTGGCAAATGCGGGGGTGGGCGTAGCTGTGGGGAACGCGGTGCCCGCGGTCAAGGATGCAGCAGCGTACACAGCAACCTTCACAAACCATCAAGGGGGTGTTGCAGAGGCTTTAGAGCGCTTTGTATTATGAGCCTGATGATCCTGGGCTGTCCCCAGGACCTGTAAGCAATTGATCCTTGCGAGCTTGCTTTCTTCCATTGTGTACCTTGCTCTGTGTTAGAACCTCCTGGCAGGCAACGTGGTCTCTCAGCTGTAACAACAAATGATGCATCCATTTGGATTAGTGGAAGCTACATGCTTGATCTCCAAATTGATGCTTTGCAATGTTTCCATGGTAGGCCGATTTCTAAACTTATTGCGCTGGCAACTTGTTGGTGCAGCCAAGGTACTACCTTGTAATTTTCCTTAAAAACATGGGCTTTGCAGCACCTCCCCCTCATTGAGGCCAAAAGACTTCCATTGACCAACCACCTGAGTCAGCCTTCAAGTGACTTTTATGGGCATGTGTGCCCGTTGCAGCGCTTGACATTCAGAGCTGTGTTACCTTGCGTCTTCTTTTGCTTCTACTTTTTAAAGACACATTCAACTTACCTGTCAACTTACATTGTCACAATACGGTATTGAATATGCCTTGCATGACCTAGTTATTAGTAGCTGGCACCTCTGGAGAGAACACAACAGGCAAGCTCAATTGTGATTGATTGGCTGCCAATGCGGCGGCGCAAAACTTGCGCGACTCGAAGTCTAAGAGTTAAGCATCTGAAATCAGATGAATTAGATAATTGCCAGCGTGCATTTAAGCAAAGGTCCACTAGCAGCTCCCCACACCTTGCAAGTGAAAGTGTCAGGCTGAAAATCTGCTCTCGGCAAGCGCCAGAAACTGTTCAGCACACACCTCTAGTTCATGGCCATAGCAGGCTGACAGAGTTTATCAATATGTCAGGTACCAAAACTAAGTACTTCTTATTTCCCTGTTGTTGCCCAACTTGTTGAACAGTGGTCACCAGGGGGGGTTGACATCGATACTTCGGATCAATGTGTCTCTCTTCCCTTAATTGAGGTGGGGGGTGTTCAAACTTTAATATTCTCATACTATTAGTAAGCTTGTTCAGACCAGACGTTCTCTTGAGCATTCTCCCCACCTTCAAACCAATCAGGAGAGGTCTGCTGGCTTGTCTGTCCGCAATCCTCCTGATCCTTACTGACCCC
>LKMJ01003121.1_pt1 | contig 15393 bp, 19 predicted proteins | sample 643391 | NCBI WGS metagenome assembly LKMJ01 (sample SAMN04112250, study PRJNA286221) | soda lake metagenome | biome: soda lake; feature: Kulunda Steppe; material: water; isolation source: sample PL-Br10 brine of Picturesque Lake | place: Russia: Kulunda steppe | collected 2010-07
AGAGAGAGAGAGAGAGAGAGAGAGAGAGAGAGAGAGAGATTGTGTGTGTTTGTGTCCTTGGCATGCTTCTTCTTTGAAGGTCCTGCCCACATGCTGTGTGCCTGCGTGCCAGTGATATGCCGGCTGCCTGCATGTGCATGCGTGTCATGCCTGTATACGTGCCTGCATGTGCATGCGTGTCATGCCTGTGTGCGTGCCTACATATGCATGCGTGTCCTGCCTGTGTGCGTGCCTAAATATGCATGCGTGTCCTGCCTGTGTGCGTGCCTGCATGTGCATGAGTGTCATGCCTGTATACGTGCCTGCATACGCATGCGTGTCCTGCCTGTGTGCGTGCCTGCATACGCATGCGTGTCCTGCCTGTGTGCGTGCCTACATATGCATGCGTGTCCTGCCTGTGTGCGTGCCTACATATGCATGCGTGTCCTGCCCGTGTGCATGCCTAATAATGAACCTACCAGTGACCCTGCCTGCCTGCCTGCCAACCAGTGACACGCGGGCTGCCTGGATGCATGCGTGCCCTGCCTATATGTATGTCCTGCATGCTTGTATGTCCTGAGTGTGTGTGTGTGTGTGTGTGTGCCCTGGCTGCCAACCACGCGTGCTCCGTCATCTGCTGCAGAGAGGCTGCCAGCCCATCACCAGCAGCCTGCCCGCCTGCCATACCGTGCGCTGCTGCCTGCCTGGCCACCACGCTGCTGCCTATCCAGCGCATGCATTCTATCACCTGCTGCAGAGTGGCTGGAGGCCAAGGACAAGCGCCTGCGGTTCGAGGAGAAGACGCAGAGCGCGCTGCAGAAGAGCATTGCCAAGGAGCTGGAGTGGACGAGGCAGAACCAGAAGGGCCAGCAGGTGGGCACCGCTCGGCCTTGTACTACTCTTTAAGCACACAGCCTGTTGGAGCGCTGAGGGGCTGATAGTTGGAGGGACAGCCAGGAGGGGCTGGGGTGGAGGAGGCAGAGCCAGAGGGGCTGGGGTGGAGGAGGCAGAACCAGAGGGGCTGGGGTGGAGGAGGCAGAACCAGAGGGGCTGGAAGGTGATCCCTCTCTAGCCTTTTGATGCTTCTATGCTTCACACAACATGTAGGGCTGCTGATAGCATTTGGTGCAACAAGGAGGGGCTGGAGTAGGTATTGGCCGACTGGCTGGAGGGGCAGAGGGATGGTGGTACTTGTGTAGATATGTAGATATCTATCCACCGGGTATGCTCAGGATAACATTATGCAGACTGTGATTGTAGGTATACTATGCGCTGCTAAGGCGGCAGGCCGGCACTCATGTGCGCGTCGCTTGTTCCCCCCCTGCTTGCACGAGGCACAGGGATACTGTTTGCCTGTACAGCGCACCCACTCCCTGTGCAGAGCAGGGCATACACCTGTGCTGCTTATGATCGGCTGCCGCCCCTGGCTTGCGTGCGCACGTACCCTCGTGCTTGCAGAAGAAGGGTGCAGCCCGCATGCGGCGCTATGAGGACCTGGTCGACCAGGCCAACCAGTACGTCAAGACCTCCCAGGTGAGCTCAGCTGGTGACAGGCCCTCAGGCTGCCGTATCACGTGGGCCACATGATGCAGCTGTGCCTTGGACTGCTCCACATGCATTGACGATGACAGTGCTTAGGGACCCATGGGCTGGGCTCTCGCCCGGTGCTGGATCTACAAGTCGCCATCCATTCACCGCCGTGTATAAACCATGGCTCTCAAAGGGAGAACCAGCCAGTTCATCACATACACTGCATCCCGGCATTTGAAAGCCACCAGGTCCTCCCTCGCAATGCACGAGCGCGGTGCCTCTGCCCTAGAAGGTTTTGGGGAGCAGGCATCTTCACAAGATCAGGCCCAATGCCATAACGCATACAATATTGTGTACTCAATAGTATTGATAATATCACAATCCTAAAGTATTTACATGACTACAGGCCTATGGCCATAATGCATGCACTGCTTAGCCCCTGACCTAACTGGGCCATGCAACTGGGCTGTGCAACTGAGCCATGCAACTGGGCTGTACAATTGAGCCACGCAGCTGGGTCGTGCAACTGGGCCATGCAACTGGGCTGTGCAACTGAGCCATGCAACTGGGCTGTGCAATTGAGCCACGCAGCTGGGTCCTGTAACGGGGCCACGCAACTCGGTCGTGCAACTGGGCCTCAGCTATGTGGGCCGCACACCCCACTGTATGGACAACGGTGTGGCTGTATCAAGCTGCACACACACTGAGACCCAACCAGGTACTGCGAGCAAGATTAGCTCGCAGTGATCGTTAAAACACTGGATGCGCAAAACTCAGCCGGCATGCGGGCATGCAGTGTGCGCACGTCAATAAATTGGGTCCTGGCCCATGGCAGTCACGCAGGCAGGCAGTGATTGCATGGTAACACTCAGCCTGTACATGGGCATGCGGTGTGCGCATGTCAAGAAGGTGGGTGCTCGCACTCGACAGTCGTGCGGGCAGGCAGTGATTGCATGTGCGAAAATGAATGCAGAGGCGTGTGTTCACACATCCCACGGCCGCAGGTGGACTCCATCACCATCCCTGTGGGCCCCCGGTTGGGTAGCAAGGTCGTGGAGGCCAAGGGTATTGCCAAGGCCTTTGGCGACAGGGTGGGTCGGCTGCCCTGCTGTGCTCCTGTGTCTCCCCTGCAGAGCTCTTTTTGGTACAAGGATCACAAGGATTACAAGGATGAATACATAAGCTTGATGGTACCTGCAAAAAGTTCTCAATAAATCAGAATCGCCTCCGGCCTGCGCTGTGTCCCCACCTGCCTGTGTGGCTGCTTGTAGTTGTGAGGGATGACAGCTGCTGGTTCATATTTGGGAGTGACCACAGCCACTGGTTCATAGTTGGAAGGTATGCATGTGCCCGCCGCCTGCCTGCGCAGCTGCTGGTGGATGACCTCAACTTCTCAATCCCTCCGGGGTCCGTCGTCGGCATCATCGGTGGCAATGGTGCAGGTCAGTATGTGTATGAGTGCGTGTGCGTGTGCACGTGAACGTGCGCGTCATAGGCGCCCAGCGCGGTGGATGGTTAGCTTCCAGGTCTTGCCCAGTTCTCGAGCATTTTACATCCAGGGGGCGGGGGTACGTGTGCGTGCGTGTGTCAAAAATGGCCATGTTTAAGGTGACATGCCCGCGCTAACAAGCCCAGCCTATCTTCTGAGCGTGGGCTTGACGTTCAGAAGCACCTACCAAGGAAAAAGTACATCCTATTTAAGGAAACAGCAGCACATCCTTTGAAACAGGCCCAAATGCATGAATTTGTTTGGCTCTGCTGGCCTAGGCCATTGCAGCTCAGGGGCCAAGGCCTTCTCCACAGCCATACACTGACATACACTAATTCCATAGTCATGTATTCCATAGTCATACACTGATTCCAGAGTTATACAGTGCACAGTCATACACTGATTCCACAGCCATACACTGATTCTACAATCAAATAATCCACGGTTATACACTGATTCCAGAGTCATAATCCACAAGCATACGCTGGCTTCGCTGCCATACATGGACCAGTGTTCTCCACGGCTATACAATCATCCCATACACTATCCGACAGTCATATAATTCACACTCATACACTGATTCCACAGTCATAATTCACAGTCATACACGCTGTCCACAGCCATACATTGACTTGATGTGTGTGAGAAGTACCAGCTATCAGCATTAGCTACCAGGTGGCACCTATTACAGGGTACTGTCTCAGCTTGGGCCCAGTATTGCAGCTGCACCTGCAGTGCTGGGCGCGCGTGTACACTGCCTTGGGCAAAGCAGGGAAACCCATGCTGCATGGAATCAGATCATCACTTGTGCCACTAGGATGCGCAAAGATCATCACTTGTGCCACTAGGATGGGCAAAGCAGGGAAACCCATGCTGCATGGAATCAGATCATCATTTGTGCCACTAGGACGCGCACTAGGATGCGCACTTGTGCCACTAGGATGCGTACATCATACTGGGCGTGTGCCTGCGCGGCCCCGTTGTTGTAGGCAGGCCCACGCTGTTCAACATCACCACGAGTGTTTGTGCCTGCACTGCACTGCACCTTGATCGCAGGCAAGTCCACGCTGTTCAAGATCATCATGGGCCTGGAGAAGCCTGAGAAGGTGCGCAGCTTGACTTGGGTGCTTGCAGAAGTAAGGCACTCGCAGTGGTAAAGAGGAAGAAGGCGCTCACAGTAGCAAGTTGGAGGAATGCCGCTCGCGGTTGTCAGTCGGTAGGAGAGTGCTCACAGTAGTAAGTTGGAAGGAGCGCGCTTGCGGTAGTGAGTTGGAGGGAGGGCACTTGCGGAAGTAAGTTGGAAGGAAGGCACTTTCAGAAGTAAGTAGGAAGGAGGGCGCTCACAGAAGTGATGTGTGTGGCATGGTCATGCGCAGCATGCCTTAAGTATTTGCAGTTATGTGGCACTCACAGTAGTAGACTGGAAGGAGGGCGCTCACGGAGAAATGTGTGCAGCAAAACAGTCGTGCGCGGCACACCTTAGTTGCTTGCGGCAGTGCGGCACTTATGTTTGTAGGTGCGCGCAGTGGTTAGCTGCTCTTTCATGTAAGTTACTTGGCATGCTCCAGCTGCTCCCAGTGCAGCTCAGCAGCCTCAGTGACGTATGATAGCACAACGCAGCTTTGTTGTTTGGGCAACCAGGTGTCAGTTTGCACTTCAGAACAAGAAACTTTGGCTTTGGTGTGTGTATGTCCTTTTGCATTGGCTGTTGACGCTTACGGGGCACTTTCTGGGTGCTTGCCCGCTTGTGTGGTGTGCATGTGCAGGGTGAGCTGGAGATTGGAGAGACAGTGGTGCCTATGTATGTGGACCAGAGCCGGGATGTCCTGGACCCAAACAAAACGGTAAGTGTGGTGGGGCTCCTTCCCGCATGTAGCCGCAGCGACCCTAGTGAATAAGTCGGCCCCCCCAATAGACCCTCCCATAACGCATGCTGCCAGACTTTGCCAGGTATGGCCTGTGGACAAGCAGTGTTGCTCAGAGGTACTGCTAGCTGCAGCACGCATCACCCGCCCTTCCGGTTGCTGCCTTACGCATTGCAGCCTTGCTGTGCAAGTTAATGCCGGCATCAATGCATCCTGGAATCATACTGGAAACAATGTGGCGTGTTGATGACTGGCAGCTTGGGTGCACAGCAGCAGGTTGCCTCTTGGTCGGGCGTGGTGGGCTTTTTAGTGAAATTGAAAAACGCAAATCAGGCTGTGATGGAGGCATGTGTTGAATTGCTCCAACCAACCGCATTGCGTGCGACAATTATCAACAATGGCGTGCGGGGGAGGGGGCGGGGCAGCGGCGCTAGCGGACATTGACGAGGAGCCCTGAGTTGAGCTGAGCACTGCTAGCGTTGCAAAGGTCCCAATGATAATATTTAGACGTTACCGTATAACAGTAATGAAATTTTTACCGGCGCACCTCCCCGTAAATTTACGTTCCTACGCACGTGCGGAGCTAGCGTACGGAGCCAGGGACGGCCAACGGTGCAGGGATGGGGTGGGAGCAAATCAGTGATGCAATTATACCATTTTTGCGGCACTGCTGAGTTCCTGGCAATGCACACGAGCCGTGGATGATGGCCAAGGGGGACGGTGGCCAGAGGTAAAGGAATGCAAGCATGGGGGAGCTGGGCAGTTGCACTCCTGCCCCTGCAATCGCGGCGTCGGCCATTGCGCTGGCGTCAGTACAGGTGTATTTGAGTATAGATGTTGTGCATGCTTGACACCATCGCAGCAAAAAGAGGCGGGTGTGCACTCGGGCGTGTGTGCAAGCGCGAAAGTCAAACGCTGGCACAACGAAGCGACCTTCGTGCCATGCAAGCACGACCCGGTTTCCATGAAATTATGCCACGCTGCTTGTGTGTGTGTATGTGTGTGTGTGCGCGCGTATGTGTCACGAGGCATCAAGTTGATGTCCGCTAGCGGATGGGGGCGTGGTCAATGGGAAAGGCTGCAGTTTGTTTGTACTTCACTTGCAAGCATACATGCAAGCACGCATGTTTTGAAATGCCAAACCTCTTTGACGGCTCTGTTGTTGCTCTGAGCATGGTCCTGAATTGGGACTGGGAAGCATGCTGAAGAAGAAACAGCCCTCCATGATTGTCACCAACACTAAGCAAGTGCTGAGTGCAAGGCTTCCCCGTGCTTGCCAGAACTGTGTCAAAAGTGAATGAGTTCGTGCCTAGTGCCAGGTTGCCGAAGCTTCCTAGTGGGTCCTCAGTTCAATACAGCAGTGTCTCCTTCCCTCGCTTCAAGGTGTATGAGGAGATAGCTGAGGGCAGCGACGAGGTTGACCTGAACGGGCGCAAGGTCAACACGCGCGCCTACTGCTCATGGTACAACTTCAAAAGCACAGACCAGAACAAGAAAGTGGGCATGCTGTCAGGCGGCGAGCGCAACCGCCTGCATCTGGCCAAGACACTGAAGCAGAGCGGCAACTTGCTCCTCCTGTGAGTACAGCTTGAGTTGCCTCTGAGTCATTTGGTTCACCTACGCACACTGCACTACACACGCACCTCACCTACACATAGACTCCACGTTTGCTGTTTCAGAGTGGAGCAAAAGGCATCGGAGACCAAAGTACAGTGCTTACCCGCTGCAGGATTGCAGCTGTAACTTTTTGTAGATGCACTCGTTGGTGCAGCAACGCAATTTCGAGTGTTTTAAATGCCCTGCTCCTGTGCCCACAAAGTGCAAGCCCTGTCGTTTGTTTGCCAAGCAGCATGGCCTGCACAACAAAGCAAAAACTTGTGCCAATGCCATTCAGTGTGGCCTGCATAACACAGCAAAAATTTGTGCCAATGCCATTCAGCATGGCCTGCACAATAAAGCAAAAGCTTGTGCCAATGCCATTCAGCGTGGCCTGCACAACAAAGCCAAAGCTTGTGCCAATGCCATTCAGTGTGCGGCCCCGTCACGCATCCTATCCCTCAAAAGACAGCGTGGCACGTTCTTGTTCATTGTCATCTGCGCCCCACAGTGTGCGCGTGGCACGCTCTTTTGTGCGTCATTATCCGTGCTCCAGAGTGTGCGCGTGGCACGCTCTTGTGCGTCTTCATCCGTGCCCCACAGTGTGCCTGCGCGTGCGTGTGTACCTCCACTAATCTAGCCCCAGGCACAGCAGGGCGCCCCCTCGCTTGGCCGCTTGTTTTGCATGGCCTTGTGCTGTGTGTAGGACAACTATTTTGGCTTCCCTGTCTGGCTTTGCCTCCACAACATTCGGCCTCCACAACATTCGGCTCTGGGCGTGCACCTGATGCAAGAGCCGCTTGCACTTGATACGAGCCGCCGCGCCAGTGCATGGCCTCCTGCGCATTCCAAGGGTGGCGTCCCAAGCTTTCTGCACCATGCGCATATGCACCACTGCGCCAGGGACGAGCCGACCAATGACCTGGATGTGGAGACGCTGCGTTGCCTTGAGGAGGCCATTGACAACTTTGCGGGTACCGTGCTCATCATCTCTCACGACCGGTGGGTTTGCCCCTAGCATTGCAGCAAGCACTTGTGTGTGTGCCTGTTTGAATGTGTATCACGTGTGTGTGCTTTGATCCCTTTGCGTGGCAGATGCACTCAAAAATCTCCCTGCATGACAGTGGTGAGTGCAAGGTGCTACCAGCCCACGGGTGTTCGAACTTGTCGTCCATTCACAGCTGTGCTGTCCAGCCAGCTGCAGAGTGGACCTTTTCAAAGTACACGCTGCAAGCTCGACAGGGTTGCAAAGACTGGTGGTTGACAGGACTGCGTGTTGACGGCACCATGCTTGCCTGTGCACCTACAGCTGGTTCCTGGATCGGATGGCCACGCATATCTTGGCCTTTGAGGACGACTCCAAGGTCACCTGGTTTGAGGGCAACTTCTCGGAGTACGAGGAGGACCGCCGCAGGCGTACTGGCCAGATCACGCCGACTCGCATTAAGTTCCGCCGCTTGGCAAACGTCTGATTGTCCAAATATGCACTGACTTTTGCTGCTTGCATCATGTCCATCCAACGGAAATTCCTTGGCAATTGTCTTCTAGACGCCACTAGTAGTGGTTCAAAAGAAGACCCCCTGGTTTCTCTTAATATACCTTGGTCGACATGATGCTGCAAGCTGTGGTGTCAAAGGATGCATTGCTACGAAGAGTAGTGGGGACAATTTTGGTGTGATGTCCGATACCTTGAAAGATCCTTCAACAGTGTAGATTGGTTAACAATGAGTGAAATTACATTTGCTTCCAGCATTATTTCCCACTTATCACCAGCAACCGCAAAGCTAACTTAGCTAACTTGAAGTTACAGGGTTCACAAGGTTTCAAGAATAAGGTATAAGGTAATTTTCAAGAATAAGCCTTCAGTCAAAAGAAAGTGCGACTGCTAGGTATCATGCAGAAAGCAAACATTATGCTAGAGCTTAGCAACTAACTGCCACTTAGTGCTATTACTGCTTTTCATCGATGCCACTGCACATAACACTGGAAATGATATTGTGTATTCCAACAAAAAGTTCGGATAGTGGGCAAGTCCTACTTCTAGTAGAAGTACAGATTGGGGGCTACCAAGGATATACGAAGCACTATCTTTAGTTAGGGGTAGTTTGCAAGTATAAGTGCATTCGAGCTGGCAAACAAGGATTACCACTTCACTACCTACAGACAAAACCTTACTGAGCTGGCGCGAGGTCGCTCGTGTGCAGCTTGCAATTAAGTGTTGATGCTAAGACAGGACTCCAGTCGGCGACAGTTGGCGACTGTCAGTATCCTACAATTCCGAATTGAGTCAATTCAGTTGACAACCAACATCATCTGGCAGGAGAAAACTTCAATCAGACAAATAGATTTTCACTAATTTAGAGGGATGCCAGCTTGATACCCGTTGATTCAGGGGTCATGCTCTCAAGATGGGTGGCTGCCGCATGCCGGCCTGCTATTGGCACTACCTAGTAGGCACATAATGTGCATGATGTAGCATGATGCTATAGATCAACTTGAAGTCAAGTGGGCTACGAATGCTAAAAATCTTCCTAAAAGAGCTCCGGATAGTCGAGCAGGCGGCGGGGCACCTGAGATGGGAAGTCGATTATCCACCCTCGCAAACTGTGGGTTCCGGGTTCGAACCTCACTGGAGGCCAACAACCGGCTAAGCTGCCCTCGTTCGGCGGATACAGCCTTGAAACCTTACCTTCCTAAAAGAAAAGCCCTCATCCATCACGTATACTTTATAAAGATGCTTTTCAATAACAGCTTGTTGGTTGTGAAGAGAAGCGCAAATACGCTTTTCCTGCTAAGGGAGACAGGCCAGATGCCCCTTAGTTTCTACTGGTTTCACTTAGCAACACAGGCTGTGTTGCCCGCTTATGGAACAGCCTGCTGACAACTAACCTATCCTATGTATAAATGTACTACCTAGTAGAACCTTAATGCATGCCACCACTGGCAGGTTAATCACTGCTGACGTTAGCTTTTTCCCTTCTTTTTCAAGTACTACCCAAGTAGTACTGCCAATAGCGGAGAGGACACAAAATGCAGAAAGCGCAGTGACCGTGAGTCCCAAGCTTGGGCCTTAAGCTTCCTTAAGGAGAAAGAAGAAAAACTACGCAAGCAGCAAAAAGCTCCTCACATCAGTTTAGGAAAAGGGGCCACTTGGGAAGAAAAGCCCCTTCACCAGAAAAGAAGAAAGCAGTCAGTGAGGATCAGGAGGGTTGCGGGCAGCATTCAAGAAATTGAGTTCATGATGTATGGAGCGCTTTACTGCCTATGTAGTTCATCAGGTATCTTTTTTTTTCCAGTTCAATCCCTTGCAGGTGCGAGCTGCAGCTTATACCGTGAGTTCCAGGATATAAGAACATTCCTAGCACTCAGGCGAAAGGGTAATTAAATCTATGGATGTGCAGCACCTTCTAAAACGGGCCAAGTTGACTACATGCCAGCCTGGGCCAGGAGGGTGAGGTACAGCTTCCGTGAGATAGGTCCATATCTGCACAGCATGTACACAGGTAAGTACAAGCCCATAGGCTAATCTTGCATTTATGTCACCATCATTGCTGAATTGAAGGTAAGGCCTATAAGAATTCTACAGGCGAGGTGACAAGAAATCTCATCCAAAAGGTGCAGCTCATGGCAGGCACAAGGTAGGTGCAGGCACAGTAGGAAGGGTGGATACGCATGCCCCACTGCTACGCACACCCACTGCTTTTCAGGCTTGCCATCCATCCAATCAACATGGCACTGAAAGCATGGCATGCAAAAGGAGTGCAGTAAAGCAGCACAGCACATACAAGGTGCAGCTCATGCTTGTCAGAGAGTGTGGGCTCGAGGTCAGGCCAGGCCAGGGTGGAAATGGTGCACAAGCTGGCCTGCCATGCCCAGAGCAAATGCTCTACTTTCTTTCTCACCAATTGTGTGCAAAACATGCACAACCCTCTCCTACCTGGCTTGATAGGCCCGGTAGCACAGCCTGCTAGCATGTACGATTGCATCCCGGTCATTGCCTCCTGATGTGAGCAAGAAACAATGCCCAAACAGTGGTGGTCAGTGGCCTCTGCATCAAGCGTTAAACGGTGGCTGATAGCCATCCCAAGCGCACCACGGATGAAGCTAGAACAGACATGAGCTAGCCGCACGCAACGAGTCGCAAGTCTCCAAAGCTTGCAGACACATGCCAGTCGCACATAGCCAGCCGCACATCATCGGAAGCACGCAGGTTGGTCCTGCGCACAACCTGTGCTACCTGCACAACCTGTGCTACCTGCACTTGCGCTACAAAAAAAGGCCACCCTCAGCAAACTCCCAGCCACCCCCTGCCCTGCTCCCGCACAGCCGCACCCTGCTCTTGCATAGCTGCCCCCTGCTCCTGCACACCCCTTGCTCTTGCACAGCCGCCCCTGCTCCCGGACAGCCACCCCCTGCTCTCACACAGCCATTACTCCCGCACAGCCGCTGCTCCTGCACAGCCACAGCCACTCTCCTGCACAGCCGCCCCCTACTCCCGCACAGCCCCTGCTCCAGCACAGCCCCTGCTCCCGCCCTGCCGCTTCTCATGCCATGCCATTCACGCCCAGCCCAGCCCAGCCTTGCCCTGGCACCCAGGGGAACAAAGCCCGCAGAGGACAAACTCAGTGAGGGGACCAAAGCCTGCTGAGGAGACCACACTCAGTGAGGGGACCAAAGCCCATGCCCTGACACCCACCAAGCAGACCAAAGCCCATGCCTGTTGCCGCAGCAGGGGGGCCCCTCTTGCCGCCTGCCTTCCCTCCTTGCCCCCTCTTTGGCTTCTCCCCATGGGGGCCTCCCTCCGCCGCTGTCTGTGCTGCAGCCATGACGGCCTCCTGGGCTGCTGCCGTCTCTGCTGCTTCCTCCTGTGCAAGTGCGCGGGTGTGCATGTAGAAGCACATGCACTACATGGCTATACCAGATCGAGACACTGCTGCAAGTTAGACAAGAGGGAGTGCAGGGTCCCCTCTTCTCTGTTTCCCTCTGACGTGCACCACAGGTATCATGTGACCTTGCATGTGCACCAGGTGTCATTTGATCTCGCACGTGCCAACATTTGTTCTGGTGCTCCAACGCACCAAGCCTCGCGCTGGAATAAGATGCCGCGGGAAAACTGGAAATGTAGACTGAGGCAATGTGTGCTTGCATGCATGCACATGCACTCACGCACACGAGTCCATTTGCATGCAAGCCCACTTGCTTGAGCACATGTGTGTGTCCCATGGTGGAGCTCCCACCTCCTGAGAAACCTGCAGCTGCGTCCGTGTCCCACCCACCTTGGTAGCCTGCAAGTGCGTCCGTGCCCAAAACAGGTGCAGCTCACTTCCGGGCTGAACAGCCCCCACAAGAGCCTGCGATGCCCACATGAAGCCATGTGTCTCATGCGTGAGGTTCAGCACGAGGATGTATGCTGCAAGCGGCAAGCATGGTTGGTGGGGAGGCGGCTCAGAGCCAAGACGTCTCCAAGCCGGACGGCTCCCACAAGAGCCTGCTGTGCCCACATGAACCATGTGACTCGTGCGTGATGCACGTGGCAGGCATGGTTGGTGGGGAGGCGGCTCAGAGCCAGGGTGCCTGCTTGATGCTGGCCCAAAGATTCTCGGCAAGAAGCACAGGCTTTTCCCGTGGCGACCCCTTACCTGTCGCATGCCTTGCCTCATCAGACTGTCTTTTTTATTCCTTTCTCAGCGGCACAACAAGAACTGCCAATTCACTTTAGACATAATGGATTATTATTTTTGGCAGGCAATGATCAGCCACAAACCAATCAGCCTGACGACCAGGCTGGCAATTAACCCTAACCTCGAAAAATAAGGCCAGGCACTGAGCACACCCACTCTGGGCTCCGTTTTCTCCCTTCCCCCCAAACATCAAGCTCAGAGAAAGATGGTGGGTGGAAAGCATGTGCGCTCGTGGCTTTGCCCTCATGTATTATCTTCAAAAGGGCAAAAGGGTGCGCTGACCTTGCCCGCAGGCGCGATCTAGCCAAGTCTGTGTAGGTTGTTGACCTAAGAGGCTTCAGCTAAGTTATCCTCCCTCCTTTGCTTCACTTCACCCTGCACTGGCATCGGCACCCATTGTGCTCAAGCATGCTGACGAAGTGCCCTATTTTGCATGCACCGAAGACTGATTTTAAAAGCATGTCCTAGCAATCACATGCATACATTAACCTTGTCTCTCATCAGAAGCAGGGAAGACATGCAGGGCAGCACCCATGCACAGACCACTGTACGTACTTATGCCCAGACACTGCACAAGGTTAACAACGCAACATGAAAGCTCATACGCCTGGCTGAGGTATGCGCAGCTTATGCAGGGCACATCTGCAAAGGCTTGCTCACATGCAGTGCGTGCACAGCACGATGGAGGTGCAGCTGCAGGGAGTCACTCAGGCGCAATGCACGAGTGCGCTCTGGCAAACACAGACCACATGAGTGGCTGGGATCTGCAGAGCCTTGCTTAGGCACAATACACGCAACGGATTGCAGCTCATATAGAGCAGAAGAGTGGCGCGAGGCCCTACCTGCAGGAGCTCACTCAGACGCAAGTCCCTCTCCCCCAGCGCCGCAGCCACCACAAACAGGGATTCGTACAGCTGCATGAGCCCGGCCTGCAGGCAGAGGGGCAGTGGCAAGGAGACAACGCAGGGACAATTGAGCCAAACTGCCGAGGTGCGGCATGTTGGCATTACTGACAGCACGCAGGCTGTTAGGGCAAGGCACACCACAAAGTGCTTTCACCAAAGAGCAAAAGCACGCGCCTGCGGTGGTGCCTGCAAGCAGGAAAGAAATGCGCGCCGCAAGCAGCGTGGGCCGGCTAGGTGGAATCAATTTGAGCCGCAAGCTAGGCGAGCACACTGTCTCAGACCAGGCCAGCATGCTCAGGTAAGACACAGGCCAGCATGGCTCAGGTAAGACACAGACCATGCAGGCAGAAGAGTCTGGGTGAGCGCGCCAACTCAGGTGGGCGTGCTGACTCAATCAGCCTCAGGCTAGGCAAGCTAAGGTTAGCTACAGGCCAGGCGAGCGGGTGAGCGTGCCAACTCAGGTGGGCTTGTTAACGCAGGCAAGATATGGGCCCTTACGCCAAGGCGCCAAGCCTATCCAGGGGCAAGCCAAGACTGAATGCATGCCTGCCAGCAGGCTACAGCCCTAGAAGTATGTCAGCTTGTTTGGAAATGAATGCCCTGGGCACCGTCTATGGTGGCCCTACTTTGCCTTGAAATGAATGGCCCTGGGCACAGTCAAGCACAGCCCTGCCTTGCCTCAGACAAGGCCTGGGCACGCCCGTGTGTGTGTTTCTTCCTGGAGCCAAATCCGGGTGCGCCCGCTTGCGTGTCTCCCTACCTGGAGCCAAATCTGGGTGCGCTCGCTGACACCGGACTTGGTAAAGGCAGCATCCACAACCTCGACATAGGCTGCCAGCTGTGCCTTGATGTTTTGCAGTGCCTGCAGATGCACGCACTAATGCAGTGCTGAGATGGTGGGCCAAGCTGCACGCTTGCATGCCGCTACCAGCTTACCTCTTGGCATTTGATATGACGCGGTGAGCAGCAACAATGTAGGGTAGTGGATGAGTGCATGCAAAGCTCTGAACTTGCAAGCTCACTAGCTCATCAACAGGAAGGAGGTACCTTGCTGCAGATATGTGTGCATGCGGCGCCGTAGCGCTTCAAAGCTGAGAGCTGGTGAGAGCAGGAGGCACATGTCACTGGGCAGGAAGGCATGTTCCAAGCTGCACGCCCATGACTCACATCAAGATCGCCTGAGCTGACAGCATCTTGCAGCTCTTCCTGCACCTATGGTCAGCCACACATATAAGGCAAGTGCCACCTGTTATGAGCCACAAACAAGCCAAGCACCCTTTGGCTGTCTGCTGCTTGCACCCTGGGAGCTCGATTCAATTGTGATCTGCAGCTCTCAACAATCAAATCGTGCAGATCAACTGAAAGCAAGCATGCCTGGCACAGGAATTGCATACACATCCATACACAGAGATTGCATGTTTGGAACAAGGCTCGAAGTCATGAAGGAGTCACATTTATCCACTCTTACACAATCTGACATGAAACATCTATTGACTGAAAGGTCACTGAACCATGTTTATTCACGGAGAGTGCAGGTGCTTGGCACAGGCCCATAGCCGTACGAGGTACTTGAGAAGCGCACCTGGTCAGCGCAGGACTCATAGATGTCTGTAATGAGCTGCATGAGTTGCTTGTCCTGCGTACAAAGTGGCAGGCAAGATGCAATGATCTGCTTGTTCTTCTTATCCATGGTGAATATGTGCAGCATAAGTCTGAAAAGAGATTCTTGCATAAGTGTCAACCTCAATCCTCTCAATTATCTCAATTCTTTTCTCAATTCTTGCAGGCGGTGTGCATTTGTGTGAATGTTTGTATGGATACATGTGTGCGCTTACAGCACTGCAGCTACACCTTCCTGATTGGGAGGCAGGGCAGTAAAGTTGCATTGCACGGAAGAGCAAAACATGTTGTGCTAGCGATAATATAACAATCAGAGCATGATTATGTGCTCAATCTGACACCACATTGTTTGCCGTTCCGATCAAGGCATGAAGTTCAGGTACATTACTGCTTTGGGAGATGTGAAAGGGCTTTTGGCATTTGAGAGCGACTTTGTGACCTTGCCTTACTCTAGTCCATCCATTGTGCGTGCGGATGCACATCAACAAGCACACAGCCTTGCAAAAGCAGCACACAGCATCGCTAAAGCAGCACACAGCCTTGCACAAGCAGCACACAGCTTTGTACAAGCAGCACACAGCGGTGCACAAGCAGCACACAGCGGTGCACAAGCAGCACACAGCCGTGCACAAGCAGCACACAGCCTTGCACAAGCAGCACACAGCGGTGCACAAGCAGCACACAGCGGTGCACAAGCAGCACACAGCTTTGTACAAGCAGCACACAGC
>LKMJ01003122.1_pt1 | contig 15386 bp, 15 predicted proteins | sample 643391 | NCBI WGS metagenome assembly LKMJ01 (sample SAMN04112250, study PRJNA286221) | soda lake metagenome | biome: soda lake; feature: Kulunda Steppe; material: water; isolation source: sample PL-Br10 brine of Picturesque Lake | place: Russia: Kulunda steppe | collected 2010-07
AGAGAGAGAGAGAGAGAGAGAGAGAGAGAGAGAGAGAGAGAGAGAGAGCGCACTGGGGGCCTTCCTCCCCTTGACATCTGCTCTGCAGAATCTGGAAAAAGGACTAAATATTGGGTGATTTGTGAGCATTTCTTGGTTCATTGTTTTCCACAACATCGAATTTGATTGGCAAATTTTGAATTGACTCGAGTGGCGAGCCAAAAGCGCATTGCATTTTTGATCAAGCATGCTGCAGGCACTGTTGTTGGACCGAAACCCCCCATTTATGCTTCCCATTGATAGGCTGTTATTGAAGCGGTCAAACTTCATATTTACCCAGGGCTTGTGAATAAGGGTTTGTTTGCAAAGTTTGAATGATAGCTGAGGCTCTTATCTGAAGGCTTTCGAACCCTGCATGCAGTGTGCGGGATGGTGGATGCATTAATTGTTGAGCAGGGATGTTTGCCCGGCTTAGAATGCCAAGGCTTTACCATCCTGGCTTGCTTGGTCACTTCCAGCCTGTTCTAGGTATCCAAAGAATAACGCCTTGAAGTTTAGGGTCAACCACCAGCCTGGTCAGCTTATTGGCATGCGGCTGTCCATCGCCAGCCAATGGGTAAGATTTCATAGCTGTATCTGCCAAACGAGGGCAGCTTAGCTGAAGTCTACCAGGCTGCAAGCCGTACCTCGATCTAGAAAGGCACCAGTAGATGAGGAGAGGTAGTGATTGAGAAACAAGGTTAGGTAAGGTTAGGTTACGTAGCTGTATCTGCCAAACGAGGGCAGCTTAGCTTAGATTGAGAAACAAGAACGATGCACCAAAAGGATCCAAAAGCAAGTGGGACTTTCGAGAAAGATGGACCGAAAGCAAGTGGGACTTTCGAGAAAGACGGACCTCACTTTAAATCAGTCAATGATTTAAAGAACAAATCTCGGATGACACTCATGATGCTAAGCCAAGGTAAACCTTCAAGCTTGAATAGGACAGCTCGCCAATAAAGCTTGAGATGTCTGCTGTTAAAACTGGGTCTACCATGTAACCATTTCAACCAAACAGCCGCAAGAGCAGTAAGATGCCAAAAATAGTCCATGATGTCTGACATGAAATGGTTGTGAAAAATTGGTAAGGGTCTTAACTTTCGGGATCGAATTGAGATTTTAAGTCTGTCTAAATCCGGCAAGGCGATTACCAAAATAATGGGCGAATTTGCAGTACAGTTATTTCCCGAGGGAAACCAAAAGGGCAAGGATCTCAGGGCGCACTAATGTGCTGCCTGAGGAGGCTAGGAGAGGATGATCTTTACTCAAGGTATGATCCGAGGGGGAGCTAGAGCTGCGACTATGGGAGGCGATGCAACGAATCCTGAAAGCTCTTCCTTTGGGTTCTTGCGCACGAAGATCTCTAGCCTTGCCACCCTCTCACGCTCTTACAAACTGTGACTCTCTTGGTATATAGCTGAGAATGGGCGGAAATTCAGCTCATAGCATGATCTGACATTAAAGGAAATCATGGTAAAATAAGGAAAATAGTCGGTAAGGCAAGGTAGAACCTCCTCTATAAAAACTATACATGAAACAAAGAAATCAATACTTTTTTAAGGTCTTAAGGTAAAGAAGAACATGCACTTCATTTAACACAGCAGCAAAAGAGCGCTTGTCACAATGTCTGTTCACGAGAAAAGAAAATTACGTAGGCAGTGAAGGCTGAGAGACTGCTGCATTCAAACCAGACTCACTGCGTGGCCATAGAACAAATGCGCAAATATAGTGTGTAGACTGGCTGCTGACAGCGACAGTGTACACCAACCAGACAACAGGTTGCCCGCGATGAGACTGCAAAGTCTCTGATACCCTTATCCTTCCCTACACCTTATCTCTCTGTTCAGCCTGCGGACAGGCAAGGTTAGCGCTGCATGCACCTGCTGTCGGACGTACCCATGTGAGTGGACTTGGACTGGACTGGACTGGATGGCACTGCCACGCCTGTTGCCTCCCAAGGGCTAGAGGGGCTTACTCCCTGGCCATGGCCTACGTCTTACAAGGTCTTTAGTAGCAAACAAGATATTTCTACGAGTTTGTCTTTGATGTGCTCAAGTACAGCTATAGCTGAACTGGCAACAGGATCAAATACTCCACCAACTGCCTTAACCGACCTCTAGGTCACATTGCAGCATAAATCTGGCACTGCACAAATCTGGCGTGACAGAGGATTCCACTGCGCATGCGAGAATGTGTGCATGCAAACAACACCTGCTCACATTCTTCATAACATGCTTAGGAAGGTTGACTGAGAGCATAGGCGCCCTGACTTGTTCCTTCGACTCCATTGGAGGTATATACCTGCGAAGGCCTTAGTGTAAGCGACAATACCTTTTTTCAAAATAAAGAAGAAAACCCTAGGCCGAGGGGAGGAACCAGGCACAAGGATTGAGGCAAAGGGTTTGAGATAGCGGGATGGACAGGGTAGGGCGGGTAAGCAGATGCCTGGTTTTCACCTTAGATCGTGCAGTCCAGTTTTATGTGGAATATAAAGCTAAATTATGTGAAGGTACTGATGAAAATTAGAATTTTGTGTAGGATCCCCAGGAGGGTAGCAAGCAGGCATCAATGTAATGTAATGTCTATAAACATCAATAAAAAATTTATCATAGTCAATATCGATAAGTTAGCGTAGTTAAAGAAGCGTTAAGGAAAACAGTCTGAAACAAACAGGCTTAATCTTGTGCAGGATCTTTGAATTAGAAAGGCTGCGGGGAAGGAGAGGATACTGATGTAACTCAGGTTAAAGGAGCTGAAAATGTAGTGAAAAGTTGTTAGTTGTAGTTGTCAGGGCATGCTGGCTCTAGGACAAGCAAGGCTCCTCGATGAAGGGCAGCTTCCTGGATGGCAGATTAGAGCTCATCAAGTGTCAGAATTGCTGCGGAGGCCGCTCATTCAGGCGGTGCTGCTGGCTCAATTTCTTTCTTTTTTGCTGTGTCTCATGGGTGAGCAAATTGCGAAGAGTCCTTGCATGTGTTACCGATCACAATTTGCGGTCTCGTCCCCTTGAGGCTCGTCGTCAGTCCAATGTGTGGGCCGTCATGTGCTGCTGACTCACTTCTGCAACAGATGAGCCCACCTACAAGCATGTGTTCCCTTGTGTCTGGTCATGTCATGGAGTCGTACCCTGTATGCATCCGTGCATTGTTTTTGCCTCCATTTGTGTCACAGTGATTGGTGCATCAAAGACAGACTTGATGGGGCAGAGGGGCAAAAAAGGAACGCCCATGTCTGGAAATTTGTTAACGTCCATCGTTCGGCGTCCCTCACGTGCGTGGGATGCCCACCCACCCTTGATCACAGGCACAACCTCGGGCGTGCTGGTAGCACGCGGAATCAATGCGCCTACCACGCAGAGCCTGCTCAACTACACCCTGCTGACATGCGTGTGTGGGGCCATCCACGCATCCCAGCATGGCTGGCGGTGGCCTCAGGGCCGCAACCCATGGAGCGTATACATGCTTCTGGCATTGTTGGACGTGGAGGCCAACTTCTTGGTCACCAAGGTTTGTGAAACACCAGGCTGCCATGTGGAACGTGTGTACAGCAATTGCCGCGGCGCCCTGCCCCTGTTCTGGGCGGCTGCTTGATTGTCTGGGCGCGAGCTTGGTTTTGAAGGACAGCGCGTGAGCCCCCTGCGCCTGCACCTGTCTTCGTCATGAGCATCCAGCGCCGCAGCCTTGGCTGGCTCGCTCATCTGGTGGCGCTTCATAATTTGAGCAAGCGCTGTGGGTGGAATGACCACGGGGGCTTGGGAAAGCTCTGATATCTGAGGTTACAGCTGTGGTTAGATCGCTTGCTCAATCTCCCATTGATTTTTGCTCTCAGGATGCTCCTACACCGCCTCCTGGCTGACTCTGCTTCCACTGACTGCCCCCCGGTGCACGTGACCCACACCAAACCTCACACCATGCACCTGCTCAGACATGCATGCCTACCAGGTCACTGGCAGCGCGCCCACAAATTCAGTTGCTTCCTTGAATATGCACTGCAAGTCAAGCTCCCTCCCTCCCCACCTCCCTCTGACCTCACGCAGGCCTACCAGTACACCAGTATCACTTCAGTAACACTCCTTGACTGCTTTACCATCCCAGCTGTCATGGCGCTCTCGTGGATGGTGCTCAGGTAGGTTCCATCTGACAAGGAAATGCCAAGGAGTTTTGCTGGGATGTGGGTTCATCTGGACAAACTGCCTGGTGTTGCCGCGGCAAGCCTTTGCTTGAGTCTGCTGGCAACCCTTCCTGCCAGTGTGCCTCGGTCTTTGCTTGAGTCTGCTGGCAACCCTTCCTGCCAGTGTGCCTTGGTCTTTGCTCGAGTCTGCTAGCAACCCTTCCTGCCAGTGTGCCTTGGTCTTCGCTTGAGTCTGCTGGCAACCCTTCCTGCCAGTGTGCCTCGGTCTTTGCTCGAGTCTGCTGGCAACCCTTCCTGCCAGTGTGGTGCCACCTCGGTGTCGGGAAGCTTTTGCTCTGGGCTGCTTTGTAGATGGTTCTGTGGATCTGGCTTGCCCACACTCTGCTGATCTGCTAGCCTGCTAGTGCGCCCAGACAGCTTGAGCTATCTATCAAGCCTGCTGCGGCACCATGTGTCCTGTCTCCGTTGAGCCTGTGCTGAGGCACTGTGTGTCCTGTCTCCGTTGAGCCTCTGCTGAGGCACTGTGTGTCCTGTCTCCGTTGAGCCTGTGCTGAGGCACTGTGTGTCCTGTCTCCGTTGAGCCTGTGCTGAGGCACCTCTGCTGAGGCACCTTGTCTCTTGTGTATATTGGGCCTGCTGAGGCACTGTGTCTGCTGTCATGCATTTTAACCATCCTGGTACTACCAGGTACAACGTACCTCCTGTAAAATGGCCTAGCCAAATTTGCTGTCCGTGCCTGCTTAGCTGCATAACTTCAGATTTGAGTCACACGTGTAGACATGGTCTGGGCCTGAGCATTTGTAAGATGCACTTTGGAAGGGCTGCTGCGCAAGCTGATCTGCCCCATGGGCCTTCAACCCTTTCCCCTGGGGGGCTTGACCCTGGGCAACATGTGCTCTAGCTGGTTCAATCTGATTGTAACAAGTGCTCATTGATTATGATCAAAAAAATCCAGGTTCAGCCAAACTGATCCTGGCTCAATCTGATTGCATAAAGAGCTCATTGATTGAGTTTAAAAGGACAAGCAAATCCTGTTCCCATTGAACTAATTGCACGGATCCTTGGTACAATGTGTGCTAGAGATGCCAACCTGCAGAGGCGCGTTAGTCGGGAGGCCTTGCCAGGGGACGCAGGTGCCCTCCCCTTTGGCACACTCATCCACTTGACGCCCGGGTGAAGGGAGCCTGTGAAGGGCATGCTGGAGGACCTAGCATATGCGCATGCTTCCCTTGTTGTTGCCCTGGTTAATTTGAGCGGAGAGGCACATGCACGCCCTTCCTCTGCTGCTGCCCCCCTGTCTGTCACTGCAGGGCCCGCTACAGGATGGGGCACCTCTTGGGTGCCGTGCTGTGCTGCGCGGGGCTGGCCATCCTGGTGCTCACAGACAGGCGCGTAGTGTGTGTGCGTGTATGTCTTTGTTTGTGTGTATTTGTATGCGTGTGCGCGCGGCGAGCCTTTCTTGGGTGTGTGGTGTCACGCCTGGGATGTTCAAAGTGGCCAATGAAAGGTGGTCAATGAAGCGTTCGATTTGCCCGGAAACAAGTCCAGAATAACGATAACGTTTTCCTAGAAACCTACGTTGAATGTTCTTGGCTACTTAGAGGAAAACCAAACTTTCACACACTGTGGTGCTCCTCCGCCGCCTTGGTGTGCACGGAATGCTAACAAGCAGGTGAGACGCACAGAATGCTTACAAGCATGCGGAATGCTTATGAGCGCACAGACAGGTTACAAGCATATGGAATGTTGATAAGCGAACGGAATGTTTACAAGCATGCGGGATGTTTGCAAGCATACAGAGTGTTTACAAGCAAACGGAATGCTTATAAGCATACGTAATGCTTATAAGCGCACGGAATGCTTATAAGCAGGTGAGACAAGCAGGTGAGACGCACGAAGCGCTAACAAATGCATGGAATGCTTGCAAGCATACAAAATGCTTAAAGCAGGGGAGACAAGCAGGTGAAACGCACGGAGTGCTTACAAGCGCACAGAATGTTTGCAAGCAGGGGAGACGGGGGTAAGTAAGATGGGGGGACACCGTAGGGCGTTGAGGGTGCTCTTGCATTGTCGTCTGCCCATCCCTACTCCGCTCGTGCTCACCCGTTCCTTCGGTGCTATCGTGAGTGGGTGCCGCTGGGCGGTACACACTGCAACCATGGCATGGGTTGTGTTCCTTCGGTGCTATCGTGTGTGGGTGCCGCTGGGCGGTACACACTGCAACCATATTGGGTGGATCGTGTTCCTGCAGTCCTCTGGTGCTTCAAGGTGACCCACCTAAGGTGAGGACCTTTGAAGAGGGTGCACGGACCTTCTGGGCTACAGGTGCCGTGTAATGTGTTCCGGTGCTGATGGCGTTGCTGGGAAGATATGGGGGATGCCATAGCGCAGGTTGACTGCATGGTGGGGTGCATGGCAGAGTGCATGGTAGAGTGCATGGCAGAGTGCATGGCAGAGTGCAAAGTAGAGTGCATGGCAGAGTGCATGGTGGGGTGCACGGCAGAGTGCATGGTAGAATGCATGGCAAAGTGCATGGTGGGGTGCACAGCAGAGTGCATGGTAGAGTGCATGGCAGAGTGCATGGTGGGGTGCACAGCAGAGTGCATGGTAGAGTGCATGGCAGAGTGCATAGTAGAGTGCATGGCAGAGTGCATAGTAGAGTGCATGGCAGAGTGCATGGTAGAGTGCATGGCAGAGTGCATGGCAGAGTGCACGTGCGTGCATGCCTGGTCCCTGGCCACTGTTGTTGTCAAGAGAGCTATGAGCAAAGGTTGTGGCTGTCCAAGGACAGGACGAAGCTGACTTTGTCAAAAGGCGTGAGCTGGTGCGCTTAATGCCTGTTGTGGCGTTGTCATGCAGCGGATGTGGGGGAGACTCAGCTCCACAGTGGAATAGACAGTAATTGATTAGCGTTGTCTGTGTGTAGGAGTGTGCTTGTCAAACTTCTTCACCTGTGTAGATGCGCAGGGCACCTTTTCTGGCCCTTCCCAAAGTAAGGCCAGAAAGGAAGTAGCCGGGCAGGCCTAGACAGATGCAGCAAAAGGCCTGATATTTGGTGCTAACCTTGACTTTACAGGGGCAGGCAAATTCTGAGTTGCACTCAAGCCGCCTTGCACACTCAAATTGTGGTTTTGGGCTCCCAATTTCATGCTTGTAGGCAGTCAGAGACAGGGGGCTCAAACACCGTGCTGGGGGATGTGCTCGTACTGTTAGGGGCCACCATTTACGCCGTCTGCAATGTTACACAGGTAGATGCCAGTGCACTCAAACCTAACAAGTGAAAGCTATGGAGATAACTAGGATTGCACAGTATCTTCACAAACTCAAACCTAACAAGTGAAAGCTAATGAGATAACTAGGATTGCACAGTATCTTCACAACGAGTTCTTGTCCAACAAATGACAGAGCAAATGTACCAACATGGACGTGGCTTTGGTATGCTCAACACTCCAGCAGACAATCTTGCGCACTTATCCAAGTGCTTTCTTCTCTTGCCCCTCTGAGTGGGATGATGCTGGTGGCGATGATGCAGACGAACTTGCCTGCACCTGTGCAAGCTCTATCGAATCTTGCCTTCTCTGAGTGGGATGATGATGGTGGTGGTAGTGGTGGTTGCGGTTCTGATGCTTAATCTCTATGCATGCAGAGCAATGATGCTGGACGAGGCTCTTGCTTCAGATGTCATTGAGGCTGTCTTGTGTTGCAGCAAAAAATGGCAGTAACCCTTGCACGACATGGGCCATTGATAACAGCTGCATGCCATGAGCCATCAGAATTTGCTGGCTTGCCCATGATGCAGGTGCTGCCATGCTGTAGAGATGGCCACCAAGTTGTACACATGCGCACACACACACACAAACGCCTGTTGTGCAGGAGCGGTTGCTGCACGGCACCTCCCGCTGGGAGCTGCTTGCGTCTGTCAGCTCCTTCAGCACACTTTTTAGCGGCCTGCAGGTGCGCTGTAAGCTAACATTGGACTGGCATAACCGGGGTGTGTGTGTGTGTGTTTGTGTTTGTGTGTGTGTGTGTGTGTGTGTGCAAATCCGCTGCAAGCTTGCATTGGACTGGTATAATTGGTGTGTGTGTACGTGTGTGTGTGTGCATGTGTGTGTGTGCAAATCCTGTTGAGGCACTCAGTGAGCACGAGAGCTCAATGAGCATAAGTTGCATGATGAGCATGTGCCGCCTCTTTGAACACCTGCCTCTTTGTTCGACCAGCGAACAGTACGCTACTCAACTGAATGTTAGCGATATGTTCAATGCCTTTTAAGCTCCTTGCTTGGCATGATGCGCGGCGTTTTAACTCGCCTGCTGTACGCAGCGAGACAAATAGCATGGACTGTGCGCTCTCTTGCACATGAACGCACCTTGCAATGGCAGGGAATGAAGTGAACAATTTGGGATTGGCGCATTAGCAGCAGCTGAGAATAAACTAAACAATTCGAGAACGGTGCAGAAAGCAGCAGACCTGCCAGTGCTGGCAGTGGCATGTGCTATGTGTGGCATGTACTATGTGCAGCATGTGCTACGTGAGGCATGTGCTATGTGCAGCATGTGCTATGTGCGGCATTAATTCACCATGCTGCATGTCTAGAAGGGCGGATAGGTGGAATCAGAGTGCTAAGCTGCAGGTCATTGACACCCCAGCAACAACATGTGTACATGATGAGACACAAGTAGCGATGATTTTGCACTGACAGTGCGTACACAAATGCTTTGGTGGTGCAACTATGTGCTCAAATGTAGTAATAACATGGTGTGCACTGCCTGGAAGGGGGAGGGCACAGCAAGCAAACCTGCTGCACTGTGATGCTTCTTGCTACTTACACACATACACACGTAGCGCGCACGCGCACACACACACACGCACACACACTTGGTTCTAGATTTGTATGGCACCTGTTCCACCAGACATGCTGCAGCAAAGCCCCCCTCATTGTGCTGCGGCATGCTTGCACGCCTGCGTGCAGGCACTTCTCCTGGAGCGCAGCGCATGGGCAGGTGCCGGCTGGGACTGGGGCACGGGCCTGGCGCTCGCGGGGTTTGCGCTGTCGCTGTTCTGCTTCTCCATGCTGCTGCCCACCGTGCTGCTCCTGGGCGGTAGCGCGGTGCTGAACCTGTCGCTGCTGACCAGCGACCTGTGGGCGGCAGGCGCCAGGTGTGTACGTGTTTGTGCGCCAGGTGCCAGGTGTGTACGTGGCGCCAGGTGTGTACGTGTTTGTGTTTGTGTGTTTGTGTGTTTGCGTGTTTGTGTACGTGGCGCCAGGTGTGTACGTGTTTGTGTGTTTGTGTTTGTGTGTTTGCGTGTTTGTGTACGTGGCGCCAGGTGTGTACGTGTTTGTGGGGGGGGGGGGGGGGGGGGGGTTGGGAAGGGCCATGCGGCTAGGGAGGGCTATCCTGTGGGCTGCAATGCCACAGAGGGCCATTGTGGCAGTTGGTGTGGATGTGCATGGTACTCTCAGGGCTGAAAAGCTGCTGTGGTTGGCTACAGCTGTGAGGTGGCCACAGGCACAAAGCGGGAAGAGGCAGAGGATTGAGCTGCTACCTTCCAGGCGCCTGTGTAGGCTCTGCCGGTCAAGGACGGGTCCCGAAATGGGCAATTTCAAGGGTGGTATTGATAAGTGGTCCGCGGTGCTGCCTGGGGCTCCTACATGGTGAGGCGAGGCGGGACAAAAGAAGACAGGGGCAGGGCCAGGCTCGTTGGGGCATGGATGGTGAGGGGGAGAGGGCTGCAGTCCTTTGCTTGCAAGTTCCCATGTCAGCTGGCACCAACAGCTAGCTCAAACAGGCGTGCGCGACCACGCTGCTTCAAGGGAAAGGGGGGGGATTGCGTTCGCGTCGATCCATGCACGCGCAAGCCAGGCCCTTCATGGGCGGCTTTGGGGGCGCCTTGCATCCAAGCCCCATCTGCCTGTACACAGCCACTGCCTTACCATGCCAAGCGCACGCTTGCCCTTACACCCACCGCAGGGCCGTGTTTTTCAGCGGCTTTGGAGGCACCGCTCCCTACTTTGCGGCTGCCTTTGCGCTGGAGGCCTTGGGCATCTGCCTGTACACGGCCACTGGCGAAACACGCAGCATGCTCATCCGCAGCGATGCAGACCGGTGAGCGCGTGGCCGCCCTCGAGTGGCGGCGTGTGTGCTTTTGGCATGGATGGCAGGAGGGGAGGGGCAGGGGCAGGGGCAGAGGTGGGACACACCACTGTGCACACTGCAGGCCTGTGGTAGCGTGCGCAGGCCACCATCTGGCCTGGCCACACTGCACGCCTGGGGTAGAACGCGCATGCCTAGGGCAGATCACGCAGGCCACCATCTGGCATAAGGCTCAAGGTCTGCTGTGCCGTTTTTTGTCGTGACCTCTCTGTGGCCCTGTGCGCCTCCAAACGCCGTTGCTTGGTGGGGAGCCGTCGAGCGTGCACAAATGGTATAGTGCCTCGATGATGTAGGGGGCGACGCCTCAGGCTTAGTGCCCGCATGTGTACACTGTACGACTGTGGCGCCCCTGGAACCGACTCTGTCCTGTGGACATGCTTTCAACTTTTGACCCTGTTCTGAACCGAATATAGGCCTCAGTAAAAACTCAAAGCCCCTAACCTGCTGGCACGCAATAAGCCTTTCCTCATCCCGTTCCATCCTACTGGCTATGAACGAGAATGAAATGAGCAAAAACAAATAGCCCAGTCCGCACACCCACGTTGTGTTGTCTTGCTGGCTGATTCTCGGCTTGCTTAATGTGTCACCTGTCCCAAGCACAGCCTGCGTGGCGCAGTCGCCCTCTAGAGCTGCTGCTTCATTCAGCAGTGCACATGTGTGGTGAGATTCTCTGTTGCTCTGCTACTTGTGGTGGCACCTCTTGCCTACCTACAGCTGCGCCATCCATGTGCATTGTCTCGCTTATGTTCAGCTCTGCCTGTGGCATGCAGCGGTCACACGTTGGTGACAGAGGCACAGTGGGGTACACGCTCTCCCCCTCAATAACTCCTACCAGCTCGATAAAGGCACTGTGGACGCTGGAGGAGTGTGTGTCCTGCTAAATCGTGAGCATGGCCCTCTCATGGAGTGTGCCTTGACACTCAGGTGCACAAGGCAGGGCTTAGACTCTGCATGTACTTAGTTTTGGGCACCTGCGCCACGTCCTGTGTGGAATATGTGCACACAGCGCAAAGGGCTGCACTCGAGGCAAAGAGCTAAACGGGAATTACGCAGCATTCACACACACACACAAGTACTGCTTGCCCATGATCCCCACATTCCTTATGGCAGCAGTGATCAATAATAGTCTGATTGTAATATTATCAGATATGATCAAATGATTAATGATCTGATCAATCTTATCAAATATAATAATCTCAAATGAGTTGCAAAAACGCCAAACGCCTGTGGCTGCGCAGGAGTGATACAGGTGCCCACTCACTTCCTATGCGCAGCGATGAGGACATAGAGCAAGATCATAAGGAAGAGGAGGCATCACTTGAAGATGGAGAGGGCGAGCTTGCTGGGCTTTTGTCTGCAAGCAGTGGTAATAGTGGGGCAGGGCTTGTAAGTGGAGTGGTTGCTTCTGGGGTGGCCAAGTTGGGCTTGCCAAGCAACATGCAGAGCTCAAGTGGAGTTGGCTGACGTGCGCATGCGTGCTGTTGATTGTGAGCTGTGTTTGTGAGGGACCCGGGTAGCAATTTTCCTTGGCCCCAGGTCGATTTGTGCCTCTTGCTTCGAGAGTATTGTATTTTCATCAATGACCACAGGTCCACAAAGCAAACTGCCTTTTTCCTTTTGCATGACACAAGAAGTTGGACATTGACTTTTGCGGGATCAATGAAACAGAGTGCCCGTCTCCAGGTTGCATTGACTGTAGCGTCATTGTGGCTTGTTAACTCTTTATGAATTGGCATGTATGCATGCAAATGAACTCAATCTGGATGTCTGTTTTGAAACAGCTCTTTTTGGTTAAAACACCCATTTTGTAAATGTATCCCAAGTTAGTATGTCATCGGGCAGCTAGGACCAAATATCAGTCATTTTGTTGCCATCGCAAGCCAATGTAGAGATACAAGGTCTAAGATCGTCTTTCATGATGAGATGGGTACGTTTGGACTTGCTTATTGAAAGCATACCACTATGGGGGACCTCCTCCAAGGATTGGAAGCAGGTTCGTGTCACCAAGCCTGCGCGGATGTGCTTGCCTTCAGGCTCAAAAGCCAGCAAGTTCAATATCTTACCTGCAACCTCTGCAAGCTGAGATCGTCCTCCCTCTTCTATGTAACTCATTAAGCCTTGGCATTTTACAGCCGTCGAGCCAGCTCACACTCAGTGACACATCCATCTTGTGGAAGTTAAGTATTGCAAAGACACCAGGCCTACTAGCTGGAGCCAGCTTGAAGCCGCCGACCAACAGCACAGCGTGCTACATCAACGCTGTGGCACCTTCAACGAGCTGCAGCCTAAGTCAGCCTCTGCACCATGCCTTGGGGTGTGAGTGGAATGTACCATAAATCATACAGCATGGGGCCTCTGAGTAGTTTCGGATTTCTGTGATCCTCAGAGATCCACCAAGCAAAAGAAACCACATTCGCGAAGGTGAATTCAGTCTGAATTCAGTATGATTTCAATGCTGAAGCCAGCACCTTTGCTATCTATCGCAAAATGAATAACACATACATCAGTGGACTAGTTGACATCCACTTCAATGGGAGACTCCTCCCATCCACTGTCATCATGACTATGACGATTATGCAACCTCAGACAGAGAACATACCTCCGAGGAGTCCTTCTTGCCCTGACGCCATTTTAGTGACTCCAAATAAAACATGCAGTATCAGTTCCCAAAATCAACAGAACCATCCCAATGATCAAGGCCTTACTTTGAGTAGTGGAAGGACTCCTCGGAGGGAGGGTTTGGGAAGGGGGCAGGGTTCTTTAGCGGCAGCCACTGCAGCTAGATGCAGACCCCCATCACCAGCAACAGCTTACCAGCCTAGACAGACTCGCCCCAAGAACCTCCCTTGGCAGCGTCGTGCCACCCATCTCATTGAGATCAAGTACTGTGAAGACACTCGCCCTGAGCAGCAGCTCCAAGCTGCCCATGCTCAGCATGGTCACCTTAGACGCAGCATTGCAGAAGACCATGTTCTTCATGCCATTCTTTTAGGTGTAGGGGGTGTTATTTGCATTCCTCACACTTTGGTTACTCTGAAGAGGTCAGTTAGCTCCAGATAGTCGAGCACTGCTGGCCTGGCAGCCTGGCAGGCGGCGGGGCACCTGAGATGGGAAGTCGATTATCCACCCTCGCAACCTGTGGGGTCGGGGTTCGAACCTCACTGGAGGCCACAACCGGCTAAGCTGCCCTCGTTCGGTGGATACAGCCTTGAAACCTCACCCTCACCCTCTGAAGAGTCTCAGCCTTGATTCACTAAGAGTCAAGAAACTTGCTCTCAAGCTCCATGCTCATTCTGTGCACTATGCTCATAAGCTTGTTCAGACCACACGTTCTCTTTGATTCAAACCAATCAGGAGAGGTCTGCTGGCTTGTCTGCCCGCAACCCTCCTGATCCTTGCTCACTGCTTTCTTCTTTTCTGGTGCAGGGGCTTTTCTTCCCAAGCGGCCCCTTTTCCTCAATTGATGTGAGGAGCATTTTGCTGCTTGCATAGTTTTTCTTTCTTCCTTCTCAAGCAGTGCCTTCACTGCAGCCTTAACTGCTACCCACTACAGACATGGACTTACTGGACGGCCCATTGGATGCCACATCCTTCATATTTTTACCCTCCATCCACACCTTCTGTTTGCCACGGCAACGCTGAATCAATGCAGACAGACCGCACAAAACAATTGCACACAAGCCAACCTGGAACTCTGCCTCGCATGCAAGAAATCCATCTAGAACCCACAGACACAGCACAGATACCACCCACAGCAATTGACACACACCTCAACCTTCCAAACCATACAGGAACAGAGCAAAATAGCAATTGTACACCAAGCACTACCTCTACTAGATCTTCTAGTAGTAGATGGACCTCCCAGCAATAGGACCCATTCTAAATGTCCCTTAAGATCCTCTACCAAACGCCAATCATGCAGATGCAACTACTCGTGTAAGAAAAGAAAAGAGAAAAAAAGAAAAACTACGCAAGCAGCAAAAAAGCTCCTCACATCAATTAAGGAAAAGGGGCCACTTGGGAAGAAAAGCCCCTGCACCAGAAAAGAAGAAAGCAGCCAGTGAGGATCAGGAGGGTTGCGGACAGACAAGCCAGCAGACCTCTCCTGACTCAGGATTAGTTTGAAGGTGAGAAGAATGCCTCAAGAGAACGTCTGGTCTGTACAAGCTTATGAGCATAGTATAGTATACCCTTGGCTCACATCTGCTACACCAGCTATACCAAGCTCCTCCATCCATAACTGGCTCAACTGACTCAAGCTGGCGCCCAAAGTTTGCCTGAAAATACACAAAGCACAATGAATGCCCCAGCAAAAGGGCATGCCGTGTCCTTTGGCGTTCTCAATGTGCTTCAAGATGCAACACTTGTCCAGGTAATATGCCCCCCCACCAAAATCCTGGCACACCTCCTACCCAACAACTGCCTCTTTCAAAGAAGTTCTGCACCTGTCATCCGCACAACCCTGAGCTGCAGCTTGCAATCAAGTGCCCCCAAGCAAATGACTCTTTTGCTCCTCGGAGGAGAAGCCTGTCACGCCGAGAGACTGCTGCATCCAAACTAGACTCGTGGCATGACCATAACTAAAAGGGGTGTGTGGACTGGCTGCTGACAGCGACAGTGTACACCAAGCAGACAACAGGTTGCCCGCGATGAGACTGAGGAGCCTCTGATACCCTTATCCTTCCCTACACGTTCTCTCTCTCTCGCTTCAGCCTGCAAATAGGCAAGGTCAGCGCTGCATGCAGCTGCTGTCGGATGCACTCACACTGGACGGACTGGACTGGACTGGACTGGACTGGGCGCTGCCATGCCTGTTGCCCCCCAAGGGCTAGAGGGGTTTACTCCCTGGCGTACATGTTACAAGGTCGCTAAGCTGCCCTCGTCTGGCAGGTACAGCTTTGTAACCTAACCTAACCTAACCTAACCTTACAAGGTCGCTAGGAGCAAACAAGGTATCACTGTGAGTTCGTCTTTGACGTGCTCAAATACAGCTATAGCTGAACTGAGCAAGGGATCAAATACTCTACCAACTGACTCAACCAACCTCCAGGTCACAATGCAGCATAAATCTGGCACTGCACTAA
>LKMJ01003123.1_pt1 | contig 15386 bp, 14 predicted proteins | sample 643391 | NCBI WGS metagenome assembly LKMJ01 (sample SAMN04112250, study PRJNA286221) | soda lake metagenome | biome: soda lake; feature: Kulunda Steppe; material: water; isolation source: sample PL-Br10 brine of Picturesque Lake | place: Russia: Kulunda steppe | collected 2010-07
AAGAAATATAGCTTATTGTTTTCCTGGCCCAGAAAAGCAGACACATTGTTTAAGCCTGCGGAAGAAAAAAGGGAAGCATAAGTCCTTCGGAGAGAGACAACGTGTGGATGGGTGCAGTGGAAAAGGAGTGTTGCTCATCCTGTACATCACGAGCATTACACAAGTAGGAGAGGTATTGTGAGTCCAGGTCACAGTTTCAATTCGTAGAGTGTGGGCACGAAGTCTGAAGCGAGCCACGCTGCGAATAACGTCGCGAGGAAGATCAAGAAGCAGGGGCAAGGGAAGAGATGGCAGACCCCATGGAGACCCTATCAGCCAGAGGCGCTGGATTAGATGGAGATTGTGTAGCCAGTCCATGCTGCAGCATTCCCTGCCCTCCTTATCAGATTACTTACAGAGGGAGGCCCAAGGTCTGGAGGAGGCAGGTTGGGCAGGGGGCCCCTCCCTCGCCCTTTCTTCATCATTATTGACTTAGATTTGCGGCCCGGAAATCATATTTTAATCTTTCCAGACAGCTGGAAGGGGGAGCAATGAAGGTGCCGGTCAACCCGGACTAGCTTTGACGCGCCAGAGACGCGGGCCAATATCCCCTAGGGCCCGGCCTGGCCCAACTTCCCAGATACAGACGTTATTCATGTGAACGCAGAGGACAAAAAATGTTTGAAAAACTAGATTGATGGGCATGGGTTTTGACTTTCTTCCCATAAAACCTAGAGTAGTTAAGGCAGCTCAGCTAGGCAGCTTAGCTAGCACCTGGGTCTGAGAACACAAAGGTGTCATATGGAGTTGATGATTCTGTGTGTTGCAGTGTGCACTGAGTTCTGACAACCCATCCTTACTATGGGCGCTGACCAGGAAGCATGCAGCACTTGTCACACCAGATCCTTTCAGCATGTGGCATAGCAGCTTTAGTTCAATGAAATGGGTCAAAAATGGACACTATCACCAAGCTGCATGATAATTTGACACACATAATGATTAATGCAATTGCATTGTGCATGCTTGGGTGTTGGTGTTCACTGTACACAGTAAAATTTAGGCAGAAATGCCTGCCAAGCGGTGCAGCTGATGGAAAAAGAAGAGCAAGGCGCAGCAGTTACATCAGCTGCGCATCTTGCTTAAATGACCAACCAAATCACTTGATAAGACCTTAGTCATGAAAGCGAAGCTGAGATGGGTTGACTAAATGAGTAGCAATGCGCCATTGGGTTTGCTCACACACTGTACATGCTGTACTCCCTAGCAGACAGGAGTGGGTATAGCCTGGAAAGCGTATAGACTAAACCCTAAAATCATGCTTTCTTTGCTGCAACATAATCTCCAAATGCCTCAATGTTTTGGGATTTATGTTCTGTGAAGAACTCAGGCATGCCATGAAGATATGAAGGCGGTATACCTACGCCTTGATTCAAGGCTTTAGGGAGATCTGGGTTTTAATACATATGTAAACATATTGTATACTGTTTACTAGGGCATTAAATGGTGTGAACGGTGTGAACGGTATGCCCTCATCAAGATGCACGGTATTTGCTAAATCTTGCATGTGATTAGATTATTAAGGCATGCATGTGATTATTAAGGCTTGCATGTGATTATCAAACTTAAACAATTTTTAAGTAGGTGCCAAAAGGTTGATCATGGCAGCCTGCTGCAGCCCGATCTGCCTTTGTGTGTGAAACAAACAATTTAGACACTTTTTAAATGAGCTGACGCACAGGTACTCAGCAAGTCAGTGGTTTCAAGCATCAGAAATCATTCATTGCTGTGCTCTCTTTGTGTTATGCCCAGCAGAAAGGGCTGCGATCCCTTGCGGCATGCGAGACCCTGGCAAGGCTTGGCTACAACAAAGTAGCCTGGGTGAATGGCGGATTAGACACCGCACGCAAAAATGACATTGACACAGACAACGGAGTGGATGTCAGGTGTGTGTGCATTATGTTGGTGTCCTGTGCAAATGCATTTAAACTGTGCATGGATTTATAGAAGTCTTAGTCCTCACTGAACTCGCATTGCGCTCGCCTACACTGAGTTTGATTGTTGGGTCCTGCAAGTTTCCATATATCATGCCTAGTGATCCTGAATGCTAGTTAGAATATATCATGTTTCACTGGGTAATATCTCCTGAAGTATTGACATTACACAAACATGACTTCTTACCATGCAAGGTGGCTTTGATGATGTGCTGCTGCTGCTTCTTGCAGGTATGGAGGTGTTGGAGGTCTCAGTGAGGCACTTGGGTGGACTGAAGTTCAGAGGGAAGAAAAGCCCGACGGGCAAGCCCTGGGGGGTCTAATAGGCATTATCAAATTCTTTGCAGTTGTGCTCGGAATTGACATGCTATTGTTTGCCTATGAGCAAATTACGTACCTCATGAACCAGCAGCAGTAGGATTGGGAACCGAAAGGACTGAGAGCGATGTTGCCCTATGAGTTGTTGCGGTCTTCTCTTTTTTCTTCCCTTGATGCAAACCTCGTCAAAGATGCGCCTTGAATATCCACTGTCAGACCCAAGATGACATTTGCCATGCAGCCCAAAAGCGCAGAAAGATCAAATAATTCCTTATCCAAGTATTAGCATGGTATCCGATATGAGTCATCACTAGGAGACATTTCTCTGTGAGGACATTTTCAGATGAATGGTTACTAACCTTGTAGGTAAGGTTACATAGCTGTATATGCCGAACGAGGGCAGCTTAGCTGAAGCCTAAAAGACCTGCAACCCCAAACCAAAACTAAAAGCGCTCAAAGCAGAAGAAAGGTAGTGTCTGGAAGCCAGATGTTTTGGTGAATAGCAAAACTGAAACCGGAAGACGTTTGAAGGCAGTTCACGAGCACGCAAGGGCAAGACCATTTTTAATGAATGCCAGCCTGCTGGCTACTAATATGGGGTAAGGCCTTCAGTCAAGGAGTGTGACAGCTAGCCTGCTCATAAGTTCACAAGGTCAACTAAGTTAGGGGTTAACCGCCAGCCACTGGCTGGTCGTTAGGCTGATTGGTTTGTTGCTGGTCTTCGCCAGCCAAAAAAATAGACCATAATGTCCGGAATGAAGCGGTATAGTTTGTGCCATTGAGAAAATAAAAGAAAAGAAAAAGAAAAGAAAAACTACGTAGGCAGTGAAACCACTCCCTACATTGATTAAGGAAAAGGAGACACATTGGCCCAAAGAGCCATGCGTCTCCTTCCCAGTTGAGAGAGAAAATCAAAGACAGTCTGACTAGGCAAGGCGTGTAAAATATAAGGGGCCTCCATAGAAAAGGATTAAGTAACAAGAGGGTTAGAAATCCATAGACAAAGATTGGCAGAAAGGGAAAAAAAGGAACGAGTACTTTCTTCTGAGAGAGCACACACACAAGTCTTAACAGTGAGAAAGAACATGCACCTCATTTTGAACAGAGTCACAGGAACACTTGTCCCAATGGCTATTTCCACCGCGTCAGATGGAGGATCCCACCGCGAGTGTATGTGCTCGCAAGCAAAACCTGCTCACATTCCTCATAACATGCTTAGGGAGATAAAGGTGCAGATAGCAAGGAGGCATCAGGGGGGCACCCCCATCCGCACCCAAGTGCGTGAATCAGCTTGAAGATCTAAGAGGGGACAGGCAAACCAAGAATGATAAGTCACCAGTTTGTTGTCGCTTTCCAGAGGGTTTATGTCAGCAATGTCCCTCCACACTTTCCTCATCCTAAACCTCAGGTCCGCAGTGAAATCTGAGTAACAAATAGGAAGCCCCTGCAAGAAATCTTGTGTAAAAGTGTCGCAGCCTCGCAATCCCTCAAAGGCGCGCAAAATATACGAAGCCCAAGATGTTTTAGCCAGAGGCACCAGCTTCAGGTCTGCATGAAGGGCCTGCTTAAGAGTGGCACCGTTAGAGGACACCAACCTGTTGCAAAACCTAATGGCAGCTCTAAATCAATAGAATTGCAGAGGTTCATGAACACACTCACGTAGTACAGCCCAGTTAGGCGCAGACCGCTTCACACCTAGGGTGCCCTTTAAGAAATTCAAATGCAATGTCTGGAGGGTAGGTCTAAATACATCACCTTCACGCAAATGTCCTGAGCCCCAAACCTGACAGCCATTCATACCATCAGGCACTACATATGCTTCAGCTAGCCAAAGGGAAGCAAAATGTCTGTCACATAGGGCAGTGTCCCGTACAAACCCACTTATATGATAAGCTGCCGCAAGCATTGGTATAGCTGCATGCTTAGACGAGGCTGTCATGAAAGAACAGAAAGAAAAGAAAGAAAAACTATGCAAGCAGCAAAAAGGTCCTCACATCAATTAAGGAAAAGGGGCCGCTTGGGAAAAAAAGCCCCTTCACCAGAAAAGAAAAGGGGGGTCAGTGAGGATCAGGAGGGTTGAGGGCAGACAAGCCAGCAGACCTCTCCTGATTGGTTTGAAGGTGGGGAGAATGCTCAAAAGAACGTCTGGTCTGAACAAGCTTATGAGCTTAGTGCACAGAATGAGCATGGAGCTTGAGAGCAAGTTTCTTGACTCTTTGTGAATCAAGGCGGAGACTCTTCAGAGGAACTGAAGTGTGAGGGATGTAAATAACACCCCCTACACCTAAGAGAATAACGTGAAGAACATGGTCTCCTGCAATGCTGTGTCTAAGGTGACCATGCTGAGCATGGGCAGCTTGGAGCTGCTGCTCAGGGTGAGTGTCTTCACAGTACTTGATCTCAATGAGATGGGTGGTACGACGCTGCCAAGGGAGATTCTTGGGGCGAGTCTGTCTAGGCCGCTGGTGATGGGGGTCTGCCTCCAGCTGCAGTGGCTGCCGTTAAAGAACCCTGCCACCTACCCAAAACCACCCTCCTTCCACTCCTTAAAGTAAGGCCTTAACCATTGGGATGGTTCTGTTGATTTTGGGAATTGATATTGCATGTTTTCTTTGGAGTCACTTAAATGGCGTCAGGGCGAGAAGTGAGTCTGTCTCTTCGATTGTGGTTTTTAGCAAAAACCCAAGCCAGAGGAACTCTGGATTCTGCTGTCACAGGTTTTTGGAGACTTTGCATACGATGCTTGTCAGCACTGCCCACATCTGTGGATACGAGACGGGATCCTAGGGAACCTTTACTTATGGCTTTTGTTTAAAGTCTGCCTGCGATATTGTGGCGTTCAGTCACCATATTTCTAATGATGGGATGCTGGCACCCTGAGAGGATGTGAAGTGCACTGTCTTGGCATGAGTAGATGGGGCAACTAAGGCTGTTGGACTGCTTGAAACGGACAGCGTGTTTTTGGTAGTAGATTGTTCCAGACCGGTATTTAATCACTCTCTTTTTTCCTTTGAGAGAAGAGGGCAGCTTAGCAGAAACCTAAATACTTTTGTCAGTTGAAAGCCTAAAATCTGTTAAAACTAATGAAGATGAGACACAGAGGTTAAGCAGTACTTATGAAGCATGCTTAAATTCACCTTACGTCAAAGCTCAATATGCCTAGAGATAGCCTAACAAGGCTAGAAAGGGTTACAAGGGAAAAGGCCTTCAGTCAAGAAGTGCGACTGCTAGCCTGCTCATATAAAGCAACAAGTGCATGAAGGAAGAAATAAATTTATTGTTCTGGCTCAGAAGAGAAACCTTTGGGAATAAACAGAGACGCAAAAGTTCTGCGGAGAGAGACCACGCGTGGATGGGTGCAGTGGAAAAGGATGTGTTGCTCCAAACAAATCGCCAACCACTCCTCATTTGCACCAGGTGTCACAACCAGAAAACCCAGCGGAGATGTACGCAGAGTCCACGAGCTAAATATCAACATGAGGGAGATACACCTTATTGAGGTTAAGTACTGTGAAGATACACGGCCTGGACACCAAAAAGAGGCCTTTAAAAAACAACACAAGGTTCTTTGTAAGCGCTTGAAGGCCAAGAAAGTCATCCTTCACACAACAATTCTTGGTGTGGGAGGCTCTATTTTTACCTCACACACATTGAATCACCTTAAAGAGCTCGGCCTTGATGTACAAAAAGCCCATAACTTATGGCATAAGACTGCCCTTAAGCTACATGCTCATTCTGTGCTCTATGCACACAAACTGACAACTACTAGACGCGCTCTTTAAATGGTGTTGTTTTCTAGAGGCTTCTAATTGGTGTCCAGGCCGTGTATCTTCACCGTATTTAACCTGAACGAGGCGTATCTCCCTTTTGTTGACATTGAGCTTGTGAAATCTGCATACATCTCAGCAGGGTTGTCTTGGGTGTGACACCTGGTGCAGATGAGGAGTGGTTGGCAATTTGAGGTTTTTAGTAGGTAAGTTAGTGACCAAAATGGCATCTGGACGACTCGAGTTGTCTATATCTAGCAGATAAACGAGCATTAGAAAGCCAGTTGGGTATTGTCCTGTTATTAGCATGGCCAGGAATTTGAATGTTTTGTTGGGCCAAACGGTCAGTGCTGCCGACATCCAGATGGACCAAACAATCTACCAGAGAGCCTTTGCTGATGGCTTTCATTATAAGCCCGCAGGCAGCATTATGGCGTTCAGTGATCATACTTGAGATGATAGTATGTTGACACCCTGAGAGAGTATGGAGAGCACTATCTGTTTGTTGACAAAGTGGACACTGAAGGCTGGTGGCCATTCTAAAGCGGACAGCGTGTTTCTGATTGAAAAGGATGCCTGTGCGGTAGTGGAAGATATTGCGTCTCATGTGAAGAGTTAGTTTGGACATGTTCCAAAAAGCGTTGCTAATGCCATTGTGGACATGTGGAAGCAGACTCTGGTAATAAGAGTAGTTCCCTGCCTTTGAGTTGGCATAACCCAATTCATGGTTTGAGTGCATGTGGGATTCTAGTGCGGCTTGGAGATTTGGAAGGTAAGTCAATCTGGGGCCGTGTTTGAGAGCTTCAGTGCCAGATATTTACTGATTAACTTCTTCAACAGCTATCCAGCTAATATCAAAGAAGGGATTGCCACCAGGGCCTGCGGTGCAGATGGTTAATTCAGCTGGGAGGCTGTTTCCGTGGCAGGCTTGGTATTTAGCAAGGGCGTCTGCACATTAATTTCCGGTAATTCCGGCTTAAGATTTTGCTCGATAAGGAGGATGTGGGATTGAGAGTTACGGATTGTATTAGAGAGAATTTTGAGGATGTCTCCTTGGATATGGTGATGGTGCTTCTCTGGGTACAACAATTGTTTCCTAGTTTGATGGAGTGAGGTAAGGCTGTCTGTGGCAGTATGAATGTGATTGTGTGATAGCAGCAGCTATAGCTGCCAGTTTTGCTCTCCCTGTGGTGTTGGTTATACCAGCACCGTTTGGTTCAACCAAGTTAAAGTTGCCTGAGCTGGGGTGGTAGACCCCTGCCCCACTAACTGTTCTGCCTTCCTGGAAATGGCAGCTACCATCCGTATAGGTCCAGAATTTCCAGTCAGCAATTTTAAGTGTGAGTCCTGGTTTGGGATGATGGGAAAGGGGGCCCACTTCACCCAAAGCATGTATTCAGGGAGAGCTGCAAAAAAAAGGCACACGTCCATCATCAAAAAGGGAAGTGGCATGTCAGTGAGGGTCAGGAGGACTGTGAAATGAGCCTTGCACTTTATGGGTATTCTTGCTCAACCTTCTAATTGCATTTGTTTTTTGTGTGCATTGAATTGAATGTATGTTACGGTTTTGCATTAGTCTTTTTTACTTTACAGCAGGCCAAGCCTACTGAGGGGTGCCTCCATATTCAAGAAAAAAAGAAAAGACTAAGCCAACTGGAAAATCCCTGTTTGTGTGAATCAAGGATGAGGTTTACGTCTGGTGCAAGCACCAGGCAAACCCCCACCATCGAACTAGGAAGAGGATCGGTAGGGGGGGTCAGGAGGGTTCTTAAAGAACCATGTGCTCTGTCTGTAAAGATTTTCAACCATCTACTTAAATTATAGGACTTTTTTGTCGCATATTGAATTGAATAAGTGTTCAGGTCAAGTGTAAGTTTTTTTGCTACTCACTTGTCTAGGCCAAGCTTACTGAGGGGTAGCTGAGGGGTTTGATATTAATAGATCTATAACAATCTACAGTCTTCCATAAATGGTCTCCATCACTCCAATCAAGATGGTATGTAGGCTCACTTTAGTTTTTGGTATCATAGTATTTAAGCCTACTTTGTGGCATTGCTATGAGTGTTTTGATTAATTATGCTGTTTGGTTGCTCTTGCTAGTTGTTGCTCTCTGGCTGAAGCCAGTCAGGCCTGCAAGTTGTGCAGGCTGCGACTAAAACCAACTCGAAAAGCAAGGGAACAAGAGTAGAAGGCTAGAGCAGAACACACTGGCTCATTTCAGAAAACCCCTGACTCTCACTGTCATCCCCTTTCCCAGTTTGATAGGGGGGGTTGCTCAGTGCTTCCACCAGCTGTAAACCTCTCCCTTGATCCACTCCAACTGGGGTATCCCTTCCGCTTTAATCTTCCCTTTTTCCTGTTTGCAGCGCGGACTGGGCCCAGCAAGTCCAATTGAAATTAACATGAGTAAGTGTAGCAAAGGTTATAGGGCATGCGTTGCATATGGCATGTGTTGCATACATGGGTTCAACATCCCTATTGAAGTTAACAAAATGAGTTCTCAACTTTTTTCCAACGGCGTGTTTACAATCAATCCCAGTTAGGAATTGAAAGGGTTTTATAAGCACCGGTCTGAATTAGTCACCAGTTTTTGCGAACCTGTTGCAAGTACAATACCCTTTTCCTTCTCTCTGCTTGCTTTCCAAGCCTTCTAAGGCCACATCCTGTGCAGGATCATTGCCAAAGTCCATTAGAAGCTTTACACACGAGGAATAAAACACCGCTCCTGAATTTTGCAGTGCCCCCGAGGGATGGCTTGCAAATCAAATTTTAAACACCGTACAGGTGTCGTAAACACGCCGTTATAGACAGGATAGTAAACGGGATTGAATGGGTGTGTGTTGACAACGGGAGAAAATGAAAAGCGGGATAATAAAACGGGATTTCATCCCGGGGGGGTAAAACCCAGCTGAGGATTCCTCTGAGCATGCTTCCGCAATTTTTACCTTATTTTCCACTGCTCCAATGATGAAAGCAGAATGGTGGTCTTAATCAGTCTAATCGTGGTCAGGTGCGCACCTCCTAGCATGCATACACTCCTCTCCCAGGGTCCTCCTCAGGCGTTCCCCTCCCACTCGCCCCTGGCCAGTACTCTGCTTCCACTAGGCGTAGTTGTGTGAGTTGATGTATATCAGGTAGGATCTTTCCGTCTTAGAGAGGAGGTGGTGCTAGATTGGGCCCTTTCCAGAATCAGGCAGGACAATACCTGCGTACAAATTCATTTTGACTGGTCTATGAGGAACTGTGTGTTCTTCCGTCTAAATATATTGCGTTGTCTTTTTTTTGTAACACATGGATTTATTTCTGTGCAATTATATGAGCATATGCATCAACTACAAAACACAATACTAAATCATGGTCATGTCTAGCCTTTATCCCATTGAAAGAACGAGATCTTGAAAGTGATATTGGTTTGGCGGCGGCGACTTGTTACAGACTAAAGACCAGGCCATAATTCACTGGCCATACAACGAACCGGTAACTCTAACTACCAAAGGCTCATCACCGAGCCCACAATAACACAAGGATAACTCCAATACTACTGCCAAGACAGGCACTGTGTTCTGCATTTAGTATAGCCTCACAGCACAAGGTCTGGTCTTGCAGACAGGACATCGTGCCACACAACGTCATTCCAACAAGTGATGATAAAAAACTAATATCATGTTAATATCATGTTGTAAACTGTCGGTTATTTGTCGCTCTAGAGCGGCTTCATTTTTATCTTTGAATCCTGTTACACATGGGCACACGGAGTAAATGCACACGGAGGAATGAGATTGATTTTTTGATTTGAAGCAACGCATGCTCACTCACAAGAGCAAGCTTGTGCATGCAGCACCCTACCCAGAGACAGGGTTGCTGAAGCAGGTCAGAACGTATGGGTTATATTACAGGAGGGTAGCAGTAAGGTCCTCCAGTAAGGTGGGTGGGGCAAGGCCAGGTGTGGGTTTTTAAAAGCAGTTACATCTGGGTCCTTAAGGCGTAGCCATTCAAAGTTCTCTTTGACCTTGCTCCCACGCAGGATACAAGCATACCTGACAAGCAGGAGCTGATATCCCTGCAGGAGGTGCAAGCCTTGGCCAAAGACAGGTCTGCAATGTCAACCTCTTGTCGACAACTCACACTACGTGTGTTATGGACAGTTGAACTGTGCCCCAGATGATGGTTATCCACAGCTGTTAAGATCAACTGCGCAGGGGTCTGAGCATCAGCGTCAAAGACCTGGGCCCCTTTTATCGGATTGTGTGTAGGGAAGGTGTGTTGAGAGCTGTGAGATCCTTTTGCTGTGGAATGTGACAGGATACCTCAATCACGTCCTACACATTTTGTGCATGTGCAGGAGATGACCAGGGCCGCATCCTTGCTCTCACCACTGGATTTGTTGCGCCCTTCCTACGACTCATGCACTGTGACACGCTGCAAGTCTTCACCAGGGGGTGAGCTTAGACACAAAAATGAGTCCAGCTGTTTGCAATGCACTCAGAGATGATGACCTACATGCCATGCAGTGCACCTGTTCCCTTTAGCATTGGTGCTAAAGCACCGGCGGTCACGTCAGGAGGCTTTGCTGGGTAGGCTGCTTGTGAATCTCGAGGGATGACAGGGAATAAGTAGACGCCGTTGCAATTTGTCATCATCGGAAAAGCACAGGGGGAGTGCCTGCCCTAGGCTGACAACCTGTTTTGTGCATGCTTGTGCGCCCAGGATGAAAGGCACTGAAGGGGAACGGGTGAGGGGAGGTGCTTTGGGCCTGGGCCTTCTCGTTGGTGGGGCCACCTTTTGTTATGGCTACAGCTGCGGATGCACCAAGGCAGAGATCCTCGCCATCAATGACGATGGTACGAGCCTTTGCTTTTTTCACCATCTCTTGGTGCCTGTGTTTGTGCTGCTGTCCATATCAATCCCAACAATGGGTTGTATTATTGTTCTGTGTTGCTCATCATGTTGTGCCCAGATGTCGGCAAGGATATTGAATGCCGCGTAGTCATACATGTTGTCGCCAACACCTGCTGCTGTTGTTGGAAGGTTTGTCTTATTCAAATGCAGCAATTTGCTAAAGAGCTAATTTGAGGGGCTGTGAGTGAATACCTTCAAAAAATTGAACAAGTTTGCAGTTTTTCAGTTGAACTGTTTAAGCGCAGTGGTGTAAGGATGCTACAAACACAACACATTTCTGGCACTTTTGACTGACTTGTATGCTCTGCTTAAAGCCCCAGTTTCAGATTTAGGCAACATCTATCATGTTGACTATGCCAACTTGGCAAGATATGCATACAGCTTTTTGCATTGTCAAGCTCATTACCTGTCCTTAATAATGCTTATCTCATGCAATGATGTGACCTCAATTTAAATCTACCTCCCTGTCCCTTTCACCTGTGCTCTCAGATGCCTGGCATGCAAGGCTAGTAAAGTACTACTCGTACTTCGGATTTGAGCCAGTTGCTACTGTGGGCGGCAACTCCCCTCTTAAGGACATCCCACACATGCTTGTGTGGGGTGGCGTCGGGACCCGCATGGACGCGGACATCCCAGCTATGTTGGTCAAATGGACACCTGCCTTGCGTAACACGCGCAACAGAGTACAAAGACGAAATTCTCCTGCAGACTCCAATGTCTGAACTCACACACATTAGTTGTTCTCATTGCCTATGGACAGATAGATCAGTGCAAGCTCACCCATACCTCCCTTACATCTTCAGGTGCCTATGTTTTCCCCTTGGAAACATGACAAATTTTGCTGGCATCATCCTTCTTTGCTCATTTCAAATACTTCAGTTGAAATTGATCTGTCAACCAGGCTTTATTGTGACTTGCAATAACGAGCTTGCCTTAGAGAGCTGCTTTTCTAAGTAAGGGGTTCCAAGCTGCCAAACAATTGGAGCTAACTCAGCTTGAAGCTGGAGCCTTTCTGGCCAGTTACCGGGACCTTAACTAGAATAGTAAAAGACAAGCATGGGCAACTTGAGGTTAGTGACTTAGAAACAAATTGAAGGGTTACAAGGGTTACAAAAAAGGACCTTCACTGAAGAAGTGCGATTGCTAGCCTGCTCATAAAAAACCTATCAGTGCATGAAGGAAGAGATATAGCAGAAATAAATTGACTCAGAGACTTCTTCGGAAGAAGAAAGCACAAGACACAGAAGGTTCTACCAAGTAAAGAACGCTGTTGTTAATTTCACGAGTGATTGAATCACTTATCTCAGTTTTTGGTGAAGGAGACTCTTGGCACTTCGGGCCATGGAGATCCATCAAGACCAGACAACCAACCTTCAAGATCGAGCTTGTGAACTGGCTCGCAAACGTGCGAGCGTTCTGGCGGCTGGTCGGTTGAAGTAGCTAGAGAGTGAGCCTTGCTGTTTTTGGTCTCTTCAGAGGTCATCCTTTGCCTTGATCTTGCCCTTGCGCGCTCATGAATTGCCTTCTAAAATCTGAGTGTCTTCCAGCTTTTCATCAAGCTTTTCATCAACAACATCTGGCTTTCAGACACTACCTTTCTTCTGCTATGAGCGCTATCATAGTTTTGGTTTGGGATGCAGGCCTCATAGGCTTCAGCCAAGCTGCCCTCGTTCGGCGGATAAAGCTATGCAACCTTACCCAACCTAAACTTCCGGCCAATATATTTCCTACTCCTTAAGTGATGCAGGGAGCGTCTTGCGACTTGCGTAATTGTTTTTCATCAGAGGCTCCTATGTCCCTGTGTTGTAAAAGGTCACTATTCGTTTCTGTCAGGCTCTGTCCTCCTGTTTGAGTAAGACTCCGTTAAGACCAGACACTATTGGGGACAGACTCTGTGGCAGCCCTGGGCTTCCGGCATACGTTTAAGGTGGCATAGAGATTGTAAACGCAATGCGCAGAAGAGGTATTTTGCGCAGACAACTGAACGACTCAAACTCAAAAGGAAGGTGCTCAGCTCCAGTTGGCATGCAACAGAGATGCCTACAGGCCATGTTATTTGGCAGCATAGCACTTATGTGGACCTGGACATGCTGCATTCAGCGCCTTCTTCTGAAGCTTAAGCTGCTAAATGCTGCTAGTAGATGCATAACAGACGAGAGCGTCTGACAAGAGTTTCACTGTGGCCCAGATCAAGGTCTGTTATCTTTGGGTGTTTGAATATGCATGAAGGCTCAACTAGCAACTACTGCTGGTCATCACTGCTGCAAAAAGGGGCGGTCATAGAGAGGATGCTGCTGCTCGGGCAAGTTCTCTAGCAGCGGTACGTCAGGATCCAGAGCCAGCAGTGCCCCGACAACCACCCGCCCTTCTTCATTTAAGACATTGAAGTATCCAGTGGCATCTTTCTGCACAGGCGTGAGGAATGCACTGCAGTTGTTTGGTACACGTTGAATTTATAAATGACCTTGCAGATTCGCGAGTGTGGATTTGAAACAACCAAGCAAAGCCCTAGATAGCTTGAGCACAGCCCTTGATAATTTGCTCTGCAGTGCAACACCTCACAAACGTGCAATTAAGTATTGGGTACACCTCAAAAGGAAACCAAAAGGATGGGGAGGGAAAAGAAATATCTTGAGATGAGAACAGTGGTCATCTATGGTAAGAGTGACATAGCTGTCGCATTACGTAGTAGTGGACGTCTAAGTCGCTCCATTTCTCCTGACTGGGGGACCAGGAATACCAGCAATCAAGTTCCCCATTGCTTTGTGCACTCCACCTGCTCGTCAACACCAATGGGACTTTATCAGATTTGCCAACCTTCAAATTCCTGAGCATGCTAACGATAGGACATTTCCCAGCTGGCTTTTTGATGCTTGTTTGTCTCTCAGAGACAGGATTACCTCGAGTCGTCCTTATGCCATTTTGGTTCCCCCCTCACCCATTCAGTCCAAACCACCTTCCACTCCTCACTTGCAACAGGTCCAGCACTCTAGATCACATGGGGAATTGCGCAGAGCTCACGAGCTCAAAGCCAATAAGGGGAGGAACACCTCAAATCGTCAAATACTGTGAATACACCAGGCCTGGACACCAGCTACAGGCCTCTGCAAACAGCATGAGACTTTATGCAGGTGCTTGAAAGCTAAAAAAGTTACACTTCACACCATCCTTTGTGGTGTGGAAGGTTCAAGCTACATTTCAAACACTGCATCATTTTAAAGAGCTCAGCCTTGATTCACAGAGGGTCGCCAAGACTGCCCTTAAATTGCATGCTCACTCCATGCATTATGCGCACAAACTGACGAGTACTAGAAAAACGAATTGTTCTCAAGGCCTAGGTCTTGAGCAGGGGGCAGCCAGCCACCCTCCAGATTTCCACTAGCTTTCTTTCTCCTTTGGTGAAGGACTATCGGGCCTGTGTGTTATCTTTTCCTGAACTGATGGGGAGCATACTGCTGCCTGCGTAGTTCTTCTTTTTTTCTTTGCCAGCACCCACAAAAAAGCTCCACCTTAATTAACAGGGGGTACAACTGAAGCCCAAAATTGATATGCCTTTTACATGCCCCATGGCCATGGTCGGCATTTTCCAAGCTTACCACTGGGTCGTCCCCACCAATGGGTCACCCCTTTCTTAGGCAAACGTGGCCAAATAGGCCTCTCAAGGCATAACTTTGCATCCACCGCACCGTTTCCTGACCTGAGCACACCATTGGATAGCTTATGTTTTTCCAGTTCTCATGGTGGTCTTGGTGTTGAAATTGGTGCGGTAAGTGGAAGGCAATTTTGGAAAAATAGTATGTTATGTTGGAAGAGTGCATGCTGTTTTACACTCCTAGCCCCAAACTCCGAGCTTGAGATGCCTGCAGATGAGTAAAATAAGCCTGCACATCCTGTGTGGATTTGGGCGTGGGAAGCTCTCCGTTTGAGCTGTGCAATCAAAAGAGGCAGATGTTACAAAACGTTTTGGCCCGCCGCTTCCCACCCACACCCTCGATCGGCTCCTTTTTAAATTTCCTAGATTTGATTTTATTGCCCGCAACCCTCAGACTTGGTCTGGCTTGAAAGCATACATGTGTTGCAGAAATATCGCATTTCCTGTGTTTGGACCCTTATCCAGTCGCGACAGGGTCACCCACGGAACACACCTTCCCGACCGCCTCACCCTAATCCAACTTCGCAGCATCAAATTATCATGCAAGAGCAGCTAAAGTTGTGGAAAGCGGCAGGATTGGAGCAAGTTTGGGGATGCACCATTTGCCTGCCAAAAGGGTGCAAGACGGTGCCAGAATGGCCAAAGGCACACATGCCGCGCCCCCACCTCGCATTTTCTCACACAGCCTGACTTTTTATGACATATGTACATGTTGTGCATGGTTGGGTCTGGAAATGGGGCCAGCAAGTGGGCGGAAATGCTAATTGGCCATGTTTGGGG
>LKMJ01003126.1_pt1 | contig 15374 bp, 22 predicted proteins | sample 643391 | NCBI WGS metagenome assembly LKMJ01 (sample SAMN04112250, study PRJNA286221) | soda lake metagenome | biome: soda lake; feature: Kulunda Steppe; material: water; isolation source: sample PL-Br10 brine of Picturesque Lake | place: Russia: Kulunda steppe | collected 2010-07
GCTCACAATTCAGCAGCTTCTGTTGGAAGATGTGGGAATGTGCCAAACCATCCATGGCCGACAGGATATGGGAGGACCAACAATCATTGGACCTTGAGCTCAGCCGCATGTCAGCCTGCAAAATCTTCATTGTCGAGCTGTCATTGAAGCATCAACGAACTCATTTGCGTGCAAAGGCAAAAGTTACAAGTTAAGGGGGTTAACCGCCAGCCAGGTCGTTAGGCTAATTGGTTTGTTGCTGGTCTTTGCCAGCCAAAAAAAAGTCCATAATGTCCGAAATGAAATGGTAGAGTCTATTGTGCCGTTGAGAAAGAAAATCAAAGACAGTCTGATCTGACAAGCTGATAGCTGATAGCTGATGCTATGTCTTTCAGCTTGTCAAAGACATAACATTGCTTCCAGGCTCATCATCAAAACCTTGAACAAAGGCAATCTTGGAATAAGCATTATTTTTTACAGATATTGGAAGTGAAACACGGATGGCTCAACAAAGTCTGGTCTTACCGGCACATGTGGCCAACAGGACCTCATCCCAATGGCTTCTACCAAACCTTTCAGCAGACAAACTTCGATCCTGCTCAAGACCAGATGCTGTTTGCATACTACCAGTTGGAACGAAAAATGGCCATCAAAGAGACATACAGGCTGTACACCCTTCGTGCTGGGATGTACACCTCATTGAAGTAAAATATTGTGATGATACTCGACTAGAGCAACAACTAGCAAGAGCAACTGAACAGCATATTGGATTGAAATACGCCCTTGCGCGGCAATGCCACAAAGTAAGCCTACATACCATCCTTATTGGAGTGATGGGGACCATCTATAAAAGTCATACTGAACTGCCCCTCAGTAAGCTTGGCCACCGGTGCGAGAAAACTTATACTCAATCTAAATACTCATCCTACTTAATATGCAACAAATATCATAAATACAAGTAGGAGGTTGAAAAACACCAAGTAAAGAACATATGGCTCTTTCCAAAACCCTCCCGACCCCCACTAATGACCTCCTTCTTCCCCCACTGATGACCTTCTTCCTCGTCTGATGGTGGAAGTTTGCCTGGTGCTTGCACCAGATGTAAACTTCTTCCTTAATCCACGCTAACAGGGCTTACCTTGTTGGCGTAGTCTTTTCTTTTTTTTCTACTGCAAGCTCGTCTTTGACGTGCTCAAATACCACTATAGCTGAACTGACAATGGGATCAAATACTTCTCCATTTGACTCAACCGACCTCCAGGTCACAATGCAGCATAAATCTGGCACTGCATAAATCTGGCGTGACATCCTCAGCACCGATGTTGTCAACGTAAAAAGCGCCTGTGTCTCCAAATAAATCCTACCAATAAAATCAGCAAATTGTTCTGCAAATCTCCTTCTCAAACAGCGTATTCGTACCGTACTGTGAATTGCTTAGTAAGCAAGGGCATAAAGAAAGGATATGCTTTTCGTCCTGGACATCATGCAAGTCACATTTGTCACAAAGCCTACAAGGCAATAGTATTGTGGATTTGCCATGAATTTGCTTGACTGCACAGAACCAGATAGTTCTATAAAATCCAGGAAGGGGCAAAGGACAGCGTTCTTGTCCGCCAAAAGTCAGTGCCAATAAGATCACATAATTACTAATTATTTCATAAGTAATGTAGCCCCAGTTTTTCAGATCCAGTGGTCTTGCTCGTTTGGTATCTTTCTATCCATTGATTTTAAATTAGCCACAATCCCGTGTTTGCCAGGCAGACTTAATGTTTGTGTTGTGAAGAGTTGCGTGAGGAATCTCTGATTCCTACTGTATCAAAACCCACTTTTTTGAACCAGGCCTGCAAGCGGGCTCAATGACCAATGCTTGTTGCCCTTTAAAGGAAGACTCACAATGCCTGCTGGTTGGCACACTGAGCAAGAGGGACAAGGACACTGATGCATTTGCCAGTTGCAACAGCATAAGCATTCCAAGGGCCTTGAGTCGCTCAGAGCATCAACTCCAAATTTGATTTAAGGGAACTTAAAGAGGTCACTAAATGTTCCATAACACCCATTGCGAACTAGTCATCATGACATGCATCATGATGCGATCATTACAGCCAGCCCTGTCACTCACTACAGAAGCGGACAAGGGTAGGTCTCCAACACACATGTCTGACCCCCACTGGGGGGGGGGCTGGCAGCCCCTAAGCTGCACAAATTTGGTGCTTTCAGAAGATTAGCATTGATCTGCACTACGAAACCATGCAGGATGTTGCACAAATTGGACCCCGGGACGGGCCGTCCCAATGGGCCCTAGGGATCGTTTAAAGTTATACAAGGTACCTCAGTCTTTGTGCCAGCATACTGGTAGCCTGAGGCCAGCAATCACGTTTCTTTGACTTACGGACATTGCTGTGTCCGCTCGCATCTTGTAACAAACAAATAAACTTGACTGAAGGCCTCATTTTTATAATCCTTGTAGTCCTTGTATTGGCATACCATTTAGGTTTGATATGTAAAAATGGATCATCCATGATGTCCTTTGTGTAGTGGTGTCATACCGTATGTGACAGTGCTTATGCCTTACTAGGCCTAGTAGGTGACTCTTTCCCTGAATTGATTTAGGGAGTGCTTCACTGCCTACGTAGTTTTTTCTTTTTTTTCATTATCATGAGTCTTTGGGGTTATCTGGGGGCTTAGGTTATCTACTTGATTCGGTCAGTACTACTAGGCTAGTAGCCTTCAGCATACCGTACGTAGGGGTATGCTTCATTGGTGCTGCTAGCTATCTGCTATGGTCATGCACCCCTTGTGACAAGTCAGCTCTGCCAGAGTGTGAGCGATGTTCAATGGGATGCGACTCCGAGTCATCTTGGCAATAATGGGCTTTTTGAAGTTGTACGGTATTTGCAATATTTGCAACTTGGACATTATGCCACGATTTCACTTTGGGGTGTGAATCAATTCTGGCTGGCCATGACCAGACACTAGCCGATCAGCCTCATCTCCAGGGTGAGGATCACCAATCTTGTGACTTATTTTGGTCGAACCAACAAGCTCCTGGCAGGCCAAGTTGGAATGACAAGCATGTTAAGGCAGTCACTGCTAGTGCTACAGTAGCACTGCCCAAGCAGCATGCCCTAATATAGAGCCTAGTATGCAAACCACGAAGTAGCAAGTTGAGCATGAAGTGTGATACCTGAAATGGTCATTGTAAAGAGAGAATTTCCCAGCACCGTGCGCAAAATAAAGCACATTTTTGGTATGCAGGACATTGTGTGCAAATACAAGGGCTGGCTGTATTGATGGTAATATTTGGTAGGTAAGGAAAAGTGTTTTACTAGGTATTACTAATTTGAACAAGGGGCTGCTTTATCTCACGCACCACCATGCTATGGTCATTGATAGATAAAGCCAGGCTTGCTCTGAGCGCCAATTACATGCCATGGAACATGAGCACAGTGCTGCAATACAGACAGCCTCAAGTTCGCCAAAACTGGGGCACGATCCACAGAGTGCCACTTGACCCAAATTGCACGGTGGCAATTTACTCCAGTATGGACAAAACTGAAGTAGGAAGGGGAGACAAGGCTTGACACTGCCGCCACGAGGAAAGGGAGGTAGCGTGCCCATTCCACTCTCAGCTGCCCGCCTCCAGCCCCGACTGTGCCGCTTTCAAGAGCCTGCAACCGATGAGGATGATAGTTGGGAGTGGGCTGTACAGCATTTTCTGCAAGTGTATGCCTCACAGATTAGAGCACACTCGTGCTCAGCACAGGCTGTATTATCTCAAGTAATAGCAGCTTGGACAGCTACACTCTTAGGTCCTGGAGTCTTCAGAGGTCTCTTTCGTATTTCCTTGTAGCCCAAAAGCAAAGTGTTGCCAACAACCTGCCTAAAGCCTCTATGCGGGAAATCCTCTAAGTCACATGGCTTGCCCTTTTGGATGAAACAGCACAGGGCTTCATCACAATGTGTATCTGTGCGCAAATATGCTGCCAAGCAGGATGTGCAGTCCACACATGTGCACATGCATACGCACGTGCACATGCTCACATGCACACGGGGGCAGCCTCGACTCAACTTTCTGCGCAGGTCTGGCGTTCCTGCAGGCACATTGCTTTTTGCAGGAAATGCTTGCTGCAGGCACATTGCTTGCCATACAGATGTGCAGGGGGAGTGTCCGCCATGGAGCAGTGGGTCCCCTTGCCAAGGGGTCAAGAAGGGTCGTAGCCAAGGAGGCAGGAGCCGTTGACACATACTGAGGCGCCCTCTGTTCCCTGTGCATCATTTTGAGGAGCTGGACAAGGCTGCCCTGCAAGCAGTTCCATGAGTGCTCATGCCCCTCTCCCTCTCCCCCCCCCCTCTTTTTTCATTTCCCGCCCCCCCCGGGCCCCAGCACACATCTCCCCCGTGAGCGTGTGAGCGTGCTTGCATGTACACACGTGAACACAGGAACTGACTGCACTGCACTCACCTGAACAGCTTGGCCGCCTCACGGATGCGAGAGAAGTTGATGCAGAAGGACTGCACCTCGTGCAGCAGGTCCGCGATGTTGACGATGCGGTTGCGTATAAGCGAGTGCAGGAACACGCACACCAGCCGCACCAGCCTGTTTTGCACATACTTGTCCTGCATGCACGCGCGAGGGCAGCAGGCAACATCATACATAAGGAGCAAGGAAAGAGAAAACATCACCGTGCAGGGACTGCAGGCAGATTCATGCAGGGACTGCGGGCAACATCAAGCACAGGCAACGCAGGCAACACCGTGCATCAGGCCCGCCACACCAAGGAGGGGGGGAAGCAGCCCACAGTGAGCAAAATTTTGCAACACTATTAAGGCACTTACTTGCCGTCTCATTGCCTGCTGTTTGTTGCACGTGCGCGTGCTAGGCAACAAGGAAGCATTCGTGCTTCGTGCTAAGGGATTGATGAGCAGGACATTATATGCTGCACCGCACCTCCCCGTGCACTAACTCGTGAACCCCACAAATGCTACCCCTATCACTCCATTCCACATGCTCCCTCCGCGTCAGTCGTCAGGGCCGGCAAAATGACAGCCGAGCCAGATAGGGCAGCCAGCACTGGCAAGACGCGCATGCCCACGCACGCATGTGGGCATGATAGCTGCATGTTTGTTTGCACATGTACACACATGCATGTGGGCATGCCTGTGCATGCCATCGCGCAATCCACGCACATGCAGCCATCATGCATGCCCCACCCCTCCCAGCACACGTGCACCAAAAGCATGGGACTGCACCATGGATGCCACAGCCATCACACATGAATTGCACATGCCTGCACCAATTCTGGGCGCGAGCCTCACGCAAGCAGCGCATCTACGGTCCCATCCTTCAGCTTTCGCACACCTGGCCAGTCTCGTTGTACCATGCAGCACCAAGCACGTGCATACATGTGCGCGTGCTCACCCACACCTGCACCCGCACCCGCACGCAAACCCACGCTCAAATCCACGCACACATGCAGACATGCACACACTTGCGCACACGGCTGCACGTCCTGTGCGCTCGCACCTGCGCGCTCTCGCATGAGGCGATGCAGTTGGAGATGAACAGGTGCACAAAGTCGGGAGGCAGAGCCACTGCCGTTGACAGGCGGTTGACGACCTCCATGCTGTGTAAGCTCATGCAGGTGCGCGCCAGCACAGACAGGTATGCCTGCAGGGCAGAAAGGCCAGTGGCCACAGTCTAGGTGTCAAGCCACCTGTTAGGGCAGGCAAGCAGGTGCGGGGCCCAACTGCCAATTCGCATTGTGGGGCCCAGCTGCCAATTCGCGTTGCGGGGCCCAGCTGCCAATTTGCATTGCGGGGCCCAGCTGCCAATTCGCGTTGTGGGGCGGTGGTGGCCAGTGGGCGAGTCAAGGAGGGTCCCTGGCATGTATGCACGCACGCGCAGTGCGTGCGTGCGCAAGCACACGCAAGCGCAAGCACTGCCCTCCGCCCGCCCGCGGGGCGTGTGCCCCACCTCACCTGCATGTGCGGGCCGCGCGCCAGCCGCAGCAGCAGCTCGTACGCGATCACGGGCGTGTGCTCCACAAGGGCCGGCAGGTGGCGGGGCGCCACGCCCAGGCGGTGCACCAGCTTGGGATCCGCCTCCAGTGCGCTCAGCACCTGTGTGCGCAGGTGTGTGCGTGCGCATGAGGTGTGCTCCCAGAGGCATGGTGCAGGCGGCGGCGCATCAGCGATGCGTGTGCGCATGTGGTGGGTGGTGCCACATGGGTGGAAAACAAGCAAAGCACGTGCTTGTCTGTGCGTGTGTGCGTGCGCATGCGCATACCCAGGCAGGGGGTGCAGGCGCTGGGCGTAAGGTGATGCGCCAGGCAAAGGCTCATGCGCAGGCGGGAGGTGTGTGCAGTACTGCGGGCTTCCTTGCAGTGCATGATCTGTGCCTCACAAAGGCGTGCTGTGAGTAGGCACCAGGGGCAGTGATGCTTGCAGGCTGCTAGGGGTGGTTGTTGGCACATGCGCGCGCGCCATAGGCATGCGCACGCACACACGCACAGACAAGCACATACATCAACACACACACTTCTGACCTGGGTGGGTGCGCGATTGTATGAGTGCACACACACTCACGCACGCACCCGCACGCGCACACACATGCGCGTGCACACACGCACACACACATGCGCGTGCACACACGCACACACACGCGCCCACACACACACATACGCGCATACACGCGCACACACACCTGCTGCTGCTGTGCTGGCAGCAGCGGGCCCCTGAGCGCGCGCGCCAGCAGCTCCCGTGTGCTCATGACCCTCGCCGCCCGTTCATCCCCGCCACTGCTGCCACTGCTGTCCCACACGGGCCCTGCGTGTGCACCCGCGTCAGTATCATCAGCACCAGCATCATTATCATCATCAGCAGCAGCAGTAGCAGCAGCAGTAGCAATAGCAGCAGCCGCAGCAGCAGCCGCAGCAGGAGCAGCAGCAGCAGCAGTAGCAGCAGCAGCAGCAGAAGATATGGTGTCTATGTGTGTACGAGTGTGGGCGCTCGCGTTTGGTTTAGAGTACGGCTGTGATGCACCACCCCTGCACATGCACCCGCCGTGGATTGTTTGCAAATCAACCATGGACAGAGTGTGCCTCAGGGTGAGGGTTGAGAACCTCTGGGTCGGCTTGTGGAGTGCTAAGCATGCGCGCCTTCCCCATGGTGCCCAATGCCCAGCCCCTGGAGGATGAGGGTGCGCTGGATCCGGACGCGGCAGAGGCTTGGACCAGCCATGTTCAGGGCAAAAGTTTGGGGGTGCAGAGCTATGGGTCTAGGTCCCCTGGCCTGTGTGCGTTGAGCGCGGCTAAAAGCGGCCAAGGCAAGGACTGTTTCGCCTTTGCCCTCCTCGCCTTGTGCGTGCTACAGCAGTCTTAAGGAGGGTGGGGGGGGACGCAAAAAATCAGCAGCTTGCTTAAACCTTGTGCACACGGCTGACGAGTGTGCAGCAGCACACCAGACTGTGTGTGTACGGCAGCACGTCCACTCGTGTGCGGCAGCAAATGCCCGTCTGTTTCCTGCAGCAACCACACCTGTGCGCAACGCCATACCCACCTGTGTGCAGCAGCATGCCCAGCCCCAGCCAATGGCTCTCCCCTTGCTGCAAGGGCAGCAGGCCTGGATGGGGGCGGCACAGTAAAGGAGGGATGGGCGGCCCCGCTGATGTGTGGGCATGGTGCGAGGGCGGCTGCAAGGGCAGCTGCTCCTGGAGATCCCGGTGCTGCGGGGCCAGCTGCAGCTGCGGGTGCTGCTGCGGATGCTGAGTGCTGCTGGGGATTGGAGGGTTGAGGCCGGAGGGCGAGGGGCTGTGCAGGGAGCGGGAGGGCAGGTGTGCAGGTGGAGGGCTGGGCTGCTGGGATGGCTGCTGGGGCGCGGGCACGGGCGGGTGGAGCGGAGCGAGGGAGGGTCTGGGGGCAACTGCCTGGCGCCCTGCGTGCAGCACCAGGCGCATGAGGGCGGAGGACAGGGAGGCGGGCGCCGTTGCACCTCCGGGCGAGGGCTGGGCAGGAGGGCTGGGCAAGGGGGCCTCTGAAGAAGGCGCAGGAGCAGGCAAGGGGAGCTGCTCCTGCCCCTGCTGCTGCTGCTCCTGTCCCTGCTGCTGCTGCTGCTGCTGCTGGTGCCGCGCACCTTGACATTGCGGCGGTTGTTGTTGCTGTAGCTGTGGCGGCAGAAGAGGCTGGTGGGGCAGGGGGTCTTGTGGGGAGGGCGGCAGCAGCGAGGGGGCAGATATGGCTGTGAGGTCGTTGCTGAGCACACGCGGCAGCAGGGGCCCATGCGGCAGGGCATCTCGCGGGAGCCTGAAAGTGACCAAAGGCACACACGCGCACACACACACACACACACACACACCAGCGTCACCATGCCTGCGCATGTGCATGCATGCACACAGTTGCACAAGTGCATAATCAATATGCAACACTTGTGCAACTGATGTGTGCGCGCGCGTGAACATTGTGTGCCTCTGTGTGGACGCACATACACGCTTGCTGTGTGGGTGCCTCATAGGTTGAAGCGCAGGCTTGCTAAAAACAATCCTAGACTTGACCACATTCTTGCGCAAGGGTAAGCAGGTGCGTCGGCCTCCGTTGCTTGACCTCCATCCTGCGGCATGTTCTGAGTACAGTGATGAACCGACCTCAAATTTCACACAAAACACGGATCATGCAGCAAGCCATGGACCTGCGCAAGACACACGCATGCCTGCACCCTTGAGCTCAACCCCGCCCACCCATACCCACACCCACCCAACCACGCGCACGTGCATCCCCACCCCCACCCCCAAACCCTACCCGCCTGCAACTTGCGTACCCAGTGCCGCTGCTCCACTGTGGCTATGTCCGGCGGCCGCACATCTAGGAACTGCGCGCTCCGCCCTGGACCCCATCCCACCTGCACCTACCCTGCCTGGTGCCGCTGCTCCAGCGCGGCCACGTCCAGCGGCCCCGCATCTAGGAACGGCGTGCTCCTGGCCAGGATGTACTGCAAGGGCGTCTGCTGGCCCAGTGGTCGCAAGCTGCCGCCACCCGCAGCTGATCCTTCGGGCTGCAGACAGGGCTCTTGCCCTTGGCCTTGCTGCGGCTGCTCTTGCTGCAGCGCCTGCTCAAGCTGCGGCTGCTCATGCAGCAGCTGCAAGCACAGGTTGCGCTCCGCTGGGTGGGCGCGCCCGTCGGCGGCGGCAGCGAGGAGGCAGGCTGTGAATGGGTTGCGCGGCGCGAGCTCAGGTGCCCACGTGTGGGCGATAAGGAACCACGTGGCGAGGCGCTGCGCGAGGCTGAGGGCGTGCGTGTCCTGCGTGGGGGGCACAAGAGGTGCCAGCGCTGGACTTTGCGCGGTTGCGCATGCCCGGTGGGTGGCTTGCTGCTGCAGGGGGGTGGGAGAGCGCATGCCCGAATCTCTCGTCTTGCGAAGGGTGATGCTGTGCAGGTAGGTCAGTGATGTCGCGCAAGTGGGCTGAGGAGGGAGGTTGTGGGGTTGAGGGTGTGAAACAGCCCATGTGACACGCAGGACAGCTTGGTTTGGTTTGGCAAGGGCCAGAGCGGGGAGGCAAGAACGGGGCAGAGACGTGGAACAAGCGGGTCGCAGCACGGGAGGGGGGGGGGATGCAGGGTGGAGGGCAAGAGTGCTGCCTGGTGAGGTTTGCAGGTGGTGGGTTAACAGACCCATGGGGTCCAGAAAGGAGGGGATGATGGGAAGGTCAGGATGAACACCGGTTGTGCAGTTGTCCAGGGATACTAATGAGGAAACACTTGGGTGGTCCCTAACACTGATGGAGAAGCAGGCATCACAAATGAAAACACACACACAGATGCGGGGGCAGGGACCTGTTTACATGCAAATGCGTGATTTACTGCGTCTGGCTGCTGCTGTCATGCCCAGATGGGGTCCGTCGCAGGGAGTGTGGTCAAGGGAAGAGGGTAGGTGCCAGAGCGGGATGCATAAACCAGAGGCAGGGAAGACGCAAACATGGAATCTGCAGCTGACTCTAAAGAGTCGGGTGACACAGCAAAGAGCCAAGTGCAGGACGAGATGAGGGTATTGAGCAGGCAGCATGCTCTCACGGTCGAATACAGTGCTCATCCGGGAGGTGTGGTTGACAAGGGAGAGCGCTCGCCCTGTGCATCTCAGGTAAGCACAGGGAGGGGAACAGGCGCATGCCAGCTACGCCATCCAGGCAGGCCGGAGCTGAAAGGAGCACTGAAATGTGGTGCACAATGTGGTCTGGGTCGTGAAAGCGTCGTGTGCAGTCACGCATCGTGGACACGTGACCCTGTCGCAGAGGGGGAGAGCTTGCGGGTTCTCCAGCGAGGGTTCTGCCGTGACTGGGCTTAACAAGTGCTGCTGCCTCAGAGCAGGCTTCTGAAAGCTGCTAAGTCCAGCAGGCTTAATCGATTACAAGGGAGACGCAGAATGCCGCCGGGTGGAGCCGCCCACCTCCAGGAGCAGTAGCGCGGAGCAGCATGCTCGGAAGCGATCCGACGGCGGGAAGGCTGCCATCCAGGCATCCGCAGTTGCACCAAAGCTCCTGGCGTCTGAACTGAAGATGACAGAGAGGCCCTTGCTTGTTTCCCCCACTGACAAGGCTTGCATGGGCGCCGCAACTGCACCCAGCCCAGGTCTAGGGCGGGGCCTGACCAAGCTGTGATAATCAGCTACCCAGCAGCAGCAGAGCCTTTCATGCAGCCAGCTGACACGGCTGCAGTCAACATGATGGGCATTGATTGCAGTACTCCCATTTATGCCAAAAGACGAGCCTTTAAACACACAAAAACACAAATAATGAGATTTCCGGCATTTTGGGGTGTTGAAAGGATTTAGCATCCGTCGCATGCAGGGTTTTCCTCAGCATCCATCCTTTGATTTTTGAATAACTCGGTTGGTCACGAGCAGTAGCTGCAGCATGATGCTGAGGAGCCAGTGCCCGGTGGGGCTCCGCCCTAAAGGCCACAGTGCCAGCCGTCTCCCCGCCAAGCCTGCTGCCCGCCTCAGCTCCCGGTTCCTTACCAAGGTGGCTGAGGAGGTGGTACCTGGAGAGGGGATGCTGCCAGTCTCTAATCCCAAGGACTGGTCTCCCAGCAGGTGCGTTCACGCAGTTTGCCTGCCTGTGCACAGTATGCGTGTGAGCATGGCCTTATGCCAGCAAGGCAGAGGCCGACCCCTGTGAGCAAGGCTGGTGTGGCTGCTTTGAGGGCAGTGCTAGTTGGAGTGATCCCTCTCCTGAGATTGAAGTCACGCGGGTTTTTTAGTATCTCAGTGATGTTACGCATGTGTCTTGCATGCGTTGCCCCCCGGCCCTGCACTCAACTGGCTGTGAGACTAAAGGTGCTTGCTTGGCTTGAGTGTGCCATGGACAGGGCAGGGTTCCCCCTGTGCTCCAGGAAGAGAGAGGTTCTGGCATTGGAGCTTCTTCTTGCCTTGCCAAATACCTCGGCACCCGCACCCCTCCTTCCTGTTATCCCGACACACACACCCGCACCGCGTGTGTGGCAAGGTCTGGATAGAAGCTGCACGCAAACGCACAAGCACGCAAACGGTCCCTGTGTGCCCGTCCGTGTTCCCCGCGTGCAGCTGGCGCAAGCTCCCGGCCCTGCAGCAGCCCGAGTACCCGGACCGTGCAGCGGTGGACAAGGTGTTCGGCCAGATTGCGCAGATGCCACCGCTCATCTTCGCGGGCGAGTGCCGGACGCTGCAGGAGAGGCTGGCCAAGGCATCTTCCGGCGACGCGTTCGTGATCACCGGCGGGGACTGCGCGGAGTCGTTCAGCCAGTTCAGTGCCAACCGTATCCGTGACTTCTACCGGGTGCTGCTGCAGATGTCGGTGGTGCTGGCTTTCGGGGGTGGCGTGCCGGTCGTGAAGCTGGGCCGGATCGCCGGTCAGTTCGCAAAGCCTCGCTCCGCGGACAACGAGACCATCGACGGCGTCACGCTGCCTGCTTACCGCGGGGATATCATCAACGGCCCTGAGTTCACCTCCGAGGCGCGCGTGCCCAACCCCGAGCGCCTGGTGCAGGCCTACAACCAGTCCGCGGCCACGCTCAACCTGCTGCGTGGCTTCAGCACCGGAGGCTATGGTGGCCTGGCCAGGGTCTCTCAGTGGAACCTGGACTTCATGCAGAACAGCCCAGAGGGCAAGGCTTACCTGGACCTGGCCAAGCGCGTGGATGAGGCCATCACCTTCATGACCGCTTGCGGCATGGACCCCGCCAGCCCCCTGATGCGCGAGACTGAGTTCTACACCTCGCATGAAGCCTTGCTCCTGGACTACGAGGAGTCTCTCACCCGCCTGGACTCCACCACTGGAGGCTGGTGCGTGATTCAGACCTTTGAGGTCCAGGATCATGACCAGGATCATGTGCTTGCATGTGCCCACATGCACCATCTGCCCTGGCCCTACACTTCAAAAATCTTTTCACACAAAGCCGAGTGCTGTCTGGCTGCTTGTGCATTCTGCGTTTGTGCATATGTGTGTCAGTAATGTGCGTGTGTGCCTGATGCGCATGCGCTGCTCGCATGCTCTCAGCATGGAGATCTGCTGTGGGCTGCTGCTAACAGCAGGTGGTGCATTCTGGAAGTTAGTCCAATCAGTCTGGCATTGTTGCCTGCAGTAACTGTCTAGATACACAACAGGGAAGCTACGTTTGCTTCTCTGGGTCAGTACAAATTGAACTCAAAGCATGTACTTTTGCTGGTTCTTCCTGACATGAACCTGCCTCCTTCCGTGCCGAGAGCATGTTCATAAGCCAGCTTACAAGGCCTTGCTGGCTCACGACTCTGAGCATGGGCAGTTTCGCCCCCTCACCAGACCCATGTCAGAACCAACCACCTGCGAGTGCTTGCCAAGGGGTTTGCAGCCGAAGCCCGTTTGCTTATGCTTGCATCTTGGCTGGCCAACCTGGCGGTTGTTGAGCACAGGGGTGTATTGAGACACAACCATTTTTTACATGTACTTCTGGTTGGAAGTGCAGCCCCTTCCCTTGCAGCGCTCCCGCGCCCCCTGGCCTGGCCTGCCTGCCTGTCTGGCAGGATAGGTGGATCGCTGCCCCGCCCTGCGCACATGCTGCGCTCGCTGGCGTGGTAACCTCCATGCATCAAGCTGACAGTGCCCTTTGCTGCCGGGCCCCACACCTCCCTGCCGCTGCTCACGCCTTCAACCCCTACCTTCCCTCCCCCCACATTTCCTTTCGCTCCCAGGTATGACTGCTCTGCCCACTTCCTGTGGTGCGGGGAGCGCACGCGCCAGCTGGACAACGCACACGTCGAGTTCATGCGCGGTGTGCAGAACCCCATCGGCGTCAAAGTGTCCGACAAGATGGATCCGCGCGAGCTGGTCAGCCTGGTGGCCACGTTGAACCCAGAGAACGTGCCAGGTGGGGACATGACGCGGTACCATGCTGCGCGCGCACTGCCCCTGCACACCCTGCTCTGAGCAAGCATCCCCTGCAGGCTCCCCCGCTTTCAGGCACCTGGCCTTGTGCCAGGCATGCACGAGGAACGATGCCCGGCACCATGTGGGGCACACACATTGATCAGCTCCACCCAACTAGGAGTGCCTGCTGCGCGCGCACCCACACATCTGTTAGCGCTTAAGCGCCGCCGGCCGCCCCCACCCGCGCGCAGGCCGTCTGGCCGTGATCGTGCGCATGGGCGCCACCAAGCTGCGGAAGTGCCTGCCAGGCTTCATCAAGGCCGTGCGGGAGGCTGGCCAGGTGGTGACTTGGATCTCGGACCCCATGCACGGCAACACGGAGACGGTGCTGGGCTACAAGACGCGCCGTTTTGACAACATCCGTGGGGAGATTGAGGCCTTCTTCGATGTGCATGAGGAGATGGGCTCCATCCCTGGCGGCGTGCACGTGGAGATGACGGGTGGGTGGTCGCGTGGTGCACCAATTATGCACGGAACACTGAACAGAGCACAAACTGATGATAGGGGCATCCAGGCAAGCTCATGTGCTAGGGATCCTAGGAATTGTATGGGGAGCTACCCTGAGGATCGCAGTGGTGAGGTTGCCACGCTAATGCCTCAGTCCCTGTGGGGTGTTAGAGAATGAGGGTGTTAGAGAATGAGGGCCAAAAGCACTCAGGGCATGAACCCAGGGGTAAGAAGGCCTGCGTGAGCTGCAAGATGAGGAAGTGAAGGGTGAATTTAGTGCAGTTTTTCCTTTGGATCCAGTTCCAGGTGTTGGTGCTCGGGGAGAGATTCGGGAGGTAGAAGTAAGGGTGCGCAAGGCAGGTGATGCTTGAAGGCGTGAGGGTGCAAGAGTGCGCAAGGCAGGAAGGTGATGCTTGAAGGTATGAGGGCGCAAGGGTGCACAAGGCAGGTAGGTACTGCTTGGGGCAGGGTCGGGTTTGGCAAGGTGCGAGGGCACACACAAGGGCTGGGGAGGCAGCCTTTTCAAGAGGGGCATGGCTTGGCTGGCACGCATTCAGACCAGCCAGAACAACAGAGGTCTTTAAATCAGCTTAGATTATTAAGCTTTGGTAAATCCCAGGTGGTCTGTGGGTCTGCACTGGCCGTGGCTGTGGTGGGTCGTTAGGCCTGCACATGCAGAACTGTGGGAGACATGAATTGAGCACGCCCATTGGCTGCATGTGTTGGTTGGTGCCTACATGTTACACTGGCCAGCGTATCCGCATGTCAAGCTCCTCATTGAGCACATTTTGAGCAAATCAGCACATACACACGCTCGCATAGGCTTGCTGCGTGCTACAGCCACTACCAGTAGTACACGACCTCACGTGCTGCGCTGCACTGGTGGTCCCGCAGGCGACAACGTGACGGAGTGCATTGGGGGCGGCTCCTCCATCGAAGCTGACGACCTCAACTCCCGCTACCACACGCACTGCGACCCTCGCCTGAACGCGGAGCAGGCACTGGAGATCGCGTTCTACGTAGCAAGCCGGCTGAGGCGGAGTGAGTAGGCGTATGAGGGGGAGGAAGAGGAGCAGAAGTGGCATGGCCTTAGTATAGGGAGACCATGGGCGGGCACCGTCTGGCGCTGCCGCTGCATGCTCTGCAGGGCCGCCGTGCCCGGCACCCCACAGCGCCAGTGCAGCCATGGGCTTGCTTCGCTGCTCCCACGAGCTTGTCCTCGCCCACCACGAGTGCCGCCTGGGCCACCCCTGCCCACTCCCTCCCCTTTCTCTCTCCCCACGCCTCAAATGACCTGGCCTCGCTCTTTTGTGTGTGCGTGCACGCAGACCGCACGGCCAAGGCTGCCAAGGCTGCCCAAGCTCAGTGAACGCGTCATGGATAGATGCTGCCCTTGCCCGTTTGCGCCCCGGCTGCTGCTGGCCCCCAGCCCCCAGCCCCCGCCTCTGCCAGCGCTAGCGCCAGGCCTGGCTGGATCTGCCTCCTCCCCCACCTGTTCCTGCCGCTGCTCGTGGCAGAAGAA
>LKMJ01003127.1_pt1 | contig 15374 bp, 18 predicted proteins | sample 643391 | NCBI WGS metagenome assembly LKMJ01 (sample SAMN04112250, study PRJNA286221) | soda lake metagenome | biome: soda lake; feature: Kulunda Steppe; material: water; isolation source: sample PL-Br10 brine of Picturesque Lake | place: Russia: Kulunda steppe | collected 2010-07
GACACATGCATATTTGGGACACATGCATATTTGGGACACATGCATATTTGGGACACATGCATATTTGGGACACATTTACTTATGATAGCGGTTTAGTTTTTTCAACTTTTATTTCCGAAATATGAGCAAATGGAATATGTAAAAATTTATGATAACCTTCTGTTAAAATCAAATCCGGAGCCTCCACTTTTGTTAAGTGCGACGGCAATCTCCCTTTAAGAATCATTCTTGTCTCTGATGGAATATAACACGAAAAACGATGATGCAGGGCAAATGGGTACACAGTTAAAAAACCCACACCGCTTATTATTTCTTTATCCGCATTGTTTTTTTCGTCTTTTTCTTTTTTTTCGTGAAAAGGCAAGTCGCACGGAATCAAGAATAAATTGCCTTGGAATTGTGGACGATCATAAAACAAAATAAAATTATCTTGTTCTTTTATTTTCTGAGATGTCCGTGCAAGCATTTCATCCCGCATACGTGCAAAGCCATCCGCATCTTGTGCCTTGAAGTCGCCGACAAAATAATGTTTAAAACTATCTTTGTCATTCATACCCATTTCTTTAGGATCAAACGTTAGTAAAGATAAAATATGCCGACGTTGATGCTCACTTTGTCCATTCAAATTCTTTAAGGCTAATGTTGCAGAATCTGTATTTTCTTCGAAGTTTTCGCGAAGCACACTTTTTAAAGGTATAAGATGGATCAATTTCACCAATACATAAATCGCGACACTTATTATACCAAACCCTGCCACGATGATAAATACACTCAAAAAAAGAAGGTAAGGTCCATGGAAAGCAAGGAAAGGTGAGGGTAATTTCAATCGCATGATTCTTATTATTCTTTACATCAAAGGAAGATTTTTAGCGACCTACATTATAAGAAAAGGCAAGACCTATGTTTCTCAACTACACTCATTTATATAAATCGTCATTCGTGGTTTTTTTTGTCATTGCTATTTTAACCATTGTTTGGTTTAGTGTTACAAAAGGTCATATCGAAAAATTCGAAGATGCAGAAAGTCAAGAAAACGAAGAACAAACACAAGTGGAACCAAGACAAGTGGAACAAACATCTCGTGCTAAAAGAAGATTAAGACGCAAAAAGGCGATCGAGTCATGTGATATTCTAAGACCCACTGATGATCTCGAAATGGACGGAAAATCACAAGACATGATGCGGTCAGCACTTGATGGCCATCGAATAAATGCTTATAAGCCTCAAAAAGGCGATCCTGTCGCCGAAGAAAACGGTTATAATGCTAATGCTAATGCTAATCCTAATGCTATGAGTTATTGTTATATGTATAACGATCGACCGAACAATATGCAGGATTATATGTTAGATCCTTCTAACGGCGGATGTAGTATGAATAACATTCTCTTTAAAAATATGCCTTTTATCAACAAAGTGTATAGTACTCCTGTAAAAGATGATACGCATGCTGTCCCGGTCGAAAAATGCGTTCTTGAAATGGACGGAACGAAAATTACCACGGAGAACTTAAATGCATTTTGGGGAAACTTTGGTGAATCATCATGTGAAGGTATCAGCGAACCTATACGCACAGATATAAAAAAAGTGGAAACAGAAAAACGTAAAATAGAGCAAGATCTTAAAGCATTGCTCGCGGAAATCGAAAAATACGGTGAAGATCTTGAAAAAAATAAAGGCGATCTGACTATTTGTCAAGAGAAAAAGCAAAAAAAAGAATCCGACTTAAAAGACAAAACAACCGAATACCATACAACTTATGAAAAATACATCGAGACACGTGATGCCTATGCAGATAATGTGAAAAAGCATGAAGATAAAACGGCAAGACAAGACGAGCTGACGAGTTCGGTCGCCGATTACGAAAAACTCGTAGATCAATATCAAGAGTTGCGCGATACGTGTCGACGTAATTTACGTCAATGTCGTAATACTGTAAAAGATTTGGAAACACACAATAATCGCATTATTGGAGAACGCGACGATAAAATCGAAGAAAAAAAGAAACTCAATGAGAATCTCCAACAGACGAATACCCGAATAAACGAAAAAGACGTCAGATTAAACACATGCGAACGTAACAAAAGAGAAAAACAAGATAAATTTGACGCGTTAAAAGAAGACCACAAAACGAATATGACCAGTTTAGCAAGTTGTGAAGATCGCCGTGCACATTTTCGTGAAAGATACGAATACTATAAACCGAAAGCCGAGACGATAGAAGCTGACAAAAAAGAATGTTTAGAGGTTACCAAGCAATTAAGGAGAGATATTAAAGAATGTGATAAAGTTCGCGAGACTTGCCGTTACCATAACAATGCCGTTTTAAACGCCAAAAATCGATATGAATTAATAGCACGAAAGCTTAAAGAATGCCAAGAGCGATTAAAACAAAATAAAAGAATTAAAAAACAACTTGAAGAGCATAACGTGGATATGTATAATAGAGTCGAAAAAATGGCTCTTGAAAGCGAAGAGATAATGCGACAGTCTTATAAAGATGTTATGGATACAAGTAAAGAAAACACCGAGGAAATGATTAAACAACATTATAAGAATATGGAAACGATCGCAAATGATCATATGACTGAAATAGGATGCCAGAAAAATTCTGAGACATTGAAAAAGATCCAAAGTACCGAAGCCCGTAACGCACAACTGCGCTTTACTATCCAAAGTATGGACGAACAAACATGCTATTACTGTTACCCAAGTGTGAAACAATGTGCCGAAAAATTCGCAAATGATGATGTTTTATGTCATCATGTAAAAGACTTAAAGTAATGACTCATTTTTTACCTACCCAAGATTTTATTTTTGAAAAAGTTAAGAGATCGATTAATCATAGGTTCTCTTGGGAAAAACAGACGTGAGGTCAGACGATCTATAAATGGCGCTTCACTTTCTTCACCGCGACTAGCTTCTCTTAAGAAAACCGCTTGAGTACTATTACTTTTAATATAGTAAGGTGCTCTCCCCAATGGAAATTTCACGTCTATTTTGATACGACCGTCGCGTTTACGTTCTCTTTCACGTGCCTTCTTAGATTCTAGCATTTCTTCGATTTTACTTTCCATGTCTTCACTTACTGTTTTAAAACGTTCTTCAATGCGGTGCACTTCTTCCACGAGTTCTTGGGTATACTTTTTCATCAGATTTATCTGTGTTTTCTCTTTTCGGGTTTTATCGCGATCTCTCACAGTATTTATTTTCGAGATATTATCGTTATTGAATAAAAATTTTTCATTCGGTTCAGCACTATCAAGTAGTTTTTTATACTTGTTTCTGAATTTTTCGGTAACCGGTAAAAGTTGTTTTTTCAAACGTTCGTAAATAATTTGTTTTTCCTCATCTGTGGGAGAATTGTTGGGGTTATAATCTTTATGCCATGGGTTGAGATAAGGATTTTGACGGATGTCCTTATAAGCAAATTTAAATAAATCATCAATATTTTTACCTTCAGGTTTAAACCCGGTTAAACTAAGTAGTTGTTGGACTAATTGTTTTCGAAGATTACGTTCTTGTTGACTTAAAGGTCGCTCACGTGCTTGAACATCCAACTTTTCGATTTCTTGAAAGAGTCTTGATACTAGTTCCTTATGTTGAGGCGCTAAAAACATCATACTCGGTGTCATTGACATATTTTGGGCTATGGGTTGTGAACTTTGCATAGGATACTGCATTGAAGGCATTCGATTTTGCATTTGATTTTGCATTTGATTTTGCATTTGATTTTGCGATTGCATTTGCATCATTTGTTGTTGTATTTGTTGTTGTATTTGTTGTTGTATTTGTTGTTGCATTGCATATGGCATTGTCGCATATTGTTGACTGCTCATTAGTTGTGCAAAATAATTATTTAATAATTCTTGTAAACCTGTTTGATATTGCATATTCTGGGATGGAGGATTTCCAGCTTGGAGTGCTTTATTATTTTGATTATTGGTTGTTGGGACCTGAGTACCTTGTTCTTGTTGTTGCATAGATGGGGTTGTAACTATTGGAGTCTTATTCCTTTGATGAGGAGGGATTGCATTTGCTTCTGCAGTGGTTGCTGGATATATTCTGGGGTTTGCAGATGTACTTCGTTGTCTTCCCAAAGTTGGTGTTCCTTGCTGTTGTTGTGGTCGTTGTGGTCGTTGTTGTCGTTGCTGTCGTTGTTGTTGTTGTGCTAAAAAATCTAAAAAATCACCCAAATTTTCTCGAGGTGTTTGACGATGAGATAATCTTGATGGCGTAGCTCCTGGTGTAGTTCCTGGCGTAGCTCCTGGTGTAGTTCCTGGAGTACTTGGCGCTGTACTGGGACCACTTAACGATCTTCCTGGCAATAATGTCATTACTTTATATTATCGAATTATTTTTTTGATTCTAAAGTAATTGTGTGAATTGGGTATTTTAACTGAAAAAATAAATGTGTATGCACTCCTTCACCTATATTGAATATCGATTCGTTTTTTTCGTAGGATGTAAAAACAATTTGATAACGTTGTGGGATGACACACGAAAATGTTTGACGATAATAAAACCGAAATTGTTTTATAAAATCTTTTATTTTCTGGTCAAACACTTTTTGAGGCTCGGCTTCGTCAGTGTAACGAAAAGGACGCAATGGTAGAAAATAAAGTCGACCTTTAAAATCAGGTTTTTCAAAGAAAATAATATATTCTTGTTGGTTCAGTAAATAAGACCAGCATACGCTGAATAAATCGCGAACGAATTTATTTAGTTTAGTTTCGGGCTCGGAACCTCTTCTTGATGGAATAACGAGAAAGGTTTTTGATTTCTGCGAATATTTATCGGATGTCCCAAAATACAAGAATCTCTTTAATGTTTCCTTTCTATGTGAACAATCACCGATACAGCTTAGTTCTTGGAGTGACAATGAATTCATCGTTTTTGTTATTATTATTTTACAACAAGAATATAAAGAATGCCAGAAGCAAACCTTAAAAACAAGGATTTTTTATATAGGTTTCAGTTCATTATCTTCAATGAAGAAAACAACGTCGTTCTGGAAAATATCGTTGTGCAAAAGTATTTAAAACAAAGCGGAAGCGAAGTGTTGAGACGTCATATTACACGATATAGTCAAATTAAACCGCCTTTTTTTCTTTATGTCACCGACATGACAACTTATGAACCTAATCAGCCTCTTTTACACCTCTTTTTAACGATAACGACATCGGATGGTTATTTGAATACTCCCGATTTGCGTATTCCTTTATCTTTTAGTTATCACAAAACAAGAAATCACGATCATCGGCGTTTAGAACGTGTTTTGCCTTGGTTTACAGAGTTCTCCTTACACTTTAATCTAAAACGCATGGACTATGCGTAAAGTCAAAAAAATCAGTAGTTGTTCTAGTTTTACAATGTGGAAAAAACGAAAATACAAAATATGAGATTCGGTCTAATTTTTAAGATTTTTAGATGTAGTGCCATAGCCTTTCCATGGAGTGTTTATCGACTTGTTGGGTCTGAAGTAGCGTTTTCAATTGTGAATAAAAAGGGAAGGGACGAGAGAGAATGCGTCGTTGCGAAAAAAACGCTTGACCGCCATGCACAAAATCATAAACGTCTTGATCATTGGGTTGAGATCCCCCAAAAACTTTTTGGTAAGATTCTTTGACAGGAAGATTAGGATGATGGGGAAATCCTTGTCCGTTACATTTTACGGTTGTCAGCCATTTTGTTTTATCGATAAAAACTGTCGGATCATTAAAAAGTGTTGTCATAAATTCTTCAAGGGTATTAAATTTACTGTATTTGATGGGATCGTCGGCTAGAAAAAGGACAAAGTCTGGTAAATGTGCGTATGTATCCACAATATAGTTAGCCCAAACTGAAAAATAATTTTCGTTTTTTTCGACAGGGACAAGAAGAAACTGAGGATAGATTTCTTTTTTATTTTTTTGCAAGAGTGAGTGTTTTTCAAATAATTGTTTTAGTGTGTCCATAGTATTATTTTCATCAGAATATGGATAAACTATAGCGATAGTCGTCATTTGTTTATTTTTCTTTAATTTTATCATTTCTTTTTTTAGGTAAATATAGAACGCGCATATGTATAAAAATCGTAAATGTCGGATAATGAAGCTCTTGAAAGAAATCGAGAAAACAGAACAATGCGACGTTTAACTTCTACACGCTTTAAGTTAAATGACAATCAAGATAATAATCAAGATAATGAACAAGATAATAAACAAGACAATGAACAAGATAATAAGGAAGTTAAAAAATATGCTTTAGTGGATGAGATGAATCATCAGGTCGTGAATGAAATTGTCCCTGATGATAATAATCAAAGTGACAAAATCAGTGATATTGTAAATAGAGAAGATTCTGACCGACCGATAAGAACACTAAGAAAAAAGGAAGCACTTTACCTAAAAGACGGGCAAGTGAAAGAATTTTTGATGGAAGAGGTACACCCTTTCGATTATCTGAAAAAACAGAAAGATCTATGCAACACACTAGCATTAACATCGAACAACTCGAACAAGAAAGCCATGAAGGAGATGATAGCAAAAAAATAAGGAAATTAGCAGCATTGGAACCTGTGCGTGTAATTGATCGAGATAAGGAAATCCTTAAGTCAATAGGTTCTGATGAAAAACGATACTCTGTCCCACCATCTAGACGAACAACTTTGAAACAAAAGGACATTGATCTTGCTCTTTTCGAAAATGCACGTCAAAATCCATTTTTTGATCAAACAAACATGCCACAAGTGCCACAAGTGCTAACACAAAATAATACTCAACCAAGCAATATGTTACTCCATGGTTTGGCTAATTCAAAATTAGGTTTTAGTGGTGGTTTAACACGACGAACGTCTATGGAAAAGGCTCCTCAAAACAACGATGATTTAGACAACGAAATTGAGGGAAAACTTCAAAATCTTATTGACGAATGGTTTATTTTTTGTGAGAGAAATAGTGTTCTTCACAGTATGTGTTGTGCGTTTTACAAAAGATGGGGGAATATTGTTTCACTTTCAGCTATATTTTTGTCCACCGTAGCAGGGACATCGAGTCTAGCTACAAGTGGCGAAGAAGGAGAAAAGAGGCGTGCTATTTCTATCGTGTTGGGAATTTTAGGTCTTTTATCCGGAAGTCTCATGACTGTTCATCGCTATTTTAATTTTAATCAGTTAGAAAAAGACCATTCGTTCTATTCGAGTGAATATGCTAAACTCAAGAATGAAATGCATATGCAACTTTATATCCATCAATGTAATAGCAAAACGTATGTAAATCTTGTAGAATTTTGCAAGAGCATTAAAGGAAATATTGACTCATTGCTCGATCGAAGTCCTGCTATTTCTAATACTATTGTGCAGCAATACGAAGAAAGAAAAAAGAAAAATAAAAACGAAAGCAAATATATACCGTCTTTAATGATATTTAATCGTGCAAATTGAGAGTCTCAATCATTGACATGTTTGTATTTTTATTTTTTCACTTTTTGTAGAAAATGTCTCATCATCGTTATCAACAAAGATAGAAAATATTATATCAAATATTTGTGAGAAAAAAATAAAAGAAAAAATAGTGTAACGTTCTTGAGTGTACGGACTGTATAACTAGTGTATAACTAGTTTGGTTGTTGATTTTGTGATTGATTTTGTGATAGATTTTGTTCTAAAGTGCGCACATGTCTATCAGTAAATGCTTCAATATTACCCTCCATTAGGATGGGATCCGGATACATTGCTTTAAAATCCCGCCATACTCGCACAGCTTCTTTCATGCTATCCTTCGTTTTTAGCCCCACCGAAGAATTCGAAAGTTTGTTCAACATAGCCTTAATAAATTGATGATAATGTCCTATTTTTTTAGGTTCTTTGTTTTTTGTATTAGGAATATTTCTAGATACTAACCCGGATGTCCCTTCTGATGTCCCTTCTGATGTCCCTTCTAATGTCCTTTCTAATGTCCTTTCTGATCTCTCTTCTGATCTTTGTGGTTCTTTTGTTGTTTTCTTTTTTGTCGAGTTTTTGTTTTCTTTTGTATGTTTTGTTTGTTTTATGATCTCAGAATGTGTCGACTGATTTGAGGCAATTCGCATTACTGAAAGACGCCCGTAAGAGGTAAGAACATTGTCAAGAATGATAAGACCTTGGCTCACCGAAGCTGGAACGTCTTCGTCTCGAGTATAAGCCGCACGAATAGTACGCATAGCTGTTTCGATATCACCCAGCGTGGTGGGTTTTAACATGCGACGTTTTTCTTTAACATGTTCTTCTCCCTCTTCTTTTGTGTCTTTTTTAACTTCATCAACTTTATCGACTTTATCGACTTTATCGACTTTATCGACTTTATAAGAAGGTTCGGAAGGGTCGCGAAACAAATGCCAGCGAGGTGCTTCATCCTTTGGGCAAGAGGTATAAATATATGTCCGTGTGGTCTTAAGTTCATCGTCTTCTACGTCAACCATTTCGTCAATCTCGGGGATAACATCTTGTTCTGCGTAATTTCTAATGATTTGGTCGATTTCTTCATCTATGACATTATCGTCGCAGTTTATCGCTGCCATTGTCTTTTTAATAAGTTTAAACACTGAGTTAACACTTCTCAAGGAATGGGTATGAACTATCGTCTTATATATTAAAAATTTTCAAATTTTTCTAAATAGTAAGTAAACATCTAACGTGACTATGTTATTTACATTATTTGTCTTAATTATTGTTTTGGGGGCTGTAGGAATTGCCGTCTTTTTTCTTTATCGGATGTATGAATCGATCAAGGATGTGGAAGAGACGCAAGCAGAAAAAGAGAGAAATCAAGAGGAAATAAATAAAGAGATCCAAGTGAAACTGAAAAAGGCATTGGATGTAGAGCATATGCAAAAATTGGAACGAAAAATAAAAAACTTGCAAGATATCATCGACAGCACAAAATCGGGTGTCGATAGTTTGCGCTCTTCGCAACTCGAAGAAATCGCAGAAAGAGTCAGAGAAATGGAAGGACAAAATGAAGAAGAAATCCTTAAAGTTATCGTAGATATGGAAGACAAATTAAGTGAAGAGCTTAAAATTCTTACCGAAAATCATGGCTCAATGGAAAAACGTATTGATACAATTGAAAATGTTTTATCAGCAGAAGGTGACTATGAATCATGGGATGATTTCGTTAAGAACGCCGACGATCAAATCGAAAGTTTCGTACAATATCCCGATCTCAAAAATAAAATTATTGACACAAAAAAGAAGGTCGCAGACTATATCATAAATTATGATAAAAACATTCGGAAAAAATTTATGTAGAATAAAAAGAAGAAAAAAGAAGAAAAAAAAAGAAAAAATATGATATAAGAATAATGCGTCTGAAAAAAATAATGCGTCTGAAAAATAATTATTAAATGTAACTCAATTTTGTATTTAAACTTAAACCTAAAATTAAAAAAATGGATAGTGAACCTTGCATCTTAATAAAGCAAATGTTCGATTTATACAATGAGTTCTTATGGATACGGGATTCTGAAATAATTAATCTCTCTGACAACGTTATATGTATAAATGTACGTTATGCTCTCAAAGAATATGACTCTATCGATCGCGATTTAGATTATGATGAAGAGCAGTATGCAAAAATATGTCTTGACTTTGAACGCTCTTTCGATCTTATATTGAAAGAGACTTTAAGCAAAAACAACGAAATTTTGAGTATTAAATGTGAAAAATGGAATTGTGTCTCGACAATAGCCGGAAATGAGTATCGTTACGTTTCGACACGAGAAATGCACCCTACAAAAGTTATGAATAAAATCAGAATATCTTCCAATCATTTCGAAACCTTTCACGTAACTTAAAAAATAAATGATAAGAAAATATGAAAATGATTTTTACATTTCTACATTTCTATTTTTTATGTGTACGCCATGCTGTAACAGCATCGCGAAAAATATCTTTTGAAGAAACATCGGCATCAAGATTTTTCATGCGAGTGATCTCATCGCGAATAAACAAATTATATTCCGTGGGCTCTCTGTTGAACTTTTTTTCATATTCGAGCGGTCGACCGACTTTTTTAACAGGATCAGAAATACCAATAACATCATCCCATTCTTGCCTATAATTTAATGGCAATGGTTCGTGAGAAATATTGTTCATATACATATACATATACTCGTGAGGGATCTTTTCGTCGACGAATTGTTTATAAGTTAAAGAATGATTTTGCAAATACGGATTATAAAAATCATTTGCATCCAGTATATCATTGAATTTGGTTTCACCAAAGATAGGTGAAGAAGGCATTTGTGTGTTAAAATAAGGGTTGTTCATCATCGAGAACGTCGAAAAATCCATTTTTAGTAAGTTACTATAACTTTACTATATCAAAATGTTGATTCATAACGTTGATCAATTTTTCTCATTTTAACGAAAAATCAATAAGTTTGGATTTTAGATTTTATAACCTAAGACATGTATGAACTGCGTGAGTAAAGAATCAATATCGATATTATAGTTCTTTGTTATAGTGCTGTCTTTTGATCCATTATGCTCACAAAAACCCAATTTAAAGACTTCGCATTCTAATTTGATGTTTATAAAGATAAATTTGTCATTTTCAACACGGAAGCTGATTTTATATGGTCGACTAGCTAAAACAATATGATTAATATCCCCTAACAGCACGTGTTTACGAAATTGTCGCCAATTATTATTATTATGGTTTGCTGGATAATGTTGTTTATCTATAGCAATAATTTCATTATTTGTTCTTACGGAACTTAAAAGTAAATTATAAACGTATGTGGGAAATGGAGACAAATTTGATAATTGTTTACGATCAATGATTACATGGTCAACTATACGATGCATGCGCGTAATGCACCAAACCAGATAAAACATAATGAGTAACAAAGCGATCAAAATGTGAAATTTTGAAAACATTTTTTCTTATATAATTTAACTTTACTTAATTATCGTTTGTGTACGGTGGTTTTTCAAGATAGCGCTGAGTGAAGAAAATATCGTAAACTTCTTCGTCGTCATCTTTTTTGCCTTTTTCATCGATGTGACAAAGAGAAGTTATGATAGTAACAAGGGGCATTTTTAGCAATGGTACTTGATAAGACAGATCTTGCAAATTATCAGAGACAACTTGCATTGAAATCGTTGGATGTTGATTTATAAGTTGATTTTTAACATGTGCAGCGTAAAAAGGGCAAACAAAAGTTAAAAAAACATTTTGGACTTCTTTTGGCGATATGTCCTTATGTGTGCGTGTCGGACTTTTTCTGACCATTGGAGCCGAATAAAATACCACATCTTTGTAATGCATTTTACGCAAATCAGAGCTAATTAAACTTTTGGTGTTTTGCAATAAACTTTCTTTTGTGGCTACGATGGAAAAAACAGGAGTGTCATAGGGTAAATATCGACAAGTATAGTTTTTTAAAATTATGGGGGGTGGATGATCTCGAAGTAATTGTGGGCGACTCGACAGAAAATTCATTTATTCTTTATTTAATTTGAATTTTTAATTTGAATTTGTTTTTTATAATCTATGGGGATTTTAAGCGTAAATAAGCGTAAAAATAAATTAAAATATCCGAAAATTTTAAAGGATGTTGACTTTTTCGAATGTGCAAATGGAAAATTTTATTGATCGCGAGGATGATAGTAAAATGTCTTTTAATGAGAAATCCGAAGATCATCCTAAAGAACATGTTTATTTTCAATGTGAAAACAATCGAAGGTTCGAAGAACTAATGATGGACTTTATTTTAAAAAACCCTAAAATCATGTCACTCTATTTTATGTTTATTATCGTCCATCCTCTTAAAAATGCGCTTGTCCCACATCTGATGGGTAAAATGTATGCAAAGGTGCAAAAAGATGAACCTATCAAATTACTTCTTTATGTGGTTATAAGTCTTGTTGTTCTTTTACAAGTTGTTTGGATATTTGCCGAATACGTTGAAGTCAAAATGCATCCTCTCTTGCAAAAGCATTTAATGGATGATATTATTAACCATGTTTTTCGCATTAATAAAGAAAACTATAACGAACAACAGGTGAGTTCAGTAATTAACAGTATAAGTAAATTTCCCATAACGTGTTATAATTTTATTTCACAACTCAAGTCGTATATTATCCCGTCTGTGATTGGTTTGATTATTATCGGGATTTATCTGATTTATCTGGATTTTCGTATGGGATTGTTTTACGTGGCTATTTTGCTCACTGCATTTGTTTGTCTGCGTTTTGCTTTAAGAAGTTGTGATGATATGTCCTATTTGTGTGATCAAAAAACAACAGATTTATACAGTGGGATCGATGATACGATTCATAATATGTCAACCATTTTAAATTTCGATAAATCGCAAGAAGAAATCGAAAAAATCGCCGAAATATTTTCAAGTAAGAATGATGTGTGTGGCAAAACGTTTAACTGCACAATTGTGAGTAAATATTGTGTGATTCCGCTCATGATTGTGTTTATAATTGTGTCCCTGACATATTTTTATAAGAAACTCAAAAATAAAGAAATCGAACCCAGTAAATTCGTAACTATCATTGTAGTGAACTTTATGATTATGAATACGGTCTTTAATCTGACTGCAGTTTTTAAAGATATGATTATTCGCATGGGTATAATCAAAAGTTCAATGCGTATCTTTGACGAATGTCATATTATTCCGGAGTATACGGAGACGAAGCCTGATTATAAAACAGGTATTCAATTTAAACATGTTGATTTCAGTCGGTTTGTCGAGGTTCCTAAAAATCAAGAAAATGACAAGGATGTTATTAAAGTGCATTTTATAAAGGATGACGCCGAAATATTGCGTAAAGAAAAGCGGATTTTTGTTGACTTAAACGTTCATTTTCCGAAAGGTAAGACGACTCTTATTATGGGTAAGATTGGCAGTGGTAAATCCACCCTGATTAATCTTATTTCTAAGAATCAGACTATTCTTCGTGGTAACATTTTCATAGATGGAAAATCGATCGATCGAATCGATAATCTGAAACAAAAAGTGTTTTATGTTCCTCAAACGCCTATTTTGTTCAATCGTACAGTTTACGAAAATGTTGCTTACGGGATAGAAGACAGGGTTTCTAAAGGAGATGTTATTCAGAAAATAAAACAAGTGGGTCTAACCTCATTTTTCGAGAGTCTATCGAGTGGTGTGGACACAAAAGTTGGATTACTTGGTTCACATTTATCGGGTGGTCAGCGACAGATGTTATGGCTGATCAAGACGTTCTTTATAAAGCCGGATTATATAATCATGGATGAGCCGACTTCGGCAGTGGACGAAGATTCCAAAGAGATTGTCCATAACTTACTCAAAGAAGTGACGAGAGGCAAAACGGTCATTATGATAACCCACGACGAATACTTAAAACAAATGTCAGATCGGATTATTTATATGGAAGATGGCGTCATCACGCATATCGATGAGAAAAATAAAAATAAGAATTAAAATGATTACAACCCCCTAAGGATTACTACCCCCTCATTTTTCAGATAGTATGACGGTATCAAGCGATAAGGGGCGACATATTCCAACGAAGGATTACACCCCCTCAGGATTACGCCCCCTCATTTTTTAAGAGTGTGACGGTATCGACAGATAAGACCGACATCTTCAAAATAAGGATTACAACCCCCTTAGGATTACAACCCCCTAGGATTACGCCCCCTCATCTTTTAAAGAATGTGATGGTATCGACAGATAAGACCGACATATTCCAAAGAAGGATTACAACCCCCTAAGGATTACCACGCCGGGACGATCGTGACGTGAGGGAATGTGACGAGGGTTTCGCATATTTTTTCATAAAAGGATCCGTAATGGACATATAAAGTAAAAGGGATATAACTAAATTTGGGATTAGAAAAGATCAATGGCAGTGATTCTATGCGTCCGATCGGTGTTCTCTTTGGACGTGTTCTTCGATTTGTCGGGTTTTTAATGGACCATTCTAGACTAAGAGCTTTGCGCGAATCAAACGAAGGATCAGGCGAAGTCACTGATAACAAGTATTGCCAATGGTGAAGCGAACCCGAACGTAATCTCTTACGGGCTGTAAAACGTGCACCCCCTTTTATTTCACCATTGTGTTGTCGCAACCGTCTTTCGAGATTCACCGTATATCCGTTATAGGTGCAGTTAAACGCGTCAAATATGATATAACAGTAATGTGTTTTTTTGCTTTCTTCTGATTCTTTTTCATTCTGTTCATCTTTTTCATCGACTTCATCGAGTTCATCTTTTTCATCTTTTTCATCATTTTCATCGAGTTCATAATCTTCTCTGTCGCTCATTTTACAAAATGATACAATTATTCTTACAGAACATATTATACCAAGATTATCAAAATTACTTATATAGAGAAAAATAATGTTTACTTATGTTGTTCGCAGCATTCACGATGACGAAAAGGTGATGACTTACGCCTACCCTAAAGTTTTAGCATCCAGCAGTCCTAAAGATGGTTTTGGGCGCTATTATCAGGTTTTCAATGATAAAAATCGCTATTTAAAAGAACGTTTAGGGAAAAAAGACACTATCGCTGATATGGCGAAAGATTTTTCATTTTATAGTCTCGTGTTTTATGATACAAACGAAGAAAACACACCGGTACGTTTCATTCAATCGAATTTTACGGAAAATGCAAATCTTTATGATTACTTCTTACCCGAAAATATAGAAAAAAGAAAGAAAAAAGAAAAACTTGTGCAACTTACACCTTTGGAAGAGGACGAAGAAGACGAAGAAGACGAAGAGGACGATGAGAATGGGGAAAATGGGGAAACAAACACAAATCAAACTTCGACTTCACACGAACAATTATACGGCATGAGCGAAGAAGAAAAGGAGAATTCTTTGTGGAATGCCCGTTGTTTTAGAAATTTTTCTGTCCCACCACGTTCACGACTATATTTGTTTCAATATCCCGATTTTAAAGGTAGGTCTTTCGTTTTCGACAATCCTCAAAATAATCATATTGTGTTTAGCATCGATTTCGTACTTGATGATGATGTCTCCAGTTATAAATGGTTAACTATGTATCCGAACACACAAAAATTCAAAACTAAAAATCCCGAAGAAGAACAAATATTTCGTCGTTTTATCACATCAAATGTTGGCTTTCAAATCAACGAAGAAATTCTACAAAAAAATCCAGACCTCAATCTACCGACATTTGTGTTGTCAGAAGATAGAAATAACGACGTTATTATTTCTAAACTATACGCGTCGTAATTTAAATCATGGAAGTACAGACATGTGCGGTATTTCAATTGAAAAAGTCCGGCCATTTAGCCATTTAGTCATATTTAAGGCATATAACCATATAACGTATGGACTTATGTAGATCTACAACAGCTCATCGAACTGCTTTGATTAGGAAC
>LKMJ01003128.1_pt1 | contig 15370 bp, 11 predicted proteins | sample 643391 | NCBI WGS metagenome assembly LKMJ01 (sample SAMN04112250, study PRJNA286221) | soda lake metagenome | biome: soda lake; feature: Kulunda Steppe; material: water; isolation source: sample PL-Br10 brine of Picturesque Lake | place: Russia: Kulunda steppe | collected 2010-07
AACATCTGGCGCATCATAAATCAAACGGCTACCCCATCGGGGACCCGAGGGCGACCCACCACGATCACCCTCGGGAGAAACGGGATTCACTCTCTGACCGAATCCACAAGCCGCGCACCGGGCGCGGCACTCATTCATCGAGTGGGGACTCACTTCAACGGTTGGAAAGTGAACGAGGTACACCGCTCAAATCGGTGTTGACACGTGCTCGCACAGGTATATTCGCGTGGTCGTTCGGAAGTTAACTTGTGAGTTAACTCGTGAGTTAACATGTGAACACCGAATCAACAACGTTGACAAGTACCTAAGTCCGGTACGATGTGTGATTACCCGACTGTAACAATCCTGTCCTTCTCAACCAGTTTGTAGAGAGTTGCGCAGTCACAATCGCCACACCACATGATTCTGCTCGCACCGACCAGCCGGCCGGTTAGGTGCGCCCATTTGCCCGTCCTCGATGCGTTTGGTGTGCTCGAAATCGAAGCACTCCCAGTTACTGATGATCCTCCCCGGTTACTTCTCCGGTCTTCAAATCCACCTCTAAACTGTCCCCGTCCCCGTCCTGGCTAATCAGCACGGCGTCGTCAGCTATATCGATGATTTGGTTGAACTCTACTGCTTCTTCGTTGTCGGGGTGTCCCATACCTGCAGGTAGTGGGTGTAACCGGTTAAGACAGGGTAGACGTTGACAAGGTCCCCTGCTCCGATCGTCCACAACAACCACGCCTGCCGGGACGGTCAGTCGCTCTCGCCTTCCTCTCCCTGTTCTGATTCTTCTACCCGCCTTTCAGCCCCGTCTTCAGTCATTAAAATCGAAACCTGCTTGATCTCATCATCAAAAAACATCTCTTTAACCGGTTGAGACTCCGGAGCGCCCCTGTTTTCCTGGTTATCCGCGAACCAAGCAACATTCCGAAGTACAAGTTGCCGGTCTCTGCCTGCTCGACTGTACTCCTCTAATTCCCCCGCTACGAGTTCATTATCCTTTGTAACAACTTGTACCAAATGAGCGTCTTTCATCGCGCCTTCCCACGGCTGCCACGGGTTCCGTTTACGGTCTGTGCCATGCCAAACAAATCCTCGCACCCACACGTGGAAGTTTCGGGCAAGCACGGCTGCGTAAATGAATCCCAACCCAACTGAAAGTCCTAAGAGAATTAGAATCCTATCGATTTGGAATTCGGGAGTGAAAAACACGTAAACGACCGTTTCAGGTGACGTGACCGAGTCACCAAGACGTTGCGTGACTTCAAGGAATCCGGAAAGGATGATTAAGCTAGAGACGAGGCTCACAATCACCCATTTTGCATTCGAGATTCGTTGTTCAACGACTCCGAGTGTAACTCCGATGAATGCTGCAATGAATCCGGGGACGATGAGTATGAATGCCAGTAGAAGGTATTCCGGTTCGAAAACGACTATTTAGATAATTATCTAATCTTTGTCAGCTTCGGTTGTTTCTGAGGCCTGCTGTTCGACTTTTGTTGGGACATGGCCGAATCCCACTTGTTCGATTGAGGGCTTGTCTCCGCTTTCACGCGATCCGGATTTCTCGACTCTTTCAGCGTTTGCTGTCACCTCTTCACTGAGTGCTTCTCGTTTTCCGGATAGTTTTCGGTTGTCATTGCTTGATTCGCTAGAGTCGCTCGAGTCATCACTCATGTCTTGTATATCACGTTCTTGGTTTTTAATGGTTCTGCGAGCGGGGTGAAAGTGGAATGTTGCTTGTTGGTGCGGCAGTTGACAGTCTCGCCTGCCTCGATCGTCGTTCGTACCACACCAAACCGGGGGTTTTTGCCCCTGCGTTGTGGCGTAATCACCCACTTTCGAGCGGCTCAAGTTCCTTCTCACCGGCTTCGACTTTCGCGCGTTCGACCTTCACTTGAGGTTTCATTGTCGTCGTTGGTTCGTGTCATACTCGATGCTCGGCGAATAGCTCATTTAAACCCCTCACTGGGGGTCTCACCTCACCGAAAACACTACACCAATACGGTAAGTGCCCTGACGTATGAGCGGGCGAGACAATCACGAAAAACCAGACCTTGACGCGTTCGATTTAGCAAATTTCATCGAACGGAAATCCGAACTATTCATCGTCATGGGCGTATTCGGCGCACTAGCGATTTACATCGCTCAATCCGCCGACGGACTCGGCACCGGTACCGACTCGGAACTCATGACCACGCTCGGGTTCGTGTCCGCGTTCGCACTCTCAATCCTCGTACTCGGACTGATTTACAAGGAACTCATCGGTGAATTCGGTGACTGGCACACCGCCTTCCGAGCTCACTTCCACGGACGGAACGCACCACTCGCGTTATTCTCCCTGTTCGCGTTCGTGCTCGTCATCTCGATATTGCACCTCCTCACCCGGCACGACCCTGTCATCTTAATATTGGTATTCACCGGAGTGTACCTCGCGGGTGTCGGTGTTATCATGCGACTCGCATACGGTGTTGCGCGTCGCGTCCCTCGAACCCCTGCGTGGCGCGTCTCGACAATACTCCTCGCGTGCTTAGCCGCGTTCGCCGGGACGGCGTACCTTCGAGGGAGTGTTTTGACTCAATTTGAGTTGCTGACAATTCACGAGTTATCGCTGACTGACCCGGTTCTGATTGGGGTTAATGTAGTGCTCCTGCTCGTCGAGACGGTTTACTCGTTCTCCGCGGTCGGTGCGCTCGGCGCGGTCCTCGGGGCCTTGGTCGTCGGTTTCGACAAGTTGCGTGGGAAAAGCCCGTATGACGGGTGACAATCGCTGATCCTCCAATACTCGATGTTCGGGTTGGAACTCGTTTGGACCGCGTCTCGGTGTCTCGCCGGTGTTAACTAGTTTACTCACGCGTTCATTCACAAGTTAACTCACGAGTTACCTTTCAGGTTAACTCGTGACCGTACTCACAGTCCGAACTAATATACTTACAACACACTGAACGCTCAAACGTGTGAAATAACGTAGTAGAAGCCTTCTAAACAAGGTTCGACTACAACCACAAACTACAAATTTTGAAAGGGCGTTTACAGCGTTGCTTGGAACGATTCAGCCCATTCCTTCGGCACCGGGAGATCCTCTAAAACGCGCGACTGCAACCGGTAATACCCGTTATGCGCTTTCTGGCAGTTCGCTTCCATCCACATTCTGGCTTCCGGGGAATTCAGGTATTCGATAAGGTCAGTCATCGAGACACCGTCGCGCGGAACGGCGTAGTACACCGAGTGTTTCGGAACGACGTCACCGCGGTCCTCCGGCCAGAACCGCGGTTCCTTCGCTATATCTCGAAACACGATTTTCGGTTGTAGAATGTCTTCCATCGGCGGGGTCTCGTGCCACGCGTACCACTTCTTCCCGCCTTCAACGCACGACCGGTCCTCTAATCGCTCCCGCTGCTCCTCTAACCAGTCGAGAGTCGCACCGAGCTCGTCCTCGTCTGCGAGGTCACCGTTCGACTTGTACGGGCACACGAACACTGAATTAGTGTACGGACCGTCGAACTCCCGTAACTGTGAACCGCTCACAGTTGGTCTGATCCACTCATCGTCAATCGAAACCGGGACGTCGTCACGGTCCATCACGTACACTTTGTCCGCGCCGGTCGCCAACCCCGGGCTGATGCGCTCGGTGATATCACCGAGTACCGCGCCGGTCCGCATGTCTCCTAGATCGGCGTCACGGATGCTCGATGCCCAGCTGTCACCGCCCGGGAGTTGTGTCGTGTGCGTCGACCCGGTTCGTAGCTTCACACGCGTCGCCTCACCGGTTCGTGCGCGTCGGATCGTGGTGATGCACGGGAACGTTATCAGGCCCGTGAACGCGTCTTCAGGGATATGTTCGATCTCCTCGACCGTCACACCGTCGCTCGTCAGTAACCGTCTGAGCGGTGCAGCAGTATTTACGTACTCGTACTTCTCCGGGGTGATGAACGATAACACACCGTCCGGTGCGAGCAACTGCAGTGACCGTTCAAAAAATAACAAGTACAGGTCGAACCGGCCGACTGCCGTATCGAACGCGGATTTGTACCGCGTCTTCTCATCCTCATCGAGCCCTTCGATCGGGACGTACGGCGGATTCCCGACGATGTACTCGAACTCGCCGTATTCAAGCATCGAGTCGGCTAAGAAGTCCTGTTCCTCGAAGTCTACGTGCGTTAAACCCCGGCCTCGTGCCCGCGTAAGGTGCTCCGGGTTCGAATCCACACCTACACCGGACGGAACCGACCACCCTTCAGCGTCGCACACACGTTTCACCGCGGCGGCGAACGGTGCGTCGCCGCATCCCGGGTACAAGATCCGGTCGTCGCCGTCCGGCGGGTCGTCACGGAACGCTCGCCGGACCATTTTCTCGGCGAGCGCATCCGGCGTCGGTACGTGCCCTTTCATCTACTCAAACGTGGCGCGTGTTCCGACTTGAATGTACGGCTCTGTTGAAATCCTATTATTCAGACAGAGATTCACCTGAAACAGTCGGTCGATGAGAGCTGCGAATTGGCCGTTGACATTTCTGCCAAATCAGAGAGAAGTTCTGAAGCCTGTGCTAGATGTAGCGTGCATATCTCGCATACGACCACCTGCTGATTCGTTCGGGTCAGATCAGTAAATGCAATCTCTGTATTCGGTCGAGTTACATGAGCATCAACAGTGTCTAGTAGAATCTATAGCGATACGTTCGAGGATCCACTTACAATTCAAGTATACGACTAACCTCAATTTGGCTATACGAGAGCGGTCTTCGGTAGGAGATTGTTGATACAGTCTCCGGGGTGGACCTCATTCAGTAGTTAGCCGTCAGAGCTGCTGAGTCGTATGTTCTCAACCTACTCAACGCACCGCAGAATCGCAAGATGGCCCTTCACCAACAATGTGCTACACATGAGCGTACGAGAGTATAGATACAATCACACATGTTCGTTATACACCACTACTTAGTTCGGCGTATCTCTGACTTAAACGCTCCTGAACATGGTCTTTGTCGATGTCAATCTCAAGCAAAATCAGAGTCTCAAACAGGGCTTTGAGGATTAGTGAGAATTCATAGAGTTGGTTAGTTGAAATCCCAGCATCCCCTTCATGAGTGAGGTTATTTCTAGCGTTCACGATTGACCGGATATTCGGCTCAAATTCCATAGGAATATCCTCAAGAATGTAATCTACATCACGGACAAGTTCTTTCATCCTCTTGGCTAATGAATACTCATTAGCGTACTCGAATGTTCCATCCTTCAGATGCTGTTTGAAACTATTATCAAAATCTGACCGGATTGTATTATAGAGTTCATCGTAATATTCCTCGAAATCATCTGGGTCTAAATATATACCATCAAATTCTCCATTTCGTCTATGGTACACCTCGATAGCCTGTACAAGTGAGAAAAACTCATTATTTACATACATTCGGCTGTTGTATCTAGTAGAAAAGTATAGATTGAGGGCCTGAGAGTACTCCGCAGAGACAGTAAACCACCTCTCCATGATCTCTTCATAATTATTTGATATATCTGGTAATATAAAATTTGTTTTATATGGGTGGATTTTTGAGGCCGATTTCGGGCTCCCCTGGGGCGGATAAAGAATCTCAATCTCTGTGTCATCGTCAGCCCCAATGCCAATCAATTCTTCAGCCCAACATTCCTCTCCTAAGGCTAATGAGACAAAATCTTCGATTTTCTTCGCATAATCTAATAATGTCTCATAATCAACCAGACCTGGTTCAAAATCTAGTTCAAAAAAACACTTGTCCATAATCTCACCACCACCCCGCCGACGGAGATTAGTTGAAATGTCATGCTTTAGTTTGATTGTCCCTCTATCGATCTCAGCTTCAAGATTCTCTGGCGTTTCTGCCTTAATTTCAAATGTGTCTCCTGCCTTCCCTTTCACAGGTTCCTCTCCATCAGCTCGGTCAAGAATTGAACTATCGAATGACGTGGCAGCACGTTCTGCCCAGGCATCAATAAGTTCGGATTTTACTTGTAGGCGAGAAAATTCAATCGAGTTTGTGAAGCAATGACCGATCAGTAATTGATTAGCTTGGTACTGTTCTGTCTGTGCCCCACCTATACCCGAAGAATTTGAAATAATGCAGTTGATTAGAGTTATATCGTCATTGTCTGTTGATTTCCCCAGTATCCGATTGTAGCGAGTAGCAGCAGAGTCTGAGCTACGTATATCTCCGTCTTTGGTCAGTGTTGTGAGTAATTGCAGTGTGACACCTTCATTCGGGTCATACTCAAGTGTTCCCGGAACTTTTCGATCCTCAGACTCAGGAACCCACCAATAACCTTCGAACTCTCTTTGTTCAAACATAATATACCCGTTTGTGTTGGGGTATAACAAAGATACCGTCGCAGCTTAATTGACAGGCTCAGTGACCAGAACATTCAGCTAGTGAGAAGTAGAAGAAGTTATTCGGTCCTGCTGTATACGCCCTCTGTATCTTGAAGGCCGATTCTGACAAGGTCTAGAAATTTCGGATACTACTTTGGTAGGTGAGTTCTCTGTATTAACCGGATCTGGGCCCGAATATATCAGCTGTTGGGGATTTCGACAGAACCGAATATACGTAAAGTCACTCGTCGTGACCGGTGTCTGTGTCGAGTGTATCCTGCTCGACATCGATGTGCCCGGCGACATGTGACGCAAGAGCCCGCGCGAACCGCTCGAATTCGAGCTCCTCATTCGGCTCCCAGTACTCACCGTCCATCCCGACATCTTCATCGGAAAGGATGAACGCGGATTCGTTCACTAATCGCTTCCGAACCATTCTGAGGCACAGTAATTCCATCCGATCGACGTACGTCGCGCCGCGGAACTCGTCATCAACTTCGAAGTTCGCCTCGCGTACCTGCGGGACGTTACGTGACTCTTCGTTATCGGCCATGAGCATCAAGTACCCAATAAACGGTTGCGGTGACGGGGCGAACACACCTTCCTCGTACGCTTCAATGATGTCGGTGTTATTCCCGATCGCCTCTTCCGCGCGGTTGTTGAGGTTGTTGCCGAAGCTCGATGCTTGTGATTTGTACTCGACTACTGCGAGGAGTTCGCCGTCGTGCACGACCGCGGTGTCCCATTCTTTTTCGTGCCTGTAGAACCCCGGGAGAGTGGCGTGGTAATCGTGTTTCACTGAATCGCGCGGTACACCGGCTTCAACGACGATGTCCTCGATGAGCCCGGCGAACCCGTCCATTTGTTGCCCGCCGAGCACTTCGGCGCGTCGTCCGCGTGTTGAATCTTCGGATTCGCGTTGCGTCTCGCCTTGCCCGGACCGCGTTTCCCAGTACCATTGAACCGCGTCTGAGAGTTCCTCCGGGAGGTTGTTTATCATGGTTCGGGGTGTTCACGGGAACCCCGTAGGCTTATCGATTACCTCGTTGAATCAGGTAAATACGTGCCGGGAGGGGGGTAACAAGAGGGACCATACGAGCGCGCGTCGCGCGCACGCGAGCCACCGCCGTTGACAACAACCGTTTCTACAGCGTCACACCCGGGTATAAGCACTCAGGAAACAATCCTCGACCGTGCAAAAGAAGTGGTGGGAGGGGTCACTCGTCGTTTCCGCTCTCATCACCGCCGTCGTCGCTGATGATGAGGAGCTTCACAGGTTGATTTGCGTACTCGCTACCGAGTGTGAATCGTCCGCGACCGTCCGTCTCTCGTTCAACCGACTGCGCGGAGAAGGTCTTCGGACGGTTCGTACGCCGACCCTTTCTTTTTCAATTTCCGGATATCGTGCCGCGCATCGTATTCATCGATGCCGCGCTCAACACACTCCTCGATCACATCACCGACAGGTGCACCGGCATCACCTTCCAAGTCTCCAATTATGCCCTTGACCGTCTGCACGCGTTCCCGCTGCGAGTCGGGGGCATTACCGCCGTCCGCTCTCACGCCGTCCTGCGCGCCCTGACTGGCGTCTGACGTCTCTGCTGTGCCCTCAATCACCGCTTGCCCATCCTCAGGCTCAGTACCCGATATGTGACCGACACCGCGCTGCACTGCGATGAACTCAGTCGTGCCGTCTTCCACAATCAACTGTGTATTCTCGTCGTACTCGTCAACGACTGCGTTCTCAATCCGGTAGCAATCACCAGCTTCAACGCCCGCCGGTGCACTGCCGTCGAAGTCAACTATTCGGATCGGGTTCGTCGCGTCTTTCACCGTGCCGCGTGCGGCCACGGCGGGGCCGTCCGGTGTCTCCCAGTTCGTCACTTCAACTGTGACCGTGTCGTACCCGGTCCCCGAGTGCGGTGATAGCGCGGCGACTGGCGTCGGACCGTCGCCACTTCCACCATCACTGTCGTTGTTGACAACTTCACCGTCATTGTCTTCGTCGTCAACGTCAACGAACGATTCCCGTGCGAAGCCTGCAATCTCCTCAACACCGCGTTCCATGTCGATCCCAGTACAACGACTAATCCCTTGCGTGGGCTGCTTTGTCACCGTCACGAACGTGCCTTCATCCTCCAACTGCTCGAACCGCGTCTTGTAGTCTGACGCGGACTGTAAGAGGTCCTCGTTCAAGTCGTGGTCACGCGCGAACTTCGACACTTTGTCGAACGCCCTGGTGACATTCACACGCAGTTCCTCATTCGCCTTCCCCTCGTGAACAACACGGTAATCCGTGGCGTCTTCAAGATACCCGGCAGCAGCTGCACGCGACACTAACGACAGGAATTGGTTTTCATGCGGTTGCCGACCGTCCCCGTCCACGTCCGCGACGAGTTTCAACGCGGCGACTAAGTCGTCTGCTGATGGGAGCTTCGACAGGTCTGCACCGACAGTCTGAGCGAACGACACAACTCGACGGTGTCCGAACACAACTGTCTGCAGGCCCTGCAACTCTGTGTCGCCGAGATCAAGGTCATGCTCCGCGGCGAACTCAGCAACCTTTTCACGGGCATCGTACCACGCTGCACGGAACTCGTCATCCGACATGTCCGCAACCCACGCGTAGTACGCGACTGCGAAGTCCTGCAACTCGAACTCCGCTTCAGGGAACACAACGTTCCCCGCGTCGTCTGTCGTCACATCACCTACCAGGTCTTTGAACGCATCACGCGCCGGGTGACCGTCCTGAGTCGGCTTCGTCGTCACGTTCACCATAACCGACCGGCGGCGTTCCGCATCGTTCGTAATCTCAGACTCACCACTCACCACAATTGGAGAGCGCAGGTGCCAGTCGTCCGTTCCCATCGATTGGTTCCCACGCGGCTCAACACCGCCCGTAGCAGCCTTCTTGAACCACGTGTGCCAGCGATCCATGATGTAATCTGGGGTGGCTTCAGGGCGGTACTCGTCGAACCACACAGGCACACCGCGGCTTGACGTGAACCCGGTGAGAGTTGCGAATTTGGACGCATTCACCGCCAGCGGCTCGTTCGACATCCCCCACATCTGATTGAACGCGGCGAGGGTGGCAGTCTTGCCGGACCCGGACCGGCCGAACACTCCGAGCGGGTTGAACGTCGATGTCTGCTCGAAAATGAGGGGGCGGAACGGTGCAGCGGCGAACCACGACAGGATGGGTGTGATTCGCTCCGGAAGGCGGGACTGTGAAGCGAGTTCCAACATCCGCGCGACATCGTTGTCATCAACCTCGTCGTTTTCGTCCGGTTGAGCACTGAATGACCGGATTGTGGCGTTCGTCTGCGAGCCCTGGTCCACGTACGTGTGCCCGGGGTTATCTTCCCACCCGTCCGGTCCAATCGAACCCGACGGAACAACGAACTCCTCACCGTCGTCTGACAGACCCATCTCGTACTGTCCCTCACGAACCGGGACGTCTCGCGCAGCGATGTACTGCCGAACCATGTCCATCACGTCCGCATCTGACCGGTCGGACTCGATGACCGTGCTGTACATCTGCGATAACACGGTGTCCTTGAACCGCCGCGCGTCGTTGAACACTCGCGGTTCAACTTCAATCTCGAATTCCGGTTCGTTCGGTTCAGACGGTGCCACCTTCACGGTGCTCGACCGGCCTTCGTCCTCACCGGGAAGTTCAAGAATAGAATCAACGTCGAACTCAAAGTTGAATATGGGTGTTGTGGTCAACCACACTATTCCGTGAATTATCGACAACTTACCAGCACGGTTGACAATATTGCCCCGCTCGTCACGGATGTCCCATAATTCGCGGTGCCGGTCCATCGTATCAGTCCCTGCAGAGACGCGGGGAGACACCTCGTCAGCGTATTCCTTGTAATCCTCTTCAGTGAGGTGCGCGACCGCGCGAGCTAACTTCTGCATCTCATCCTTATCCGGTGAATCATCGTCTTCACCGCGGTCTTCCGCCAAACCCCACTCGTCGATGAAAGCGCGCACATCACGGAGTGCTTTCCGCTCTTCAACGTTCGGCCACTCCCATCCGTTCGCCTCCGCAACAGACAGTAGCGTTCCGACCGTAACGCGGGCGTCGTCCTCGGCTTCGACTGATTCGAATCCGGATTTCACGATGTTGAACGCGTGCCGGTCAGTATCCTCGTCGAACGCGTCCGGTGCAGTCTTCGACCATTGCACGATCGTATCGACTGCATCTTCAATTTCCGCACCGGTACGCGCATAATAGTCAGCGACGGCGAACCCGACGTCACGCCACCCCAACCCTTCGTGTTCATCGTCTGCAGAGTATTTGAGACCTGCAGGGACGTGTTCAAGTGCGGTCTTGATGTCATCTTCGAGGAGCCACTCGTCGCCATCGGGCTCGTACCCAGAGTCGCCGTCACCACCACCGAATCCGCGGGTCGGGTTGTACTTGACTGCCGGTTCACCGTCTAGCTGCACCTCGCAGCACACGTCCTCAACGGCGAGCTTGTTACTGATTGATTCGTTGTTTACAACTTCGTAACTCCCGCCAACACCCGGGATGTCCGCCGGGGCAACTACGTGATGACTGACTGTGCTGCCTCGGACATCTATGTCGAATTCGAGATCCTCGTGAATCTCAAAGTCAGACTCTTTCCACGCGCCCTTCTGCGCGGTTACCGTGTGCCACACGTGCTGCCCGCCACTCTGCGATCGGACCATAAGCGTTCCTTCGTTGACCGTCAGGTGCTTCGCGGCTGCTTCAGGGTCGTCCGCTTTGTAGATATCTAAGTCGAAAATGAGAAGCTCCCGCGACATCCGCGGATCCTCCTCGCGGTACCCGACGACTCCCCACCAATCGTGGTTCGACTCAACAACTTCGTCGTGCGTATACACGCAGTCACCGGTTTCGAAGCCCTGGTCGTACCCTCCCCACTCTTCAAGGGGCCGCTTGTCGTCCTCGCCGCGCAGCTTGATGTACCATAACCGCTCGTAGTCAACTGCTATATCACCGTCCCCACCGGCTCCATCGAAGTTGTCAACCTCGTCCTGCACGGCTTCGTGACCGGATTCATACCCTCCGTCCGTCACTAATCGCGTCCCGCCAAAGTCATCGATCCGGACCTGGGAGTCGTCTTCATCCGCTGGTTTCTGCTCTGTCCGCCCACCTTTATTACTGTGTGTCTCGAATACCATTTGTGGACATCCCCTGTGATGAGGGGTGGTCCGCACCCGGCGTGGCGTCACTGCCACGCTGTGTGTGTACTTTGCATCGCGGGATTGTTGATGCGAGATTGTGTGATGAGTTGCGACAGTGAGTCGCCGGATGCGGTTATCCCCTCTTAATTCCCTGGTTGGTATAAAACCCCTCAGAAGGGTTTTTATGGGGTATAGAGATCAGCCACCTCAAGCCCCCTATCCAATGACTACTCGTACCGAGAATGTAGTCATCGAATGAGTTAACAATCTGTTTCGACCCCGAGTGATAACGATTTTACAGCATTTTACATTCTTAACACGAGTAATGTAAAATGAGATCAAGAGGTAGAGAGGCCAACTATAGGGATCAGGTGTGGATTTTACAGATTTTACAGATTATACAGGATCTCTAAGGACAGTGTGGTCTACTCTCACTCTATCCCCGATTATCGTACTGCCGCCAAGAATCACTCTGCGTTCACACTCTCCTGAGAGATTGCGTAAAATCTGTAACATCTGTGAAACCGGGGTTCGAACCCGGCGCAATATTGCGATTATCGATTTAACATTCGGTGTGATCACTGTGTAAAATCGCTACAGGCATTGTGTAAAACACGCTGGTGATCCGGGGAGAGGGGTGTGCCGAATGAACGCGCGGGGTCGAAGAGGGGGAGGCTCAACCACCGTGTTGCTGGCGCGTGTTCCGGATTGTCAGCACGCCTGTTCCGCCGTGCGTAATTAATGGTTCTTGCAAAACATCACTAACACACTCAGTGATGATTCACAACTCCACTAGTAATACTACAATCGCCCACCTTCAATGGTCTTTAGTACTACAATTACCATCTTCGGCGATAAACAATAACAGATACTGAGAGATAATGATCGATTCTGAAAGTGAAGGTTTAGAATTGTCCCGTTCGTTGTGCTCTTGACAAGTCCGTCACTGCCCCTGTCGATGGTGTGGTATTCATCAAGGTTGTATGGAATCGAGACGGTACAACTCCCGGCGTTCAAGCGCGTTATCGATTGTCTTCTCGACGCACCCTATCCGGCGCGACGCGGTAGCGCGCGTGATATCGTCGGTCTCGACGCGGAACAGTGTCTGACGGACTTTGCTGTAATTGTCGTCGGCTCGGAGCATGCCGGCATCGACTTTGCACCCGAGCGGTGGCCGCCCTCCTTTGTGCCGGTGCCCGGTGAGTGGTTCACCGGTGGTGGTGTCCGCGTCGCTTTGGCTAATGGCTTCTATCGCGCGCTCCGCGGCTGGTGAGAGCCCGCCTGTTTTCGAGTCTGTGATCCGGAGGCCAGCGTCGATGACGTGGATCGTTACGCCTCGGGTCAATATCCCCCTGACCACGTGCGTCGGCACGACGTCGTCAGATGAGACGTGTACTAGGTGCCCGGATTTCGCGGCGGCGGCGGCGGCGTGCCCGGGGCTCTCGGCGTCGTCGAGGCGTTCGTCGGGCGGCATATCGACGCACATTGTTAGCTCCGCGCCGGTGGTTTCGTATCGTGTGACCGTTTCGCCGTCGATGTGTTTTCTCCGCGCGCCTCGGATTTCGCGGTGTGAGAATTCGTGTCCGAGCTCGGTGCTGATGTAATCGATTGCATCTTCGATCCGTGCGTTTTTCACGTCAGTTCCTTCGGCTCTAGTGAGGACCGTGATTGTTTCTTTCATCCCATCTTATCATTCCGCTTGCATACTGTAAAAAGGTGGTATCGGTTTTTTCGGCGGGTTTTGTGAATCTCGTTTTTCTACCCTCGGAGCTAAGAGCTCGAAAAGGGTTTTCGGGTTCTTAGAGGTATTCGTTTGACTTTTTACAGTGTGTTTTTGCACCGGTTTCTGCCCGAAGGCGCTGTCTAGTATAATGGGTGGTTGCGGGATTTACCCGCCGTGTCTGTTTGAGTGGTTTAGTCGCCGGTCGGCTTTACTTATTTGTTTCTTGACAGTGTGCGTGAGGCGGATGTGGGGTTGGCTCAGTCGCCGCACGGGTCTTGCTGCTCGCGCCGCGGCGGGCGAGAGTGGTGCACTCACAACAAGGGGTGTGGGCACCCCCGAGTGTGAGTGGTTACTCGCTCACACCACGCTGATAATCATTGACAAGTTGTTCATCGTCAGGCTCAACGTATCGCATTGTCTGCTCGACTCGGGCGTGCCCCGCGAGCCGTCGTACTTGGTGTAGATCTAGCTCGTCTACGTCGTTCACCCAGTGCGTGATCGCACTTCTCCGTATACGGTGACTCGTTACAAACCATTCTTCGACCGTCTCTTCCGGGCCCGGGTCCGGAGGGCGGAGGGGTCGTTGTACACCAGCGGTCCTCGCAGCCGTCTTGATGACATCGTTGATTTGCGTGGGTTGTATCTCGCTGTTGTGTGTCGTAACTAGGACCCGCCCCTGATCAGGTTCTGCAGCTGCGCTAAACGCGTGCCTGACTCGCTCGCACCACCTTCTCAACTGCAGTCGGAACCCCTTCGGGAACATCACGTCACGCCGGACTAAATCTGGGTGTTCCTTCGCGTTGAGTTTCGCCGATCGGATATTGATACTGCAGTCATCCCAGTCGATTCGCTCGATGCGCATGCGGGAGAGTTCATCGCTCCGGCACCCAGTGTACCACGCTAGTCTGAGCACAATCTCGTTCCGGAGTCGGGTTTGTGGTGTTTTCCCTGGTGCATGTTCAAACATTATCCGGACATCGGAGGGTGGGAGTGCGAGGACATCGCCCCCAGTCTCTCTCGCACCGTCCGGTGATCTCGCGGCTTCTGTGTGTTGCCGCCGATATTCAGACCGGTTCTCATGGATACGGTAATCGCCTTTGAGATCTATCGTGTCCCGGTCCTTGCACGGGTGACCGTCGACAAGTTCGAGGCGGTCGTGTAACTGGTCATTCTGAGCGATTGAGTAAAATGACTGTACAGAACGGTAGTAACTGCCGACCGTAGTATCCGCAAGGTGAGTGTTTGATTGGATGTATCCTCGCACATCACTGGTTTCTGCCGCGACCGGATCAATCTCATTCGCCTCACAAAACGCTAACCAGTACCGTACTTCCCGTCTCCGTGTTGTTATCGTTGAGTCGGATGTGCCTGTTTTCTGTTGTTTCAGACTCTCTAAATACACCCCGAGTAACTCTTCGCTCTCGCTACTGATCGACTTGTCATCGGGGGTGGCGTACTGTCCTTTCGTGTTCCTCATTTAGAATCGCACCCAGTGACGTGTTCCGTCCACAATTGTTGAGCAGACGTCCTCGGTCGTTTCGTTCTCTAAATGCAGTAGCGCTTGCCGCACCCGGTGCTCGGACTCTCGAATCTCGTGTGAAAATCGCCGCAAGCTACCGTCAAATTCGAGTTCCTGGTCATGTTTCTGAGCGCCTATGACATATGCAACCCTCTCTTGCAGAGTGTCTAATTCTTGGTAACCGGGTGATGACCTAATATGAGCCGGGACATTTCTGAGCGTTGGGAGACGGGAGACCAACCCGACTGCTAAATCTTCTATGGGCTCCTGATCTACTTCAGTCTCGGTTGATGCGAGCGCGGTTTCGACTTTGTTGTTGACAGCAAGTACAGTTGATTGGAGCTCATCAAGCCTGTCTTCGATTCCTGTCGTGTCAAAATCACTGCCGGTGTGTGTGGTTTCGACTTCGGCTACTGCTTCAACGGGTACGTACTCGTCTCTAATTTCTTTATCTACAGCACGCTGCACTAACGAGGATAGTGTTTCTCCATCTTCGAGCGCGTCTTGCCACTCCTGCTTCTTTGAGGGACTGACGCGCGCGTTCAGTTTGATTTTGTTTCGAGAAGTGTCGTCGTCGGGCATGTGCCCGACTACGGACAAGGACTAAATAAAGAGTGGGTCCCCAGCGG
>LKMJ01003130.1_pt1 | contig 15362 bp, 11 predicted proteins | sample 643391 | NCBI WGS metagenome assembly LKMJ01 (sample SAMN04112250, study PRJNA286221) | soda lake metagenome | biome: soda lake; feature: Kulunda Steppe; material: water; isolation source: sample PL-Br10 brine of Picturesque Lake | place: Russia: Kulunda steppe | collected 2010-07
CGGTTCTGGTTGGCCGCCCGATCCAGATCTCCCGTGCCTTCCCAGGCCAGATCCTCGGCCGGCAGTTCGTCCAGAAAGCGGCTGGGGATGGTCTCGATCTTTTCGCCGTACTGTTTGCGCTGGGCCGCAAAGGTCAGCGTCAGTGAGCGCTGGGCGCGGGTCACGCCCACGTACATCAGCCGCCGCTCTTCCTCAATGTTGCCCTCTTCAATGCTGGTGCGGTGCGGCAGCAGCTCCTCTTCCAGTCCCATGATGAACACATGGGGGAACTCCAGGCCCTTGGAGGCGTGCAGGGTCAGAAGCTGCACCTTGTCGCTGTCGTCCTCCTCTTCCTGACGCTCCAGCATGTCACGCAGCACCAGCCGGCTGACCGCGTCTTCCAGGCTCTGTTCGCCTTCCTCTTCATCGCGGCGGGTCATCTGTTCCAGTGAGTCCAGCAGGTACCAGACGTTGTCCATGCGCCGCTGCGCCTGCTTGGGTGTATTGGAGTTCTGGTGCAGCCACTCCTCGTACTCAATGTCGGTGAACAGCTGCTTGATCACCGGCAGGCTCTCTTCGCGCTCCAGCCGCTCACAGGTGCGGGCAATGAAGTTGGCGAACCGGCGGATCTTCTCCAGGCCCCGGGCGCTGATGCGCGCATCGGCGCCCATTTCCTGAACCGCGTTGGCCAGGCTCTGGTTGCGCTCGCGGGCGTAGCCGGTCAGCTGCTCCAGGGTCTTGGGGCCGATCTCGCGTCGGGGTACGTTAACCACCCGCAGAAAGGCGGTGTCGTCGTCCGGGTTGGTCAGCAGGCGCAGATAGGCCATGGCGTCCTTGATCTCGCTCTTGGAGAAAAAGGAGGTGCCGCCGGAGATGCGGTAGGGAATCTGGTAGGCCTGCAGTTTCATCTCCAGCAGCCGGGCCTGGTGGTTGCCCCGGTAGAGCACGGCAAAATCGCGGAACTCCAGGCCCTTGCGCAGCTTGTGATCAAGAATTTCCGAGGCGATGCGCTCGGTCTCGCCCTCTTCATTGCGGGTGCGCAGCACCCGTATCGGGTCGCCTACACCCAGCTCACTCCACAGCGCTTTCTCAAAGACGTGGGGGTTGTTGGCAATGAGGGTGTTGGCGGCGTTGAGGATCAATCGCATGGAGCGGTAGTTCTGCTCCAGTTTGATGATTTTGATGCTTGGAAAATCGGATTTGAGCTGCGCCAGATTCTCCGGGCGGGCGCCACGCCAGGCGTAGATGGACTGGTCGTCGTCACCGACCACGGTCAGTGACTGGCGGTGACCGACCAGCAGCCGCACCAGCTCGTACTGGCTGACGTTGGTGTCCTGGTATTCATCCACCAGCAGGTAACGGATGCGCCGCTGCCATTTCATCAGCGTTTCCGGGTCATTGCGAAAGAGCATGACCGGCAGCAGGATCAGATCATCAAAATCCAGGGCGTTATAGGCTTTCAGGTATTCGGTGTAGCGCTGGTAGATGAGCGCGTAGCGCTGTTCCCGGGCGTCGGCGGCACGGCTCAGGGCCTGATCCGGCAGCAGCAGGGCGTTTTTCCAGTTCGACAGCGTCATCTGCAGGTCATTGAGCTCATCGCCGCCATCCGGCGCCTCACTCATCAACAGATCCCGCAGCAGGGCCCGGGCATCCTCGGCATCAAAGATGGAAAAGCCCGGGTGGTAGCCCACCGCGTCATGTTCCTCGCGCAGGATGTTCAGCCCCAGATTGTGGAAGGTGGCCACGGTGAGGCCTCGCGAGGACTGACGGGGAACCAGTCGGCTGACCCGTTCCTTCATTTCCCGCGCAGCCTTGTTGGTGAAGGTAAGGGCGGCGATGTGGCGTCCGGCGTAGCCGCAGTGCTCGATCAGGTGGGCGATCTTGCGGGTGATCACACTGGTTTTGCCGCTGCCGGCGCCGGCGAGCACCAGCAGCGGGCCCTCGGTATAGCGGACCGCTTCGCGCTGACGGGGATTGAGTTGTGACACTGAACTGCCTGGTTCCGACGTATGGATGCCGAGTATACCACTCTGTTGTCACGCCGTTGAGGCGCTATAATACTCCTCGCCTTATCGCCCGCAAAAGGGAAGACTGAACCCAGATGACAAGTATTTACCAGCGTATTGCCGAGGAACTCAACGTCCGCCGCGATCAGGTGGAGGCGACCGTCAAGCTTCTGGATGAAGGAGCCACGGTCCCCTTCATTGCCCGTTACCGCAAGGAGGTGACCGGGTCTCTGGATGACAGCCAGCTGCGGATGCTGGATGAGCGGCTGCGCTATCGCCGGGAAATGGAGGACCGGCGCCAGACCATCATCGACAGCGTCCGTGAGCAGGACAAGCTCAGCGATGAGCTGCTGCAGCAGCTGCAGGCGGCGGACACCAAGAGCCGCCTGGAGGATCTGTACCTGCCCTACAAGCCCAAGCGCCGCACCAAGGGTCAGATTGCCATTGAGGCCGGGCTGGAGCCGCTGGCGGACAGCCTTTATCAGAACCCCTCACTGGATCCGGAAACCGAGGCCGCCGGGTTCATCAGTGAAGACACTGGCATTACGGATATCAAGGCGGCGCTGGATGGGGCCAAGTATATTCTGATGGAGCGTTTTGCGGAGGATGCGGATCTGCTGGCGCGGCTGCGTGAATTCCTCTGGCGTGACGGCATGCTCCAGGTCCGCGTTGTTGAGGGTAAGGAGAAGGAAGGCGCCAAGTTCAGTGACTATTTCGATCACCGTGAGCCTTTGAAGAAAGTGCCCTCCCACCGGGCGCTGGCCATATTCCGGGGCCGCAACGAAGGGGTACTGAGCTATGAGATTCAGGTCGGGGATCCGGAGGCCGATCGGCGCACGCCGCACCCTGCTGAGGGCATGATTGCTGAGGCATGGGGCATCCGTGAGCAGGGTCGGGCGGCGGATGCCTGGCTGGGTGAGGTGGTGCGCTGGACCTGGCGGGTGAAACTGTCCACCAGTCTGGAGACGGAGCTGATGGGTGATCTGCGTGAGCGTGCTGAAGAGGAAGCCATTCAGGTCTTTGCCGCCAACCTCAAGGATCTGCTGATGGCGGCACCGGCGGGCCAGCGCGCCACCCTGGGGCTGGATCCGGGGCTGCGTACCGGAGTCAAGGTAGCGGTGGTGGACGCCACCGGTAAATTTCTGGATCAGGGCGCCATCTACCCCCATGCGCCGCGTAATCAGTGGGATCAGTCCATCGAGCAGCTGGCCGGCTGGTGTCGCCAGCATGGTGTGGGACTGATTGCCGTGGGCAACGGCACCGCCTCCAGGGAGACCGACAAACTGGTGGGCGATCTGATCCGGCGCTATCCGGATCTGGCGCTGAATTCGGTCATGGTCAATGAGGCGGGCGCCTCGGTGTATTCCGCCTCTGAATATGCCTCACAGGAGCTGCCGGACCTGGATGTGACCATTCGCGGCGCTGTGTCCATCGCGCGACGGCTGCAGGATCCGCTGGCGGAGCTGGTCAAGATCGACGCCAAGTCCATTGGCGTGGGTCAGTACCAGCACGATGTGTCCCAGACCCGGTTGGCGCGCAGCCTGGACGCCGTGATCGAGGATTGTGTGAACGCGGTGGGTGTGGACCTCAACACGGCATCCGCGCCGCTGCTGGCGCGGGTCTCGGGGCTCAACACAACTACAGCGCGCAACATCATCAATCACCGGGACAGTAACGGCGCCTTCGCCTCACGCAATGAGCTTTTCTCGGTCAGCCGCCTGGGGGAGAAGACCTTTGAGCAGGCCGCGGGCTTTCTGCGGGTCACCAACGGTGACAATCCGCTGGATGCCTCCGCCGTGCACCCGGAGGCCTACCAGCTGGTTGAGCGTATTGCCGAACAGGCCGACAAGCCGGTGGCCAGGCTGATCGGTGACTCGGATTTTGTGCGGGGGCTCAATGCCGAGGCCCTGGCGGATGAGCGCTTCGGTGTGCCCACGGTGCGCGACATTCTTCAGGAGCTGGAGAAGCCGGGACGCGACCCCCGGCCGGAATTCCGCGTCGCCAGCTTCCGCGATGGCGTGGAGACGCTCGAGGATCTGGAGGCGGGCATGGTGCTGGAAGGCAATGTGACCAACGTGACCAATTTCGGTGCTTTCGTGGATGTGGGCGTCCACCAGGATGGGTTGGTGCACATCTCCGCGCTGTCCAACAAATTCGTCAAGGATCCCCGGGAAGTGGTCAAGGCCGGCGATATTGTGAAGGTGAAGGTGCTGTCGGTGGACCGTGACCGGCGCCGGATTGAGCTGACCATGCGCATGGAGGATCAGCCGGGCGAGCAGAACGCAAAGCCCAAAGCAGCCCAGACTAAACCGTCTGGCGGGGGAGAGCGTAACAAAGGGCGCAGCAAAGGGTCCGGTAAGCAGAGCGAGTCTGGCAGTACCGCGATGGGCGGAGCCTTGGCTCAGGCGCTGGAGCAGGCAAAGAAATCCGGACGCTGAAGGTCGGCATTCATACCAACAGCCATAAACTGAGTGGGAGTGGTTCATGGGCGAGCAACGCCTGGCGGCATTTCGGGAGCTGGTGAGCGATCACTGGGAAGGCTTCCTGAAAGGAGTGGAAAAGGAAGGGTTGCGTGTGGATGGCAATGGCTTTATTGCCCAGACCCCGCATCCGCAGGCGCTGGGCTCACCGCTCACCCACTCACGCATCACCACCGATTACTCGGAAGCGCTGCTTGAGCTGATCACACCGGTCTGTGACTCCACCGAATCGGTACTCAGAGCGCTTGAGCAGGTGCACACCTACGTCCAGCAGAATCTGGGCGATGAGGTGCTTTGGCCACTGAGCATGCCGTGTCGCCTGGACGGCGACGAGAGCATTCCCATTGCCCAGTACGGCAGCTCCAATGTGGGACAGCTCAAAACGGTGTACCGGCACGGACTTGCGGAGCGTTACGGCCGGGTGATGCAGAGCATTGCTGGCACCCACTATAACTTTTCGCTGCCGGATGGATTCTGGAGCCGGTGGCAACAGGCTCTGGGTGATCAGCAGCCCCTGCCGGACTTCAAAACGGAACAGTACTTCTGGCTTATTCGCAACTTCCGTCGCCGCAGCTGGATGCTGATGATGCTCTTTGGCAGTTCGCCGGCGCTGGATCGCAGCTTTGTGGCCGGACGGCGCCATCAGCTTCAGCCCTGGGATGCTGAAACCTGGCACGGTCCCTCAGCGACGTCGTTGCGCATGAGCGATCTGGGCTACAACAACCAGGCCCAGTCCTCGCTCGATATCTGTTTTAACCGACTCGCCACCTACACCGAGACTCTGGATAACGCCATTCATACGCCCTGGCCGCCCTATGAAAAGATCGGACTCTTCCGTGATGGGCAGCGCATCCAGATCACGAGCAACGTCCTGCAGATTGAGAACGAGTACTACAGCGCCATTCGTCCCAAGCGCACCACTCATACCGGGGAAAAGCCACTGCATGCCCTTCAGCGGCGTGGCGTGGAGTATGTGGAGGTGCGCTGCCTGGATCTTGATCCATTCTCGGGACTGGGGATGGATGCCGAGCAGATCGATTTTCTGGATCTGTTCCTGCTGGATTGTCTGCTGGATGACAGCAGTTTCATTGATGATGACGAGTGTGACTGCCTCGACAATGCATTTCAGGATGTGGTCAAAGCGGGGCGCAGCGAGGCGTTGAAGCTGCCTTGTGGGAGTGGTGGTGAGCGTGCCCGGGAGGTCGGTCTGCGCCACCTGGACCGCATGGAACAGCTCGCTTCGCTGTTGCCTGGAGCGGATGCGTACCGCAGCGCCGTGAAAACCCAGCGATCAAGACTGGCAGGTGAGCATCTGCTGCCCTCGGCCCGGCTGATGGCGCAGATGAGCGACTCCGGTCAGTCGCTGGTCGAGTGGGGGATGGCGCAGGCCAAAAACCAGCAGCAGGCTTTGCGCCAGCAGGGTCTGTCTCCGGAGCAGCAGGAGACCCTGGCGGATGAAGCCCGGGAGTCACTGGCTGAGCAGCAGCGCATCGAGGCCAGCGAAACGGAATCCTTTGAAACCTTTCTGAGTCGCTATCTCAGCGAATAGTGCCGATTCTGTGATGGGGGCACGGATAGGCTTCGCATCAGCGCACGAATTGCGCCTTCTCTGATTGTACAGTCACTGACCGGCTGTTATGTTCTGTAACAGATGGTGAGATTGTGTAGCGCGCTGCGTCGCACTCTTCTCAATGCCTGTAACAGCGAACAGGAGAACAGTCATGTCTCGTGAGCGGGAGCTGGGATGGGATCTGGAGGCACTTAACAAGGCCTACCGTCAGGGTTACATGTCAGGGTTGATACAGATGGACAGGGGGCACTGCCCTTATCAGAGCGATGTCGTGATCGCTGCCTGGGAAGCCGGGTGGGATGATGGGGTCCAGGAGAGCGTGGAGCATCAGCGAACGGCAAACATCGCCTGAGTGAGCCTTCAGCGGCTCTGAACGACGAACCCCGGAAACAGCACTTCCCGAATCAGTTCTTCCCCTTCCTCCTCCGAAAGGCGTTCATTCAGAACTTCCAGTGCGCGCTCGCGCAGTTCGCTCTGGCCCTCTGAAGAGCGGGCTTCGTCCACCTCAAGATCACTGAGCATCATCACCAGCTCATGACGCAGCCAGGGCTCGTGGGTTTCTGCCTGATCACGCCTTGCCTCACCCCGGAACCGTAACGTGACCTCGGCCCGTACATAGTTGCGACCGGCATCCGGACCGCCGATATTGACCACAAAATCCGGGCTTAATTCCAGATAGGCAGAGCCCTCGTCCTCATCGTTATCAGCCAGTGCCGGGCCGGTCAGGGCCAGCATCATAAGCAGGATCAGGGCGTGTTTCATGTCATCTCCCCAAGGGTTGTTTTCATGCTATTGTAGGTGCCGTTAACCGTTTCTGCACCATCTGTGCCTGTGCGCCTTCGGAGGAACTTGATGCCCGTCTCCCGCTGGCTTTTTGCCGGTATTGCTGTTGCCTGTCTCGCGTTACTCAGTGCTGCGTTGTTCATGGAGCACGTCATGGGAATGGAGCCATGCCCATTGTGTATGCTTCAGCGTTTTGCCTACACCATCACTGGTGTTGTGGCGCTGACGGCGGCGTGGATCAACCCAAAGAGTTGGGGGGTGAGGGTTGGTGGAGGCGCTGTTGCAGTGTCCTCGCTGGCCGGTCTGGGTGTGGCCTGGCGACAAATCTGGCTGCAGAGTCTTCCGAGCGAGGAAGTGCCACCCTGTGGGCCGGGTTACGAGTACATGCGCGAAGCCTTTCCGCTGACCGAAGTGATTCTGATGGCTCTGGAGGGCAGTGGTGACTGCGCCGAAGTGCACTGGCAGTTCATGGGGCTGAGTATCGCTGGTTGGGCCTGGGTGTTTTTTGCGGTGATCGCGGTTCTTGGACTATGGATGCTCTGGAAAGGGGGTAAGGCGGGCCGTATCCGCTGAATCGGGTTGTCGGGCCCAGCACTTTGGGGTAAGTTGGAAACCGATGTCTGCCAATTACAACAACGCAATAAACGGCTGTAAAGAAACGGTTCAGGAGGGGCTATGCTGGATGATTGCAAAGACGCCAAAGAGCGCTGGGGCGGAGTAAGTGATCTGATCGACCGGTGGTTGCGGGAGCGACAGGCGCTTATCGTGCGTTACTGTGATCTGAGCAATGCCCCTGATTTTTCCCAGCCTGAAGAAGTCTATCGTGAGTTTTCAGAGCTGTGTGAGCTGCTGCTCGATTACGTTTCGGCAGGCCACTTTGAGGTCTATGAGCAACTCATGAACGAGGCGATGGAATACGACGATGGCGGGCTTGAGATTGCAGCCCGGATCTATCCGCGCATCTCAAAGACGACCCAGGAAATGCTGGCGTTCAATGACCTGCTTGATGTCAGCGAAGTCACTGAAGAGGACATGCGCGCCATGTACGGTCGGGTGTCTTATCTGGGCGAAATCATGGAGGAGCGGTTTGAGCTGGAAGACCTGCTCATCGAAAACCTCCACACTGCCCATCAGAATCAGGTGGCCTGAAGGCCTCGACCGGGCCCGGCATCAGTCCGGGCCCTGGTGTTTGATTACTCGACCTCAAGCAGTTCCACTTCAAAGATCAGTGCCTGATTCGGGCCGATACTCTCGGGAGCCTGTTCACCATAGGCCAGCTCCGGGTGAATGAAAAAGCGGTAGCGCCCGCCTTCTTTCATCAATTGAAGTCCCTCAGTCCAGCCTGGAATGACTTGCTGCAGTGGGAAGCTGGCAGGCTGGCCGCGCTCCTCTGAGCTGTCAAAGACGCTGCCGTCCATCAATTCGCCGGTGTAGTGGACAGTCACGCTGTCGCTGGCCTCGGGAGAGGCGCCGTCACCCTCTTCCAGAATCTCGTACTGCAGGCCACTTTCGGTGGTCTCAATGCCGTCCTTTTCGGCATTCTCTTCCAGAAAACGCTCTGACTCCTCAAGGTTTCCCGCCGCATCTCCCTGTGTCTGCTGCTGTTGGGATTGCTGCTGATCCTGCATACGCTGCTGATAGGTCTGCATGCGCTGCTGACGCTCCTCTGAGGAGAGCTTCGGCTCATTGCCCTCAAGGCCATCGATCATTCCCTGCACAAAGGCATCTGTTTCCAGATCCTGGATGTCCGCCTGGATTTGTTCGGCGAACATCATGCCCATGCTGTAGCCAATTTCCTTGTCCTCGCTATCCAGTGCCACTTCGTCGTTGGCATTCAGAGTGCCGGTGGTCAGAACCACGGAGCCGGCGATTACGAGTGCAGCGGCAATGCCGCCGCCCAGAAGCGTTCGGTTCATATCAAAGCCTTTTTCCGTTTTGTTTGTGATTGGGGAAAGTAACCCCTTTGCGATGCTGATGCCACAGTTGGAGCAGTCTTTCATGGAGTACCCGGTGGGAGTCGCCCAAACCGACTGCACCCAGGTTGCGTGAAGCCAGGTCGGCACTGTCCAGTGCTGAAGGACGCCAGTCGGCAGAGGCGTTGTCCTGCTCCACCAGATGAGACCACCAGCCAAGCTCCACGCGTTCTGAGCTGAGCTCGGCGGATTTGATCTGTTCGCGCAGGGTCTGAACGGCTTCATTGTCTTTGCTGAGCTTCTGGCGCAGAGCGCGAAGTGGCTCTGTCATCTGTTCGCGCCAGCTCATGAGTGCCGGTGGTTCTGTGCCGCTCCAAAGCTTACCGCGCTCAGCACTGTACAGCGCCACCAGCAGATGGGTCACGGAAATGCCCTCGTCCTGGGCCTGCAGGCAGGCCTCCTCGAAGCCGGGCGCTCCCCAGAGAGCTGTGGCCATCTGCCAGAGTGCGTTGTCGAGTTGGAGATCGCTGGGCGGTGCCTGCCCTGTCATGGAGTCTTTCCTGTAGAATGCCGGCATGCTTGTTATCGAGAACCTCAGTTTACAGCGTGGCGGTCAGTGGTTGCTAGAGAACTGCAACGCCACTATTCAGCCCGGTCAGCGCGTCGCTCTGGTCGGGGCCAACGGTGCCGGCAAGTCCAGTCTTTTCCAGTTGGCGCTGGGTGAGCTCAGCTCGGATCAGGGCCGGATCAGACTGCCGGGGAACTGCCGCCTGGCCCATATGGCCCAGGAGGTGGCGGGCAGTGACCGCTGCGCGCGGGACTTTGTTCTGGATGGTCATGAGGAGCTGCGCCGCCTGGAGCACGAGCTCGCCCAGGCGGAAAGTCGCCAGGATGAGCAGGCCCAGGTGCGACTGCACGGGGCACTGGACACCCTCCAGGCCTGGGATGCGCCCCGACAGGCGGAACAGCTGCTGCGTGGTCTGGCGTTTGAGGACGGGGACATGGATCGTCCCGTGAATGATTTCTCCGGGGGTTGGCGTATCCGACTGAACCTGGCGCGGGCACTGATGGTGCCTTCCGATGTGCTGCTGTTGGATGAGCCCACCAACCACCTGGACATTGAAGCCTGTTACTGGCTTGAAGGCTGGCTGAAGCAGTACAGCGGCACCCTGCTTTTCATCTCCCACGACCGGGATTTCATGGATCGGGTGGCCACTCATGTGCTGCATTTTGAGCACCGCCAGCTGCACTTCTACACCGGCAACTACTACAGCTTCGAGAAGCAGCGGGCGGAGCGCCTCGCCCGCCAGCAGGCGGAGTATGAAAAGCAGCAGAAACGCGTGGCCGAGATCCAGGGCTTCATTGACCGCTTCCGGGCCCAGGCCAACAAGGCCAAACAGGCCCAGAGCCGGATCAAGGCGCTGGAGCGTATGGAGACCATCGCCCCGGCCCATGTGGACTCGCCCTTTGAGTTCCGCTTTCCGGCCGCCGACAAAGTCTCCAACCCGCTGCTGACGGTGCGCGATGCAGCCATTGGTTATGGCGATGAGCCGCTGCTTGAAAACATCACAGTGAGCCTGATGCCGGGCAGCCGGGTAGGGCTTTTGGGTGTCAATGGCGCGGGCAAATCCACGCTGATCGGCATGCTGCGTGGCGCGGCTCCGCTCATGCGCGGTGAGCGCACACCGGGGGAGCACTTTCGCCCCGGTTACTTTGCCCAGCATCAGCTGGATGAGCTGGATATGGATGCCAGCCCCTTTCTCCATCTGCAGCGGTTGACCCCCAATGCCCGGGATCAGGAAATCCGCAATTTCCTGGGTGGTTTCGGCTTCTACGGTGATGATGCCCTGGCCGGCATCCGCAACTGCTCTGGCGGTGAGAAGGCGCGCCTGGCGCTGGCCATCATTGCCTGGCAGCGCCCCAATGTGCTGTTCATGGATGAGCCCACCAACCACCTGGATCTGGAGATGCGCCAGGCCCTGACCTTTGCGCTGCAGACTTTCGAGGGCGCCATGGTGCTGGTGTCCCACGACCGCCACCTGCTGCGCAACACCGTTGATACGTTCTGGCGTGTCGGCGATGGGACCGTGACCGAGTTTGATGGGGACCTGGACGAATATGAACGGTGGCTGGCGGATGGTCAGAGAACACCGGCCACAACCTCATTCGAAGCTACTGGAGAGAAACCCCAGCCAAGTGGCGAGGATCGTAAAGCCCGGAAACGGGCCGAGGCGGAGCATCGCAAGCGCATCACCCCCTACCGCAAGGAAGTGACGAAGCAGGAAAAAGCGCTGGAAAAAATCGCCTCGGAACTCGCGGAGCTTGAAGAGCGCCTGGCGGAGCCTGACCTTTATGAGGAAGCCAATAAAGACAGGCTACGCACATTGCTGTCGCAGCAGTCGGATCTGCAAAAGCGTCAGAGTGAAGCGGAAGAGGCCTGGATGGAGGCCACCGAAGCCATCGAGGCTCTGGAGGCGGAAGGGCCGGCTGCCTTCAGTGAGAGCTGACTGACAGTCCGATGCCGGCGTTGGCGAGGAACCGACTCTCGCTCTCCAGATCGGCCAGGGTCAGAGGGTGATCCGTCAGCCAATCCTCCGGAAAGCTGATATCGAGCTGGTTACTGTTGGCGTTCAGCCGACAGGGCGGCGGCGGCTCATGGGTGCGTGCGTGCTGCAGCAGCACCGCCAGGCGCAGCAGAACAGCCAGCCTCAGCACCTGCGGACGCTCCTCGGCGTCGTGCTGCTCAAACAGCGACGGGGAGATCTTGCGCCGGTGCGCACGCACCAGCGTGGCCAGTGTCTGCTGCACGTCCTGGGAAAAACCGGGCAAATCGGAGTAGGTGAGCAGATAGCCGCCATGCTTGTGGTACTGGGTATGGCTGATGGCCAATCCGATTTCATGGACGCGGCAGGCCCAGCGCAGCAGGTCCGAGTAATAGGGAGAACTCAATGCCCAGTCCGAGCCTACCTGCTGGCGCAGCGACGAGGCCGTCTCCTCAACAGCCGCCGCGTGATCGACATCCGCGCTGTAGCGGCCCTGCAGAGCCTGGATGGTGCGCTCACGCACATCCTCGTGGGTGATCCGACCCATCATGTCGTAGAGCAGACCTTCGCGCAGGGCGCCATCTGCGAAGGTCAGTGATTCAATGCCCAGCGCTTCAAAAGCGGCATAGAGAATGGCAAAGCCCGCGGGGAATATGCTTCGTCGGTCCTCGCGCACGCCCAGCTCCTGCAGCTTGTCCACAGTACCCATGTCCACCAGCCGCCGACGCAGATCCTTCATGGCCTGCGCGGTCGTCACTCCATCGGCGCTCAGCCTGAGGGTATCAACCACCGTGGTAATGGCTTTGATGGAGCCGGAGGAGCCGACACAGCTCTGCCAGCTCAGGCGGCGAAAATGCTGTTGGATGTTGAGCAGCTCCTGACGGGCGTGGGTAATGGCCCTGTCCATGCGTTTGCGGGTGATGCGCCCATCCGGGAAATAATGGTCGCGGAAGGAGACACAGCCCATGTGCAGGCTTTCCGTCTCCCGTGCCTCAAAGCGTTCGCCGATGATGAACTCGGTGCTGCCGCCACCGATGTCGATGACCAGGCGCCGTCCCAGGTCATCCGACAGCGTGTGGGAGACCCCCAGGTAGATGATGCGGGCCTCTTCCCGCCCGGCAATGATTTCCACCGGGCAACCGAGTGTTTCCTCGGCAGCGCGGACGAACTCGCTGGCATTGCGCGCGGCACGCAGCGCATTGGTGCCAACCACCCGGACAGAGTCTGCATTCATGCTGCGAATGCGCTGGGAGAAACGACGCAGACACTCAATGCCGCGTTCCTGGGCTTCGGGTGACAGGTAATTCTGCTCAGCGAAACCGGCACCGAGCTGGACTTTCTCGCTCATCTTCTCGATGGTGCGGATTTCGCCCTGGACGGCCTGAGCCACCACCATGTGGAAACTGTTGGAACCCAGGTCAATGGCGGCAAGCATCTGCGGTTTGTCGGTGGTGCCGTTGGTCTCTGTCACGTGTCTTGAAATCCCCTGGGAAGCCCTTATATTCTAAGGTGCGATTTCGGGCAGGTACGGATCCCTCAGCGCAACAGATCGTACCCTCTTTTTCAGGCGGTATGTGTAACAGGGCGCGGAATCGTCTGTCCACTGGAAGAGCAGAGATTGTATCATTGGCCTTGTGACAGAAAGCGTCAGAGAGAATCACTCCGGAGCCGCCGAGACTGAGCGGCCCGGCCATGCAGGCGATATTGGGATAGATCCATGAGCGAGAACATTGTAAGCGTTACAGACAGCACCTTCGAAGATGAAGTCCTGAAGTCGGACGTCCCGGTGCTGGTGGACTATTGGGCGGAATGGTGCGGTCCCTGTAAGATGATTGCACCCGTGCTTGAGGAGATCGCCGACGAGTACGACGGCAAGCTCAAGATCTGTAAGCTCAACATCGACGAAAATGCCCAGACACCGCCCAAGTTCAACATCCGTGGTATTCCTACCCTGATGCTGTTCAAGGACGGCAACGTTGACGCCACCAAAGTTGGCGCCCTGTCCAAGTCCCAGCTGACGGCGTTTCTCGACAGCAACCTGTAACACCCTTTAAGGGGTTCATAAAGCCACCCACCCGGGTGGCTTTGTTGTTTGTGCTGTGTTCCATTTTTGATCGTCCCGGATGACAGCCCTCGGTGATTGTCGTAAGATTACCCTCCTTGCAAGGATGCGCAGGAGACAGGGATGGACACACAGGGACTGCAGTACACCGCCCAGCTGGGCGAGTGCCCCGACACCACCTTTCAGGTGGTGCGTTTTGATCTTACCGAATCGCTCTCAGCCTGTTTCGAGCTGACCCTCGAGCTTGCCTCGGCCAATGAGGCCATCAGCGCCGAAGAGGTGCTGGACCGGCCTGCGCTCTTCGCGCTCTGGCGTGACGGCGAACCCCTGCGCGAGATTGACGGGGTCGTGGCGCATTTCACCCGCGCCGATCAGGGCCACCACCACACTTTCTACACCGCCGTCATTCGGCCCCCGCTGCATCGGCTGTCGCTGACCCGCAATACGCGGATTTTTGAGCATCAGGCGCTGCCCGAGATCGTCACCACGCTTCTGGAGGAGCGCGGCATCCGCGATTTCGCCCTGGCGCTGCGTGAGGAGCCGCCAGCGCATGCGTTCCGGCTTCAGTATCGCGAGAGTGATCTGGCCTTTATGGAAAGGCTGCTGGTGGAGACGGGCATTGGCTATCGGTTCGAGTTCAATGGCGAGCGCCTGCAGCCGGTGTTCGAGGACGATCCGCGCCAGGCCCCGGAGCTGGGCGAGATTGTGTGCAATCTGCGTGGCGGTGGCCGGGCGGAATCGCCCCATGTGCGCCACTTCAGTGTCTGCCACCAGAGCGTGCCCGCCACGGCTCGGTTCAAGGGCTACGACTGGCGCCGCCCGGCCTATCCCCATGAGCACCACGATGAGCAGGCGCCCGAGCACCAGCGCGAGGATTACGAGTTCTACGACCGCCTCGGCGTGGTCGCCGATGACAGCGAGGCCGAACAGCGCACCCGGGCCCGCCTGAGACAGCTCCAGAGTGACGCCGTCATCGCCGAGGGCGCCGGCAGCTGCCCGGAGTTCAGTGCCGGCTGCCAGTTCCAGCTCACCGAGCACGAGCTGAGCGAGGCCAACACCGGCTGGCGCCTGATCAAGGTCACCCACACCGGCACCCAGTCGCTGCACGGTGAAAGCAAAACCACCTACAACAACGAGTTCCTTGCCGTTCCCGCCGGCGCCCACTGGCTGCCTTTGCGCGCCCAGCCCAGAGCCGATGGCCCCCAGATTGCGCGCGTGGTCGGTCCCGAAAACGAGGAAATCCACTGCGACGAGCAGGGCCGGGTGCGGGTGCGCTTCAGCTGGGAGCGCGGTGTGGGCGATGAGCACGCCAACCGCGCCTGGCTGCGCGTGAGCCAGAGCCACGCCGGGGGCGGCTTCGGCCAGCACCAGCTGCCACGCATCGGCCATGAAGTGCTGGTGAGTTTCATCGATGACGACCCGGATCAGCCCATCATCACCGGCGAGCTGCACCACGCCACCAATGTCCACCCCTGGTCACTGCCCGAGCACAAGGCACGCAGCGGCCTGCGCACCCGCACCCACAACGGCGAGGGCTACAACGAGCTGCACTTTGATGACACCCCGGAGGCGGAACGCGTCCATCTGCACGCCCAGCGCGATCTGGCGCTGCACATCGGTCAGGACCGCATCGACCAGATCGGCAATGACCGGCACCTGAGCGTGGCCGGCAGCCGCTACACCAGCGTGGACGGCGACCATCACCAGCACCACCAGGGCAACGCCAACCGCCGCACCGGCGGCGATCTTCATCAGGACATCGGCGGGGCGGCCCACACCCAGGCCGGTGGCGCCCAGCTGGTGGAGGCTGGCCAGGAGATCCACCACAGCGCCGGCATGAAAGTCGTCATCGAAGCCGGCGCCGAAATCACGCTCGAAGCCGGAGGGAGCTTTCTCAAAGTCGACCCCTCCGGCGTCATCCTCTCCGGTCCGGCCATCAAGATGAACTCCGGTGGAGCGGCCGGGTCGGGCTCAGGGGTGAGTCTGGTTGAGCCCGAGTCTGCCGAGGTGGAAGACGCTGAAGCCA
>LKMJ01003131.1_pt1 | contig 15361 bp, 27 predicted proteins | sample 643391 | NCBI WGS metagenome assembly LKMJ01 (sample SAMN04112250, study PRJNA286221) | soda lake metagenome | biome: soda lake; feature: Kulunda Steppe; material: water; isolation source: sample PL-Br10 brine of Picturesque Lake | place: Russia: Kulunda steppe | collected 2010-07
CCGCCGAACGAGGGCAGCTTAGCCGGTTGTGGCCTCCAGTGAGGTTCGAACCCCGAACCCACAGGTTGCGAGGGTGGATAATCGACTTTCCATCTCAGGTGCCCCGCCGCCTGCTCGAGTATCCGGAACCTGCATTGTCTGCAGCATATTCTCAGCATAAAAATTAACCAGAGTAACTAGGGGGCTGAAAAGCATTCGGCAAAAAAAAACGAATTATATTTAGCATCAGGTTAACAACTCAAGCCCCCTTAGCTTTGGTCAATCCCCCTCCCTAATGATGCAGGCTAGAGATTTGTGCAAGCACTAGCGTCCCATCACCCTTGCTCTTCGTTGATGAGCTTCATTCCACCTGCTTTCTGGCTGTCAGCCTTACATTCTGCGAATGCTTAGATTCAAAACATGCTAACTGAAAGAGATAATATTGCTTCCAGGCGTATCACCAAAACCTTGAGCAAAGGCAAATGGACAGAGAACTTCGCACGTGGAGGAAACACCATTTTTACATTGGAAGCAAAGCCTGGATGGTAGAACAGAGTCTTTTTTGCAGGCACATGTCACTGACAGGACTTACAATTTACCCCAACTTGGTATTGAATGGCCTTTTCCAAGTTACGAGTCAGGCTTTGCCGCCATCCTGGCTGGAAGGCTGATTGGTTTGTTGCTGGTCTTCGCCAGCCCAAAAATAGTCCAATATGTCCAAGATGAAATTGCAGAGTTTGTTGTGCTGTTGAGAAAAGAAATCAAAGACAGTCTGACAAGGCAAGGCATGCAAAATGGAAGGGCCCCAGGGCCACTGGTGGCACGAAAAAAATGGACTGGCAGAGTGTGAAATTAAGGACCAAGTACTCTTTCTCTCAGTGTCTGAGAGAGCACACAAACTAGTCTTTACAGTGAAAAAGAGCATGCACCTCATCATGATTTTGAACAGCAGCACAGGCGCACTTGTCACAGTGGTCATTTCCATCGTGCCAGATGGAGGATTTTACAGCGAGAGTATGCGCTCGCAAATGGGGCCAGCTCATATTCCTCATATCATGCTTAGGTAGGTCAAGGTACAGCCTGTACATTTCCGACGGACCTCCCTATCGGATAGCGAGGTGGCATCATCTGGGGGGCACCCCCATTCCGCACACGAGTGCGTGACTCCGCTTGAAGGTCTAGGAGGGGACAGGCAAAACAAGAATGATAAGTCACTAGTTTGTGATCGCTTTCTAGAACTTCTTGAAGGTTAATGTCAGCAATGTCCGTCCCTCCACACTTTCCTCATCCTAAACCTCAGATCAGCATTGAAATTTGAGTAACAAATAGAGTGCCCCTGCAAGAAAGCTTGTGTATACGTGTCACAGCCTCGCAATCCCTCGCAGGCGTGCAAAATGTCCCAAAAGCTTTTTCCAAACTTTTCAGAAGAAGATCTCGATCTTGTTTCAAGACCAGATCATCTGCATGATGCTACTTGTACACTGGAAAGCAGACTGGACGACAAAGTGACGTTCTGGCTTTCATTCAGACCCAAAGCGACAATTCTGGCACATCACAAGCACAATTGTAACATTGTGTATGCAAGCTTAATTGGTGCCTGCACCAGCGCTCACTTGCCAGCTAAGCTGCCCTGGTTCATTCGAAATACACTCATATTTAGTATGAAACCTTATCCCTTGTCATGTAATTCGCAGTGTGGCTCGCATCAGACTTTGTGCCACAAGTCATGTAATTCGCAGTGTCATGTAATTCGCAGTGCCCACACTCAACGAATTGAAACTGTGACCTGGACTCACAATACCTCCCCTACTTCAAGTAGTTGTGACTTGTGTAATGCTCATGATGTACAGGATGAGCAGCGCGTCCTTTCTAATTGCACCCATCCACATGTGGTCTCTCTCCGAAGGACTTATGCTTCCCTGTTTCCTTCTGCAGGCTTCAACGTGTCTGCTTTTCTGGGCCAGGAAAACAATAAGCTTTATTTCTTCCTTCATGCATTGATAGTTTTTTAATGAGCAGGCTAGCACTTTTTGACTCAAAAAGTCAGTCGGACTGAAGGCCTTCTTCTTGTAACCTTTGCAACCCTTCGTCACACTGAGAGACTCAGGCTGCTGCATCCAAACCCTACTTGCGGCATGGTCATAATAGCTATTTCTGAACTGACCACAAGATCAATTACTCCACCGACTGACTCAACCAACCTCCGGGTCACAATGCGGCATGAATGTGGCACAGCACTGATCTAGCTTCCTTTTTGCTAGTCTTTTTCTGTGGAGGCCCCTAGTACTTTGTGTGCCTTGCCAACTCAGACTGCCTTCAATTCCTTTCTGAGCTGTTCAAGAAACTTGCTATGTCATATCACTGATATGATATCAGACATTATGGATTACTTTCCGCTGGTAATGACCAGCCATCATCGCCCTGACAGCCAGGCTGGCGGCCTTCGAGCGCTTAAGTTTTGGTTTAGGGTTGCAGGCCTTTCAGGCTTCAGCTAAGCTGCCCTCGTTCGGCGGATACAGCTATGTAACCTAACCTAACCTTCATCAGGCTGGCGGCTGACCCAACTTGTAACACGTGGCTCAATATTTGATGACTTGCTTTCATGCCACTAAGCTCCGGATAGTCGAGCAGGCGGCGGGGCACCTGAGATGGGATGTCGATTATCCACCCTCGCAACCTGTGGGTGCAGGGTTCGAACCTCACTGGAGGCCACAATCGGCTAAGCTGCCCTCGTTCGGCGGATACAGCCTTGAAACCTTACCTTACCTTACCTTTCATGCCAGATCAGTGTTATTGGCTGATCAACAATTTGGTATACAGTACACCAAATTGCGGATCAGTCAATAGCACACACTTGCAACCTAACCTTACCTTGCAACAGCGTTCTGTATGAAAGGAAAGAGGGACCAAGATAGCTTTTAATAGCTTAAACTACCAGCACCGGAATTTGCATTGGCGTGCACATTATCACATGGGTCAAGCAATCAAGCTTGGCAGTACAAGCAAACATGTTCCATTGTCGCATCTTTCCCTCTGGTCTCATCCTTGCACGCCCAAAGGATCCCCTTAGGAAACAAGATGGCGCCCCAGATGGGGCTCATGTCATTCAGTATTGGCACCGTAAGAGCCCACTGCCCAGATCAAGGCAGCCTGAGTCCATACACAACTTTGTCCCACAACTCCCTGTACACACGCAGCCCCCCGCACAGCGACGCGCGTACATGCCAACAAGAACGAGTCATCCAGCTAGGCCCCAAGCTGTCCCCCACCAAAAAGTCTGCCCATTGAAGGGGGCAAGGCCTGTCTATGCGAACCGACAAGTCTGAGCCCCTCCTGACCATCAGCATCAGCCTGACCTGCTCTATGAACACCAGCCTTCTCCGCCCTAGGTGCGCCCGCCTGCGCCATTCCTTGCACACCAGCTTGAGCCGCTCCATGAACCGACCTGCCTGCGCCGCTGCGGATGCACCCGGCTGCGCCACTGGTCCTGCACCCGCCTGAGCTGCTCTTTGCGCACCACCCTACACTGCGCGCTCTGCAAAAGCCTCCAAAAAGCGCTGCAAAGGCCGCCAAAAAACACAATCCCTGCATGCAGCTGCCTCCTCCAGCCCTGTGCCCACGCAAGCAGGCCGGCCAGATAGGCAGCTGACCCCAGCGCACGCGCCGGCTGCTGTGCCCCTGCAGGCACGTCCCCCTCATCACTCCTGCATGTAGTCGTCCAGCTCCGCATTCAAGTCCTTAGCAGTCCGCTGCGGGCGGCTGCCGCTCACCACGCTGCGCAGCCTGCTGCCCCCCCTGCCCCTTCCGCCACTCCTGCACATGCACACCACAGGCAGGCGCACAATGATGGGCAGGCACAAGGCAGGAAAGAACGGGGGGCGAGGCAAGCTCGTGCGAGGGAGGACATGCCGAGGCGCGAGCAAGGCACGGACAACGCGCGGCAAGGTTGCCCCCAAAACGGTGGCGCGGGTGGCATGGCTGGATAACAAGGCAGAGCCAGACGAGGCAGCGCAAGGACTGCGCGCGCATGCAAGGGCGGTCTGGCAAATATCGCAGGTGCGCAGCCCAGCACGCCTGCGCCCTCTGAACGCCCACACGCTACCTGGCACTGCTGGCTCTTGGCACTGCTGTGGCTCCTGATGGCCAAGGCCTGGGTCAGCCACACATGCCGACCCCAGCGGATTCACGCCTGCCGCCGGCCTTGAGCCCCAGCAGGTTTGCAGCCACATCTGCCAGCCCCAGCGGATTCACGCCTGCCGCCGGCCTTGAGCTCCAGCAGACTTGCAGCCACATCTGCCAGCCCCAGCAGATTCACAACTGCCGCCGGCCTTGAGCCCCAGCAGCCACATTTGCTGGCCCCAGCGTTCTCTAACCTGCCGGCCTGCCTGAGCAAATCTGCTACATGCAGGGGCATGACAGGGGAGGGCATACGCCGCCCACCTTACCTTGCAGGCGCCGCGGATTGCCTGGGAATGGCTTGCTGCAGGGCGCGGCTGGCGAGGCCGCCCCCGCGCGCGGGAGCGCTGCCGCCTGGGAATTGCACGCTGCAGCGGACAGGCACGCGCAGCAGGGAGACGGGTGATGTGCAGCAGCTGTGACGCCAAATGAATGCTCGGAATTTGCTGCGCGGCCAGGCATGCAAGACCGAGCCCACGCAGTCTCTCTCACCCACAGGCGCACTCCCTGGACACACACAGGTGTGCCCAATCCCACACACACCCACACATGTGGCGCGTACGCATCGCCAACTGTCGCAGAACGGCGCCTGCACGCGCGCGCCCCCACACGCGGAAAGCACGCACCTCTTGCCAGAGGACAGTATCTGCAAGCGTGCATCGTCAATCTTCAGCTGCAGAGCACGGTTGTCAAGCTTGACGCCGTTGTAGGCAGCCAGCGCCTGCTCCGCATCCTTGCGGTCCTTGAACACCACTTGGCCAGTTCCCACGGGGCGGTCCCTGCAGCGCGCGGGCAACAGAGGGCACTAAGGGTGAGCACAGCGGTGGGCAGACTGTGGGGCAGGCGGTGGGCAAGAAGCGCATCAAGGTGAGTGCAGCAGCAAGGCCCTTGGACAACGGCTGGTGCGCTCACCCAGAGGCTGGGAGCCCCCTCGCTTTGTACGCAGACGTGCGGTGAGCGCTGCCAATGCCACGCAAACAATGGGAGCCAGCTTGCAGGTACACAATGTGGGCACAGGGCCATCCCAGGAATGTGGGCTCGGCACCAGCCTGCCCCTGGCCCTGCTGGCAATTGCGTTCCGCGAGGCATGCTCTTCAGATCTGGTTGGAGTCCAATCTGCGTTGGCTGCACTCCCAAGAGGATCCATGCTGCAGCATTAGGCATGCTCCGGCTCGAGGCGGGCATTGTTTCGTCGTGCGGTGTCGAGGCCCCTAAATTTGAAGGCCTGTGGCTGAGACAGCTTTGCACTGGGCGCCTTCACGAGGCGACACAGCAATGACACCATACCACACCATACCGCACCATACCACACAGCAGATAGATTGCAGCTCAGGGCAAGGCCCTTCCCTGATGACCAGGCCCTGGGAGTGGCTCAGCTCATGTGCTTGGCGGACACTGTCCACGTAAAGCAAGTCGCACACTGTCACAGCCAGCTGGACTCCCTCTCCAGAGGGGCACTGCATGCACTAGGGGGCGATGCATGCACCGAGCGCCGCCCAGCTCTCACGTGCGGTCGTAGTCGATGGCCGCGGACAGGATCTCCCCAATGGGCATGAAGAGCTCCTGCAGCGGGCCCAGGCGAGAGACAGCGGCCAAGAGCCCTGAGAGCCTCACTCATGCTCGCGCGCACGCGCACACGCACACACACACACAGCTGTGACGCGGTGGATGGCATGCGCACCATGATGCCGTGCATGCTGTGGGGGCCGCACTTCACAGCAGGAGGGCTCCAGGCGCAGGCAGCGGGCGGAAGAGTTAAAAGCCCTAAAGGCGTGCCGTGGCTTTGCAGGGCGGGGCTGGAAAGCCTGGTCCATGTGGTGGGCACAGGACAAGGCAGGCTACCATGAACATGCTGAGCTATGGTGCATGACAGCATGCCAAGTAGCGTGTGGCAGTACGGCGTGCGGCATGTGGCGGGGCAGCGCGCGGCACTTGACAGCTTATGCTACAAGGGGCTAAGTAGTGTGCTGGACAGCGCAATTGCCTTGCACACCGCCCGCCCAGCATGCTTTCACTTAGTGTGCAGCTGTCCCCTGGCAATCCTCACCTCCAAGTCTTGCTGTGTGACCTTGAAGTCTAAGTTGCCAATCAACCTGGACATGCACATCAGCACCAGAACAGGCGTTGCTAGGTTTATTCACGCGCATTCACAGAAGCGCTCGGGTCAATCAGGACACACACATGTGCAGTGCAGATAAATCTAGACGGACGCGTACACAGCGGAGCTCACATTCCAGCGGCGCAGCACCTGCAGCAGCTGCAGCGCAAGGAGAAAAGTTTCCCTCCATCTCCAGACTCAGCTCTGGACCTATTGGGCACGCAACCAGCTAGCTGCCCATGCCCAGAGACAGCAGAGATCCAGCACACCGCACAGGAGTGGTGTTCAGCACGCCGTCTATCAAAGTCACTGATAGGGATTGGTAAACAAGAAGGCCGTCCCAACCTGCCACCAGCAGGGCATTCACCACTGTCACTGAGGAATCTGTGAACATGGAGGCCATGCCAACATGCTACCAGTGTGCTGCAAGACACAACCCTGTCAACCAGGTTTTCTTGCAGTGTATGCTGTGCAACCTTCCACACACCCCGCTTGAGCTCTCGGCACCCTTCCTAGCAAGGTCCACCTACGTGCTCACCCTCCTGATTCTTGAGCACAATCAACATCCCACTCACACGCGCGTAGGTTGGGATGGTGCCGCCCCAGCCAAGCGCCCCGCGCGCCGAGGTGCGGGCGCTGAGTCTCTCGGGTCATACATGTCGTGCTGCCACCGCCCAGTGATACCTGCTCCAGAGTCGCGCTGCAAGCGGCTTCCCATGCGGCTGCTGGTACCGGCGCCTGCCCCGCCGCCCATGCCATAGCTATCATCCAAAGAACCGCCCATGCCTGTCCGGTCGTCATGTGCAAATGCTGCAGCGGCGCCTCCGCCACCCCCTTTCTGCTTACGCGCAGGCAGGAGTGTGTGTGTGTTGCGCACACACATTTTGGTTTTGTGCAGCTCACTTAAAAAAAGAGCTGGAAGCATTCAATGGTGGTTCACCAGCCTACAATTGTGCCACATCTATCCCAGCAGGTCTGCATGCTGTGAGCTATTGATGCAAGCGAGCAGATTTGCACCAGATTGAGGACTAAGCATCAGTCTCATCAGGTGACAGTGCTTCCTGGGGCATTTCTTAAATCAAAAGGGTAGAACTTTGAGGGCATCTCCGTACAGCATGACCAGTGGGAGTGCAAAGCATGTTCTTGTCATGTATGCACAGATCACCCAAGAAACAAGTGATTACAAGAGCTGTGATCTCGAATGGGCTGTGATCTTGAAGGGTGCAATGATCAAAAGGGCGAATTTGATTGCACCCGTGTGCATGAGAATAAACGTGCATACAAGCAAGTGGGTCTGGATGTGTGCCATTGTGTGCATGTGTAAGTGTGTTATTGTGTGCATGTGTATGTGTGTGTACGCGTGCATGGATGTGTGTGCATGTGCGCACGTGCATGGTACGCAATTTCAGGAGGTCATCGTGCACACGGTATGTTCGCGCGCACCATCGCATGGCACAAGCACCTTCTCATGCCCATGAGTATGCTCCCTCCCATGACCAGCCTAGAGCCTGTAATTTAAGCTAGAGAATGGCAATACATACGTGATGCATTTTCAACGCCATGGACAGGCACAGCACCATGAGGCACTCTCGCAGCTGCATACAAAGAAAACATCTCACCTTCCGTCCCCCCGCCTTAGTCACTCCTCCACTGCTCACGCCCGGTACTTGTGCCTTGACGTACCGAGTGCCGCCTACAACCACGGCTTGCTGCTTGCCTGCCCCACCCCTCCTTGCTTGAGGTAGCCCCGCGATCCCCGACAACCTGCTCGTAACCCTGCTGCCCGTCCGCCTCCCACCCCCTCCTCTTGATTTACCTTCTCCCGATGCTGCAGAACCACCCGCGCCAGATCGTGCAGGAGCCCGTCCCGTCCCTCTCCCCCCCCTTCCCCTGCCCCCCATGCCTGAGGCCTTGCTCCTGTTCTCCTCGATGATGGCATCCAGAGACTTGCCTGTGCAAATGTGTGCATAAAGGATGATGTGACAAACGATCGTGTCCATCTGCACGTCTGGAAAGGGACAGGCCATCAAGGCAAGGCAACACATCGGAGCTGTCTTTGTGCTCACCCAGCATGGCCTCCGCGGTCGCCATCTTTACTGGTTGCCTCTTGGAATAATAACTTATAGGACTTTGTTGCACGGGTACGGCAACCCTCCAAGTAAGGGCTTCGAATTACAGGCCTGTAAAGGTCACAACCGGTTTCCCTGCGATGCCGAGTATTCAAACTTTTTCCGGTAAGCGGCCTCAAAGCAGTCATGTCAGCAGTCGCGCGGCTGGTGCGGATCAAGCTACTTTCAATGATGCGTGCCTGGAAGCATGCAGAAGATTGCCCCAAGCAAGATAATTCGAAGTTTTCGAGATGAGCTCGCTGCGCACTGCTGGGCTGCTGCTGGCCCTCGGGAAAAGGGAACTGGAGCTTGAGAGGCGGCCGAGAGCTGGAGGGAGGTTTGCATGTGCAATGTGCAGCAGTTTGCGCTTCGTGCACCAGGTGTCCGTGAAGATGCTTAGCCAAATCTGAAGGGACCCGCGTTCCTCTCTGGGGAATTTGTGGCCCTCATGATTCACCGAGATTAGACCTCATCGGAGACAGTCAGCCTGGTGCATGCCTTGCTGCAGTTCTTGTGCGCTCAGCACTCCCCTTTCCCTTTCGCTGCCCTGCCCGTGCTGCATGATGTGCATGCCGCAGCCCGCCCGTGGCATGCCCAACCAGTTGCTCCTTAACTATCGCATACCATCTGCGTCTTGCACCCTCCCATGCGTCCACTGACAATGACTGAAAAAAAAGGCCGACCCCAGGGCCACTGGGATTCATGTTGCCCAGCCCAATGAGGAAAGCCACCGAAAGGATTTATGACATGAGCAGGGAAGCCTGCGGAGGTGCATCACGCAGAGGTACTCATCTCTGGATGGGTGGCTCAGGCATGCGCATGTTAATGGTGGCAGCGGCTGGTTCCGGTTGCCTGCATGGGCTCCTGAAGTGGCCTGCACGCACACCTGCAGTGGGGTGCGCTCCAGCATTGTGCATACATCCGGCATGCCTGCATGCGCCTGGCAACAGCTGCAAGCTGTTCTAGGTGGGCGATGATTACATGGCCCAGCAGTCTGGCGCAAAAACGCTGAGGGGACCCCCGATGAGGCTATACAACTACACTTGAGCTGAGCCCACCTTTTGCATACATTCCATATGTTTTGACATGCCTCCAGCTTGTTGGCTCACATATGCATACCTGGCACCAGGGTTATCGCTGCAGCATCAGGGTTGTACTTCTAACATCAAGTCTAACATCTAACATCAACTACCTGGCTGAAGGTCAAACTTAAACTTGTAAACTTGTAACCTTGTAAACTTTTCTTTCTAACATTAAGGAAAAAAGTCAGGTACTGCTGTGGCGAGAGTCAAGTGGGGCCACTGGCACCATGATTGCCCCGCTTGCAAGCACAGCACTGTGCTTACACTTGCGTACACCGCCTGCTGCAGCCATCACAACACCCTCCATGCTCTAAATACATCGGGTGTTGTGGTCATGTTTAGAGGTGCTACATGCAGCAGACCCTCAGCCTGACATTATGTGACACTAGCTTCTCCCTATCGCACACCAGCAACTAACAATCTTTCTTGAAAAAAGCATGGGTACAAAAATTTGTAGTCGATGTGACGCGTTCATGTCAAGCTCCAGCACAAACCCTGTGCTAGCATGGCCAGGCAAAAGTGTTATAGCGTGGTGCAAACGTACCACAGTTCCAACCTGAATCAAGATCTCTAAAGCTACAACAGTACGTACGCAAAAGTGCTGCCTAGTCTAGGCAAGGCTAGTAGGGACCACCCTCGGGATTATTCACGGAAACCGCTATAGTAACTGACAGATTGAGTCATAAGTTACTGGAAGCACCACATAGCAAGCAATACATGCATTCTTTCACAGATGCATTATTAAGGTCACATAGCTGTGCCTGCCGAGCAAGGGCAGCTTAGCTGCATTATCTTACACAACCATGCATGATGCCTGCCTGTAACCGCAGACAATTTATAAGAACGCAAGGAATGCCCATGCCCTCGCTTGAGGCTGAATTTCTCCATCTCATTTCTCCAACACTGTTGTGTGTGTCCAATGGACACAGATACATGCACGCACACGTGTTGGTTTCGTCCTGAGACTTCTGTTGGTTAGGTTAGGTTACATAGCTGTATCTGCCAAACGAGGGCAGCTTAGCAGACTACTGTTGAGTGCCATTCAAGAGCTTGACTACTCCCTCCATACTTGGCACTCAATAAGCTTGGCTGAGCGAATTGATGTACGTGTAGCGAGAGAGCATGATGAACAGCCAGCGGAACCTGCGCAGAAAAAGCCATAGTTGTCTTTTGCAAAGATTATTTGCACAACATTACAAACATGGAGCAGACTCCTTGCAACCAGACCAAGACCTTTTGGCGCATGGTTTGTATGCACGCACCAAACCAGTTGGCTCCTATGCTTCGTCATGGCCCAGACACTTGTCCACGGTGATGGACTCAGAATTGTATGACTCGTTGCAGCCTTAGCAGCCAGCAACAGTGACATTGGTAAGTCCAGGATGCCCGAGTACTTGCGAATGATATTAGTCGTATCCTGCATTGTGCATGGACCAGAGGCGGGAGTGGGAAATTTGCTTCCCAGACATAAATCTTACACAGCGGCTCTATGGGACAATATGGCAGCCAGATTGTTGCTGCGCATGCATATCATGCTTGCACCGCACTGCTTCCTGGCTCCAATTTATCCGCATTTCCTTCCTGAGGCCACGGGGCGGCACCTAGATCTCTTGGCACAGACTCTGCGCCAATGCTAGACCGGTTCTTGTTGGTAATCTGCTTACCAAAGTGTAGAGTTCGAGCATGGGTAGGGCTGAAGCACCACTTCTTTGAGCTGAGCTCATGAGAGATCGCCAGGCACAATATGCCCTGCACAGTATACACAAATGAAAGGCTGGCATGCGGCTTGATCAGATCGAAAGGTCGAGAAGAGGCCGGGGATGCAAGTTTATTTGCAAAGATGCGCACCTGACGCCATAGAAGGTAGAAATATGGTTGGGGTGGCCGGAAATGCCATGGGCATCAAAGGTTACAACCTGGAGGGATGTCAGGATTTGTGGCAGGTTGGCAGAAGAGGCCAACAGAAGACTGATTGTGGAAACCAATTCTTGTCCTTCCTACTACTTAGTCTTTTTTTGATAGACATTCGCTACCATACCTTTGTGATGCCATTCTGTGTTGCACACAAATGGACTTGCTGCCTCACTGAGTGCTCAGGCCAGATTTCATTCATCCCATCCTGCAGTGTTGCCACAGCGCTTGTTCTTGGCGTCATGCACATTATGCCTCCGTATGTTGCTTTCTTATACTGTGGACATACTTTGCTCTTATGAGCGAGCAGCATGCACACTGCTCGGGGCATGGACATATTACACGCAGTGAAATTGCAGCCAGGTAGCATGTCACCTTCAGCATTGGATCATCAATGGCTTTGATATGGCTTCTTGGCACCTGCAAGTAGGTGGCTCATCCAGCTGAGTTAGACCTCAGGAGGAGGCATTTGTGATCCGGGCTTCCCTTAGTTGTTCTAGTGCATACCTGCAGCTCCTCACATGCTCCCACAAGCTCACTTTGGCGAAGCTTGCCCAGGCCATCTGCGTCGCCTATGCAAGAGCAAAGCAGCATGACATCTGGACATAGAGACGGATGGCCACATGGGGCAGCAACATTTTGTTACATCAAGTACCTGTTGACAGGCACAAGATGAAGAGAGGGATATTGCTTCCCCTGATTTGTAGGATTGTCGGTGCAAAAAACATGCTCTCATCGTCCGGGTGGGCTATAACAAGGAGCACGCGATCTGATGGAGAGAACAATAGGCCGGTAGAGCGGCGTCTACGCATAAACCAATGGCCCATCACCCAAACCCAGATACTAGTTAGTGGCAGGAAGAACAGCAGCAGGGCTACCACGGCATGAGTTCCCATGAAGATCTCCTCGGCTTGCATGCAAGCTTTGCCTGTTGAGCACCGATTTTGATTTAAAAACTTTTCCCTTTTATATTCGTACACATCTTCTTACAGTTGCTTTTGCTTTCAGCTGTTTTTAGTCTCACTTGTAAATAATTTTTCAACGTGCAACGAATTGCCGCAGTGAGCCAGCCATGCAGGCAGCTGGGGCCACCGCAGCACCCAATGCAGTCGCGGGGCCGAGCCGTTTTGCCTGCTCTTCCTTCGCTTCCACATCTCGGTCACACAGACGTGGGGAGAGGCGCAGGCTGTACGGGTCGAGCAGCGCCATCCTTCCTGTCCAGCAGGTGCGTCAGCGCGCGCTGCTGCAGGTAAAGGGCTGCCCGTACCAATGCGAGTCTCGCGTCTTTGTTGAACCGCGTTGTTTGCGTCCTCTGCTGTTTGCCCGCCTCCTGTATTGCCCAGTTTCCCTGCCCGCAGCGCTCCGTTCATGATGGATGATGCTGAACACCCCCCCTTCTTGCCTGCAGCAGCAGCTCGACTCGCAGCCCAGCACATCTGGCTATGACAGAACCAACGAGGAGTGGGAGCTGGCGTCCCTGACTACCATCCCGCAAGCACGGGGATTGCTAAAAGTAAGTTCCTTGGAACAAGGGAGTGCCACCACGCCCAAACCCGCTTGCCCTGAGCTGTGTGCCAGCCCTGAAGCTACTCATGATGAACATTAAGGTGTCCTTTGGCAGAGAGCAATGCAGGCATCATCTGCACCCCAGGGTTGCGTAACTCCCTGGCAGGATCCAACAACGCCTACTGACCAACCCTTTTCCTTGCGCAGGGGTTTGTCACTCCACGGAGAGAGCGCTGCACAGAGATTGAGGTGTTTGGCATGGGCGCAGGTATGGAGGATACCCAGCATGAAAGGTGTCCTGCATTCTTCCTGCCCCTGGCTCGCTCTGCCTGGCATGGGCTTCGGCTTGTGCACTACCGTACACCAAGCATGCACGCACACGCATACACACTGCTCACGATCATAATGCACCCATAATCATGCAAGCATGCGATTGCTAACAAGCACACACGCAGGCACACACACGCACACGTTCATGGATTTAAACACACAATTGTGCACTTGCGTGGACAAGGAGATGTTCAAGATAGCAGACTCTGTACGCACCCAGATCCCTTTGCATGACTGTGCGGGCATGCACACAAGCATGCATTCATGCACACCCGCCCACTTTCTGTCCCACTGCACGCCCATTTGCAAGCCCATCCACCCGCTGTCCCAATGCATGTCCATTTGCAAGCCAATCCACTACTGTTCTCACATTTACAACATGTATAAATTGTGTGCCCATTCACTTATTGCCTTCCTCCCCCTCACCCGCCCTGGCCTGCCCCCCCACAGAGGATATGAAGATGCTCACCAGCCGTATCAAGCAAGCCACCAATTGGAAGGACCTGCAGGCCGCCCTGGCCCTGGCCCGCGAGCACGAGCAGGAGCTGGACTGCATCGCCCTGACCGCATGCTTCAGCTCCCTGCCGCGCGTGCTCAAGCGCTACAGCAGGCTGCAGGCGCAGGAGCGCACAGAGGTGGCTGCTGCGGTGGAGTGGCTCATTGCGCAGCTAAGGCCGCGGCTGGGCACCTGGGATGCTGTGGGCCTCGTGGGTGCTGCAGTGGGCCTTGCCAAGCTGGACAGCTATGGCCTCATGGAGCCGCGCGACCCCGCGCAGCTGCGCAGCCTGCTGCAGGACATCGCTGCCGCCAGCGTGGTGCACATGCACAACGGGGACATCAGCCCGCAGGCACGTGGCTGTGGCAGGTGGTGCTCTGGGGGTGGGGCGCGGCAGGGGCAGTAGTTCCTCTGCGGGCAAGGGGGTGAGCCCACCTCTTTGTCCGGGCACCGCAGGCGCTGCTCTTGTGTCCAAGCTTAGTAAGCGTAAGTAAGCAAAGAGCGGCACGCCTGCACCCAATGTGGCCTTACATTGACGAGAGCTCTGATGTGTGGGGCGGCTCATCCGCCTGCGCTCATGGGTCAACGCGCGCACATCCAACCCGTCTCCCTCTGCGCCTGTGCGCATGCAGGGCCTGTCCAACCTAGCATGGGCTCTGGCTGTTGCGGGCGTGCGGCCGACCGGCGCGTGGCTGAGCGAGTTCTGGCACGAGCTGGAGGAGCAGCTGGAGCACCTGAACGCAAAGGACGTGGCCCATGTGTTCTGGTGGGTGGTGCTGGCGGACACCCACTTGATGCCCTGCCAGTGTGCGCGAAGGTTGGTTGGTTGGAGCTGGTTGGCAGGCTAATCGTGCTGGCGGACACCGACGAGGAGCCCTGACACCCACTGAGCTGAGTGGTTGAGCGCCTGAGTTCTGAGCTGACGCCGTGCGCCAGCGTGCGAATGGCGCCCGCCCGCCTGCCTAGGTGATGAGGCAGCATGCGCGCAAGCGGCGAGTAATTGCTTGCGCTGACAGTGGTGCCCCATGCACCCATGCCCACACCGCGGCCGGGGTGCGTTGCGGGTACACCTGGGCAGGGAGGCAGTGCGACTCAGTGCCATGGCGCATGCCGGCATCCTGCGCAAGCCTGCATGCTTCCTTTCTAAAAGCTTACACTGGGAGAACTTGTTGTGTGAGTAAGGCACTGCCGCTGCTCCTGTCTTGTGATGGCCAGGTGAGTTGTTACACCGTTCCGTATACCTGCTTGGCTCTTTTGACAAATAAGTGAGGCAGCCGCCTGCGATGCACAAACCCCTATGCGTGCTGCAACCCCTGGTTGCCGCAGGGCCATCTGTCGGCTGGAGATTATGCCGCCATGGGTGAGCGACGGCAGCATGCCCGCCATGATCCCTCACGCCATGAAGTGCGTCGGATCTGCTGAGACTGGGCAGGTGCGTGCTTTTGATGGTGGGTGCCTGCGCGTATGCTTAGCCGTCGACTTGAGTAAGCGTTTTCTGCAGCTACCTGCCCCTGTGATCGCGGGCGCTTGCTGAGAGGTCACCGTGGCCATTGAGAGCAGTGCCGGATTCCGCTAGCTCACGCAGCGCCTCGAGCTGCAAAGCCTGCTGCAAGGCTTGCGACCACACCATTGTTGTGATGAGTGTTGCTGCTCTGACTGTCGCACATGTTAGACC
>LKMJ01003132.1_pt1 | contig 15358 bp, 16 predicted proteins | sample 643391 | NCBI WGS metagenome assembly LKMJ01 (sample SAMN04112250, study PRJNA286221) | soda lake metagenome | biome: soda lake; feature: Kulunda Steppe; material: water; isolation source: sample PL-Br10 brine of Picturesque Lake | place: Russia: Kulunda steppe | collected 2010-07
CGGTGTGGAACCGGCCGGGAAGCCACCCGCTCGCCTGGGACGGACTGGTCTCGTCCGGGATACTCGACAGCGTTCCGGAGACGTGTGATCTGTACGCGCTGCGGACGCTCGCGGCCACCGGACGGCTTGATCTGGCCGATCCGGACGCGGCGGTTCCGGACGACGGGAAAATCACCCTTCCGACCGGTGAGGACTGACCCGGATCGGGGCTCGACCGAGAGCCTTACGTACCACTAACTACAACCACTCGGTAATGAGGCGACGTACCTTTATTACGGCGGCCGGTGCAGCGACCACGGTCGGGATCGCCGGCTGTACGGCAGATCCGGTCGAGGAAGGCAACGGGAACGGGAACGGAAACGGCGACGACGGCAACGGTGGAACGACCGGCTCCGGTCAGGACGAGCCGGACACGCTCGCCGTCGCGACGTACAGTTCCTTCGTCGACGCGCCGAGCGACAGCCCGGGCGAGTGGATCAAAGAGGAGTTCGAGGCCCGCCACGACGTCGAGTTCGAGTGGGTCGTGCCCGACCAGCCGATCAACCACTACATCGAGCGGCACAACGCCGGTGTCGACATCGACGCCGAGCTGTATATGGGTATCAAGCCCAACGAGCTGGTCCGTGTCGACGAGAACACCGACGGCGAGCTGTTCCAGTCGACGGATATCGGCGCGTTGGAGCACGGCGAGAACATCGGCGAGGAGTTCTACTTCGACCCCCACGGTCGGATGGTACCGGCCTACTCGAGTTACGCCGCCGTCGTCTACGACGGTCGGACGCTCGAAAGGCCCGAGACGTTCGAGGACCTCCTCGGCGAGCAGTTCGAGGGGAACTTCGCCGTCTCGAACCCCGCCGAAGGGAGCAACACCGGGCTGTATTTCCTGCTGTGGACGATTCACGAGTTCGGGACGGAGGGGGAGTACACCTACCTCGATTACTGGGACGACCTCGTCGGGAACGACGTCCGGATCCTCGACTCGTGGGGAACGGCGTACGCACAGTTCGACGACGGCGAGATCCCGTCCGTCTTCTCGTACTCGAACGACCGGGTCTACGCGAGACGGTTCGGCAACGACCTCGACAAACACCAGGTTAGCCTCCTGAACGACGAGGGGTACGCCAACCTCAACGGGATGGGGCGGTTCGCACAGGGGACCGACGACGACCTCGCCCACCGGTTCATGGAGTTCATCCTCGAGCCGGAGACGCAGGCGAAGATCGCCGAACTCAACGTCACCGGACCGGTCAACACGGAGACGACGCTGCCGGAGGTCTACCGCGAGTTCGCCATCGAGCCCGACCCGGAGAACGTCGTCTTCTTCGACTACGACGAACTCATGGGGAACCTCGAAGGGTGGATCTCGGAGTGGGAACGGGAAGTCGTGGGCGATCGCTGAGCCGGACGTGACTCCCGAACCCGTTCACTCGCCGCCGCTTTTGGCCTCGCGGCCGAGCTCCGATTCGACGGCGTCGACCTTGTCGTCGGCGGTCATCGGTTTGTCCTTCTCGTCGATCTGGACGAGCGTCTGGACCTCGGGAGCGTCGACGGCCTCGTGGGCAGCCGCACACGCCGCGAACAGTTCACTGACGTCGTCGGCTTCGAGTGTCGTCGCCATCGGCGTCGTTTCGTACTCGACGTCGTACTCCTCGAGAGCCTCGACGGCGGCGGCGACGTCGGCGGTGATATCGCCCTCCTTGATCGGCGTCACGCGCAGTAGCGCAAAAGCAGTCATACCGCCGAGTTCGCCTGCCCGTCCCAAAGTGGTTTCCCCTCCGGCGACGGAGACGCCCGGTACCGTGAGGTCGAAACCGGAGGCAATCGGATGAGCAGCCCGAACGGTGACGGGGGGGCCGGAAGAGGCGGGCAACCGCGAACCGACGGCGGCCCGGCGGCGCCTGTCGGGAAAGCCAGTGACGGTTCGGATCGGACGGACGGGATCAAAGATCGGGGGCGTCGGCTTCGGCACCGGTTCGAACGGCGGGCGATACTGCTTTTCGGGGTCGGGACGGTCACGTTGCTCTCGGTGATGTTCTACTACCCCGTCGGGACCGTCTTCATCGAGGCGTTCGTCATCGGGGGCGTTTTCACGCTGTCGGCGTTCGCCGAACTCCTCCGTGATCCGTTCTATTTCGGCGAGATCGCCCGGCTCTTCGCCGGCGAATCCCCGATCGCGGTCGGCCGGGATCTCCTCTCTGCCGATCGCCGGATCGGCGTCGTCGGGTTCACCGCGTATCAGGCGTTCCTCTCGACGCTTTTGAGCGTCGCGCTCGGGCTGCCGGCGGCGTATCTGCTCGCCCGGTTCGAGTTCTACGGCCGACGGACGCTCAGATCGTTGACGATCCTCCCGTTCGTCGTCCCCTCGATCATGGTCGCCGTCGGGTTCGCGGCCACCTTCGGCAGCAACGGGACGGTGAACACCGTTCTCGGGGCGCTCGGCCTCCCGCCCGTCGAGTTGATGTTCACCCTCGAGATCATCCTCATCGCCCACGCGTTCTACAACGCGCCGCTCGTGGCGCGGGTGACCACTGCCGCCTGGGAGTCGGTCGACGCCAGCGCCGTCGAGACGGCACGGAGCCTCGGTGCGGGGCCGTTCCGGGCGTTCCGCGACGTCGTCGCCCCACAACTGTATCCGGCCGTCCTGATGGGGGCGACGCTCACGTTCGTGTTCACGTTCGGGACCTTCCCGATCGTGCTCGCGCTCGGCGGGTTTCAGCTCGCGACCGTCGAGGTGTTCGTCTATCGGCTGATCCGAAACCTCAACTACGCCGAAGCGGCGGCGCTGGCCATCGTCGAACTCATCATCACGCTGGGGATCCTGTACGGCTATCTACGGTACGAGGCCGGTCACGCGGTACGTTCGCGCGGCCGTCGGCCGCTGGCCCGGAGACCGCTCGTTCCGGAGTCGGTTTCGTTCCGGGAGGCGGTCCCCCGGATCGGGATCGCCCTCTACGCCGTGATCGCGCTGTTCGTTTTCGTCGCCCCGATCGCGAGCATGATCTACATCAGCGTCGTCGGACCGGACGGACTCACGCTGGATCATTACCGGTTCCTCCTAGAGCGACAGGCGACCGGGGCGGCGTTTCAGGTACAGCCCTTCGAGGCGGTCCGCAATTCGGTTGTTTTCGCCGTCCTGGCGCTTTTGGTCGCCCTGCCGATGGGTGTCGTCGTCGCGACGCTGACGACCCGGCGATACCGCGGCCGGAAGCTCGTCGATATCGTCGCGATGGCGCCGCTGGCGGTTTCCGGCATCATCGTCGGGCTCGGACTGCTCCGCGGCGTCGTGTTCGGGGTCGAGATCGGTGGCTGGCGCTTCGCCGCGAGCGGAGCGGTCGCGATCGTCGCCGCCCACGCCGTCGCCTGTTATCCGTTCGTCGTCCGAACCGTCGCGCCGGGGTTCGAGGGACTCGATCCCGCCTTAGTCGAGTCCGCGCGCGCGCTCGGTGCGGCCCGAACCCGAGCGCTCGTCGATATCGAGATCCCGCTCGTGTGGCCGGGGGTCGTCGCCGGGGCGGCGTTCGCCTTCGCGATCTCGATGGGGGAATTCTCCTCGACGATCGTGCTCGCCTCGGGGACCGATCAGTTCACGATGCCGATCGCGATCGAACGGTTCATCGGTCGGCGGCTCGGACCGGCGGCTGCAATGGGTGTCGTTTTGCTCGCGGTGACGAGCGTCAGTTTCGTCGCGATCGACCGGCTCGGGGGGGAGAGCTTTGGCATCTGACTCCGACGGCGAGCCGGCGATCGAACTCGACGGCGTGACACGTCGATACGGTCCGACGACGGCCGTCGAGGACGTCTCGCTGTCCGTCCGGGACGGGGAGTTCTTCACGCTGGTCGGGCCCTCTGGCTGTGGAAAGACGACGACGCTTCGGCTCATCGCTGGGTTCGAGACCCCGACGGAGGGAACGATCCGGTTCGGCGGCGAGGACGTAAGCGGGACTGCGCCGGAGGACCGAAACGTCGGCGTCGTCTTCCAGAACTACGCGCTGTTTCCGCACATGTCCGTCGGCGAGAACATCGCCTACGGGCTCAACTTCGCCGATCCGCCGGGCGGAGGCACACGGCAAGAGCGGGTCGAGGAACTGCTCGAACTCGTCGATCTCGAGGGGATGGCGGATCGAGATCCCACGGAGCTCTCCGGCGGTCAACAGCAGCGGGTCTCGCTGGCGCGCGCGCTCGCTCCGGATCCCGATATTCTGCTTTTAGATGAGCCGATGAGCGCGCTCGACGCCCGACTTAGAGAGCGGCTCCGACGCGAGATCCGATCGATCCAGATCGAACTCGGCGTGACGACCGTCTACGTCACCCACGATCAGGCCGAGGCGCTCGCCGTCTCCGATCGGCTCGCGGTGCTGTCGGCGGGGCGACTCGAGCAGGTCGGCGAGCCACAGGCGCTCTATCGGCGACCCCGGAGCCGCTTCGTCGCGAACTTCATCGGCGAGAACAACGTTTTCGACGGCACGGTCGTCGGCAGAGCCGACGGATCGAGTGGGGACGAAACGACCGTCGACGTCCGGGGACACCGCTTCGAGGTCGCCGGGAGCGAGGATTTCGAGGGCGACGTGACGTTCTGTGTCCGTCCGGGGGCGTTCGATCCCGGGGCGGATCGAAACCGGATCACGGCCCGCGTGATCGACTGCGAGTTCCTCGGGGAGACGACCCGCGTTCGGCTGGCGTGGAACGGGCGCCAGCTCGTCGTTTCGCTTCCGGCCCCGCCCGAAGGCGAAACGCTAACCGTCGGGTTCGATCCCGACGACGCCTGGGTGTTCGGCTGAGGGGTCGGACTACTCGCCCCAGAACTGCTCCAGCGCGTAGCCGAACATGTCGGTTCCGACCGGTCGGAACTCCTCGCGTTCGGCCTCGCCGAGCAGATCCCGAACGCTGTCCCACGACTCCTTCGCGTAGCGTTCGTCACAGAGGACACGGACACCGCGTTCGTCGGGGCCACGGATGACGCGTCCGATCGCCTGCCGAGCCTTCCGGACCGCCGGCACCGACAGCGCGTATTTGAATCCGTCGCCGAACTCCCGGTCGTAGGCGGTCCGAACGGCCCGAGTCCGTGGGCTCGAGGTGTTGATGATCGGGACCCCACAGACGATCGCGGCGGCGAGCCGATCGCCGCGGTAGTCGACCCCCTCGGTGAGCGTTCCCCGGAGGCTCGTCACCAGCACCTTCGGCTCGCCGGCGAAAAACTCCTGTTTCAGCCGCTCGGTCGCGACGTCGTCGGTCGCCTCGTCGAGCAACACCGGTTTGTCGGTCCCTTCCAACACTGAGGCGGCCCACTCGGCCTCGCGGTAGGAGGGCACACAGACCAGCACGTTTCCGGGAGCCTCGGCGACCTGTCGGATCGCGCGGGCGTAGGCCCGTCGTGTGGGCGTCGTCTCGTCGGGATCGCCACGGTTGTCGTAGGTGAACTTCGGCGCCGAAACGGCGAACGAAGCACGGTTCTCGTCGGGAAACTCCAGGCCGTACGTCCGCTCCACGACCGGGCGATCGGCCTCGCGTTCGAGATGCCGGAGACCGGTCACCTCGGCGAACACGTCGAGCGGTTCCAGGGTCGCGCTCATGAGCACGCCGCCGCCGAAGGCGTCGAGTCTGTCACCGATCGCGTCCGCCGGCAGGCAGTTGTGCAGGCTGTAACTGGCCGTGTAGGCCCGTTTCCACGTCCCGTCGGGATGGGTGTCGTCCCACGTCCGAGTGAGTTCGATCTCACGGAAGAAATCGGTGTGGTCGGCCCGATACCAGAGCGCGAGCGTCCGGCCGACCGGCGGCGCAGCGCGGCGCTTCTCGGTCTCCTCGAGCGTGTCCAGAACGCGAGCGGTGACGGCACACACGCTCTCGGCACGCGACCAGATCCGGGCGTCGAACCCCCGGTTTTCGGCCCACCGCGTCAGATCGTCCGTGGCGGGTGTCTCGGGCTCTCGAAGCGGTATCTCGTCGTCCTCGAGATCCGGGAGGTTGTCGCGCCACTCCGGGGCGGTCTCGTCGAGGTGTCCTCTCACCCGTTCGTCGAGTCGGTCGGAGAGCGCGGCCAGAAACCGCCGCGTGTCTCTGAGTTCGCCGAGCGTGACGTCCGTCGCGTTCAACTCCTCTCGAACCGCCGCCGCGTCGTCCCTGGCGCTCGAGCCGTGTCGGGCGTTCGACCCCGCCTCCTCGACGGCGGCCAGCGGTTCGATGACGCGGGAGAGTTCGCGTTCGGCGTCCGCGATCGCCCGGTCGGAGACGCCGTCGCCGACGAGATCCCGAACCCGAGGCTCGAGCATGTGCGCCTCGTCACAGACGACGAACGTCTCCTCGTCGATGAGCCCGCCGGTGAACGATTCGACCGTGGTCGGGTCGAAGGCGTGGTAGTAGTTCCCAATGAGGACTTCGACGTGTCCCAAGAGAGCCCCCATCACCGAGTGCGGACAGCTCCCGTGGCCCGCCGAGAGCCGGACGAGGTCGTCGGACTCGATCAGACCGAGATCGGTGGGATCGAACGGCACGGCCTCGACGGGGTCGCCGTCCTCCGGCAAGTCCTCGAGGTACCCGGCATAGAAAGGGCAGTACTCGACGTTCCCCTCCCCCGCTTCGGGCATCTCCCGTGGGAACGGAGTAGGCTCGCCGGCGGCTTCGAGATAGGACGCCCCGTCCGCAGAATCCGCGAGCCCGACCTGTTGACTTTTGGCGCGTGAGACGAGCGAGCCGCCGGTCGTTCCCTCGTCGATGAGTCCCCGCGTCCGCTCCCGGAGCCGTTCACAGCGCTCGTAGACGTTGTTGTCGTCGATCCCGCCGGCGTTCTCCAGGTTGTACGGACAGACGTCGGCCTTGCCGACGAGCGTCATCGCCGAGACCGGGTTGTAGTCGTCTGGCAGGGCGTCGTTGATCGTCCGGAGATCGGCCTCGAACTGCCGGAGCTGCTGTTTGACGCTCGTGAGAACGAAGACGCGCTCGAACGACGAGTCCGGATCACGGACCAGCTCGATGCCGGCGGTGAGCGCGAGCATCGTCTTTCCGGTTCCACAGGCGCCCTCGAGGGCGAGAAATCCGGATTCTCGAGCCGTTTCGATCGCGGTTTCGATCCCGTCGATCTGGTCGTCGTAGGGTTCGTCGTGGCCGAAAAAATCCAGCCAGTCGGGCGCGGTGGACACGAACGGAACTGACTCGTCATCGCTTAAAGACGTATCGACGACCGACGACGAACGGTGCTCCGAAACCACTATAGCCGAACCCGACTCACTCGGAGTGAGTCCCACCGGTGAAGCCGGGTCGTTGTCGCGATGCTCAGGAACCTCATCGGTCGATACCGGAACGTGCTTTTCGTCGTCTGTGCCGCCGGGATCGGGGCGACGATCCCCGCTTTCGGCGTCTACCTGGAGCCGCTGGTAACGCCGTTCGTGATCTTTCTGGTGTTCAGTTCGCTTCGGGGATTGGACCTCTCGGAGATCGACACGTCGTCGTACGCCTTCTTGTTCGGGCTCTCGCTCGTGATATCCTACGTTGTGTTCCCGGTCGTCGGGATCGCACTCGCCGGGTTCGTGCTCGACGGCGGCGGGGTCCTCGGGTTCGCGATCGCGCTGTCGGTCCCGACGACGGCCGGAAGCGCGATCATCTGGACGCGCCTGGCCGGCGGTGACGTACAGCTAGCGACAGTGATCTCGATCGGCTCGCTGCTCGTCGCACCGGTCGTGACACCGCTCGTGTTGACGGGGCTCGTCGGGGCAGAGCTGGGTGTTCCGATCCGTTCGATCCTCGTCGATCTCCTGATCATCGTCGGCGGCGGGACGCTCCTCGCTGTCGTGATCCCGTCCGGAACGATCTCGTCCGGATCGGTCGATCGCGGCGCGACGCTCGCCGTACTGCTTTTGATCTATACGAGCGTCGCCGGGGTCGAAGCGTCAGGGGTCACGCCGGAACACCTCCTCTCGGTCGTCGGGCTTGCCGTCGTTCTCGTCGTCTTCGGGCTCGCCGTCTCGCTTTTCTGCAAGCGCGGGTTCGACCTGTCCCGAGCGCAGACGATCCCGCTTTTTTTCACCGGGAGTCTCAAGAACCTCGGGATCGCGCTGTTGATCGCGCTCCCGTTTATCGATCCGCTCGTCGTCTTCTCGGTCATCGCCTACTACGTCGTCCAACAGCTCTCGGGGGCGGTGCTGGCGGACGCGATCGGCTGAATCGCTTCGGGGTACCCCGAAAGGGGAGTCCAACCGAGAGCCGGATGCGGTATGAATACGTCTGTCCCGGGAAGAAACAGGCGATCGCTCACTCCGGGGAAAACAGCCCGAAACGGCGATGAATACGTTCCTCCGCCCGTGGATTTATATAAACTGCAGGACGAAGCGTGGGTATGGCCGCCCACTGCCGGCCGGTGTTGCGGAACCTGTTCGACGAGTCGCCCACCCCACACATCGCACATCCACCTCGGACCCACCGCCGTGACTTTTATATCGCGACCGACGGCTCCTATCGGACCGACAGCGACGGTGGACTGGGCGTCGTCATCGAAACGCGCGACGGCGAGCGCGTCGCCAGGCTCTCGGTACCCGACACGGTGCCGGACAACAACGTCGCCGAGTATCGGGCGCTCCATCTGGGACTGGACGTGCTCGCGGCCCGGGTCCCGGGGACGGCCCGCGTCGGCGTCCTGGTCGATCACGACGACCTCGCGGCGAACGTCAACCGGGCCTCACTGGCCGTGAAGGGCCCCGACTCCCGGCCGCCGCATCCGTTCCGCGTCCCCGGGAAGACGACCCACCACTGGCGCGGAATCCGCGCCCGGGTCGCGGGGTTCGACGAACTCCGGGCGGCCCGGATCGACAGCGGCGAGAACCCCGCCCACCCGCTCGCGAACTCGCCGCGGCGCTACGCCCACGTCAACCGCGAACCGGACCGCTGTGTGCTGCCCCGCGACGACGAGCGGTGGCGGGCACCGGGCGAGGACCGATACCCGCCGCCGTCGCGGGCCGATCGGGAGCGCTCGAACGGCGGCGAACCTGCCTCGGACTGAGTAGCTAAATACTGTCTTCCTCGACGCCTTCCAGCCCGCCGTCGGTGATCCGGAACCGGGCGGTTTCGCCGGCCGCCTTCGAACCGTGTTTCTCCAGCGTCGCTCGGCGGTTCCCGCCGCGGAACCGCTCGAGTCTGACGACGACGCCCGACCAGTGGGTCAGCGTGTGCCCACCCAGCGCGCGCGCCCTCGAAGAGCCGGCCTCCGGGTCGGTGTACACCTGGTTCGTGATGAGGACCGCCAGATCGTGTCGGCGGGCGAAGGCGAGCAGTTGCGTCACCTGCTTTGCGACGGCTCGAAGCGTCTCACCGTCGTCCTCGGCGTCCCGTTCGAGACGGTAGAAGCCGGTGGCGCTATCGAGGACGATGAGATCGACGCTCTCGGCGAGATCGCCCGCGTCGCGGACCGCCTCCCGCTGTTCGCCGAAATCGAGCGCGTCGGAGACGATGACGCGGCTCGCGATCGTTTCGATGTCGTCGCCGTCGGCGGCGGCGCGGGCGAGCGCCTCGAACCGATCGACGGAGATCCCTTCGGTGTCGATATACAGGGTTTTGCCGCCCGCGGCGGCGACAGCGACCGACGCCGACAGCGCGAGGTTCGTCTTTCCCGCCGCGGGCGGCCCGTACAGCTGTGTGACCGTCCCCCGTTCGAGGCCGCCGCCGAGCAGCGAATCGATCGCCTCACACCCCGTCGAAATCGGCTCGTTCACGGACGGCGGTTCGGCGCGTTCCGTTAAAAACCCACGCAAGCCACGGCCCCAGTACGATCACGGAACGTGGTCCAGAGGACGAAAACGCATATATTTGAACGAAAGCAAGTTCCGCGAATGATCGTCGTCGCGACGGCGGATTTCGAGGTGTACCACGACGTTGTCGGCGAACTCCGCGATCGTGGGATTCGGTTTACGACCGTAGAGCCCGGCTCAGAACTCCCGGAGGACGCTCGTGTCGCGATCGTCGGCCCGGAGGACGAGCACCCGCCGGTGCCGACGGTCCGGGCCCACCCGAATCGATCGCGCCGCGCCGTCGAGGAGGCGATCTCCGTACTCCGGGGCGGTGACGGACGGACGATCGTCGGGATCGACCCCGGCGACCGACCGGGGATCGCGGTGCTGACCGGGGAGACCGTTGTCGCGGTGTTTCAGGTCCCAGCCGAGGACGTGCCGGCCGTCGTCGCCCGCGAAACGGCGGAGGCAGCCGACCCGCTCGTCCGGATCGGCGACGGCGCACGACTCAAAGGGGCGGCGATCGTGGACGGAATCGATGGCGTGCCGATCGAACTCGTCGACGAGACGGGGACGACTCCGTATCAGGGAGACGGAGTCCGGGGGATGGACGACGTGCTCGCCGCGGTCAACATCGCTCGGCTGGAGGGCGAGGAGATCGAATCACGTGAGATCGAGCCGACGGCGGGAGAACTCCGCCGGATTCAGAGCCGTTCCCGGAAGGAAAGCGATGACGGGCGAGCTATCGACGAGGCGCTGGCCCGGCAGGTCGCGATCGGCGAACTGTCGATCGCCGAGGCCCTGCAACGACACCGAAACGGGTGAGTCGTGGGAGATCCAACCCGATCCATTCAAGTACGCGCCCGGACACGTTCCTGTATGAACCACGCTCGGTCCACGAAGAAGCGAACGGGTGGTCGACGCCGGAACGTACGGAAAAAGCGCAAACACGAACTCGGCTCCGCGTCGACGGAAACGCAGATCGGCGAACCGAAGCTGAAGGTCGTCGAGACCCGGGGCGGGAACACGAAAGCCCGCGCCATCGAGACCAACACCGCGAGCGTCGCCACCGAGGACGGCGTCACGAAGGCGGCCATCACGGACGTCGTCGAGAACGCATCGAACCCGAACTACGTCCGCCGGAACATCATCACGAAGGGTGCGATCATCGAAACCGACGCCGGTCAGGCCCGCGTGACGTCCCGCCCCGGACAGGACGGACTCGTCAACGCCGTCCTCGTCGACGAAGAGTAACGGACCGTTATCAGAACGGACACCGGTTTTTGGCGCTCCGGAACCGCCCTTTCAGGAACCCAGCCATCGCCTTAGTCTTCGACGGCTGTCGGATCCGGTCCATCTCCTCGTCGGTCAACTCGAAGTCGAAGACGTCGAGGTTCTCCGACAGATGCCCCCGACTCGTCGCCTTCGGCACCGTAACGACGTTCGGCTGCTGGACGAGCCAGCGGATCGCGACCTGTGCCGGCGTCCTGTCGTAACGCGCTCCGATCTCCTCGAGAACGGGATCGTCGAGGACGCCACCGTGAGCCAGCGGCGAGTAGGCGGTGAGTGCGATGTCGTGAATCCGGCAGTAATCGAGTAGTTCCGACTGCGACCAGTAGGGGTTGTACTGGACCTGGTTGGTCACGATTCCGTGTTCGGAGAGCTCTCGAGCCCGGGCCAGCCGGTCGAAGTCGAAGTTCGAGACGCCGATGTGGCGGACCTTCCCTTCGTCGACGAGTTCGTTCATCGCCGCGAGCGTCTCCCTGAGCGGCGTCACCGGGTTCGGCCAGTGGATCAAAAGGAGGTCGACGTACCCCGTGCCGAGTTTCGCGAGACTCTCCTCGGTGGATCTCAGCACGTCGTCGTAGCCACGATTCCTTCTGCCGAGTTTCGTCGTCAGGAAGACGTCCTCGCGGTCGACATCGCTGTTCCGGAGTGCTCCACCGACCTGTCGTTCGTTGCCGTACTCCTGGGCGGTGTCGATGTGCCGATAGCCGAGCTCCAAGGCAGTCCGAACCGTCTTCCGACACTGCTCGCCCGTGAGACGCCACGTGCCGAGACCGACGGTCGGGATCTCGACGTCGCGAACGGTTGTTACGTCCATACGCCGAGTACGACATAGAGCCGGATAACTTTACGTTGTCAGGAAAAATCCCGGAGGGCCTCCAGCAGTGCCTCAAGCGGCCTGGTCGTCGTCGCGAGCGAGACGCCGTCGGCTTTCGCCAGCGCCGGCGCGTGCTCCCACAGCGAGTCGCCTTCGATACCGTGAAGCACGACCGCCGACGGTGTCGGCGTCACCACGCGCAACGCGACGAGCGGGGATTCCCCGCGCGTGACGTCGGTGAACACGAGCGCCCGGTTCGTCGACTGCCCGTAGAGGCGATAGAACTCCTCGCTCGAGAGTCGTTTGATCGCCTCGACGCTGTTGATGACGGTGTGACCGGCGATCGTGTCGGCGGTACCCTGGACGATCGGGGTCGCGTCTATCGAGGCGTAGAACCGGGAAAGCGGAACCGTCGTCGAGTACTCCCGGAGATCGTAGACGACGTCTCGATCGAAGCCGGCCGAGACCACGCGGGCGTGTTGACGGACCCGGTCGCCGCCGCGGCGCTCGTCGATCGACAACAGGCCCTCGACGACCCGGCGGACGACGCCGATCCCCGGGTTCTCCCGTCTGCCGCTCTCGTAATCGGAGACGACGGACGCGGAGACGTCCAGTTCCTCGGCCAGCGTCGTCTGTGCGACGTCGAACTCCTCGCGCCACTTCCGGAGCGTCGCGCCGGGATCGTCCGAGAGTGTCACCTCGCCGGCGATCCGCTCGGCGAGTTCCGCGCGTGGCTCGCGCATACCCGGGACTCCGGCGGCCGACGGTATAAGGGTGGCTCACACCCGTGGGAACACACCTGAGCGACGGACAACGCTATGGGTATCGAGGACAACCGTCACCCATGCCGCCGACACTGGTCAACGTCGCCGTCGGGGTTCTCATCGGTGTCGCGCTCCTCGGTGCGGCGTTCGATCGTCGGTCGGTCGTCCTCGTCGCCGTCGCCGCCGCGCTTTCCGATTTCGATGCGGTCCTTGGCCTTCTGGGCGTCGGGGCGGCGAACGCGACGCTGCATACACTTTTCGTACCGATCGGGGGTGCCGCACTGCTGTATTACGACACCGAGCGTCGGAAGAGATCGTGGCTCCGTGAGCGATACGGCTGGTATGGGGTTCGGGTCGCATGGGTCACACTCGCTGGCTACGCCGTCGCGGGGATCGGTCTCGACGCGTTCAGCACCGAGGGTGTCGCGCTGTTATACCCGCTCTCGGACCGATACTACGCCGTCATCGGCGGGTTCTTGCTCTCGACACAGGAGGGAATTATTCAAACCTATGTCACCTTCGGAAACGGCTGGATCGAACTCTCGACGCCCGGAACGGTGGAGACACATCACATTGACACGTGGATCGATCCCGCCGGAGAGGAACGGCGGCTCCGGATCGTCGAGTCGGGCTGGCAGGCGATCGTCGTCGCGACCGCTATCGCCTCGGTTCCCGCGAAGTATTTCGTCGAACGCCGCGATCGCGCCGCGGCGGGAGGTCGCTGATGCCCTCTTCGGTCGTCCACGTCGCCTTCGCCTTCCTGCTTGCAGTCGGTCTGCTCGGTCGGTTCTACGATCGGCGGGCGCTCGCGGTCGTGTTCGCCATCGTGCTGTTTCCCGAACTCGACACCGCACTCGGGTGGTTCATGGCCGGCGCACACCGGACGGTGTTGCACACCATGGTGTTTCCAGCCGTCGCCGCCGTCGCGCTCTACTGGGACAGTACCCGGGACGGATCGTGGATCCGTGACCGGTGGGGCGCCCGCGGCGTCCGGATCGCGTGGGTTGGGCTGTTCGTCCACACGTTCGCCCACGTTGCGCTCGATTGGGCTCACCTGGAGGGTATCAACGTTCTGTGGCCGCTCCACGATCAGTTCTTCAATCTCGACGGCGAGTTCGCGTTCTCGACGACGGAGGGGTTCGTCCAGACGTTCGTCGATATCTCCGAGGACCCCGAAACCGGACAGGGAGTGATCGACGCGGGACAGGGCGGGACGAGAGCCGAAACACACGTCGCCAACCCCGCCCAGCCGTCGGCCGATCCGGATCCCGGGCCGGTCGATAGACGGTTCCCGATCGCCGTTCGCGGTTGGCAGCTGTATCTCGTTTTCACCGGGGCGTTCGCCATCCTCGCAAAGCGGTTCCAGACGTCACGTCCCTCGGAGGTCGACGGGGGCGAAAAGTAGCCGCTACCGATCGTTCGTCACTGCCGCGAGCACGCCGCCGAGCGCCCCGAAGACGACGGGGTAAACGAGACCGGCGACGGCGATGGCAGGGATCAGGTCGGGTGCCCCAGAGGCGCCGCCGACGGAGACGGTGAAAAGAAAGACGCCGACGACCGAGAGGATCAGGTATCCCGGCGTCACGAGCGCGCCGGTGATCGCCCCGTCGTTCGGTTCCGTAACGCCACGGTAGCGTCCGATCGCGAGACCGGCGATGAGCAAAAGCGCCGGCGGAACGAGATACAGAAGCACAGTGAAGCCGTCCTCACCGCCGATGAAGCTCCGCGGTGGCGTGAAGATACTGACCCCTTCATACGAGATATCGACGAGATGGGCGTTGTAGAACACCCAGCCGACAAGTTCGTACGTCGCGGAATCGCCTTCGAAGAGCTCGACAAGCCGGTTGAGCGGCGACGTTTCGATGTCGGTCGCGACGAGGAGATACGTGAAGAGGTAGCCGACCAGCCACGCCACGACGCCGGCGGCGGCGCTTTCGACGTACGGACGGCTATCTGCGTCAGTTGTCAGAGACATTCCGTTCGGGAAGAAACGCTGGGGTTAAAAAGGCCTTGTGGGTATAATGACAGCAGTACTCATCCCGCTCGATCGGTAGAAACATCCCACCGGCGGTACTGACAGCTCAAGCCGGACACAGAGTCGACTCACTGGACAGACTCGTTCGCCCCGAACAGCTGAAACAGCGCCAATGCGAGAAGTGCAACGATGGTCACCGTCGCCAGCAGTGGCGACGAAACGGTGCCTATCGGACCGATCCCAGCAACTCCAAGCGCGACGATCGCGACTGTGGCCACCGTAATCCCGAGTTCGACTCGGACAGCGTCCAGACGGTTTTCGGTATCGAGGTAGGGATCGAACTGTGACGCCACCTCGCAGAGCCGGACGATATTTTCGTCTTTGTCGAAATCGATCACACCCATTTTCTGCATCCTTTCGAGATGACACTGGTAGAGACCTGTATACACCCGCTTGTACTGTTCAGGAGACAGCTCTGAGGCGGGGATACCGTACTCTTCGGCTGCCACGCACGTAGAGAGCTCCTTGACCGACAGCTCTCCCCCCTGCGTACGAAGACAGGAGAGTACGGCTCGACGTCGGCTGTTCCGAAGGACATCGAACGTCTCATCCTTCGAGAACTCTTTCGAGGTAGTGTCGTCAGCGAGAGAACCGTCTTCGATATTCGTCTTTGATCCCTCGACCGGTTCGGCGGACTGTCCGTTTCTCATTCGCTGTATGGCGTGTATTAAGCCAACCATATCACCTCCGAACGGGTGGCTTATACATTAGTAATCTTTCTGTTCTGGACGTCTCTACCCGCACA
>LKMJ01003133.1_pt1 | contig 15354 bp, 25 predicted proteins | sample 643391 | NCBI WGS metagenome assembly LKMJ01 (sample SAMN04112250, study PRJNA286221) | soda lake metagenome | biome: soda lake; feature: Kulunda Steppe; material: water; isolation source: sample PL-Br10 brine of Picturesque Lake | place: Russia: Kulunda steppe | collected 2010-07
GAATGCTGTGCCTAGACCTTAGAACACTACCTAGCTTGCTTTTATTGGTCTCGGTTGCAGGCCTGTTTGGCTTCAGCTAAGCTGCCCTCGTTTGGCAGATACAGCTATGTAACCTAACCTAACCTATTTGAGAAGGAGATTCGCAAAACAATTCGCTGATTGTACTGGTAGGACTTACATTGGAGATACAGGCGCTCTTTACTTTGACAATATCGGAACTGAGGATTTGAAATTGTTTCTCTTAATACAGACATACAAATTTTCTTTTTTCCTTTCCGAGACTGTGGATTTTTCTGTCTGCCTGGCAGTGTCCAGCAAGCCCAGCAGTCAATCCATCTGGCTGTAGGTCTTTACCCATTGTAACTTAACCTTAGTATTGCTCTGTTAGTAAACTTGTAAACTTGCTCTGTTAGTCTGCCTCGAATTCCTGCTTATCCCTTTTTGTCTCTTTATTTCTTAGGCTAGGTTACATAGCTGTATCTGCCAAACGAGGGCAGCTTAGCTGAATACAGCTATGTAACCTAACCTTAGGCTAGCTTACACCGACCACACACCAAGAAGCCAAGCAAGCTCTGAATTTCATCGAGTCACTCATATTTACCCACGGGCGGGCTTGCGGTCAAGCTTCATGGCCAAGCCCCTTCTCTTCCTGACCCTTGTGATCCTTGTCTGTACCAACTGCTTGTCTTCAATTTTTTCCAGAGACAAACTAATGATTCCTATCGTTTTATTTCAGAGCTTATGGATGTTTATTTGATGGCTGGTGGTCACCAGCAACCTGATCAGTCAAACTACCTGGCTGAAGGTCAAACTTAAACTTGTACCCACTGCAAGCACTGCTTGACCTTAACAAAGGCTGCGTTTGGCAACGAGTTAAGCCATGCTTCCCTTTCCCGGACGCAGGGCATGGGCGTGACCTGCCAGACGATCAGGTTACATGCACCGTGAACCTTAAACCTTGGTAAGGTTACATGCACCAAGGTACCAAAATGGAACAGCTTAAAACATGGCCAGATAGCCAGTATGGTTATTCAGCCGTTATGCTATCAATGTCACTGGGACTCACCACTACAAACAACATGCAACACCTAACATATACAAGAGCAAAATTTGTCTGCTTGCAAGGGTAAATGTTATGCCATGCACCCTGTGTACAGACCTGCCATGGCAGGCTCCGTACGCCCTTGGGCGTGCACCAGGAGGACAGGTGGACGAATACAGATCCTAGGTTCAGGAGCTGTTGCATCCACTGCCAAGGCATTTCAGCCAGAAAAGAGCTAGCCTAAACAAGAATCATCCTGGACAAGAAGATCCTGCAGGCACACAAAGACAATCTGAGTTTGCAGGCTGCAACTCCTGGGCAAATCCTCTAGGACAGACCACACACAAACATTCATTACATTCAATACATATGCTGCTTGTGCCGTATGCTTGGCACACCTCCCAGATGCTGAATGTGCAGAGTGAGGCTGTAGTTGTTCTGCTTAGTCTAACCATGCATGCAGGCAAGAGGAAGCAACTTTCAACAGAGGCAACCTTCCCAACTTGAACATATCCACACGAGCCCGCCTTGTGCCTCTCCGGCCACACGACCCACCAGGCAAACAGTTGCACCTTAAGAGAGCCCAGTTTAAGACCACCAGGGCTCAGTGCCGGTGCGGAAGTCAGTCTCAGACCTGTTCATCAGTTGACATGGTTGCCGGTGTAACAATGAGTTAAGCATGCAAACCAAGTTGAAACCTTGCAGATTTTCCAGCTGAGAAATGAACAATGTGGACAATCCCAAAACCTGAAGACAAGATATCCTTGGACCTACACAGAGGACACCTGTGAAGCAATAACTTGGCTTAAAAGAAGAATCAAAATGATGCACACAGCAGAGCAGTTTAGTACCTCCACCGCAAACCACCCATGCGACATACTGCATCCAAGGAAGTGCACAACCACCCTACCCTTGGCCCAGACACGAAATAGGTACAGCAAGCAGCAGACATGCAAAGCCAGCTAGCCACGCACCAGGTGGAGAAGTACACGGTGCCGTTGTCGCCCACATCGGCGTGGGCAAGGGCCAAGGACAGGGGGGCAGGGCCACGGACGACCTTGCCCTCGGCGTTGTACTGGGAGCCGTGGCAAGGGCACTTGAACTTGTTCTCGGCCTGCGTTTCGGGAGGCCGGGCAAATGCGGCTCAGAGCGCGCGCAAGTTGACAACTCGACACACATGCAGGCGTAAGGCCGTGCACATTCCTGCAATGCGACCTATACAGGCCTACAAATGCACACACATACCATAACTCGTGCGATAGGTATGAGCAGCAATGCCGTTCGCAAGTTGACCCACCGCTGCCCAGGGCACCACGCAACCCAGATGGGTGCACACGGCGTTGATGCCGTAGGGCTCCAGGGAGGCACCGTCAGCAGCGGTCACCAGGTAGGTGGGGTCACCCTGCATTGCAAAGGGGAAGGAGGGAGGGTGAGGAAAGGGTGCAGTCAGGGCTCAGATTTGCAGCATTGCTTGTCCACCGCGTGTTCTGGTCATCCAGGCCAGTCGGTCACACAAGCGCATACTGCACCCAACCGGACATCCTCCACGGGCACAAACCTTCAGACCCTGCGCCAGCTCGCGGGAGCCGGGCTGGGGGTGCGCCTTCAGCCAGGAGTCGGCCTTGATGTCCACGCCCAGGATATCCTTCGCGGCCTGGCCACCGCCTCCACCACCACCGCTGCGCACCACAATCAATGGACGGAACGCCTCAGTGAGCGGCGTGACAGAAATGTATGCGGCCGGCGGGGCACGCCCGCAAAGCCACCAACACCGAGTGCGTGTGCAGGTGATAAGGGGGAGTGCAGCAATGCAGCTCAGGTCTCCATCCGCACCCCAGCCCCCAAGGTGCGCCTCATCATCCATGCACACGCACTGGTCATGCTGCTGCAGGCACCACCGGCGCCACTTTGAGGCTGCTGGCGCCACCAGTATGCTGCTGCTGCTCCACATACCCGGGGGGCACGAAGAAGAGGGCGAAGGGGCCGGCCAGGCCCACGGCGGGCAGGCCCACGCCACCGGCGAGCACCAAGTTCATGATGTTCCTCTTGTTCATGTCAGGCACATCCTCGGCAGCGGCAGCGCCTGCGCGGACGGGCTGCAAGGTCCTGCGGGACACCCTCTTAGGGGCAGCCTTGAAGGCAGTGGGGTTCAGCCCCTGCTTCGCCAGAAGTGCGGCCATGTTTATTCGCGTAGCTTTACACTAGCCAATTTGATAAGAGCGCCTGAAATGTTGACTAGTGGTAGTATGTACCGTTGATTTTTACCGTTGATTTTCTTGTATTTGATGCCTGTACCTCCAAGACTTGTTTGTTGTTGAGTTGGATACATGTAGCACAGGCCTTGAAGTTTGGCACGAAGCAGTTCATCACCATGGGTGCACCCCACGTGGGGTTCTCACATGCTGACCTGGCGCAGCCTTGGCACGGCCTTGACCTGGCGCGGCCCTAGCCTGTCAAGTCATCATCCGATGCTTGTACTTTCTTCACCACATCACCTTCCCCCAGCTCCAGAAGAGTCGCTGTCGCTGCTGCACATACCTGTGCAGCCTTACAAGCTTAATCAGCCTCTGAGAGCACGCTGCTGCAGGCACCCCTGGAAGTGAGGAAGCATGAGATTCCATGAATGCTGGTTTGGTGAATGTGTAACGACATAGGACAACCATTTTCCATGGTGCTCCTGCACTTGCAGGCTGGCAGGGGTGCTAACAGGGGTTACCCATTGCGCAGCCCGCAAGGCATTCCTATTGCATGCTTTTTTTGGGTTTCTTGACCTATAGGTAGCCTGCATGCCTGTGCAGTCGCTTTTGCAGCCCCCCGGCTGGCTGAACCCCCTTATAAGCTTGCAAGTCCTTGAGGCACCACTGGCAACTTGCCAGTGGCAAGTGTTTTGAACAAATGCCTGGTAGGTAGTGGTGATTTCTTTGAACTCTGCAGCGTAATGAGCAACCCGAGGATAAAGTACAGAAAGGCTATTTTATCGCTTGAATGGCACACCGACCTATTGAAGATGGCCCACATTGGTGTCAGCCTCTGTGGAGCATCTCCAGTTTGCTTTCACTACTGTGCAACCACATGCATTCACTGTGCATCACCATCCATCATTTGAAATTGCTGCCAGGGTTGGAAGACCTGGGAAGTTAAGGCATTGGTCCAAACCACCCCACTATAAACTTGTGAGTAAGCTTCTGGTTCATCAGCCCATTTGGTTCATCTGCCTTGTCTGCTGCTTCATCAACTGCGCGAGAGATCTATGCACCTCAAAAAGTGTAGGTGTGTTCTGAGTGGCAAACCTACATGCCCCTACCTCCCAGAGCAGCTTATTGATGCAATCCTCAGAAGAATTTGCAACGCATCACACACCGAGTGGAAATCCCGCAGACAATTGGAAATCTGCGCGGAGGAGTGGGACATGCCCATTTTTAAATAATCTGGAAAAAGCTGAATGTAGAAAGATTGTCCAGGAGCCAGATCGCTGTAGGGTTCCGAACCCGTTGATTGAGTAAGACTTGCTGAGCGTACCCATTTATCTTGAATTTTCAATTGATATCAAATGTGTAAATAAGAGTGGATTGAGGAAGCCAATGTGCCCGGTACTTCACAGCTTCTTCACAGTTGCACAGAGTGGGGCTTGATCGCCATGTTTGAGGGCCAAGTGGCTTTCTATCTCAACAAGTACTTAGGTGTGTTTATGTCTATGTATTGTGTGCTTATGTTTGTGTATTGCGTGTTCTTTCAATGGTGCCTCCCATTCGTGATGCATGCACAACAGGCAACCAGCCTTTTGTATCTACTACCTTGATTAACAACTGCAGGAAAGTACCTGAACGGCCTGGATGCTGAGTCGCTGCGCATCTCCGTATGGAAGGGTGATGTGGAGCTGCGCAATCTGACCCTCAAGCCAGAAGCTTTGCAGGACTTGGACCTGCCATGCACTGTGAAGGCTGGTCTCTTGGGCAGGCTTACGCTCAAGGTGTGCATGCTTCCGCCGCCTGCTCTCTCCTGTTCTGCAGCAGCAGGCTAGCTTCTGACTGGTTGCCTCGCTGGGCTCTGGCTTGCGTGGAACGAGGATGTTGCTGACTTGTAGTACATCACAGGCTTGTATTATATAACAATGATACAAACACAACAACTCATCCATTTTCTTCAAGGGCTGGATTGATCTGGATCTTCATTAGGCAAGAATATCCCTCTACCTTGTCCTACAGGTTCCATGGGCACGCCTTGGGCAAGAGCCAGTGGTTGCTGAATTTGATCGGCTTTACATTTTGGCGGAACCCCGCCAAGAGGACTCTGATGCAAAGGGCAAGGTAATCAGCGGCGCCCAACAGCACCCAGTCCTGAAAGGGTGTTCCTTATAAATTTCATGAACACGTGCAGTGTGCCTGCTGGACTCCATTGTATGCTTCTGATGCAGCACAACTTGGCATCTTATTTTCATGGAGTGTTGCTTGCTGCGTACAAGCTGATTCAGGACCACGAGCCATTTAGCATGCCTGTGCAGCCAGCAAGAGCACTGCTCCCTTACGGTGGAGGCTCAGTGTTATGCAGTGTATCGCCCGTCAGCCCAACGCATTGCTGCTGGCTTTTTGCTGGGAGTTCCCACACAGCCCTGTGCCTTGTGTGTGTCCATCAGCCGCGCTTATGGACGCACGAGGAGATGCCCGCCAGGCATAAGGTCCTAGGAAGGGCATGCAGCTCCCTGCGCTGCGGGCGCGCATTTGGGCATTTGTTGGCAAGAGTAGACGCGGGCAGATTGGCGGTGTTCCTGCATGCTCTCTAGGGATCGAAGGATGTGAATGTTGTGTGTGGTGTGGTGGAGTGTCCCAGGAGGTGCGTGTGGCAGCACGCATGCAGCACGCGCATGCGCACCTGTGCCTGTGATGGGAGCACAGTGCGCCCAAGAGCAGGAGCGAATTAGGGTTGCAGCCGCGCGCCGCTCAACTGCCTGGGCTAGGGCAGCACCGCCTGCAGGTGTACATGCACCTTTTGTACTGATGCCTTGGTGACTGTACTGACTGGGTGGCAGCGCCGCGGCCTTTGTGGCCGCACTGGCGCAGTGCCGTGGGAAGTTGGTCACTTGGTGGGTCACTTGGTGGGTCAGTGGTCAGTGGGTCAGTGGGTCAGTGGTCAGTGGGTCACTTGGTGGGTCAGTGGAAGTTGGTCACTTGGTGGGTCACTTGGTGGGTCACTTGGTGGGTCAGTCGGCCCCCCCACCCACACCCGCATCCCTGGATCGATGCCGCACATCCAGCAGCACACCATTTTACGGGTACGCCGTCCCTTAGCCCCTCCTCCTCCCCCTTGGCAAATTAGGCGGTGGCTCCAAAATGCTGCAAAGGCTCCGTGCGGGTAGGACGCGGTGTGCTGAGAGCGCAATGCTGCCATGACGCCTGCGCAAGCCAGGGCATGCGCGCCACTGACAACCCTTGCCACGGGCGGTGGTGGCGTGCGGGCGTGCTGGCGCGCAGGACGTGGCTGAGTACGTGGCGCAGCTGGCGGAGGCAGAGCTGGTTCACAAGCGCCACAAGGTGGCCACCGCGGAGGCCAAGTGGCTCAAAGACTTGGAGGCCAAGGCGGCGGCGGCGCAGCAGCAGCGGGAGTTGCAGCTGCTGCGGCGAGAGGGCGGAGAGGCTGCGGTGCAGCAGCAGCAGCTGCAGCAGCAGCAGGGCAGGGGGGGCTGGGGCATGGGCTCCCTGCATCGCCTCATCGACTCAGTGCTGGGCAACCTGCAGCTGGTGCTCACCAATGTGCACATCCGGTGGGCGCACAGGGCAGCACGGCTGCACTTCCTTTCTTCACATTGCCTGCCACCGAAACTGCTCATGCTGAGGGTGCCTCTGGTGATGCGGCTGCTGCTACCTTCCAGCATGTGTGTGTGTGTGTGTGTGTGTGTGTCCCGACACACGGATGGCTGCCTGAGGTGTTCCGGGGGCCTGGTAGATTCCAGCATGTGCAGCCGCACCCAGGCTGTGTGGTCCCTGGGGTACGGCTCACACCTCTCACACCTCTCACACCTCTGCCAAGCAATGCCTTCCTGATGAAAGCCTGGCCCCTGCAGCTCCACTGCTGTGAGTGTACCTGTGGCAAGGCGCGCACCACCCTGCTGGCGTTGTGCCCGGCATGCTTGAAAGGCGCGCGCTGAGCGTACACCTGCCTAGCCGTGGCACGCATGCGGAAGCTGTGTTTTAGCTTGGACAAGGTGGCGGACCCTTGCCCATGCCAGCCAGCACGCTTGAACATGTGCGCTGCCACACACTGCGTGTGCGCGGTTGTAGGTACGAGGACGACGGATGGGCATGGGCGGGCCACCGCCTTGCGGTGGGCGTGCTGCTGGGGCGCGTGGCAGCTCACACCGTCGACGAGCAGGGCAAGCCCGCTTTTGTGACTGCCAACGTACTGCTGCTGCTGCGCAAGGTGAGGGCAGTGTGCTTGCCCACACCCTGCCCCTCTTGGCAGCGCCTGTGTGCAGGCAACCCGGATCTCAGAGCTGCCGTGGCTGCAAATGCTGCTGCAGCTGCATGCGCATTCCCTGCTTAGGCGCAGGCACACCCGTGCGCACACCCACATGCGCACGCCCAAGCTTACACGCGCGCACCGTTTCTTCCCCCCTCCCCTGCCTCCATCTCCCTCGCACTGCATGTCAACCCAATCAATGCCCTACCACGTCATGCAGGCAGTGACCCTACCACGTGGTGCAGGCAGTGACCCTACCACGTGGTGCAGGCAGTGACCCTATCAATGCCCTACCACGTCATGCAGGCAGTGACCCTGTCCCAGCTGGGCGCGTACTTTGATGTGGACCGGCCGCACATTTCGCTGCCGGCTGGCGCGTCCAGCTGGGCTAGCTTGTCCCTGAGTGACTGGGACAGGCTGTTTTCGCCAGCCTTGCACCTGCAGCAGCAGCAGCAGCAGCAGCAGCAGCAGCAGCTGGATTCTGGGGTGGCATCAAGGGCAGACGACCTGTATGCCCACGACTACCTCATCCACCCTGTCTCAGGGGGCTGTAACTACACGCGCAGGTGGGCAGGTGTTTGTGTGGCAGACGCACGTTTCCTGCAATCTGACAGGGGCAAAAGGCCTCAGGCTTCCGAACGTGTCCGTGCGCCACGATTGAGGTTGGCAGTGCAAGGGTGGTTGTGGGGCACATGCCTTGCTGCCACGCACAGGCTGTACACACCCTGTGGCTGCGCTCACGACCCTGGAGAGTATGCAGAGGGCATCGGCGAGGCAGAGCGTGAGAGGAGCTCCTTTGCTCTCCTCTCCAACCTGCCAAGCCTGCCATTGCCAGCAACATCCCGCGTTGCCTGCTTTCGCTTGATGCTCCAAAGGATGCAGTCACTGCAGCAGTGCAGCCATGGGAGGTGGTGCCTCAGGGGGTTCCTGGTGGTGGATCCAGTCCCCATCCATGCTTTGGCTCTGCTTGCCTCTGCCTGATTGCTCATGGCACCCATATGCATGCATCCGCCTCATGCGCGCTCGCCTCCTCTCGTCGCTGAGCCGGGGAGAGCAGACGTTGTCCAGCCCCACAGGCGCACACCACCAAAAGCTACAGGTCCCGCTGTCACACAACGGGCCAACACCCTGTCAGCACCAAGCATGCCTCTGGTCAGGAGGCCAAGGCTTGTGCCGCTCGCGTAGCTGAGGTCTCTGTTGCAAGCCCTGCTGCAGCATACGTGCTGCATGCTTTGCTGAGGGCCTCTCTTGCGAGCGCTTGCTCGTGCGCGCACGCCCACAGGTCCGCCAAGTTCCGGCAGCAGGAGGGGCAGGGTGGGGCGGGGGCGCTGGCCCTGCCGAAGCACGAGACGGCGCTGCGGCTGCACAGCCTGGCCATTGCCCTCAGTGGTGAGGACCTGCGCTGCCGCTGCGGAGAGCGCGCGCTTTTCGCAGCCTGCGGTGGTGCTCGCATAGATGCGCTGCTCATACAGCGGCAGGCCTACGTGCATTTACGCACGCGATCATCTCAGGATCCCTCTTGCTTGCTTGCCAGTGTGCCTGCCAGCTGGCTTGTGCACAGCGGTGGGCGTATGATGTTGGAGTGCGGTCTCTGTGCACAATACACAGCCGGGGCCGTGTGCGCGAGGTGCGCCGTGCGAGTGCCTTGCATGCACTGCGGCCTGTGGGCAGAGGGTGCGCCTGCCATGCCTGTCGCCCCGGCGTCTCACTGCAGGGCCATGCCCTTCCGCAGCACACCTCTGCTGCGCCCCTCCACACCACGCTGCTGCTGCGCGCTGCCTGGCCAGCCCACCCCTGCAGTTTTTTACCTAACCCCTGGGTCACCCAGGGTTGACAGAGTAGGTCACCCAGGGTTGACAGGGTAGGGTCACCCAGGGTTGACAGGATAGGGTCACCCAGGGTTGACAGGGTAGGGTCACCCAGGGTTGACAGAGCTGCACCCAATGTTCTGGGACCAGCAGTGGGTGCAGTGGGTGGTCTCCCACCAGGTGCCCACGCACGACGCTGCGCGCACGAGGGAGAGACGCTGTGCGCAAGAGGGAGGGATGCTTTGTGCACACAAGGGAGGGACGCTGTGCACAAAAGGGAGAGATGCTTTGTGCACACGACGGACGGAACACAGCCGGGGAGCATGACTTTGGGCGCAGCAGTGGGCGTGCGCATCCACCGTGTCCCCTCTGCTCCATGTGTGTGTGTGTGTGTGTGTGTGTGCACAGGCTCGCAGTACGTGGGCGCCCAGGCGCTGGCAGAGGCGCTGGACTCCGTAGCGTCGCGCATGCCGCACGCACACCTGCGGCCCCGCTTCCGACCCACCTCAGGTTGAGCTTGCGCGCGCGTGTCTGTGCAGTTGTATGGCGAGCGTGCATGTGCAACAAGTATGCCTGCATGTGACGCTCCGCCAAAAGCCCGCATCAGTTTCAGTTGCGTATCCTGATGCTAGTACTGTGACAGCATCCTGGGTTGTCTGGTGCATTCTTTTGAACCGTTCCTTCATGCATGCTGCCAGCTCTCTGGTTTGCACATGCAGCCATGCTGCGTGTGAGTGTGTGCATGACCGTGTTCTTGTACATGCTGCTGGCTGGGTCATGGGTCCAGAGGCAACAAGTGCAGAGTGTGTGTACCATCCTGCCTACAGCTCATCTTCAAATTGAGGGTTGTTGGAATTGCTAACTCCAGTGATTGATCAGCTCAGCACGCAGCAGGGAGTGGTGCATTAATGCGCGCGCACACATACCCCCAGCTGCACACGCACCCACCCGGCCACGTGCACCTGCATGTGCGTGCGCTTTCGTCCCTTGCAAGCTACCGTGCGATTGAGCTTCCTGCGCTGGGCGGTCTTCCTGGTATACCCAATGCAGCCTTGCAGAGGCACATGAACAGTGCAAGCATGTTGGCCAGCCTCACGCGCGCACGCTTCCACCTTGATGTGCAGGTGCCGGCGCGCGCGCGTGGTGGCAGTACGCGCTGCGCGCTGTGCGCATCCGGTACCTAGCGCGCAGCCGCGGCTGTAGCTGGGCCAGCCTGCGCACGGTGTGCGCAGTGCGCAAGCGGTACGTACCGCACTATGCCAAGTGCTTGGCGGATGCGGCGGCGGCGTCGGGAGGTAGCAAGGCTGGCGGCGTGGGGGGCGATGCCACCATTGCTGCCATGGACGCGCAGCTGGAAGAGGCCACCATCCTGGTGTTCAGGTGGGCGCTGGGTGGCATGTGAACCTGTGTGTGTATGTGTGCGTGTGTGTGTGTTGCGTGTGTGTGTGTGTGTGCGTGTGCGTGCGTGCATGCTTATGTGTGTGCGTGCGTGTGTGTGCGTGCGCGTGCATGCGCAGGCACTAGTGCATGTTGATGTGTGCTTGTGTTTGTTGCATGCTTGCGAGTGTGTGCGTATGTTTGTGCACGTGTTCACGCATGCATATGGGCGCGTGCGGCTTTGTGTCCAGATGCCTCCAGGCGCTTGTTTAAGCGCTTGAGATGGGCTCCCAGTGACTAGCCATGCTGGTGTGGGTGGATGTAGCGTGGCCTTGTGCGCCAGCGGTGCGCACACCCCAGCACATTGCCGATGAGCTCATGGTGGGAGGGAGCAAATGTCAGGCACGGAAGGTGGGCGCGCGCCTGGTGACTGGCGGCCCCTGCCTTGAGTGTCCTGAGGGTGTGCCGGGCTGCACGCAGGGCCCGTGCTGCGGCTGCTGACCATGTGCGCTCACACATGCCTCTGAGCCTTGAGAGCGCTGTGCTCCTTCGCTGCAGGCGCATGGCGCACACCCGGGTGCGCAGCCTGACGCCCCCCGCTGGTGCTGCAGCCGGCCCGGGGGCCAAGCCCCCCCCCCCTGCCCAGCCCCAGCAGTCCTCCTCCTGGTCCTCCTGGCTGGGCTTCGGGTGGCGCAGCAGCGGTGCGCAGCAGCAGCAGCAGCAGCAGCAGGCGGCAGGGGCGGCAGGCAGCCAGGGTGGGGAGGAGGCGGGGGGGCAGCTGGGGCCTGAGGAGTGGCGGCGGCTGGAGGAGCTGCTGGCTAGCCAGGTGGGGGTGTGTGCCTGTGCGCGCGCGTCTTTGTGCGTGTGCATCCAGGCAGGTTGCCGTGTTTGTACATGTTTACTGGCGTGTTGGTGTGATGTCGTTCGTTGTGGTGTGCATGGCCAGGCATGCTGGAGGGCAAAGGACAACCCACACGTGCGCACTTGTTAGCAGCGTTACACAGGCACTCCTGCTAGGAGTGCACGCCTGTGGGCACAATGTGTCTCGATCCGGTGCTAAGGTAGCCCAAAGGATGTTCCAGGCGTGCCGATTGATGCTCGTGATCTCTTGGGGTCTTTTGCTGCTGTTCCGTGATTTGCGGATCTTGAGTCCAAGAGCCCATGGCTCCGCAATCCATAATCGGTAGCCCACGAGCCCATGATCCATGTGCCAATGGCCCATGCCAATCCAAATAAAACCCCGCTGGCGGTCCATCCAATACGCCAGGAGGGCACCACGGGAGATGAGGGCACCACGGCAGACACGCAGGACTCCGCGCACACGCCTCAGCTCCGCCTCACCCTGAACCTGACCTCGGTGTCGCTGGCCCTGGTGGACAGCACGCCTGCGGGGGCACACGATGCCCGGGCTGCAGGCGGTGGGCATGTGCCTGGCGCAGGGCCTGTGCCGCCGCCGTCACCTCCAACTCCAGCGAAGGTGGTCATGCTGGCGTCGATGGAGGCGCTGGAGACAGAGTTCACCTCCTTCCCGTCCACCATGCGCGTGCGCGTGCGCGTGGGTGCGGCCGGCGTGGCCTCCCCGTACGGCCAGCTGTTCCAGGCAGGGCAACTGGGTGCTGACAGGTGCGGGGGTAAGGGAGGGAGGACCAAAAGTGATTTGCCCACAGGCAAATAAGGAGGAGGTAGCAGCCCCTTGCAGCAGCAATGGATCCATTCCTGCAAGGGTCGGGGGTGGGATGGTGTTGTTGTTGTTGTCGCTGTTGTTTTTGTTTTTGTTTTTGTTGTTGATGATGGTGGCAGCAGTGCTGCTGCTGCTGCTGCTGCTGCTGCTGCTGCTGCTGCGGCTGCGGCCGTTGCCATTGCCATTGACGCCCGATGAGCTGCGGGTGAGGGTGTAGGGTACTTTTGTGATCATTTTGCAGGTGGTGCTTGACACCGCCTGCACTGTCCGCCGCTGCAACTGCAGCAGGACCGCAGTGCACCGAGAGCATTCTGTGTGCTGCACAGGCTGATGTGCGCTGGGCTTGAGCCGCAGTGTAGCTGCCGCTTGAGAAGCAAGCACAAGCAGCACAGGAGCAGCTCCATGGCTCAATGTGCTGGGCTCTGGGGGGTGCACCCGCGGACCATCCTTGAGCCTCCGCTCGGGCCTTCACGCAAGCCTGCAGCCTCGCATGCATGCGCACACAGCCTCCGCGCAGGCACAGACCCCCCACCGCAAGCCCATGCACACAAATGAAGCCCCAGGATACCGTGGCACGCCTTGCCGTACGCTCTGCTCGCCAAGACGACGTGTGTGCGCACCTACAGCTGCGCATCAAGTCCCGAGGCCTGTCCGCCCCATGCCCCCTTTGCCCCCCCCCCTTCCCGCTCTGTGCAGTACGGCACCACTCTGTGTAGTACGGCCTGTCCACCCCATATGCCCCCTTTGATCCTCCCTTCCCACTCTGTGCAGTGCGGCGCCCGGCAGCACCCTGGCCCAGCCTGGCCATTCTGCCCCTGGGTGGCAGCAGCACGCGGGCCTGAGCCCCTTCTCCAGACCCAACCAGCAACAAGGTGCGCAGCCCATGGCCTCAGCCCAGCTCCTGTGCCCTCTGCCTAGTCCCTGTGCCTTCAGCCCTACCCCTGGTCTTTTCCCGACCCCTGGTCTCAGCCCCGATCCTATTGTCTCTGCCCAGCTGATGTGCCCTCTGCCCAGCCCCTGTTTTCCCCCCACCCCATAGACGCTGCCCAGGCTCCTAATCTCAGCCCAGCTCCTGTGGCTTCTGTCCAGCTTTTTGCGCTCAACTGCCCCTGATTCTTGGTTTGTCCATGCAATGCTGCTGCTGCTGCTGCCGCCGCTGCTGCCGTCGTCGCTGCTGATGCTGCTACTGCTGCAAGACGTGCGCTGGTGCTGCGTGCATGTGCATGCGGAAGCAGGCCGGGACACGTGGGCGTGGGGGGCCCGCGATGCGCTGGGCCTGGAGTTCCTGAAGCGCCCGCCTGATGGCAGCGCGGACGCGTGCGTGAGCGTGCTGATTGCCCCCAGCTATGTGACCTACGTGCCGCAAGCAGTGGCTGCAGCGCAGCGCTTCTTCACGACGCGGCGCACACTTGAGCTGGCAACGCTGCAGGTGCGAGCCTAGAGGCGCGCTCCTTTACCCGCGCTCGCGCGCGCGCGCCTGCAAACATGCATTCACCTGTGTGGGTTGGTGATCAGCTTTAGACGTGAGTATCAGGCAGGATCGCAGGCCTGAAGATGTGCTTCCATGCAGCTTCTTTGTGCATGCAACCTGACAGAGCTGGAGGCGTGCTCCTCACGCAAGCGTATGCACGTGCATGCACCGTGGCTGTGTGCTTAGGTCTGAGGGCAAGCCCGTCCTCTGTGCGCTGTGCTTGTCTTGTGCTAAAATTGTGTGCGTGTGTGTACTCTCGTGCGTGCTCGCACGTGCGCACATGCAGCATGTGTGTGGCGGTGCACTGCCAGGCCCAGGCAGAGGCGTGCGCGGAGGCCTTGCGTGTGTGCTACCTGGCCAAGTGAGTGCTCACCCGTGTACAAGCGCGCATGTGTGTGACCGTGTGCGCGCAGGCCCAAGCAGAGGCGCGTGCGGAGGCGCTGCGGCAGCTGGCGTCCCTGCAGCTCCGTGCGCTGGGCCAGGCCGCCCTGCAGCGCGACAAGCCCAAGCTGGTGCTGGCGCTGTGTGCGCACGCGCCCAAGGTCGCGGTGCGTGTGCGCGGCGCTTTGCTGCTGCCGCTACTGCTGCCCCTGCTTGTCGCCTCCTCGTCGTCCCCGCCAGCTCAGCCCTTCCCTCACTCCCCGCGCACCTGTGCTGCCGTCATAATGCAGCCCCTGGCCTCCCTCGAGACCTGGTCCACCCCTGGTTGCTCTTGAGGCCTGGTCCACCCCACGCTGCTCCTCTTCCGTTGGTGCTCCCTCCCCCCCCTGTGGGCACACCTATGCCCCCTGCCCCCGTGCCCCTGCAGGTGCCTGATGCCACGGGCCGCAGCACGCTCATCCTGGATCTGGGTCGCCTGAGCTTCGCGTCTGCGCCCCCTGTCCCCCACCAGCAGCAGCAGACCCCTGCTGCGGGCGGGGCGCCCGCGCGGCCTGGGGCGGGCCTGATGAGCCTGCAGGTGTGGCCTGCGGAGGGCGCCTCACCCCGCGGCGGGGGGCTAGCCGGTCTGGCTGGCGGGCCTGCGCTGAGCGTGGAGGAGGCGGCCGTGTACGAGGTGGGTGTTTTTTTAGGGGAATGGGGGATTGGGCATGTAGCAGGGGGTGGAGAGGTGGGGATTCGAGGTTAGAAGAGGAATAGCAAGGGCGTGCTTCTGTTGGAAAGTGGGATGGATGATTGATGCAGGGCAAGGCCCTCCTTTGTTGAAGGGGTCAGGGTGGGTTTTTGGGGCAGGATGGCGTGCATGCTGCCTTGCCGCGGGAAGGCGTAGAGTGCGTTGTCACGCCGGGTGCTGGTGGAGGTGTGGCGCGGCTGGTAGGGCACTTGAGCCGTGCACGTCCACGCATGGCTTTAGCCTGCCAGTCGTAGCTGAAGGCCTGAGCTATGCAGGCCGCGCTTGTGGGAGGTATGCGCTGCGCAAGCTGCGCTGGCGGACACCGACTTGATGCCTCGTGACACACACGCACACACACATGCACACACACACACACACACACACACACACACACACACACACACACACACA
>LKMJ01003134.1_pt1 | contig 15352 bp, 15 predicted proteins | sample 643391 | NCBI WGS metagenome assembly LKMJ01 (sample SAMN04112250, study PRJNA286221) | soda lake metagenome | biome: soda lake; feature: Kulunda Steppe; material: water; isolation source: sample PL-Br10 brine of Picturesque Lake | place: Russia: Kulunda steppe | collected 2010-07
GAAATAGCCCCGAAAGAGGATCGTCGTCACACCTACCACGAGGAGAATGGCAGCCCCGGCAATCGAGAAGATGGCTACGAGTACGACGAGTAGCACAACGATAGCGCTGTTGAGCACGGTACACGGAAGACACCGATTCTCGCCGGTGTATTCTGGCTGCTCGAATCGCCGGACAGTATCGGTCAATACCTGAAACACGCCATACATACAGACTTGTGGGCGACGACGTATCATAGGTAGCATGGTGCTACTCGTTATCGATCCTGTCGCCCCCATAGCAATTGTCTGTATAGGATGATTGTTGTATGGGTGTAGGAGAATAGATGCTACGGTTGTCGCTACCTTCACTATCGTATGGATTCGACCTCATCGATTCTTCGATGGTGCCTGATCTGTGAGCGTGAAATCCCGTCACACCGCCTCTTCGTTCAGTACACCAGCCGACAAGAGTACCAAAGTCCTCACAGAGTGTTCGGGGTGCAGAAATATCGTGAAGTACCTCGGGGTCAAGCCCCGAGGCTTCACCGTCTTGGGGAGTGAGACGGTCAACCAGAGTCGAGAGAACCGCTGACTCTGGACGACCTAAGTATGATGAAAATACCGGGCAAGTATGAAGCACGTACCGAATACGGTGTGACGCGTGTTCTTCTCTGGAGCGAGAGAGTACGGTTAGCCTTCCCACGCAAGTCGAGTCATCTCTTCACGCAGGTGCCGAGAATAAGGGGAAGTCTGCGGATACTGCGGGATTGATCGCTGCAATCCCTATTTCATCTTCCGACGACCAGATTGCTCGCCCGCGACTACCGACAATGAAGACAAAAAACGTACTTGAGTTTGTCGTTGCTGTGATGTTAGCCGTCGTATTGCTGTCTCTCGTCATGGGCCACGTTCTCGGCTATCCTGTTCTACTCGCGCACGTCGAGTCAGGGAGTATGGAGCCAACCCTGAATACGGGTGATGGGTTCATCGCGATACCGACAGCACTCACGGGTAGTGTCGGACCCGGGGACGTCGTCGTGTTTCAGGCTGAGGCGCTTCACGGCGGTGAGATAACGACACACAGAGTTATCGAAGAACGGCCGAACGGATACGTCACACAGGGTGACGCCAACCCGTTTCCGGATCAGAGTCTGGGCGAGCCGCTCGTGACTGATGGGCAGATAAAGGCGACCGCGCTGGCAGTCGATGGGACAGTCGTTCGAATTCCGCATCTTGGAACGATGACGGAAACAGTTGGGTCGGCAGTTGACCGAATCGAAGGCTTTGTTGCCCAACTGCTGGGCGTTCCACGCCTCGGTCAGCAACAACTTGCGTATATCCTGTTCGGACTGGGGCTTGTAGCGTTTGCCCTGATGATGTTCAGTAGTGAGGCTATCGAGCGGGAACGGTCGCGAGATCGGTCGCGCTTCCGGCCCGACATCCTCAACACGCGCTACATTCTCGTCGGGAGCATCCTCGTGCTGTGTGTGGGTGCAACGCTCGGGATGGTTGCCCCTGCCGGGACCGAGACGTTCGGTATCGTTAGTAGCCAGGGAGATTCGTCAAATCCTACTATCATCCCTGTTGGTGGAAGTGACTCACACGAATCACAGCTATCCAATGGCGGTTTCGTCCCGACAGTGTCGTACTTCGAGCCCCGGAGTGATGGCATCGAAATCGAACCCGAACGCATCAGACTGGGTGCGCGTGAAAGTGCCAACGCCACCGTGACACTTCACGCACCCGACGAGACCGGCTACTACTTGCGCTCGATGACAGAGTATCGGTATTTCGACATCCTTCCCCCGTCGCTGCTCGATTCTCTGTATCGTGTCCACCCCTGGACACCGTACTTTCTGATTAACGGGCTATTCGCGACAACGCTTCTGGTCGTGTGGGTCGGCTTCGAGGGACCCACCAAGGTTCGTCTCCGTCGACGTAACAAAAGCCGACGAACAGCTCGTCACGAATAACCAGAAAACCGACAAAACAAGGAACTAATCAATCATGGCAGACGAGACAATCGACACAGAATCACTGCGACGCACTCGAGTTCGAGCGATCCTTGAGAGACGATTCTTCGCTATTCTTCTTGGACTGTTCGTACTCTGTATACTTGCCGGCGGTGTTGCTTACCAGGTACACCTCGATCCGGCCGTCGAAACCGAAGAACAGATTGTTTCCTCCTGGCAGGAACAGTCGACGCTTTCACACCAGGCACAGGTTCTTCGCCCGAACCTCGTGTTCGAACAGGACCAGACACTCCCGAACCAGCAGGTCTATTTCGCGCATCTGTCCCCGGAACTGGAAGGAGTACACGAGTACACATACAGTGCGAGCGGAGACGGAGAGCTCGACGTCACATCGAGTGCCTCACTGCAGTTGTTATCTGTCGGACGTGATGGTGAGACCTACTGGGAGCGAAGCGAGCAACTGGTTGAACGCCAGGCCCAACTTTCACCGGGTGAGAGAACGACAGCGGCAGTCGAGATCAACGTCACAGAGGCAGCTCAGGAAATCGACCGTATCCAATCGAGTCTAGACTCGAGCATTGGTACCGCTGAGATAGGGGTCGTGTTCGACACACGCGTCACCGGGACTGTCAACGGGGAGTCTGTAGCGAATCTCCACCGGGACTCCTTCGTTGTAGAGCCAACCGGGACGACATTCAGCGTCGAGGCGTCTGAGGGGGTTCAGGAGACACACGAACGAACACAGATCGTCGAGTCAGAAGTAACGTACAGCCCGCTCGCCTTGTATGCACCCTTTGGCATCATTGGTGGGTCGTTTGTCGTCATCGTTGGACTCACATCATTACGATACTGGGGACGTCTTGGACCCTCTCCGGCAGCGATGGCCGCACTCGAACGGCACCAGCAGCACAGTGAGTTCGCGGACTGGATTAGCACCGGGCAGATCCCTGAAACCGCACTCGATGGAAGTAGAATCGAACTGACTTCGCTCGAGGACATCGTTGATGTGGCGATCGACACGAACCAGCGCGTGCTTGAAGATCCGACCCAGGACGTGTTCTACGTCCTTGCCGGCGATTGGTACTATTCGTACCGGCCTGTCGACCCCCAAGAGCCAGGGCCTGACGCTCTGGACATCACTCCGGTTTCATCTCGACCATCAGAGAACGGTGAAAAAGACGAGAGTGAACGAACAGATTCATCGCCGGAACCTGCCCAGATTGATCACGCTTTGGATGGACCGACCACTGACAGTTCGGGGACTCCAACTGACGGTCAACAAAAAGAACCCTCAGACCATGAATCGGAAGTCAGTCACAAAAATAACTCGTAGTCACGGCTTGTGACATCATCACTGTATCTCCGAGTATTCATCGAAGGAAACATCTCTATCAATCACTATTATCATAACTACGAATTCATAAATAGAGAGTAAAAATAATTAAATTTATATTACTGTAGGTAGAGTATTGTGTTGGTGTAACAATGTCAGTCCCACAGGGTCAGAGGGGTGCCAGTAACGTGGACAACCGAAACACGGGGGGTGTCAGGCCAGAGGCCATTCAGGAGCGCGCCGATAAAAACTGTTCGAGTTCCGAAGAACTTTCTCTCGATGATATTTTCGGGCTCCTCAGTAACAGTCGGCGTCGCGAAGTTCTGCAGTATTTGACTCAAAAAGAGGGGGACACTGTCACGATGGATGAACTCGCCAGACACGTGGCGGCCAAAGAGAACGATATCGATATGACCCAAATTTCGTCAAAACAACGCAAGCGGGCCTACGTTGCGCTTCACCAGAATCACTTGCGAATGTTGGACAAACATGATGTTATCGAACACGATAAAAACCGTGGAACAGTTGTCAGCCGAGATATGTCACAGATATCACCGTATCTCTCTATACAGGCAGACGTCGACCAGTCGTACAACTCACTCTACGTTGCTGGCGTCATCGGTGTGCTCGTTACCGTCGGTCTCCTCGGAATTGGTCCAGCATCGGCCGTCCCAACCGCAGCGTGGGCACTTCTGAGCACAACCGCGTTGCTCGTTATAGCTCTCGGACAGACGTTGACAGATAGCGTAAATCGCGTCACTGATTGATTCTGTCGATGAGTTACTCCTCGAAGAGTTGTGAAATCGGTTCGACATCGATTATTCCGTCGCTCGTCACGGTAACAGTGTAGTTTGGAACGGCAAACGAGAGCGTCCAGGAACTTTTTTCGTGTTGTTTCAGCGCTTCTACGGCGTTGACATCGATGTAGTCGTATATCGTGAAACCGAGAGCTGTCGATTCGACGCCCTCGGCTTCGGCAATGGCCTCGATGATGGCAATATTGAATCCATTCTTCATGACAGCTGCTTTCGTTTCAACGCGAGTACCTGATGGAGCATGTATGTTCGTTCTATCGTATCTACTTTCCTACGAGATCAGCAGTCTTCTTTAGTCGTCTCCAGGTTTGCAAGGTCGAATTCGCCGTTTTCCTCGTCGATTTTCGATCCCACAGTCCCAGCACACGGTGACTGTGGACACCGATGTGCCGAGTCGATCGGTTCCCCCGCCGAGTTCTCGAACCGGAATGGATGTTGCCCACTGTGAACAGAGTGAGCCGACGAAGCATCCATCGTCACGCCGCTACCCGACGTCGCGCCGCCGGGATACCGGTACAGATACCACTCCCTCCCACCCTTGAGGATGACCTCTGAAACAGGCTGTGAGGTTACCCACCCGACTCCAGTCGGTTCACCGTCCTCGTTCACGTGCGTCACTGTCACATCGGTCACGTCACCGACACCGTCCCTCCAGCAAAACGCAACGAAGCTGATAGACCTGGCATCGAACCGCTCGAGGCAGCTACAGGCAATCTGTATTTCGCGGTCCCGTGCTCTCACTGCCAGTTCGGGCCCACTGACCTCGACATCGAACGTCACTGTCGTTACAGCATCATCTGACGCGCATTCCACGTCGATAAACACTGGTTGACTTTCGCCGACGGCAAGGGAGTCGGGGACGTCGAGCGCGCCAAGTGTCACGTCGTCGCTCGTCCCGTCGAATTCGACGTGAATGTCGGTAATTTCGTCTTTGAACTGGTTTGTCAGCTCGACGAGAACAATTCGTCCCTCACACTCGACGATCGAATTGGAGTACACGAGGCGAAGATAGGCGTCTTCGTCACCGACGACATCTATCGTAACGTTTCGTTGGGATTCGGCGCGAGTGTAGGCCCCACTGGCGACCAGCGCACTGCCGCCCAGCGTGACGGTCCCCATCCCGAGGAGGAATGCCCGGCGGTTCATCGATCCACCTCGAACAGTTCCGCTGCAGCGAACCTGTTGCGCCGTTCGTGCAGGACGTGACCGACCGCTGCAACGCTGAAGAGAACGAGAAGCATCCACACGAGAACGTCGCTGCCGAGCCAGTCGAAGGGGTAGAGGGCCAGGTGACTCGCCGTCCCCAACACGACTCCGGTAAGTACCAGTCCGCTGTACAGCGTACTCCATGGAATGTCGTTCCCTGGATCGTATTCGAGATACAGTTGTGCGTACTCCGCTCCATTCTGAGTTCGGAGTTCGTCTCGTTCTCTGTCGTACTCGATGAGACCAGCTTCCTCCAGTTTTGGGAGGTGTACCTGACGCAGTGCGGAGTAGACACGCATTCTGGCTCCTGGATCGAGTGCCGATACTGGTTGGTCGTACTGCCAGGCTGTCACGTGATCCACGACATCTCCCAGGGAAACGGCATCCTCCTGTTGCTGGAGATAGTACAGCGCACACCGTCGGCGCTCGTTACTTAACACTTCGAACATCTTATTCCGTGAGAGCTTGTCGCTAAACGTGTCTCTGAGGCGTGACTCCGTCACTGCACGCGATTTCGATGCGAGTGTGTCTTCAGTTTCCGTGTTCGTGTTTGTTTCCATGCTCAGTGTAGATTCCACCTTCCGCGTAGCGCTGTTCAGTTCGGCGTTCGTCATCGTTGTACAGGTCACGAGTACCCGACTGCACGCGTATAAGAACTCTCACGACGTCGGGTCCCTTTGCTACGACTGTCCTACCATTCGAGGCAGGTTCTGCGGACTGCTCATCCTGTCCTGCCACGAGAGAGAAAGTGCAACACTCGACGCCTATCGTAGGATACTCGACATGACATGGATAGTTTCGTGGTAGTATCTTGATATCACACGGATAGTACTGTGCTACCGTCAAAGTAGGATCACACAGACAATTGTGTGTGACTCCTATGATCGTTATAGAGTTATATTGGTCAGTTTAGAAGCATCCTCGTCTCGATTCCGCCGAGTTATGATCCTCATCAGGTTGGCTTCCGACAGTATAGAGCTATCCTCGAAAACGGCTCGTTCTGCATACCAATGAGGGGTACCGTCGTGTGTACAGTTGCGCCGCAGGGGACCGATGGTGGTCCACGCGGACGTGGAAAAAACAATGATGCAACGACGCAAATTCTTAATCGGTGCGGCTGGTACAGCAATCGGCGGAAGCGCTCTCCTCGGCTCGGGCGCATTCACGCGGGTGGAATCACAGCGTAACGTGGCGATCGCCGTCGCAGCAGACCCAGATGCCTACCTCGGCATGAGCGTCATCGAAGAGTCGCTCAACAGTACGAACTACGTGGACCTCGACGAGAAGGGCCACCTCTTCATCGACATCGGCGAGAATCCAAACGGCGGACTCGGCGTGAACTCCGACTCGTTCACGTACTTCGACGACCTGTTCCGCCTGTGCAACCAGGGCAAGGCGGACGCAAACATCTCGTACGCGCTCCCTGCGGGCGGATTCGCCGGCACGGAGAGCTGGGAAGCGCCACACGAGAACTACGACGAGCAAATTATCACGTTCTACTTCAAGCGCGACGACGGCACGCGCGTGATGGTCGAAGAGGGCGAAGAAGTGCCACTCGAAGTCGGCGAGTGTGACAACATCGGTCTCCGGACGGTCACCAAGAGCGTCAGCGCAATCGACAACGACACTCTCACCGACGACGAGATCGTCATCACCGCCGACTCACCTGGGGCCGGCGAAGTGATCGAGGACTAGAGGACTCCATTATGAACCAAGGAGGTATCTAACATGGACAGAAGGCAGTTCCTCATCGGGACTGGGTCGGCTGCAATCGGCGGAAGCGCACTGCTCGGCAGCGGCGCGTTCTCGCGCGTGGAGTCACAACGAAATGTGACCGTCGCGGTCGCTGAGGACCCCGACGCCTACCTCGGATTGAACAAGTGTCCAACACCCAACGGAAGCTACGTGGACTTCGACGAGAAGGGCCACCTTCAGGTGTTGATGAACGAGGACAACCCTACGATCGGCGACACGCCGCTCGGCTCAGGGATCAACTCGAACTCGCGGTCGCAGTTCGACAACGTCTTTCAGATCTGTAACCAGGGTAAGGAGACGGTCTGTGTCCACATCGAGGACAACAGGCTTTGGCCCCGAGTACCGGAAGGGGTCGGTGGCGACACCGGCGAACGCCGCGTCGAGTTCTACCTCGGCGACCAGCCTGATGTCTCCGTCGTCGGGATAGAGAACGCATTCCCCCTTGACGTCGGGCAGTGTGTCTGTATCGGCGTCCTCACGCGGAGTCACGGACTTGTTGAGGGTGACGAACTCCTCGAAGACCTCGACAACGAGATCCGCATCATCGCAGATGTCGACGGCGATTGCGTTCCACAGACGTGCCCTGCTCTCTCAGCCGAGTACGAGTGCACGACCTACGTCGACGAGGGTGACAACTTCCGGCGCACTGGAACGCGGTTCCGCGTAACCAACATGAATGGTGCGCCGGCCACCTACGACCTGGCAGTCGCGAACGAACCGGGGGACTGGCGCGCTGACCTCTCGATCGGCGAGAACACAAACCAGGCTCGTATCTCGGACGCGAGTGTCCCGACGGGTGCACTTGCCTTCTGGGCCTGTGCGAACGGCGCACCTACCGGGGCACAGACCTGGGGCGAGTACAAGGACGCGAACGACTTCGACAATCTCGAAGACTGGTACGAGACCAGCGGTACCACTGCATTTGCACCGAGCAGCGCACCACAGGACGTCGACGACGACCTGCTTGTTGCGGAGGTCTCGAACATCCCAGACGGCGAACCGGACGAAAACATCGACGCCGGCGACTTCCCGGACATGAGCCAGGCAGCAGAAGACGAAGGCTGGGTCGCCTGCGAGAAGTTCGACGCGTAGTCGGACTCCAGGCTTTCGATCGGATTGCACGTCTTCGAACGAATTACAGCTGTTTTCAATAGAATAAAACACCAAAATAATGATGTATTCTCACGAAGTACACGATCAAAGGCCCGTTGGACCGTCACAACTCCTCGATCGGGTTGACGAACTTGTGTATCACATCTCTCCAGATGGTCAACCGCTCCAATGGAACGATCGCGTTCCTGAGGTGACAGGCTACAGCCACGAGGAACTCGCAACACTGACCCTTGGCGATCATTTTGGACCAGAAGAGCGCACAGTAATCTCTGCTGCGATCGATTCTGTCGTGAATGAAATACAGGACGTCGTTGTTGAGGCCGACCTTCTCACCAAGACAGGTGATCGGATCCCTTATGAATTCTCGGGAACGCCAGTTACAGATGACACTGGCGATGTAATTGGGATTGTCGGCACCGGTCGGGACATCTCCGAAAGAAATGCAGGCGAAAACGAACTCCGCACGCTCACCCAGGAATACGAGGTGCTTCTCGAGAACACACAGGATGGGATTTTTCTGCTCGATGTGGATCAATCTGGCGCAGACGTCGAGTTTCGATATACCCGACTCAACCCCTCCCAGGAATCCCAAACCGGATTTACGACAGAAGAAATTCGGGGAAAATCACTACATGAGGTGCTCGGTGATGACTTTGGAGCGGAAGTCGAGTCGAACTATCGACGCTGTGTCGAGATGCGTAAACCGATCACTTATCAAGAGAAACTTCCGTTGGCCAGGGGCGAACGCGTCTGGTAGACCAACCTCGCCCCAGTGATCGTCGATGGAGAAGTGAATCAACTCGTCGGGATCACACGGAATATAACAGAGCAAATCGAGCGTGAACAGCAACTCCTCCGCCAAAACGAACGCCTCAAAGAGTTTGCGAGCCTCATATCACACGATCTGCGTAATCCGCTCACTGTCGCACAGTTGCGGACGGAACTCCTCCAGAAAGAGGACGAAAGTCCACACTTGCTGGCGATTGCTGAGGCACTTGAGCGGATGGAAGTGATTATCGAGGAGACACTACTACTTGCTCGACAGGGCGAAACGATTGGGGACATAGAATCAGTGACCTTGACAGAGATCGTTACCAGGAGCTGGAACATGGTTGAGGGCAGTGAGGCAACCATAGAGACGGCCGATGATGTGACCCTGAACGGTGATCCTGTCCGCTTACAACATCTGTTCGAGAATCTGTTCCAGAATGCCATCGAACACGGCGGCGAAAACGTCACAGTTCGCGTCGGAGGGAGTGAGCGCGGTATCCACGTCGAGGATGATGGACCTGGAATCAACGAAGAACGTCATGAAGCGATCTTCGAACCCGGACACTCCTCGGCTAGTGGGGGAACCGGTTTCGGGCTGACGATTGTCAAGCGGATTGTCGAGGCACATGGCTGGGAGATTCGTATCATGAACGGAGACGACGGTGGGACAAGATTTGAGATTACTGGAATTGAGACCACCAGCGAGTGAACAATTCTAGAAGTACCAGCATTCGGACTTCCGGCGGGGCCTGAACTACTCGCAATCCTCGTATTGCTATTCGGTGCGAACAAACTCCCCGATCTCGCTCGCTCGAGCGGACAGGCGATGGGTGAGTTCACCCGTGGTCAGCGGGAAAGTGTGGCTGCACTCGAAGCAGACGACGAGGATTCAGATGCCGTCTCTGAGGCTGAACCAGAGCAAGAATCAGTCGTTCACGACGATAATAGTGAACTGGCGACAAGTGAAACGGATAGTAAGTCCACCACCTAATATCCGTTCACGGATGAAAGAAACCGACTGGCGAGGTACGGTCTCAAGACTGTTCGGAGGTGGCTTTTGGTACATCGTAAGTTGAGTTTCCAGATTGATGAGCCTTGGTAGCACACTATAAGGAAGTGGTTGTGGCCAGGAGTAGTATCCCCTGCTGACTCTGGTGATGTGGCCGTCGACAGAGAAGAACGACCAGAAACGAGTGTGCCGATTTATCGAACAGGTCGTCACTATTGTTCAACCGCTTTGTGGTTTGACAGGTGTGTAATTTCCTGGATAAACGAGACACGGAAATTCAGTCATAAAATACACCAAAGTAATAACAATTATGGAAAACAATTTATTATATTCCTTTTGCACTCTTTGGAGTCTCATTATTACCGGAAACAACCCAGACGTTTACATACGCCCAAACAAACTACAGGGTACAAGAGGCGTAACATGACACAAAAAACCGTGCTGATAGTCGAGGACGATCCAGATCTCAGTCCGCTTCTGGATTTTATTTTCAGCCAAAATGGTTACGAGACAGTTCTTTTCGACCGCGGGGATACAGCCTGGGAGCATCTCGAAGATGGGGGTCTTCCTGACTGTATCGTCCTCGACCTGTTGGTGCCAGGGCTCGACGGGATGGCGTTTCTCAAACGGTACCGTGACGCTGAATGGCTCCAGTCAGTTCCGGTTGTCGTGCTGACTGGTGTGGAATCCGAGGAAGTCATCGGCACGGCATTCGACCGCGGTGCCGACGATTATCTCTGCAAGCCGTTCAGTCAGACAGAGCTACTCACACGAGTCAAACATGCGATGGGATAACGATGTCTTTCAGCAGACTCACCATCTCACTCGAATTCTTTCTTGGAATTCTCGCGTCGCTGGTCGTCGCAGCCTTTCTCGTCGTGTCGGCCATAACCCTCGTCCTTTCGTATTATAAGCGCCGCACTGAGAAACGCAGAGAGCAAGCACGGACGCGCGTCCGGGAGGCATTCTTCGAGAAACAACGCGAAGACGATCCCGACTGGGATGCCTGGCTTGCTGACCTCTCACCCACGGAACGCTCCGAATTCGAAGCGATTCTCGAACGGTATCTTCGGAGTACCAGTGGCCCCCAGCAGGAACTGTGCCAGGAACTCGCCCACAAGCTCGATATAGGCGAGCGAGCTGTTGCACAGCTCGATCAGAGTGCGGTCGTGCCACGTCTCCGTGCCCTCGCATGGTTAACTGTTCTCTCGTATCCGCTCGATAGCCAACGACTGCTCGATACCTGTGAAGATACGCGACGGACACGAGAGGCCGGTGCTCGACTCCTCACCGAACGACACGACGAGTTCGAGGACGCACGTGAAGTTGGACTGTCACTGTTGCTCTGGGACCAGAACCGGGGGCTGACGCCCTATGGGTTGGAAACGATGTATGATCTCATCAGTCCGGATCCAACGACGCTCCTCACTCGTGCCCACCAAGATGCCGACGAGTGGAGTCCGGTCGTCCTTGACCACGTCTGTTCAGTGTTGGAGCATACACAACTCACAGCGGGTACTGACCAGTTCGACTGGGCATTCCCGCTGTTCGAGCACGAAAACCCGCGAGTCCGTGGAGCAATCATCAAGGCGTTCAAACGGCAAGGGCACAACCAAGAACTCCGATCACGTATTCCGTTCCGTCAACTTGTCACTGATGATGAGACGTATGTTCGCCGAGCAACGTATCAGATCCTCGCGTACTGGGGTGACGAACGTGCTCGCCAGTTACTGGAGTGGGCGGTTATCGATGAGGAAGACGCCCGTTCACAACTCACGGCCGTCCGTGCGCTCGCGGCACTGGATGCTGATCCGGCAACGAACCACCGGGCCTGGCCTGATGCATCCTGGCAATGGGTGAACGCTGAACTGGGCATCGTTGACGAACCGCAGCCGACGCCTGAACGTGGAACGGAGTTGATTGGCTAATGCTCACGATACTTATCACGCTGCTCAGTGCGCTCGTGTTGTCGTATATGATTGTTGTGAACGCGAGTTACCTCTCGATTACGTGGGTTGCGATCCGACAGCTGCGTCGGCAGGTCAAGCTGGACACGTACGAACCAATCGGGAGCCTGCATGGGAATCGGTTCGTCCCCGGCGTAGCCATCGTCGTCCCTGCGTACAACGAAGCTCCGGTTATCGTCGAGACGATCCGTTCGCTGGTCGCCTTAGAGTACCTGAATACAGAGATCATCATCGTCAACGATGGATCGACGGACGGGACACGTGATCGTGTCATCGATGCGTTCGATATGGAACGGATCAACGCCTCCTATCCAGTTGAGCTCCCCTGTAAGCCAGTGACGGGAATCTATCGCGCGCCTGACAGTGAAATCGTGCTCTTGGACAAGGAAAACGGTGGGAAGGCCGACGCACTCAACGCAGGAGTTTTTTTCACTGACCAGCCGCTGTTCTGTGCGGTCGATGCCGATTCGATAATCGAGCGTGGCGCACTGAAAGACGTTGTCCAGCCGTTTTTGAGCAATCCGGACCAGATAGTGGCGACGGGCGGGGCAGTCCGCATTGCAAACGGCTGTGAAGTTGGGCAGGGCTCGATTCTATCCGTCAACCTCCCGAAAAATCGCCTCATCCGCTCACAGATCGTCGAGTACCTGCGGGCGTTTTTGCTCGGTCGTATCGGCCTGAGCAATCTTCGGAGCCTCCTCATTATCTCTGGGGCATTCGGGATGTTCCGAACCGACAAAGTACGTGAAATCGGCGGGTATGCGACTGATAGCATTACAGAAGACATGGAGTTGGTAGTTCGTCTGCACCGCCATCTCATCGAGACTGATCAGGACATGGATGTCAGGTTCCTCCCACAGCCAGTCGTCTGGACGGAAGCACCCGCAAAGCGAGACGTGCTCGCCCGCCAGCGGCGGCGGTGGTATCGTGGACTGCTCGATACGCTCGTCAGACACCGTGGGATGCTCGGACGCCCATCGTACGGAATTGTCGGTCTCTTTGCACTCCCGTTTTTCGTCATTGTCGAGGCGTTGGGACCACTGGTTGAGGGAACCGGTTACCTGCTGATCCCCGTGTTCATCTTGCTTGGCGTGCTGGATCCGGAGATCTTCCTGATGTTCCTTTTATTTGCGATTGGGCTGGGTGCGTTCGTCAACGCCCTTGCTGTCTTCGGGGAGGTGCTTACCTACCGCCGGTACGAACAGCCCCGCGAGATTGCTGTAATGCTTGGGTACGGAATTCTGGAAGCGTTCGTATATCGCCCCTGGAGAGCGTTCGTGAGCTGGCATGGACTCCTTGAGTATCTCAGAGGTGACCACTCATGGGGAGAAATGGAACGAATTGGGTTCCAGACCAAGGACTGAATTGTATTGTAGCACATCAGGTTATCAGATAACCATTCTCGAGAGTTGGTTTCATCGTGATTTGAACGAATCAACTGCTATGTAGCAATGTAGAAGTCCCTTTTTCCGCCTCGAGTTTCCTCGCTCACTGCGTTCGCTGCGGGAACCACTCTCTGCTCACGGCGACGTTGTCGCCGTTCGCACGGTCAGCGAGGCCCGAAGGTCCCGCTCTAGTCGCGAAAATCCACGCTAAAAAGGCTGAACGCTCGGCTTTTGCCTCGCGTTCAGTGAACCACGGCGCAAGCGCCGCGAATGCTGGCATTGCTGTGTATATGGTCGTACTGAGTGACGGCCATCAAAACCGAATAGGTGAGAACAATTCTATGACGCGCTCACGCATGTGGATGTCTGACAAATCGAGAAATGGAAGTTGTATCTAGGACGGTAATCTCTCGCTATGCTACATAGAGTGACTCTTTCAGTTGTCGACAAACTCTTCGAATTTGGATTGGACAAGCGAAAACGACTGCTTGCGACGCTCTTGGTACTCGGGTTCAATCCAGGGTTCCCACGTATAGTCCCGGAACATGAGTTCATCGCCAGTAATACCCGGGACAGCGTGAACGAGATTCGTTTGGCCATCTATCGACGTTGCCCGTCCCTCAGCATCGGGAACGAATGTCGCCGCGGCGAGTGAGATTCCGTCGAAGGTGACGAACTCGCTTGTCTCACCCTCCCAGAGATTGCCGAGTGCGAGACGGCTCGACGGGTCTGCAACGTTGAGCAGTAACCACGGTAAGCGTAATTCGATCACGTCGTTCGTTGAATTGACGTGAACATCTGTGAGCGAATCGTACTCTGGAACCTCTGGATTCCCATTCCCGAAACGTAATGCTCCCGTTTCGACAGCTTCGAATGGCACGAATTCGCCGGTTGGCGGGACAGTGTATCCGCGGTTGATGGTCATGCGGATCGGCGTGAACCGTCCTGAGTTCTGTTCCTGATATGTCGAAAGATCCAGCCCGGCTTCCGCACCGTACTCTCTGGCAAACTTATCGTAGTACGCATCCACCAGTACACGGGAATTATCCGGTCCGTTCAGGTGAACCACGAAATCCGTTGGCGGGGCGGTCGCGTTTGTCCCAAATGGCAGTTCGGTGTTTCCACGACCAGTATGTGCCAGCATGACGAGCACGTTCAGCTCCGTCCAGTCGGCCGTGGGCGGGAGCGATTCGAACGCCAGTCGGATTGAGAGATACGCTTCGTCGTGTGTCACTGTCATCGACGTGAGTGTCCGGCTGTCATCCTTCCCGTCACCGACTCTCGTCGGTCCTTCATCAGGCACTATGCGCGTTCCGGCCGACCACCCCTCTTCGTACCCGTCGAGTGGAACCCGACCTGCCGGATCGAACGTGAGGAGGCCAAACCGCTGTTCGGGCGTCTGGACGTTGGACCAGAAGGGTCGCCGATTCGGCTCGGAGAAGGCTTGCAGGTTCCACGTTCGTTTGAACCACTCGTCCTGCCAGGTGAACACGAGACCGCCTGCTGCGTCGGATGCGACGATGTCTTCGTACATTGCCGCGACGATCTCTCCTTGCTCTCGTTCGGTGTGTCTGCCCTGGTCACGTCCCTGGACGTGTTTGTGTGCAATACCGCGCGACTCGGGGACGCCAAACTCCGCGACCACCATGGGTTGGTCCGTCGTCTCGACGAGGTCGTTGAGATACCCCGCGTAGCTGTTTGATTCACCTCTGTGGTCGGTAAACTCGACGTACTCGGGTGTGTGGTTCAGGAAGTCGGGATAGTATGGATAGACGTGATACGCGGCGAACAGTCCTGCATCGAAGGCCTCTGTCTCACGCAGTGAATCGGGATCGACCGAAACGGCATCCTCGAGCCGGAATGGCTCATAGGGGTGCTCCAGTGGATCAGTCGTTACCCAGTTGGTGAAGGCGACGGGGCGTTGGGTCTCGTACTGGCTGACGCACTGCTCGACGATGGTATCGAGACCCTCCGCCAACCACTGCTCGAACTGTGATGCGTCGACTGCTTCGACGTACGTTCCCTCGTAGGTTCCGTCCTCTCCAC
>LKMJ01003135.1_pt1 | contig 15352 bp, 25 predicted proteins | sample 643391 | NCBI WGS metagenome assembly LKMJ01 (sample SAMN04112250, study PRJNA286221) | soda lake metagenome | biome: soda lake; feature: Kulunda Steppe; material: water; isolation source: sample PL-Br10 brine of Picturesque Lake | place: Russia: Kulunda steppe | collected 2010-07
TCTGGCTTCCAGACACTACCTTTCTCCTGATTTGAGCGCTTTAGTTTTGGTTTAGAGTTGCAGGCCTTTTAGGCTTCAGCTAAGCTGCCCTCGTTCGGCGGATACAGCTTTGTAACCTAACCTAACCAACCTTCTCATCAGTCTTGTTTGCCTCTCCCCAACTAGATCATCAGGCTCATTCACAAGCTCATGAGTGGAATGGGGTTGCTCCTCTGCTGCCCCCTTGCTTTTTATACCCTGCCCTCGTTCATTAGTTACAGCTATGTAACCTTACCTGCGCAACCCTGAATCTGGCTTGGCATGTGCTAAGGTGAAGAGTCAAGTCTGTACATTGCATACATCTTAGACTGTTCAGTAGCACAGCCAGTGGCACAAGCATTCTCCTAGGCTGGCACACACGCGCCGCAAGAAAAGAAAAGAAAAGACTACGCTAACAAGGTAACCCCTGTTTGCGTGAAATAAGGAAGATATTTACATCTGGTGCAAGCACCAGGCAAACCTCCACCATCAAACGAGGAAGAAGGCCATTAGTGGGGGTCGGGAGGGTTCTGAAAAGAGCCATATGTTCTTTCCTTGGTGTTTTTCAACCTCCTCGCCGCAAGATTATATATGATGCTATTCAGCCATCGAAGCCATTATGAACTGAAGTGGCCATCAGATTTAGTTCAGGAACACATCAGGTGCTTGCAGCCGCCAGAAGAGCTGCTGCTTCTGACAACGGTTGAGTTTAAATGCTGAATTGCAATTATTTATCCTTGCCTTAAGTTCTGTCCTCAAGACACATCTGTCTCGGCCTATCGGCCTCGCCTTGCAGTAGAAGCTACGCCAGTTGGCCTGGAGGTCACAGCAGGAGTTCCTCTTCCACGATTCGCGGCTGTTGACAGGATTGACGACTGGCCTTGAGCACTGCTCTTTGCAGATGAAGTCGCAGCCCCGGTACGAGGAACAGCTGGCAGTGGAGCGGAGTTGGAGGAGCCACGTCCTGCACTTGTGCTTGCACTACCTCTTCCAGCTGTCCCAACCCCTGCCCTGCTCAAGGTCGAGTTGCCGCTGCTGCCGCTGCTACAACTGCTGCCCACCGCCCCTGTCCCTGCCCTACTCCCTGCTGAGCTCCGGTCCCCACCATCCTTCGTGAGCCCACCCCCTCCTGTGTAGGAGCCACGCCCTTCCCTCGAGCTCAGCCCACCTCCACGTATGCCGCTGCCATCTTCACCTCTGCTGCTGCGCCCACTCAGTCCCACCCCCTGCCCTGTGCCCAAGCTTGGCTTTATCCCCAGGCCACCGCTGCGCGTCATCTCCACACCCAGCTTTTTGTTGTTTGCAGGGAAGCGCATACCGTCAGGTGCACTGGACCGGGTTTGGATCCGCTTCTGGCCCAGCAGCTCCATACGCATCCTGGACAGGCGGCACAGGCGAATGTAGGGGCATGCGACTTATGTTCAGGTGAGGCAGCAGCCCCAAAGGGAGAGAAGTGCATCAAAGTGTCCACTTACTCCAGGCTTGCCCTGCCTTCACAAGGTGTGCAATACTTCAGGTTCACACCTCCTTACAGTGCGCGCGCATGCGCTGTGGCACGCCATGCACATGGTTTATATGCCTTGTGTTGTACTGATGCCTTGTTGGGAGGCTGATGCCTTGCTGGAGGCTCCTTATCAACACCAAGTGGATGAGAGGTAGGCAGAGGGGGAGACAGGGAGAGGCAGGGGATGCATGGCAAAGGGGGAGAGGCAGAGGGGTAGGCAGCAAGGCGGGCATAACGAGTCAGGCGCACACCGGGGGAGAGGGGGGAAGGGAGGAGGGAAAGGGGCGCGCACTCCCTCTTAGATGCAAGCACAGCACATTGCCGTGGACGTCTGCATGTTTGCACACGCACACAGCTCCTTGACCACGCCCTCACCCGCACACCATTGTTAATGTTGATGCCTGTCACACGCAATGCAGGGCACGTGGTGCAACTGCAGGAGGGGGCGCATGGTGCAACTGCAGGAGGGGGCGCGTGGTGCAATTGCAGGAGGGGGCGCACACAGGTCTGAAAGGTGCAAGCATGCCCGGGAAAACCATGCCTGCCTCCTCCCGCAGGGTGCCAGTTGCCTGAGGGAGGGCATACAAAACACATACTTGCACAACCAGCACGTGCAGACACGCTGCAGCCCACACACACTGCAGCGCACACATGTGCTGCAGCATGCACAAATGCACACCCCCGAGGCGTCGAAAACATACTGCAGCGCCCACACTGCAGCAAATGCACGCTCACACATACGCCTGAGACGGTCCTTGCACCGCTTGCAGGGCAGGCTTAGCCTACGGCTGACTCACACAGCACTGAGGCAACACAGCAGCCAGAGCATCACACTCACTCCTTGGCATCTTCAGGCGCAAAAGTCAGTTCCAGCTCTTCTTCCTCCTTCTTCTTGTCCTCCATTTCAAAGGCCATGGCCGGCCCACCCATGGTGTTTGTCACACTAGCCCCTGCAGCAACAGCAATGCAGTCAGACGCGGGGTGGCTTTTGTTGCAGGGCAGCCAAAGAGAAGATGGCAGGGGGTGCAAGAGGTATGCCGGTGCGAAGGCGGCTTGCAACACTTAGCACACCCACCATGTTAGGGCCCCATGTATGGAAGTGCCACACTCCCCGCAAAGTGCCTACCCAAAGCCGCAAACCCTTCCTGGCCTCGCAAGGGCTTTGTTGCCTGACCTCCCATACTAGCTGCTGGCCTTGCCGCAATGCCAGGCATTAAAGGCCAGGCATCCTGGCAGCCTTTGATGGTGAAAGCTCTTGCCCGGGCACTTGTGAGGGGGCAAACACATCACTCTGCCTAGCAGGCTGGACCTGGTGTCGCTTGTTGACCCTGAACCCGAAGGGTCCTTCACGCTCAACCCGACCTGCCTAACCCCAAGGCTACAGCCCCTTAGGACGTCAGGGACTGTGCTGTAGGACCCTGTGAAGTGATCCATGCCCACAGCAGGCGCGCACAAGCTGTGGAGGACCACCATATGGTCGAATACAGTGCGCACGGGTGAGGGTGGGCTGGCTGCACCACCCACCGGACAGCCCCGCGGCACTCACCCATGCGCACAGGTGTGCGCTTATAGCTGTCGTTGACCTGCCGCGCCAGCAGGCTCACGTCCCTGTCGTTGTCCGTCATCGCGTTGCTCATGGCGTTATTCAGGCGCTCCAGCAGGTCCACATCGTCAGGCAGGCGGATGATCTGCTTGAGGGAGGGAAGGATGCGGGTGACCTGCGGAGGGGAGGTGGGACACAGCGTGGAGGCCGCGCACAGCTGCACCAATGGCGCCCAGCACAGCGAGAGTAGGAGCGCGGATGCATGAGCAGGCAGGGCCCACCAGGCATGTCATGATGGGTGCATCCCATGCATGCATCCACCCATCCGTCCATCCATGCATGCATCCGTCCATCCGTCCATCCATGCATGCATCCGTCCATCCGTCCATGCATGCATCCACCCATCCGTCCATCCATGCATGCATCCACCCATCCGTCCATCCATGCATGCATCCACACATCCGTCCATCCATCCATCCATACATCTACCAATCCATCCATCATGCAGCCTCTATCAGCTAGTTGTTCCTGGCATGAAGATGGCCAGCAGGCTCAGCGCCCCCACACCCTGCTTCCGCACCTGCAGCCTGATGTTTGGCACCGGGTCGTACAGCAGGTCCAGGATGAGGTCAAAGAACCAGTCCTTGATGAATCGGGAGCTGAAGCGCTTCACGATGCTGAAGCACACATCAGCAAAGGCGGCGCGCTGCACAAAGCTGCGCCCGCGCGCAAACTCACGCACAAGCCGCAGGAAGATTTCAGCACGCTGCCGGTCACCGCGCGAGTGCCTGCGCACACATGGTGGCCCAGGGCAAGGACACATGGTGCTGCTGGCGTTTGCGGCACGCCAACAGGAGTGCGGACCTGGCGGCGCTCGTATGGCTCAGGGCTCAAGCAGCAGCCTCCGGCTTGGCTACCTCTGGGCACCCTTGGCTGACCTTGCCAGTGCATGTGATACTTAAGCAGGCGGCGGCCATCCAGTGTCATTGACCTCATGAGTAAAGGGCAGGCATGATGGTGTTTATTGGGCCAACCATGTACACCCAGCACCACTGACCTGAAAAAGGACGCGATGCCCTCCGCAGCCACAGGCCGCACTGCTGCAGCTGAGTGGGACAGGAACCGAAATGCCATGGGAAGGAAGTGCTCGTGTATTTGGTCGCTGCTGAAGGCCTCGTGGAAGCGTGGGAAGGAGATTGCCAAGTGCACCTGCAGCGCAAGCAAGCAAGGCTTGGCACAATCAGGTTGCTCCCGATATGGAAGCAGCTCAGACATCAGCGCTGGTCTAAGAAGGCAGCCCGCACTCCCTGCTGAACTTGCCTGGAGTCCAAGGACACTGGCAATCCGCCCCTACCCTCCCTGCGTCTGCTCTTTTCCTCTCTGTCCACCCCCCAATTGCGCGTGCTCACCTGGATCCTCCAGTTTCTGCCGCAGTTGGCCTCCATGTCCACCAGCGCGCGCAACACTTCTTGCATTGATTGATCCTTCTGGTCTGTGGCGCTTGTGAGGCTCTGCAGGAGAAGGCATGGTGGGGGTTGTGGTGCGCCTGCTAGCGATTGCATGGCGTCCACAGCAGCAGACCATCTCATGCACAAGGGCTCAAGAGGCCAAGCAGCAACAGCAGTGCCGAGCCGAGCTGCTCTCATGAAGTGGACTGGAGGTGGACTGGCAAAGCATCTTGGAGGTGCGTGAGGGGTGGGCGGCAAGCTGGACTTACCTGCAGAGTGGTGTTGAGCATGGGGAGCACTGCTGCCTGCACTGCGCTGCTCTCATCACACAGCAATGCAACCAGTGGCCGGGTGAGCAGGCCACAGCAGCGGTCTTTGCTGATGAAGCGTGCTGTGTCATGGAGTTGCGACGCGATGCCAAGCCGCACCTGCATGCGTGTGGACATCAGAACAACTAATAAGCTCTTTCACACGCTCGCTTTACGGGCCGCGGGAAGCTTTTGCACAAGATTGGGCTGCAGGCTGCAAACCAACTTCATGGCAAGCACCACAAGCACCACACTCATGTCATGGAACGCTTGTGCCAGCATGGGTTTGGTGACTGACTCACCTGTTCATCTGCATCTGTAGCCAGGTGCTGGAAGGTGTCACTGTATTGCTCCACAAACACATTGGGATTCATGCTGCAGGAAGCCTGCAGGGCATGGATTGCACGCGCGCAGGAGCAGATGCTGTCTGGAGCACAGGCACCTAGGGGCTTCTACACCTTGCGGTGGTGCATGCAGGCAGGCGTCAACTGAGGCACATGCAGGCAGGTTGCAAGAAATAGTGCCGCACCTTGGTCAGAGGCCCTAGCTGCTGCGCACAGCAGCGCCTCAGCTCAACATCTGCCTTGCTTGCAAAATGCTTGAAGCAGCCGTGCACGGACGTCATATCTTCGCGTTCAAACTCCTTCTTCATCTGTGTAGCAGGTGCAGAGCCATGAGGCAGCCATTCTGGGAATTCCTTGGATCTATAATGAGTGTGCTTGCCCACAAGCTGATCAAGTCAACCCCATGCAGCTGGAGGCAATGCCATGCTGAACCCTGCAACAGCAACTCCCGACTCCCTAGGAAAAACAAGCAGCAGCCACTCACAGGCTCTACAGCGAATTCTGCTCGCAACTATTGAGGTCCTCCCAAGATCAACACTCCCATGAAAATGCGTGTTACCCTGCCTGCACCGCCGCCCGCTTCCATGCCTGATCGGGACAGATGCAGTCGTCAAGTCTGATGCAGTGCACATTCTCCTGAGCTGCATTCATGGGCTGGCCGCATGTGCAAGCTTGCACTCAACGACCTCGGGTCCACCTGCGCTTCTGCAGGACTGGGCAGCCAAAGTAGCATTTGCCTGCCCTCACTCACCCCTGCCATGAGCGCCCCCAGGTGGCGGGCCACACACCGCTGCATGACGATGTCCAAGCTGAAGGGCTGTAGGTGCTGGCGGACCACAGGCAACACCTTGATGCGCCGCTGCTCAGGGGGTATGCTGTCCAGCAAGGATATAAGGGCCTCGTAGGCTGCCACGCGGATCTGTTGTGGGGCAGGGGGCCATGCCAGTGAGCTTTTTACCCTATGGAATCAAAGGGGTGAAGCACCTTCATGGGGAAGGGCTGTGTGGCCATGGCGCACCATGAGCGAGACAGCGCCTTGCCCAAGCACACTTTGCTGCTGTGCACTGACACGACAACCACAGCAACAGAGCATGCCTCTTCACGAATGCGTGCATGCATGGTCTTAACCCATGAGCGCATCACCCGCAGTACACCATGCCGTGCGTGCTGTGCTTGCATATCCTTTCACCGAGCACACATGGCCATGCAAGCATGCAGCCTTTCTAGGCACACATGCGCCCACGCTCAAACCACTGCGTCATGTAGGCACGCTGTGACGCGTGCACGGTATCTTGTGAGAGGACGGGTGCAGAGGATGCCATTGATGCTGTGCGCGGGACTGCCCCGCTCAGATGCTGAGCCAAGGGTGGATGGTTAGAGCAGACGGGGAGGAGGACGCACGCACAACATAGAGCGAGCATGCGCAAAACAACTAACAAAGCCACAGTTTGGTCAAGCAGGCGAAGTGCGTCCTCTTCCCACGGGGGCGCAGTACCGGGTCTGCCGTGCAAGCACTAGCGGAGCGTCCAAGGAAGGACACATGAGCACCCTTCAGACCTGGGTTGCGCTGCATGTGCGACCTTTTACCAGCTTGACTCGCTTCACATCCATGCGCACTGAAATGGACAGCCCTGGCCGGTAGCACGCCCACTCAAGTACTTGAGTGCGAGTTGTTGGGTGTCAGTGCACACATGTTCCCAAAATGCTTGTCCACATGACGCACAATGGCATGTGCTTGCGTTCCTACCATCCACACAAGTAAATCAAAATTGTGCCAGCCCGCTGCCACCTTATCCCAGAACGAGTAGCTCGGCGCTTATATCCCTGGTCACACCTTCATTTCTTCATCTTTGAGAAGCTCAAACAACTCGGACAGGAGGCTGCTGAGTGCAGCATCTTTCCCACAGGCTCTGCCGATGGACGCAAGCTGCTCACACATGCTCAGCCGCACGTTGTAGTCCACATCTTGGCACATCGCCATAGCTTTTTTAAAGAAGCTCCGCTCAATCTCCTCCTTAGTCTGCAGGCAGCACGGGGTGCAGGCGTCTAACCTGGTTCATGAGTTCCTGCTTTCATGCAAGAGGGCTATTAAGTAAGCACGCCAAGTGAGTCGACATCCCATGCTTGCCAAGGCATGCCTGTCCACATACAAGATCACCCAGGCGTAAGTGAGGGGGCAAGCTAGGCAAGACAGTCATGAAGACCTGCCACATACCACCACTCACCAGAAAAGGTGCACATGCACCCAAAATACGGGCGCAAATGACGCGCGAACTGGCGTTGTCCTCCATGTCTCCTTTTGAGAGCGCCATGGACATCACTTGCGATTTCAGTGTTTCCTTGTCCAACATTGGAATCAGCTCACACAAAGCACTGACCCAAGCCTCAGTCTCCTGCAAGCAGGCACGTGGCCGATTATGTGAGGGCGCTATAGCAGAGAACAACACGCAATGCGCAATGAAGCGGGCATCGCATGAGCGCACCTCCTCTGACTTCTCCTTGTTGATGTTTCGAACCACCGTGGGCAGTAGGCAGGATTGCAGCTCTGCTGCAGACATGAGCCTGTCCTTAATGATGCGCACAAACACCTCCGCGGCCTCGACCTGCTCATTTGAAGGGAAGGACAGGGGGAAAGTTGGGTCAGAGTCACCAATTGGGCAATCAGGAGTGGAAGCAGCAAGAAGCAGGATTGCCTTGTCTACACACAAACCTGTGTGTCAGCATCCAGGCGGTTTAGGGCTGCCTTCAGTGGTGCAGCTAAGACTTCCCACGCTGACCGACCCCGGCCTTTGATGACATGCGGCAAACTGCGTGCACGCACAGCGTTGTTGACAAAAGCGTGAAAGAAGATCGCATTTGCCGTCGAAAGAGAGGGAAAGGAGCTCTCCCGCGCTTGCATGTCCCCTGGGTCACCCACTTGGCAATGGCATGTCGCTGTTGCACGCCCAGCCCTCCATTTAGAAACAGCACCGTCCTCTCCAGCTCACTCAAGTGCTCGTCGACCTGTGTGAGCCAAGCAAGGGCTGAGCTATCAACACGCAAGCAAAATCAGTGATGCAGTGTGCCTGCAGGCCTGCAGGTGTGCGCCAACCACTGCTTGCACGGCACGTCCATACCGAGTACTTGGCCAGCTCCTCATCACTCTTTACAGTGGTTGGAAGCTCCTTCCCCCCATTTGATAGGGCAGCCCCAGGGTCCAACCATAAGAGTTCGAGATTGGCAGGTGCTGCCATGCTTAAATTCTATAGTACTTTGGTCAACATCTGATACCCAGCTTGATTGACAATTATAAAGTGTTAGATTGCACTAATCCAGGATCTGATTCTTTCCTAGCACAGCGTGCACAGCGTGCTCGCTTCCTGACAGCTGCTCGGCATTTGGTGAGTAAACAAATGTGAGATGAATGATGGGCACCACCACAAATAAACTCTTCCTTGACTGCTACCACCCAGATTTGCCGAGCTTTTGGCCGAGCAGTCCTGAGCACAACAGGCAGAGTCATGTCTGTGTCAGGCCAAATTTTGACAGACCATGTTTTAGATGCTTGTTGGTTGAAAGTTTAGGGATACAGATTTCTCTTACACGCAGGCACATTGCTCTAGGTATTCCATGGTTGCTTTTCTAAGGTGACTTTCTGCTCACTCGCCTTGCCACTTGCAGTGTTCCCAACCCCAAACCCCAATGCTATCACACAACTGCAATTAAGCCATTGACCCTCAAGAGCCCTTAACCTCGTTAAGGCTTATTAACCCTTAACTAATAAGGGTTTAACTAACACACAAGCGTAACTAACTCATAACCCCTCAAGGAGTCTACACCCTGGTGCCAACCTAGATCATCTTCATGATGAAGATCCAAGTCTGTTTTACCTCAATTGGCGTGCACATCTCTAGCCTCACCTTACACTTGCCTAAGTGGCATTCATAAGAAGCATGCATCCAGAGCACCAGACAGTCCTTTGCCATTTAGGGGGCGCTGGGACGCGAATCGTTGCCTGCTGAGTACTTCTTCTGATCAAGGGCAAGTTTTAACCTTGTGCCACTGATTATAGCTGCTTTCCGAACAGGATGATGCGAGTTTTGAATAATATGGACTGTACCTCTTGCATTCAGAATGGTGCAGAGTGATGTCAAATAAATTCCTTCCCTAGGGAGTGTGTGTGTGTGTGTATGTGTGTGTGTGTGTGTGTGTGTGTGTGTGTGTGCGAGCGCGCTTGTGAGGTATTCGTGCATGGGGTAGACTATGGTCATGAGCCATGACACATGATCCTCGTTAGAAAACACCTGATAAAGCCTGGAAGAGAATTTTTACTTCTGAGTCTTGCCCACCTGACACCTGGACTTCAGGGAGGCATGCCAAAGCAAGGAACTCATGCCGCGGCCTGGCGCAGTCTAGTCACGCCCTAGTGCACTACCAGTGGCGCAGTCTAGGTGTGCCCTTACCAGCTAGCGACCACCTCTGCTGCGGCTTGCAGAGAGCGCACATACACAACAAGGCTTGCCACAGCGCAAAAGTACGACCCCACCCGCCTTGCAACGTCTGCATCCCATGGGTACCCGTCGGGGCGCAGTAGAATCGCCTCCCCTGAATTACTGCCTGCCTTTGCACTCGCACATGGACTGGCCCCAAAACAGGGTGGCGCCAGATCTTCTATCCCTGTAGCAGGCCTTTCCGAGTGCTCAGGATTGATCCGCCCAGAGATATCTCCCCCTGTTGGCTCCCCTTGCTTAGCGGCTGCAGCAGGAGTCACAGCAGCTGTGGCTGCCCCCGCTGCTGCCATTAATGCATCCCTTCGGCGCAGCCGCTCTCCAATGCTGACATAGTCAACAGATACAGGTGGCTGCAGCACAGATCGCAAGCACGCTGGGAAGCAGCGCAACAGCGCAGGCATGGTAGGCACTAGGAGTGCCTTGCTGACGGAGCGCACCACAAGGACCTGGCAAAACAGGCAAACAGGGCAGCAGCGGCTGAAGGTAATGAACACACTGTGCGCCGGCCGTACTTGAACACGGCACAGACAGGCAGCATGTTATGAGCGTGCTGGCAGACATCGACTTGATGCCGTGTGGGACAGTACTGGAGGGTGGTAAATAGTTGGTGCCCACCCTGCCCGCACAGGCAGGAGGACCTGCCCAGCGGCGCGCCGAGTGCACAGACGCATTAATAGCGCACAAATTCTGTGGCACGGCTGTGGTGCAGCGGCGGTGCAAACGGGCCGCGTATGGCCCACGGGTTGGCGCTCATCGCGATGCAGCACCACTGCAGCCATTGTGGACGCGCGCAGGCTAGTGCGCGTGTCCGAACCAATGTATATGGGTGTAACTAGTGCAGACGCACCATCGCAGCAAAGGCGCGTGCAAGTGGGAGTGTGCAGCATCAGGGTCAAGGCCCCTCCTTGCAGGCTTGCGGGCTTGCAGTAAGAGATGCAAGCACACTCGGCAGGAGCTCCGCCAGCCCGACGCACCTCCCAAAAATCTGAAAACACGCACGCAGCGCGCTAGCACGGCATGCCAATGCACCTTCCTAAGGCAATGCACCAAGTGCCGTACGACAGCCTGACATGTATTGAGAGACTGTGCAAGCACAGCAACTACACCCACCCGCCCATTGCACGCTGCCAGCATACCCAGTCCTGCTTGATGCTGAGCTGTTTTTTGGGACACTTGCAGTGCAATGGGGGCAGGCTGTTCATGGGTTGCCAGAGCTGCAGCACAGCTGTGCAAACATGTGGTCCGCACTCCCATGCAAGCGCGCACAGAACGAGCAACGCACAGCGCGCGCTCAACCCTGCCTGCACTCCTCCCTTTCTTTTCCCTTGACTTGAAAGCCATACCTGCCTGCCTTGAAGCTGCAGCAGCTGTTTTGTACTATGATGCCTGTTCAGGCACCCTGCCAGCAGCTCCTGCCCGTTCTTGCACACTTCCCCCCTGTGCTGGTTGCAGGAAGCGGCAGACAAAGGCGCAGCAGCTGCCCCAGTAACCTGGCCCTGAGGGTCGCACACTCACCACTGTCACTCCGCCCAAGAGGCGGTAGCAAAGCCAGGCAGTATTGTCTCCAGCAGCCATGCGCGCCATTGCAGCCACCAACTGTGGTGGAGCCGCAAGGACACTCTGCAGGGGCAGGGTAATGAGCATGCATTCTTGCACGCTGGCTTGTTTCTCTTACCTGTTACTGTAAAAAAGAGCTCTCTGGCGGTCACACAAATAGGTATCAGTCATGAAGCTTTATGATTCTTTTAAGGATTGGAAATGCAGCATTGCACCAGCTGGCATACACCTTGGACCTGAAGAAATTTTACAAGTAACAACTGCGGGGAGAGGCAGAATGGTTGGCAGCAAGGCAGGTGTGCCCGTCCATGCGCGGGGTCGAAAAGAAAATGAGTTAGGCACACCCCAGGGGAGGGCAGAGGGAGGGGGGAAAGGGGCACGCACCCCCTCTGAGATGCAAGCACTGCACATTGCCGTGGAAGTCAGCGTGCTTGCATACGCTCACAGCTCCTTGACCACACGCTGCCAGCAAAATTAGTGTGCTGACTCCAACCAACTCCTGACAGGACGTCAAGTCGGTGCCAGCCAGCGCCGTTGCCCCGCCCCCTTCCCCGCACACCCGTACACCATTGTTGATTTTGATGTCCATCACACACTTTGTGCAAGCATGCGTGAGAACACCACCACGCCCGCCCCCTCCCGGCCCCTCCCGCCGACTTCTGCTACCAAAACACCACAGCGGACAAGTTTGGCACCAAAGTCCACGCGCGCGGCGCAGGATGGGGCGCCAGCGGGGACTCAACGTCTGCATGCAGGTGCACCAATTGGCAAGCCGCAACCGCCGACCGGACGCGCAAAAACTGCTCTGTTCAGCCCACATTGCATTACGACACACTGCCATGCACTTACGTTAATTCGGCTGTACCAGACAATTATCTGCACAAGTCGGACCAACCAATCAGCTCTGACAAGTCCAAGTGCTGACATGGCAGACTACAAAACAACTGCCTGTGCAAACGCGGACATGCACCCATGCACAAACAGGTGCATGTATGCACATGCACATGCCTTTAATGCAACTGTTGCCTGCAGGCATACCTGCTTTATAACGGTTGGCAAAGGAGACGCCCAAAATGCTGCTGACAAAGGCCCCGCCACTCCAAGCTCCGCACCACAAAACACTGTTGTAAAAGTGTAACTGCATGTGCCCGTACACATGCGTGTAATTCTGTATTTACTAATATACATGACGCCAACAACCATTGGGGTGCACCAGCCGAGTAAATTGCTGGATTCAACCAGCTGCCGCCAGCCATTTTTTGTAAGTAATGATTGGCAAAAGAGCTGCTGGGGCCTGGGCTTGTGTGTGTGTGTGTGTTGGTCAACATTTATGCTTGCTCCTACTTCTATCTTTCTTATGCAATCGTAATTAGCCTGACCTTGCTCACCTGGTGGTGTGGATTGGGGGCTCTGGGTAAGACAAGAGCAACCACATACAGCCAAAAAAATGGGCTCCAAAGGCCCAGGGCTCAGTCTTGATACTTGCTAGCCAGTTCTGTCCCACAGCAATCCATAAAATGAGCAAAGACTGCAAGCATTAGAGCAGGAGAGCATTCAACACTCAGATAAATGTAAAGACTAAGTGACTTGCTGTAAGAGTGCTGTTTGTGAATGCTCGTACAGTGTGCATGCATGAGTGTGCATGACACTGCAATTGGGCATACATGTACGTGAGTGCGCTGGCTTGTGTGTAAGGAAGATTGGCAGTGTTGCATGTGTGCAGGTATGTGTGTGTACGTATGTGCGTGATCGCATGCCCTCACACTGTGTATGAGTGCTCTTGTACATGCGAAATAAATGCACACACAATTTTGAATGACAGAAAGGAGTTGCAACATCTTTCACAAGGTGTCATTCATCCCAAGATAGGTACAAAATCTGAGAGAAACGAAGAGGGCATTTGCTGACACAGTGCGTCTGACGCACCATACCCGAAATGCCTTTGCTTATCAGTGTTGTTTGTACCTGCAACATTCACCTTGCACAAACCAACGCTTCATATGCAGGTGCAATAATCAAAGCTGTGCGCGCATGCTTGCGTCAAATACAAAACCAACCAGTCTCATGCATCCCCAGGACCAATCAGGCACAGAACAGCAAGCTGATCCGTACATTACGCTGCACACACACAAGCAGGCACTTGGTCTTTGAGTCATTTGGCAAGAGTTCAGAGGTGTCCACCCCTAAAATAGTTGCCAGTGCTCTGACCGGTGCCTTGCAGCGTCACGTACCAAGCCAACTCCTCCTCCCATCGCCAGATCGACGGGGCTGTGCACTCCCAGGTACAGCCGGCTCCACGTGACAAGGGCCACCCACATCAGTGCACCACCCCCCAGCAAAAGGTGTAGCCACGGCCACATCAGGCCTGCTGGGCAGAGGCCTGACCCAGCTGCACTATGCTGCAACAGGAGATGCACAGCATAGCCATTCATGACGAGCACCAGTGCCACGTGCATGCTGGGGCAGCCAAACTCCACGTCGCGGTCAGCCTCCATTGCCTGTGGATTTGCGAGAGCACATGTGCAACCCACATGCTGGGTCACGTGTCATGAATGCCCTGACACACCTTTTATAGCATGACCACCAGCACATACAGGCAAGAGGCGCTGTGTGGGCAAGCCATACGCCTCTGTAGGATGGGCGTCATCCTGGGGCAATTGCTTTCTCTCTCTGGTGTCCATTCACCCATGATCTCGGCCCACAGGTTCAGTAGTTATAGATGTCTCCTTCCAACAAGTTCCGCCCACAAGGAACAACTTGCCACCATGGCCCGCGGCAGCCCCTCATCATAGTAACTTTGTTGCAAGCCCACTCACTCATATTTACTTTGTTGCAAGCCCACTTGTTTGTAGTAACATTGTTGCAAGCCTACTTATTCCAGAGCACAGAGGCAGATCTTGTCAGCTGCACAGCAAGCACGCACTTGGACGGCGGGCCTGCTGTCCTTTTGAGCTGACTGGTCAAGGACTGCACGCTGGCACGCATGACCAGGGCGCGGACCGCAGAACAAATCCTTGAGCGCGCATGTGACATGCGTGGCTAACGCGAGGGCGCTCGCCAGCAAGCACGCCTCATCCTCGTAGCCGGCCAGGAAGAGGAGAGGCAAGCCTGCTCAGGGGCAAGTGCGGCCAGTGTGGCATACTTAGGACAGCAACTAGGGCAGCAAGGATCAAGACTTGTCCAACCCATCTGCCAGGTCGCCAGGTTGAGGCTTTGACAAGTGAGATCCAAAGCGCACAGAGTTGCTGCATGGAAATTGGCAGACGTTGTGCCCAGCAGGCGCTCAGCCCACCTCCGGACCCCAGCGAGCACAAACAGGGCCACATCCTGCCATGGAGCAATCACACGTCTTCATCTGGCACTTACAAATCAGGTACCCCTCAATGCTCACGGTCGCAGCGGACGCCCGAGCCAAGGCATCCAAAGCTGCACACCTGTACCATGGAGCCGCAGATCACAAGAGAGCGCAAGTCAACTTGATACCCTGTGGCATGCAAGGAGAGCCTGGCAGCTGCAACAGCTGGATTTTGTGCTGGCTCAGTAGCGCATACTAGACCAGAACTTCTCAAGCATTCAGGGAGGAGTCCATTTTCGAGGGCATACCTGTACTCCTGGGCTTTGAGAACTATTGCCAGCTGCTTGGAGACGGTGCGCTCAAGCCAAGGTTCGAAGAGGGATCTGATGATCAAGGTTTGTGTGCGGAGTTAGCATAAGATCCGTACTGGCTGACAGAGACAGCCCTAAGCCTGCACGCTATGCCTACACGCCCTTGGCTGCAAACCAGCTGACCTGAGCCATGTTCGCCCCAGTGGTACAGAGCACAAGAATAAAAGGAGAAACCCAGGCACACAAGGGAGGAACATCCCCATCAAAGGATTGGGACCACTACATCATTATCTCCTGCTCTACGTTGTGGCGCAATTTTTCAAAGCTAAAATTTTTATAGCCCGTTTCTGTGAATTCAGGTAACGCTGTTTGAGCGACCGCACGTCAAAACAGTATTTGAGTTTTAGATCAGTGCACACATACATGCACGCACATACGCGCATGGGCACATGCACGCGTGCGCGGGCATGCACACGCGCACGCGCGCGCGTGCACACACACACACACACACACACACACACACACACACACACA
>LKMJ01003137.1_pt1 | contig 15348 bp, 14 predicted proteins | sample 643391 | NCBI WGS metagenome assembly LKMJ01 (sample SAMN04112250, study PRJNA286221) | soda lake metagenome | biome: soda lake; feature: Kulunda Steppe; material: water; isolation source: sample PL-Br10 brine of Picturesque Lake | place: Russia: Kulunda steppe | collected 2010-07
CACACACACACACACACACACAAGTCCACAGCACAGGCGTGCTCGGTGGCCGGGCCATGGCGCCGGCAGCGTTTTGGCTTCCCAGCAGCAGCAGCAGCAGCAGCAGCTGAGTAGCTTGCAACTTGCAATGCTGCACATTTGTGGAGGTGGGCAGCAGGCACAAGGATGCGGGTGTGGTTTGAGTCGTGCAGCAGGCACAAGGATGCGGGTGTGGTTGGAGTCGTGCAGCAGGCACAAGGATGCGGATGCGGTTGGTGTTGTACAGCAGACACTCGCGATGTTTAAGCCTAGCAGCAAAGCTGTCCTGGTGAGGCAAGCGTCCCAGCCCCCCGAGCTTGCTGCCAGGCGAATTTTCTGGTGTGTGCACTTGCACAGGGTCGAATGTTTGGGCTGGATTGAGAGGAATCAAACGTGAGTGCTCTTTGCTCACAGGTGCCCGAGGTGTCAAGGTCAGAGCGCAGTCGTCAAAGTGGCCATTGCATGAGAGGGGTGAGAGAGCAAAACAGAGGGGCGTGCATCCTCTGCGGGCGGCCATTTCTCCTTGCGAGCAGACGCTCCTCCTTGCAGGCGGCTAATTCTTTCCTGCAGGCCGTCCACGCACCTCTACACGACGTCTCCTCTTAAATCCTAACTTTGCCTCCCATCTGCAGCAGGATCACCAGCTCGAGCTTTCCCCCCCTGTATCTGTTTCCCTCGACTACCTTTGCATGACATCAAAAAAGTGGCCCAGGGTGCACAGCCAGGCGTTGCGCCCTGCCGGCTCCAGGAGGCTCTTGTCGGAGCTGCATGTAGTGAGCATGAAATGGATGAGCGTGCTGCACGTGGTGAGCATGAGATGGATGAGCGTGCTGCACGTGGTGAGCATGAGATGGATGAGCGTGCTGCACGTGGTGAGCATGAGACGGAAGAGCGGTTGTGAACAGGGTTAAGCTCTTGTCAGAGCTGTATGTGATGGGAGCATGAACAGGAGCAAGCAGAAGTGATCACTCGAGGAAGATAAGTGGCCGTGAACACATGAAGGGGATGAACGGTGGTGAACATTCATGAGAGGATGAGCAGTGGCAAATATAAAGAAGAGGGAGAGAAGTGGTGAACATGCTAGAGGATGAGCGGCAGTAAAGGGACAGGGGACGAGCGTCAGGGCTTCACAGCGGCAGCATGTGCCACAGGCTCGTGAGCCGCTGCCGCTCAACCCTCAGCAGCAGATGGGCTGCACGGCAACTGCTCTTAATCAAGCCTGGGCCGCGAGCCACGGCTATGAGGCCCTGGGAGGTGCAACCATGGCCAGACGCCCTTGGCCCAGAAGGCCGCATCAAGGACATGCACCAGCTCTGCAGGGCCGCTGGCAGCCGCCCCACACCGGCAAGGCCCACTCACGTGGTCGGCTTGGCCAGGTCGAGCATGAGGGAGCGGCTGGCGCTGAGGAAGATCTGGCACGCGCAGCCCATCATGAGGGACAGCGGCAGTTTGGGCGCGGCAGCCAGCAGGGCATTGGCCAGCACCTTGCCGTTGCAATCTGCGGCGTGCAGGAGGCAAGAGGGACAAGAGAGGCACAGCCCTGTGAGGCGCTTACGCTGGGAGGGGCGGCAGTTGCAGGAGGATATCCTCAGGGGCAGAGCAGGCTAGGGCTGGCTGACTTGATGCAGGGCGCTGGGCGGCTTTTGAGCAGAGAGATGCCTGACCTTTGGTCTGCTCTTTGCAGGTGCACCAACAAAGGTGAAGCGGCTGAAGCACAGAGAGAGAGAAAGAGAGAGAGAGAGAGAGAGAGAGAGAGAGAGAGAGAGGGAGTCCCCCTGCTCTTCAGACTGCTGCGGTTGCTGCGCTCACCGTGCGCTCAGAGTAGTGGCGTTGGCCAACCGCATGCGCCAGCTCGCCGCCCTTGCAGTTTTCCATGATGATGTGCACTGCGTCCTCATCCTCAAAGACCGCCTGCACAGCGCGTCAAGCAGCACTGACCCGTCACCATGGGAGTGCTGGTACTGCACAGCTGCTTGCTGCTGCCACTTGCTGCTCGCCCGTTCCTCTTGGCAGAGCAAGTCTGTCAACATGCACAACATGCATGAGGAGCAGTATCGGATTGGGAAGCGCTGCCACTTGCCAGCCGTGCTGCTCAGGTGTGTGCGACTCATCAACCACATTAGATTTGCCTGAGGGGTTGCACAAAAAAGGCGGTCCTTCTGGCTGGTGATAAGGTCGCCTGCTGATGCCACTGTAACCATTATAAGCATACATGAGGGTTATGCAGGCCAATGGGTCAGCGACGAATTTGCTTGAAGTAAGGCTCACCTCCAGCTTGATAATGTTGAGGCTGCCTTGCAGGCGAGTGAGCACACTGATTTCTCGTCGCAGATTTTCCAAGTGCTTAGCAGTCTTCTGGGGATCCTTGGGAATCTGAAGATTTCATGAAAGCAAGCATGTTGCGCGTTTAGTACTAGGGGGCATGCGAGGCTCACCATCACGCTCATTTTCAGAAAGAGTGAGCATGGAGGTGGGATAGAGAATAGTGAGCAGAGGCTTCTGCGTTTTTCAGCATGACTCCTCTCTTTTTAAGAGACTCCCTGAGCATCTGTGATATATAATTGCCTGCTTCGAAACACACTGGTGGAAACAGACATGAGCAGGAACAGGATTGCTTTCACTGACAATAGTCTCTCCTCAAGCCATTCCCCTCTGCACTGGGCTGGATGAGCACGTTAAGACACGCAGACGAGCGGGCAATTATGCTTCCCGAATACAATGCAGACCTACGTCAGGCCTTACCTTTGGCACGCTTTTGCAGGCAAAAGAGTTCTTAGTGGCATGCATGGATGACATCTCCACACAATGCCTGCAAAAAGTCAGCAAGTACAAATACATTGATGTACTTGTGCATTCTTGCATCCTACCATAACCTCTTTTCCATCCTCGTTCCTTGCGCACACCATCACCAACTCCTTAAAATGCCCTATTGTGAGAGTGCATGGACCAACATGCTCAGGCCCACGACAACATGCGTGCGCACTAGGACACTTGGTGCCTTCGAACTACAGAAGGCCCCCTACCTGACAAGTCCATTGCCTCCCCTTCCAATCTCTGGACCCAGCTGGAAGTGTGTGGTCAAGTCCCTTGGGTAGCCCAGCCAAACAGTACCAGGGCCACTGCGTGCGAACCGATGGTGCACATTGGGGGTTTATGCATTCGTTAATTGCATGCCCATCCACAGAGGCGGCCTGCAGAAATTCTTGAGCAGCTTGATATCAATTTTGCACACTTAATTATTTTTGAGGTCATCTCAGCTGCAAGCCTGAAACCCTAAACCAGCTGCGTAGGCGCCAGCGGGGCAGCAAAGGTAAAACCACCTTACCTCAGGGATCGGTCTGCTTGGTGACCCGGGCCCTTGGGTTTGCCAGCTTGGCCATACTGAGAGAATGGTGATGTGCCCTGCTGCCCACTAGCTGTTCCTGCTGCTGCTGTTGGGGGTGCGGACATCCTGAACAGACTCGGCATCTTGCCACCTGCAGCCCCTGTGCCCCAGCCGGGCAGCAGCAAGCGCGACAGCAGACCCCGCTCGTGTTGCCCCTTGTTCCCGTTCTTCCCGCTGATAGGCAAGCTGGACGTGGCCAGGCTAGGAGGTTCGAGGGCCGTACCTCCTCCATGCATCATCGCTACAATTCAGAAATGAAATAAGAATCAAATTAAATTAAGATGACGGACACCGAAAGTAGATTCTGCTTGATATTCGATGTCAGATATCAGATCGGTCACGAGACAATGTCAACGCAGCTCAGTTTCTAGGGCTTGCATGGACTTGAGTCTCAAAAAGGATGCCAACGCTTGCGTATGCTGCGCGCGCACACTCTATGCATCCTCAGCCTTTTGTTGCCCCTCAAGCCTCAGGCGCAGATCAGTGATGGGGGACCTGCAAGTCGGAGATACAGCGGGTTTGCAGAGAACCTCAGGGCCTTTTATGCTTGAAGTGAGGGAAAGATTCAACCTCTTTCTGCTCTAGCAAGCGCACATGTCGAGTTGAGCCTTTAGTTTCAGCAGCAGCCCCCATACTAACGTGCTTGAACGCAATGGCATCAGGAAGCACACCTCTTACAAACAGCAGGTCCTAGCCATCAAGGTGTTGGTTGTGACGTATGCAGAAGCAGTCACCTTTGGGGATTCGGGACTTCGGTGCAAATAGAAAACATAAGCGATGCCACTTCAGGAGCATTCTCCCTGGAACACCATTAAGCGAGTGGCCAGGTTTGCATGTGAGGAAGTTGGGCAGCCCCATACTTGGCTGTAGGAACACCATGAGCTGCAGCTGAGGGTGTCATGTCTATGTTGGCTACATCTCGACAGTGCACAACAGGTTACTTTCTTACAGATGATAATGCTGACTCAGAGATCCTGCAGACATTGCATGTGTGGCGCACCTGAAGATAAGATGTCCGCCATCAAAATGGATGTAAGGAGCCCGGAACTTTCTTGCCAGCCTCTCAGCAAACTTTGGCATCGCCACCAGGTCGTTACGGCCATGGAGGAACCATACTGGGAACCCAGCTTTGCATGGACAGAGAAGGAGAATCATCAAGTAAGGATGGTTTTACAGAGGGGACACATATTTAAAACCTGGAAGGCTGGTTTAACAGAGAGGTTATAAATAAAAGCTTGGGAGGCTGACGTTTCTGAGACACAAGCTGCGTCTTCCATCTGATCTCAAGATGGCAAGAGAAAAGTCCAGATAAGTGCAACATGCCATGGTGCTGCAGGACCCTTGCCCCGGGAAAAGGGGCTGGGGACAAGATGCTGGTGGAAACGGCAGGCAAGCAATCCTCTTACCAGTCCTGATCTGCTGTACATCTGCCTCTGTCACAGAATGCTTCATGACAGCATGCATCTGGCCTTGAAAGCCTGCAGAGAGAGGCACTAGAACAAGAGCTCACACATGGGTGGTCAAGCACGCACATGCCTCCTTTGCCTAACCACTAGGGGTGCGCTCGAGTACACACACTACTCAATCTCCTCAAGCAATAGGACGCCTTGATGGCAAGCAGGTAGGGCACCATGGCCTCTTGCCATTCAGCTCAGAACTTCTCCAAACTATTATGCACGGGCAAGCGCCCTCGGATACGCACGTGAGGTCAGGCAATGATGATTGGTTTCAAAAGCCAAATCTACCATCCACAATTGTAAAGACAGGTCTAAAATAAGCCGGCAGGCTCGTGGTCACCTGCCTGCTTTGGGCTGAGGTCCCGCTTGTCTGAGATTTCCAAGGTACTCCTTCAGCAAAATGTCCTTCACTGTGTGTGAAGGCACCAGCCCGGGCAGCTGGGGGACCAAGTTCACACGAGCTGAGCAGTATCAGAAAGTGTAAGTTTTGTTGCATGAAAAGGCGCAATGCTGGAATTTTGCTGTACTTGTTAATCAAGCAATCCCTAGCCTAGGGCCCTAGATCACAGACCAGTGGTTTGAAATCACTACATTGTATCAGGTCTTGTATCAGGTAGACGCTTGCAAGTGCAATCGCTTGGCTACTCACACCTTCTGGCGCAACACATGTTTGGAGAAGTGAAACTTGACATCAACGCGTGCGCGGTCGGATGCTGTTTTTGCAAGAAGACCCTGCAGGGAGTTTGAAAACGTCGGACATGTCAATGGTTTGGATGGTGTTTTGTGGGCGCACTTCTCGCGCTGCCTGCATTCCTGCCTGCATTTCAGGCCGTAAGCATGGTTTCATGTCATGCATTGCTATTGAGCCCAAAAGCGTGTAAGTGCAATTCAAGCCAGCGTTGACGCTGTCCTTCACCTTGATTGCAAATTTGAAAGCCCTCCAAGACCGAGGTAAGGCCTGCATTCCTCCACCTGCGTAACCCAAAAGATGACAAGGCTAGTTGATCGTACCAGCAAAGCTTAGCTACTTGTTGCAATCTATGGTGGAGATGCACCCATTTTTTCAAATATAATACCCTTATGTCAACTCTGAATAAAGGGTAAAGATCACAAAGCCACACCCTTGAACAAGGGCAGCTTAGTTTGAGCATATCAGGCCTGCAACCTGAACCTAAACATTGGAGGGCACCAGTATATGTGAGAAGAGAGGCAGTAAAGAAAGATCCAATGGGCATTTGTTGCTTGCGCCATGGTAATTTTGTGCATGGCAGTCATTGGAAAAAATATTGCCTGCTAGCCTTATAGCTCATCATGAATTGACCATTGACTGCCATTCACACAATACAAAGTAAACTTTGCTCAAGCACACCCCTTCTCCTGTTGACATTTTCAGGCACTTATCATCTACCAGTTTCAGGGAAGAGGCTGCCTGACCTGTCACCGACATACAAACAAGTGATCGAACTCGCTCAGGAGCCATGCCAGCAAGCTTTGCCGCAACCTGCAGTAGGCAGCGAGGGGGACTCAACTTAATGACGGGGTTCTGCACAGGAAGACTTTTGATTGATTAAACCACTTCTGTTCTCGTGCCACCACATCCCACACGCTGAAATATCCATTGCTGGTGCAGCAATCCTGAGGGGCAGCATCAATGACTTTATTTCTTTAGGGAAGCCTGCATTAAATTTCTTCACCCTAGTGAATGGAACCTGCGAGTGGCCCTTTCAGCTGCTTGTTATGGATAGGTTTCCAAGTTGACCCGCCAGGAGTCATACGCTTGTCTTGAAGATAAAGCGACGCATGTCCAAATATAAACTGCTCACACTGTGAAACTGTGAATGGCTCATTAACTCAATTAATGGAATGTTATGTCTTCTCGGATAACCACATTATTTCTTGAGCATACCCACACACACTTGGCGGGCATGGGTTTGTTTTGGGTTTGTTTTGGGCACGTGCGTGCACACTGGCAATTCAGGCACACAAGGACAAGCCCTGATGCACAGCTAATCGAACAGCTCCAGAGGGTCAGCACCCAGTGCAGAGCAGTGTGAACATCTTTAGCAAGCATGCCACGTGACTCACCATGCCCCCCATTGAGAACCCTGTCACATGAGGCCTATCCCAACCTACATGGTCCTGCAAGGATTGAGAAGGGGGGGTTCAAACATCTTGGGGTGGAGAGCTGCAGACGACGCGGCTGCAGGATAGGAGAGGACTGTGCCACTAGATCTGATGGCTGCTGTGCCTTTGCTTTTGCCCGTCACTTACCATAACTGACAAGACATCCTTGGCCATGATGGTGGTGCTATACTGCCTTTTTCGAAGTGGTGCACTGCTCCTCCCGAGGCCTCTGTTTTCAATGCAAAGCACCTCCAGCAGCCCTGGTCCATTCCTTTTTTCCTGCAGCCGAGATTTATCAGCTTGAGAATGCATGTGGACACAAGCCATACAGCTATTTTAGTTAGGTGCTGCTGTAAGCTCAGTACTCACGCAAACCTTACCCACAACTCTCCCAACTCCAGTAGAAATGGGTACCAAGCATCCACGCCTGCTGCAAAGCCTGGAGGCAGGAGCGCAAGCCAAGGATGATGAGGTTGCCACCAGAATGGAATGCACGAGATGTAATGTATCAGCCCTGCACGGTCATGGCAACCAAGGTTCTCCTGCTTATTGAGATTGAACCTCGAACAACCATGGACTGACTCCTCAAGTTGCTGTAATGCTCAACCGCAAAGTTTCATTCAACCTTCATCTTTACGGCAAATCTCGTTGACCTCAACAAGCGGATTTTTCACACTGCGTCCCATGCTGTCTGCTGCAATGCAATGGCCGCACAATTATTCTTGGTCTGATGTTGAGCCCTCACTTGTATAGCTGGCTATAATCATGCCTAAAACATTGCCATCCAAGACCACCCTGGACAAATATCATGTACACACATGAGCAAACATACGCGTGCATGTGCATGTGCTCTGACTCTGTCCAAACCCTAACTATACCAACGCATGTGTGCAAGGGGCAACAGATCTGGGCATCACAATTGAGCAGGAGGCTCAGCATGTTTTGTATCTTCACCTTGGATAAGCACTAGCTGCAGTGCATCTTGGCCATCTTGGGAAGTCCTGTTTCAAAGGAGATGTCTAAAATTCGACTGGCAAAGCTTGGAGCAGGGCAACACACTTCCAGCACGCAAGCATTCGCCGATTTTATGCCTACCGTCCAAGGGGCAGCACATGCTGTTCATAGTAGATACTGCACCCATCCTGCACAAAGTGCAGATCCTGATTCTTGGGCAAAGGCTTTTGCTGTGCAGTAACTCTGGCCTCTGTGCTTGCATCAATGGTGATGGACGGCGCATGCATATACACACGCAATCACAGATGAGACACCTCTTTTCAACCCCACGCCTCCCTTACGTGATGCTGGTACAAACAATTTTTCTTTTGCTTTCGTCTGTTGCTCAATTCAATTTTGACGCGAACTTCGAAGCAGTCAAAAGGACACATCAAAGGAGCAGTACAGCGCGCGGGAGAGGATGCCTAAGAAGAAGAAGCCCACAATTTTTGCCACAGATGAGGAGGTAGCACCTTTTGGGTTCAAGGTGTGAGGGTTTGCAGGGGCGGTCTCTGCTTGCAGGTGCTTGGCTGTGCAAGCACAAGCTCACAAGTCCTTATCTCTCGTGCAGATGCATGATATAGTGCGGACACCCCTAGGCATCACAGGGACGGTCATAGGGGTCAAGTGAGTCAGCTTAGTCATACACCAGAAATTAGTCCAACGCAGCAATTGCTGCATGCACTGTCAAACGCAATCCAGCCACAAGTGCACATCAGCTATGCTTGTATGTAAGGATGCATTCCCAAATACTGCTCAGCAAAGTTGCCTCAGAGGCCTTCAAATACATGGCTTATTTGGAGAAAGCACAGTAAGAAACAGACAACATGATCAAGTTTTCATTCTTGCATTCAGTCCTCATAAATACAGACCAGGCATCCTGAAGCATGTATGACGGAAGCGCTAGCACGTTTGCTGATGCTGTCTTGCTGGATACCTTCCTCTGAGCACAAAATGATGTACTGCATTTGTTGTGCATTGTTTCCTGAGATTGAGCCTGCCCCTCTCATGTTTTTCATCAGGTATGAAAATTTGGAAAACAAGGAAACAGGTCGCGTGTGGGTTCGCTACGAGAATGGCCATGAAGCACCCTTAGAACCAAAGCTAGGGGCTGGTTTTATGACACAGCTCGGGTAAGTTTCTGCCTGCTCTATTAGGGAACACGCCTTGCAACGTCATCTCCTCATTTGTTCATTTTGAAATACCTTGACCAATCTGGTTAACCTGATTAAGGCTAGGAAGCTGTCTCGCACATGCAGCGCACCTCACACCTGCGGCACTTGCTATCACGTAAAAATAAAATCTTTGCACCTGTTCCTCAAGAATGTTTCGCCTTTTTAGGGGCAGAAACACAATGATAGATTTGCCATGGATGTTGTATTATGACCAAGCTTTGTCTGATTACAATCTTGGGATCACGGCACTATCTTTGAGCAGCATGTAGCTTGCTGCTGGTCACTGACATCATGTCAGTGACATGTAAGAAACGCTCCATGCGCCTGGTTCATTGCTCAGGTACCGAAGATGCCCTGAAGCAGACCACATCAAGCGGGATGTGGATGAGCATGCTCTAGAGCGCAGCAAAATAGATGAGCAGAGAAAGGTTGTTGCAGAGATTCAGTACTGCAAGGAGAATAACCTGCCTATCCCCCCACACTTGCTGCCAAAACCAAAGAAAAAGGTGCGTGTTCGAAGGCAATCTGCCTTGTTAGTTGCCACGCACTAGCGTTAGACTACCCCTTCAAAGCCAAGCATTTGATATTTCAGGATGCTGAGTACCGAAAGATGTTGAGGCCTTTGCATGAACCTTTGTGCACGTTGACACTGCACACCGGGCATAGCTCAGGCACAGATATTGAGCCCACGCAGCTCAGAGGGATATCGTCGACAGGCTCGTCAAAAAGCTTGGCCAGAGAGTCCAAAACATGTGTTTGAATGCCCTCTGGCTCTTTTGATCTTGTGATACCTTAACCAAGCGAGACCCTCAGATTATTACATAAACCTATTTGCGAGAATTGCTTTCTCGCAAGGCCTCTGCATTTGAGCCATTATTTGAGAATTTTTGTACCTTCTGAGGTGCATACATGCTTATTCAAACAATGCTCTCATTCCCCCTCCTAAAAATTCCCCATTCAGGGCTTCTCCTCTCAATTCCTCAAGGCTTGTGCTGCTCCGCTGTGTGCTCTTGCAAGCTCGCATGCGTGCACATGACCACCATGCAAGGACAGAAGCGGGGCGCACCCCCATATCATTTCAAAATGAAGAGTCCCACTAGCCTAAGATTGCCCACAGGCCAAGGTGGTGCAGGAGAGGTCTGGTAGCAATATTATGAGAGCAGCACCATTCCCACCCAGATGGGAACTAGCCCGATTCAAGGCCTCCCTCGCCTATTGTGTACTTCTGCTTGGTCCAACCCACATTGAAAAGTGCATTCCGCCCCATGAGGAATTCTGGTCAAGTTGGGGAGCCCAGGAGGGGCAGGACCTAAACTGGCATACTTAACAAGCTCTGAAGAATAATGATTTATCTTGCTACAAATTACAAACAGGAGATGGAATTAAGTTGTTGTTCACAAGATCCCTAGAAGCCAAACAGCATCAGCGTTTAAAGAACAGTTTAGATGAGAAAATTGCATAAAGCGGCTTGGCCATAGATCTTGCTCTTTCAATTGTTATGTGGCAAATTTGTATGGTCTTGCTTAACCTCCGCAGAAAAAGACCAAGGAAGGAGATAAAAAGAAATGAAGAAAATGAGATCCATAAATTGCCCCTCCGGCAAAATGATGAGCGTAAAAGCAAGCTGCCATTTGAAGGAAGTGCTTAAGAGTTGCGTGCCAAGACGTGTTGACTAGATTCCTTGGAGGTGGCTAAGCTGTTGCTGCTTTGCAGGCACTTTTCGTACGTGTACAGATGTGCAGAGAGACATGACCCTGCTATCGTGCTGCACTGTTGGAAAACATGGAAGATGAAGGACATGCCTTTTCTTGACCTGGGAAATGAGACTTTGATCTGAGATTGACTTCCTGCATAAAGACAGGCACTGACATGCCTGTACTGACCCTGTCTACTGATGATGCATGCCCGGATTTGCTTTTTTACGAGTTTTTTCGGTAGCTTGCTATTGTGCAATCTACTCCTGTACAATGAACCCTCTCTACACCTTGTTACACCCTATCAATTTTGATCTAACTTTGTAATATATGGATGGTGAGAGGTCAAGAGCCTCTACTTCCATACTTCCAAGGAGGGCCAGTGGATCTCTCAAGGAAGAGCCTCAGCAGGGTTAACCCTATTGGCAAGTATTAAGGGAGAGGCTCATAGCTTCAGCAAACAAGAGTCAAACTGGGAATAAGAGGTAGCTACCTATAGGTCACCAGGGGGTGCCCAAATGGGCCACCTGAGCGCTATCAGTGTCACATCAGCAGGGAGGCCCATTCGTGGCAGCACTATCGAAATCAATGTTAGAATAGTGTGGAATGTCGAGTAGAAGTGGACTGAAAGCAACATCATAACTTGATGACTTGACCAATGTGTGTGTCCACTCTAAACATTGTGAATCACATTCTCACTGCTTATTTAATATTATACTTGGCTTTATTTTGTTCACCATTTTTTAGGAGTACATCAAGCCAGATACTTGCGAGAACAAGCACTCAAAATTTTATATTGTAATTTGAGTCAATAGGCGTTGGACAAGAATGCAGTCCCTCCTCTGCCGCTCCAGCCATGTTGGAGGCCTTGCCATGAGGCGCCCGATCGAGGCCAGGTGCGTGCGCATACCGCTTGGTGTTGTTCAAGATATGCACTGGATATTATGCAAGTGCTGCGGAGGATATACCGCCCCCGCTGCGTTTCCCCCCGCGAGCAGGCCCGTCGTTGTCCGCGCACAGAAGACGGAGGAGGCCCCCAGCCAGCCCCCTGCCAGCAGCCCGAAGGCAAGATCAGCTTCTTTTTACAAGCAAATGAGTTGTATGAGCTCAGAATTGGTCCTTTGGCGTTTGCCCCTGCAACCATTGATCGATTGTCACACCTGCCTGTGTGTGACTCTGTCTGCGCATCTGTCTCACAGGCGACCTCTCCGCCCCAGCCCGCACCTGAGAGCAAGAAGCCATCGCCCCTTGAGAAGGGAGGCACCAAATCGGGTGCTGAGGCTGCAGGGAAGGTAAGGCGCCAAGCGCAAGTTAGACAGTCGTCGACGACAAGTACAACCTGTCGCATGTTGGCCTCTCCACATCTGCCACTGCGTTGGCCTGCAGCAGTTATGCAGTTTATAACCTGTTTGTCTGCGGCGTAACGTGTGCTCCGCTTGCGTGCATGCAGGATGCCAACCCCCTTGCCAAGGCCAAGGTGCAGGGCGTGCAGCTGCAGAACAAGACACTGATGCAGATCGTGGACGGCAAATTCAAGGACGACCGCTGGGTGGATGGCCGCTGGGATTTGAGCCAGTTTGCAGGCCCGGATGGCAACACGGACTGGGACAAGGCAAGTGGACGTCATGGTCATTCCGGTGTCCACCATCCCAGGGGCCCTGGTGGCATCCTAGGGGCAGAGTGTCACATACCAGTTGTACCTGTTGTGCCACGCCCTTGCTGAGCGACGTGTGCGCGTGCATGCGCTGTCCACCAAGCTTCTCGCTGCAGCTCCAGGCTTATGCAGTGTACACTCATGTGTACAGCAATTTCAGGGAGCTGGTCCTGAGACAGACTAGGAAGGAAAACGATTTGGAAGTCAGAACCTGTCTGTTAGCAGCCTGGCTGGTCAGCAGAGAGCGACTGCAAACAAAATGACTCATGATACATGAGCGTGACAAAACTCAATGCATGTCTTATGGATCTATGCTGAGAAGACTAGGAGGTTGGGACCTCTTGCAGACTTCTTATTGTTGGTGACAGACGCTATTTCCTTTGAGAAGATCATGGAAGTTATTGACCACCAAGGCAACGGCACAGAATCTTCATAATAGACAGCACATCTTCTGTTTTGGAATTGGATTGTCCAGCAGTTTCAGGCATGTACAATGCAGGCAGTTGCACTAGCCTACCACCATGGAGATGAGTGCACATTGACAGCTTCATTCCCGTCCATCTTGAATAAATGTATGCTGTAGTGACGTGCTCATGCGTAACCAGTCTTATGAGCACATATGTGTGTGTGCAGGTGATTGACACAGAGATTCAGCGCCGCAAGCTGCTGGAAGCCACGCCCATTGCCTGCCGGAACGAGGACCCAGTCAACTTTGATACCTCTGAGATCCCCTGGTGGGCCTGGGTTAGGCGCTTCCATCTACCAGAGGTATGCCTGCTCGTAAGGGGCTTGCGGCAGCTTCCATGGAAAGGGATGTGTCGAGACACACTGGCATTGCACACAGCACTAGATATCATGCTGTCCTGGGTCTCTGGAGAGCTGTTGACTGAATTTTATGGGCTTTGACAATCAGGTTCCCCTGCCTAACATGCCTTCACGTGGCGCACCCACATGCGCATGCACACACGCAGCACACATATGCGCGCATTTTATGGACACGTGCGCAGGCTGAGAAGTTGAATGGTCGTGCTGCAATGGTGGGCTACTTCATTGCCATCTTTGTGGACAAGTTCACGGGCCATGGCTTGTTGGAACAGCAAAACAGCTTCTTGGGGCTACTCGCGCTGCACATTTCAGTGTTTGGCATCCTGGCCATCAGGTGAGCTGACCAAGTTGGGTTGAAACATTGTCATGGGGCCCCTGTGCTTGCATGACAGATTAAGTTGGCCAAGCCTGACTGGTCCAGCGTTCCTCTGAGGATGCTTGAATGGAAGATGGATACGACCGCCCCACTCATGTGTACGTCCTAGTAACTCTTCAGTAAACAAAAAGCTGTACATACAGGCAGAGAACACTGTTGTTGAGGGGGAAACTGGGTATGCCAACATGTGCAGATGATATGCCAAGGGCAGATATAACAAATACTGTGAGGCAAACGGTTCGTTCCACTTGTGCATTGCAAGGATGGAATGCCAGGAATGTGCAACGCATTCGATGTCTTTGCTTGGAATTGGTGTGCTGCTTTAGAGTTTCACAATGTCTGGTGTAAGTAAGGAATTGAGGCAATGAGGGTGAGCCCCTGAGGCAATGGATTTTAACTGAGCTGAGCATGTGCACTGCAAACAAACATTGCGCATCAGCCTGCCATAAAGATCCATGCTATGTCAAATGCCGTTCCATCAATGCAAATGCGACCATTCACAGGCAAAACTCTGACCTTGACAACCTTAAGAACCTCTTTGACGAGGCCACTTTCTACGACAGGCAGTGGAATGCCACTTGGGAGAATGTGAAGCGGCCCTCTGAGAACAAAGAGTGAATGGCAGGTTGAAGAGTAGGTGATCGTTGTGTAAGCACTGTAGCATAGTTCTGGCAACAGATTCAGCAGCAGGGTGTTAGGTTTGCTCAATTGCTGATGGCAGATGGTGGAAGGAGTGGTGGTGCGCTGTCAGTTGTCTTATCCCTTCTGCGAGACAGGGATGAACAACAAGCCTGTGCAGCTGCCTGGAAGCCCCTTGCAACTATGAAGGATGCCACGCTGTACACACCCCATCTAGTTCTCAGGGACTGGGCCTCTCATAATTTGGGTGCTGCCGTACGAGCTGGGTCTTCTGGGTCAGTATGTATTTACAGAGGCTATGGGTGTAGAAATTGGGGAGTGGGATTGAGTAGTAATACTTCGAATGTGTTAGTGTAGCTATGCTGAGGGTTCGCCTGAGTGGTGTTTGTGTTTTGACAAGATCGTCTTGTGCACCTTGTCCCGCAAAGGACGACTGACTATGCATCTAGTGGAAGCCCATGTTGCGCAAGGGCTGGTGTGGACATCAGCTGCTTTTCGAGGCCTCTTGTGTTGATTGATTTGGCCAAGCAGCAGGACAAATAATGTCTTTTGCAACGACTTGAGAAGATGAATTTCTTTTTGTGATGCCACTGCTGTGGTTGTTTCTTGCAAGCTAGGTACATTCAACAGTTGCAAGCTGTAGCTCTACATACTGCAGTGATTTATGGCTAATCGCTGGCTGTAGCACCTACAGCTGCAACCACCTAGCTAATCAATTTTGTCTACTAGAGCTTTCCTGTGGTAAAGCAACGCATCTGCTGATAGAATGAGCAACTGAATCAAGGACAAATGTTGTTGACTGCTAGCCGGACTATTGAATTGAATGGCTTGCAACCATTGGCTGCCAGCCAAAAAGTAAGAGGGTGCGGTAAGTGATAATAGTTCCAAGGCGCGGGGACGGAGCGAAGCGGAGGGGGCCCCGGCGCCGCCCCAGGCAGCGCGGGGTTACCCCCATTTTGTACCCCCCTGTTTTGAAGCTATGCAGGGACTTTTCAACAACTGAGGAGC
>LKMJ01003138.1_pt1 | contig 15338 bp, 12 predicted proteins | sample 643391 | NCBI WGS metagenome assembly LKMJ01 (sample SAMN04112250, study PRJNA286221) | soda lake metagenome | biome: soda lake; feature: Kulunda Steppe; material: water; isolation source: sample PL-Br10 brine of Picturesque Lake | place: Russia: Kulunda steppe | collected 2010-07
ATATCGACCTCGTCGATAAGGCGCTATTGTTCGACCGCGGCTATCTCCGTGATGGGGACGAACGCATCGACGTCGAGGAGTTCGAGTTCGATTCCGCAGCTCCCGACGGGAAACATGGGATACCCATCACCTACACCCGTGACCTCGTTGCGGACCTGTTGCACGAGGAGACTGACCGCTTTCACGAGGAACTGCCGGTCGAGAACGTCATCATGCCACAGGACGTGTTGACGGCGATGCGCGAGCGCCTCCCCGATGCGCCGGTGTTCTCGGAGGGCGAAGTCCGCGAGTACCGCGACCGTGTCCCCCCGGTCAGGGAATACATTTTCACCCAGCAGGAGACCGACGTGCTCGATGCGATGATGCGTGACAAACAGGTCGATGAGGCGACCGTACAGGAGTACGTCCGACATGTCTACGCCTGGACGGAAGGCGATACCCTCGAAAACGAACGCGGCGAGCGCGTTGAGCCCGACCCCCTGAAAATGAAAGTCTTCGAAATCGAGCATCTCGGCCGGTTTAGCGAGGGAGACTATGATGGTCACGAGGCGACGGGAACCGTCGAGCGCTTCCGCAACGAACAGATTGTGACCGCGCTCAACCGCCACGCGTGGCGACACCGTGACGAGGAGTTCCGAGTCAGCGATGTGAACCCGAAAGAAATCCCCGTCATCAAGGCCGTTCTCGGCAGCCACGACTGGGACGATATCAGACGAACGTTCGAGGATTTCGACCCGACACAGTGGAACAATCCACCAAGCGGGACCCAGACGGAATCGCTCAAGGAACAGACAATTGCGGCCCTTGTCGGGGAGTTTGGATACAGCGAGGCCGCCGCCGAACTCACGAGCCGGTACGTGATAGAACAGGTTGCCTACGACTGGGAGAGCGGTGGTGAGCAAGAATGACACGAGAAATCAGAGAGCATAAATAATGGGACTGAAAGATGACCTCGAACGGTTCCGGGAAGTCGGCGAACAGCGACGGCAGGACCTCGCCGAGTTTATCCAGTATGGCGACCTCGGCGGCGGCCGCCCCGACCAGATTAAGATTCCAATCAAGATTGTCGACCTCCCGGAGTTCGCATACGATAAACGTGATATGGGTGGTGTCGGACAGGGTGACGGCGGGACGCCACAGCCCGGCGAGCCGGTCGGCCAGCCCCAGCCAGGAGATGGCGATGAAGACGGAGAGCCCGGCGAGGAAGGCGGCGAACACGAGTATTACGAGATGGACCCCGAGGAGTTTGCCGAAGAACTTGACGAGGAACTGGGGCTCGACCTCGACCCGAAGGGCAAGCAGGTGACCGAGGAAATCGAGGGAGACTTTACGGACATTACCCGCACCGGCCCGACCGGCACGCTCGATTTCGAGCGGCTGTTCAAGGAAGGTCTCAAGCGAAAGCTGGCGATGGATTTCGACGAAGAATACGTCAAATCTGCCCTCCAGATCGACGGCTGGGGTCCTGACCGTGTCTTCGAGTGGGCGCGGGCAGAAGAGAATATGCCCGTCTCGCGTGCCTGGATTGTGGATGCCTACGAGCAGTTAAGCAACGAAGAGCGGACGACCTACGCCAGCCTCGCGGAGATGGAGGCGAACGTCGAGCGGGAATCGACACCCGCACGCATCCGTCGTGAGGGCGTCAAAGATATCCCGTTCCGACGGGAAGACGAACGCTACCGCTATCCGGAGATTATCGAAGAGCGGGAAAAGAACGTGGTCGTCGTCAATATCCGGGACGTCTCGGGGAGTATGCGCCAGAAAAAGCGCGAACTCGTCGAGCGGACGTTCACCCCCCTCGACTGGTATCTCCAGGGGAAATACGATAACGCCGAGTTTATCTATATCGCTCATGACGCGGATGCGTGGGAAGTTGAACGGGCCGATTTCTTCGGTATCCGCTCGGGTGGCGGCACGAAGATATCGAGTGCCTACGAACTTGCCAAACAGCGGCTTGATGAGGAGTATCCCTGGAGCGAGTGGAACCGATACGTCTTCGCCGCAGGAGATTCGGAAAACTCCTCGAACGACACCAGCGAGAACGTCATCCCGTTGATGGAGGAAATTGACGCAAACCTCCATGCCTACGTGGAGACACAGCCGGCAGGAAACGCTATCAACGCGACCCACGCCGAGGAAGTTGGCGACTACTTTGGCGACTCGAATAGCGTCGCCGTCGCATACGTTTCCAGTCCCGAGGACGTGACCAACGCAATCTACGAAATACTGAGCACGGAGCAAACCGATGAGTGAATCAGACGACACAATCTACACGCCCGAAGATATCCGCATGCAGCGAGAGGCTGCAAAACTCGAAGCACCGGTCGAGAATGCCAACCAGCTCGCACAGAAGCTGGGGCTTTCCCCGTATCCAGTCAACTACTGGATTGTCAATTACGACGAGATGAACGAACTCATCGCCTACGGTGGCTTCCAGCAACGCTACCCACACTGGCGCTGGGGGATGACCTACGACCGCCAGCAAAAACAGAGCCAGTTTCTTGGCGGGAAGGCCTTCGAGATTGTCAACAACGACAACCCATCGCATGCCTTCCTGCAGGTCTCGAACAGCCTCGCTGACCAGAAAGCGGTCATCACGCACGTCGAGGCGCACGCGGACTTTTTCGCCAACAACGAGTGGTTCGCACTGTTCAGCCGCGACCCGAACGCGGCCGCCCAGCTATCGCGTCACGCCGAGACGATACGAAGCTACATGCACGACCCGGAAATCGACCGCAGCGAGGTCGAACGCTGGATAGACCACATCCTGAGTCTCGAAGACAATATCGACCAGTACCGGCCCTATGAGGCCGTCGAGGCAGATAACGAGGAAAACGGTCCGGAACTGGCAGCCCTCGAAGACCAGCTTGACGACTTACAGCTCTCAGAGGAGGTCAAACGACAGGTCTTCGACGAGGAGTGGCTGGAATCTCAGCAGATTGACGATGACGAGATAACGTTTCCTGCTGAACCCGAGTCCGACATCCTTGGCTTCCTTCGTGCTCACGGGAAACAATACGACGCGGAAGCCGGCAAAGCCCTCGAAATGGAAGACTGGCAGAAGGATATCCTCGAAATCCTTCGCCGTGAGGCATACTATTTCGCCCCACAGAAGCTGACGAAGGTGATGAACGAGGGGTGGGCCAGCTACTGGGAATCGCTCATGATGGCCGACGAGAACTTCGCGGAGGCGGATGAGTTCATCACCTACGCCGACCATATGTCACGGGTCCTTGCCTCGCCGGGACTCAACCCCTACAGCCTCGGCTTACAGCTCTGGCAGTACGTCGAAAACAGCGAGAACCGGCGACAGGTCGTCGAGCAACTGCTCTGTGTTGAGGGCATTACCTGGCGAAACTTCCACGACACAGTCGATTTCAACGAGGTACTCGCGCTGCTCGAACCGGACCCGCTCGTGGCCTCAGTCGACCCCGACAGACTGGATACCATTCCGGAGGGTGACCCGCGAATCGATTACGAGACGCTCGCACAGGCACGAGATGGCGAGGTTGACCTCGACCAGTACCCCTGGAAACTGTTTACGTACCAGGGGCTGGCTGAGCGCCAGTACTCGCTGGTGAAACCACAGAACCGGGGCTATCTCTCGCGCATCTCGCTAGATGAGTTAGAGCGGATTTCACGGTATATGTTCGATGACGAAAAGTATGCAACCGTCGAGGAAGCCATCAACGCCGTCGATTACACCGTGGGCTGGGACCGCATGCGGGAGATTCGCGAGAGCCACAACGACGTGACCTTCCTTGATGAGTTTCTGACCCAGGAGTTCGTCGACGAGCAGAACTACTTTACCTACGAGTACGCACGCTCATCCGGTGATTACCGTGCGACATCGACCGATTACCGGGATGTAAAAAAGAAGCTCATGTTGCAGTTCACCAACTTCGGGAAACCGACTATCGTTATCGCCGATGCGAACTACCGCAACCGCAAAGAACTGTTGCTCGAACACCAGTACAACGGCGTAGCTCTCGATATCGGACAGGCAAAAGACGTGCTGGAACGAATCTTCGAACTCTGGGGACGACCCGTTGCCCTCCGCACCATCAAAAAGGAGTACGACGACCACGATATCGAGGTGGCCCGACGGCGGAACAAAGAGCCGGAACCCGAAGAGCGGGGCTGGGAAATTCGGTATACAGGAAGCGGCTTCGAAGAAGAGAACGTCAACTGGGAGGACGTGAAACATCTCGCCGCAACGGATATCGACTACGACACCAAACCCGAAGAATGGCTGGCGTGAACGAATCGGTTCCGGTCACGGTCGTTCATAACGGTGAAGAGACGGTAATCGAAGCAGAGGAGGGTACCGTGCTTCGGGATCTCCTGCTGGAATATGAGTTTCCAGTCTATGGGAGCATCTCAAAACATGCCAACTGCGGCGGGCGGGGGCTCTGTGGCACCTGCGGTGTGGAACTGACACCGCCACCGGAGCCGGAGCACTGGCACGACAGCGCGGCGGCACAGTTTGGCTACCCACGGCTCTCGTGTTGTGTGACCGTGAGCGAGCCCGTTACCGTCAGATTGCTAGACAAGCAGATGTGGGGACAACTCCTCCCCAGGCCGAAAGGCTCTCCCAACGACGATTAGCACAGTTCCAGCGACGACTAGTACTGCGGTAGCCGTGCGGATGCATCCGACCCCTCGACAAACGGGAGCGATGCAACCGTTGCATCGTGTTCTTCCCCTTCGATACGAACGGTCAGCGAATCGCCGGGAATTGCCTCATTTGCAGTGTCATACTCGACAAGCGCCAGTGCAATCGGCTGGTTGAGTGAGGGGCTCTGTACGGCCCGGCGAACCTCGCCGACGGAACTGTCGCCAGCAAACACCGCTGCCCCTGCTTCGGGGACGCTATCGACCGTCAATCCAATCAGTTGTTTGCTCGGCCGACCACGGTTTTCGACGCGGGAGACAACCTCCTGTCCGACAAAACAGCCTTTCTCGTAGTCGACGGCGTTCGCCAACCCGAGGTTATTCGGAACCTCCTCATCGAGTTCCGAGTTAAACAGTGGGGTTCCTGCTTCGAGCGTGAGTGACTGCCAGGTTTGATAGCCAAAGGGTGCAGCAGCCATCCCCAGATTTTCAAGGGTGTCAAAGACATCGCGACTTTCGTCTACTCCGCAGACCACTTCGTAGCCTTCCTCGCCGGCGAGGCCATCAGTTCGGATAACCGTCACGCCAGCATCACCCATCGACCCACGGACAAACTGGAGATGCCTGTCGGGCGTTTGCTCGGTAAATACGCTCGCAACTTTTTCGGTTGCGTTCGGCCCATGAACGCCGAAGATTGCGAACTCGTCGGTCGCGACGTCGATATCGACATCCTGAATGAAGGTTTTTTCCCGCCACTCTTCGGCGAGCGGTTGGCCCTCGCCCGGTGGGGTAAAAATCAGTAGTCGCTCGCCGCCGTTGTAAACATACAGGTCAGTCCGGATGCGTCCCTGTGGAGTGAGAAGCAGCGAGTAGACACCCTGTCCTTCGGTCGCCGGGACGACGTTCGAAACCGCATTATCGACGTATTCGATGCGGTCGTCACCGGTGATAACAAGGACATCGTACGGGACTTCAGTCACTCCGACAGCGTTTCGAACCGCGAGATGCGTGCGCTCCGGTCGGCCATACTGTGAGACCACCTGCCGGCCACCCAGTTCCTCGAAGGTTGCACCGTGGGCCTCGTGAATCGCAGTCAGTTCGCTCATTGGTTCTAGTCGGCCGTCGCGAAGGTTAAGTTCCACGCAAACAGGCAGGCGAGAAAATCAGTGACTGCGGCGTCGGTACAGCATCAGTGTAGTGGCAACGAGCAGCGAGCCAACAGCGAGCAGCGGTCCGAATCCGGGGCCGTCGTCGTCCGCGTCATCCGTATCGTCAGCGTCGTCAGCGTCGTCAGCAGCATCGACATCGTCAGTCTCGTCTGTATCGTCCTCATCGAGGTCATCAGCATCGTAGACCTGCACAGGGAGGCTGGTTTCGAGCCCGTCGATCGAGGCAGTAATGTTTCGTTCACCAGCAGTATCAAGCGTGACCACCGCCGTTCCATCCGCGTCAGTTTCGGTCTGTGCCTCACCATCAACGCCGACTGTTGCGTTCGGCACTGGCTCGTCGTAGACGTTTGTCACAGTCACAACCGTCGACTGTCCGGCAATGATTTTGTCAGCGAGCGAAGTCAAGGTAAGTTCGGGAGTTCGCTGGATAGAGAGGTTGAACTGGACGTCTTCCTCCCCGACCGAAACAGTTTCCGAAACGCTATCGTAGCCTTCCTTGCTTATTTCGACGTCGTAGTCAGTGTTCACAGCAAGGTCGATGCCACGTGTCCCATCGCTTCTGGTCGTCAGCGTCGAATCACCGATTATCTCCACCGTTGCATCAGCAACTGGCTCGGGCGTCTCGAAATGGTCATCCTGCACCAGGAAATCAACCCGGACTTCACCGGTTTCGATGGAGAACGTTTCGGAGACCGATGTCTCATCGATACTGACTGTCTGCTCAGTGTCGAAATAGCCTTCTTTCGAGGTTGTCACGGTGTAGTTACGCTGTTCGAGGCGGTCGAGTGACGCCTGTCCGCTCTCGTCAGTTTCGACCGTTTTCTCGAAGCGGTCTTCCTGTGGGTCAGTTGCCGTCAACTCCACACCTTCCACCGGTGAGCCGTTATCCTCGACGGTAATATCAGCAGTTCCAGCGAGCGACACGTCGAGGTCAATTGCGAGTCGTGATTCACCCGCAGGGGTTGTGGCGTCCTCGACAATCAGTGGGACGTTACGAACATAGTCGTCGTGTTCAATGCTGAATTCGATATCCTCACCCTCGGGGACATCGAAGACAGCGACCCCACTGGAGCTAGTTTCTATCTCCTCCGAACCCCCATCCCACTCGACGAGCAGTGTCACGCGTTCGTTGATTGGTTCGCCATCCTGGTCGACGACGGTGACGTCGACCGTTACTTCATCCGCAGCAGCAGGGCCAACGGCAACCAGCGCAAGGGTGGCAAGCCCGAGACACGTTACCAGTACGAGCAAACGATTCATAGCTGTATAGTTTAGGACCAGTGTTAAATGCGTACCGGCTATTTCTGTTTTGTTGGCAGGAAAGTTACCTGCAACAGTCACTGCGAGTGGTCGATAACCGCCTCGACAAGCGATTCGAGTTCCTCGTCGGTGGCGTTGAAATACGGGCCGGTTACCGTCCGTGTGAGAATTGCGCTGGCGACGGCAACACTCAGCGCTCGCGCTGTATCGGCTCCGCGAAGGTGTTCTTCGAGGAATCCACCGATAAACGCGCCACGAGCACCGGTTGGGTCAACGGCGTCTGTCTCGATTGCATCGCGCTCATGAATGATGTTCGTCCCCGGCGAGTTTCTGAGCGCAACGGCACCGCGTTCCGAGCGCGTGATGACAGCGATTTCGAGGTCGTACTCCGCAGCGAGCAGGTTCGCAAGTTCCCGTGCGCCTCCGCTCTGGTCGAAAATACTGCGAGCGTCGGCTTCGTTTGCAAAGACCGCATCAATCTCCGAAGAGAGTCCCTCGAAAACACCGCGGTAGGCCTCCGCAGCGGCGAGTTCCGGTGCGTAATCGATACCGACAGCGGTGAGCGCCCCACTGCCGCTGCTCGCGCGCAGCAAGGCCTGTAGCGTTTCAGCGGCCTGCTTCGACAGGACAGCCGTGCTGAGGTCTGCAAACAGAATTTCGGTATCCTGAACGACGTTCATCGGGAAGTCGCTGGGTGAGGCGTACGCAAACGCAACGTTGGTCCGGTCGTGCCAGCGCTTGCTCTCACGCGGCGTGACGCCGGATTCGTGGAAGACGAGTCCCTGTCGATTCGTCTCGTCCTGGGTCCAGGTAATATCCGTCTCGACGCCGTGTTCCTGAATTTGCTTGACAACCCGTTCTCCGAGCGGCGTTTTCGGGAGTCGTGACAGCCATCGCGTCTCAGCCCCCAGTTGCTGTGCCGTAATCGCAACGTTGCTGCTCATCCCATCTGCAAACAGCGACGCCGTCCGAGCGGAAACGAGTCGCTGGTTGTTCGGCGGTGAAACGCGCAACGGAGTCTCCCCCACAGTTACCAGTTCCGTCATACGTTGCAAATCCACACCCGGGGGCTTAATCCTGTGTGTCAGTGAGCAAACAAAATTGCCAGTAGTGATTAAGAGCTGTCTTCGTCGGTCACTTTTTCAACTTTCTCTTCAACTTTCTCCTCAACCGTTTCGTCTACCTTCTCCTCAACGGTTTCATCCACTTTCTTCTCAACCGTCTCATCTACCTTTTCCTCAACCGTTTCATCAACCTTCTCCTCGACTGTTTCATCCACTTTCTCTTCAACTGTCTCGTCTACCTTCTCCGCAGCGGTTTGTTTCACCGTTTCTTCAACGGCCTCGGCAGCAGTCTCCTTGACTTTCTCTTCAGCCGTCTGTTGAACTTTTTCCTCGACGGTTGCCTCGACTTTCTCTTCGACCGTTTCGTCGACCGTTTTCTCGACAGTCTCTTTGACTTTCTCTTCGGCGGTGGCTTCGACCTGTTCCTTTGCCGTTTTCTCGACGGTTTCCTCCACTTTCTCCTTCGCCGTCTCCTCGACTTTCTGTTCGACGGTTTCGTCCACTTTCTGTTCGACCGTTTTCTCGACAGTCTCGTCGACTTTCTCCTCGGCGGTCTTTTCGACGGTCTCCTCGACTTTTTCTTTTGCAGTCTCCTCGACTGCCTCCTCAACCGTCTCCTTTACTTGCTTTTCGACAGTTTGCTCGGCCGTTTCTTCGACGGTCTCTTTGACCGTTCCTTCAACCTGTTTCGAGACGGCATCTTCCACCGTTTTCTCGACGGTTTCGCCGACGCTCTTTTCGACCGTCTCACCCACCGTCTTTTCCACTTCCTTGCCCACCGTCTCGCCGACGGTCTTTTCGACCTGCTCGCCGACGCTTTGCTCGACCTGTTTGCCAACCGTTTTCTCGACGGTTTCGCCGACGCTCTTTTCCACTTCCTTGCCGACCTGTTTCTCGACAGCATCTTCGACTGTCTCCTCGACCTGTGTCATCCACTGTGGGTCGAAGCGAGCCATCTTCCAGACGACATGTAATCCGTAGGCAAGCAAGACACCAATTCCAAAGGCAATACCGACCATCCCGCCGAGCTGAATCATCAACACCAGCGCGATGAGAATCAAAACACCATAACTCAGGTCGATGACTGCATCGACACGAACAGGGTCCATACCCGTCGTTCGACCGCCACATGTTAAGTCGTTCTGGACGCGGAGAGGACTACCATGTCAGTTTACAGGTTACTGGCAGCCGTCACCGGGCGGTGTTTTCCAGTTCGTTGGATTTGCCACGGCATTTTATTGCGGAGAAAGAAGAATTGCCGACTGGCTACCCAATGAACCCAGAAACTCTGCGTTCGGAACTCGAAGCGAACGGCGAACTCATGGTCAAAGTAGAGGAGTTCGAGATGCCACTCGAACTGCATCTGCACGATACCGAAGTCGGTGACGAACTGGTCACGCTCGAACTCGCTGACGGCACCATTACGTTTGACCTCGATGCCGTCAAAGGCTACTGGCAGCATTATCACTCGCTGGCTGATTACGGACTTGAATAGCGACGACGGCTACTGATGTCCGGGATAATCCCGCTCGAACCGGGCCTCGATTTCGTCCGTTCCAAATTCTATCAGTACCGGCCGACCGTGTGGACAGGCATACGGGTTTGCACACGAATCGAGCGCCCGTAACAGCTCCCGCACGGAGCCTTCCGTCAGCGAAGTGTTACCAGTCACCGATGGATAGCAGGCAAGGTCACCGAGCAGTGCATCGACAGTCGCCTCGACCGTCTCTGCCGCCTGTGTCTCACCGGTAACGAGTTCGCCAAGCACATCCCGAACAAGTTCCGGACCGGCTGTCTCGGCAATCAATGACGGAACTGTACTGACCTCGACCGTCCGGTCGTCAACCTGTGTCGCCTGAAAGCCAAGGCGCGAGAGCGCTTCTCGCTGGCTGGTAAACAGTTCAGTCTCTCTCGCAGTGAGTTCGAGTGCAACGGGGTTCGCAAGCGCCTGTGTCGTCGTCTCACCAGCGAATGACTCCCGCAGCCGCTCGTAATTAATTCGCTCGTCCGCGGCGTGCTGGTCGACCAGTACCAGCCCGTCAGCCGTCTCCGCAACGAGATACGTCTCCTGAAACTGCCCGAGAATCCGCATCGCTGGCAACGATTCGAACTGTTCCCTGCGTTCTATCTCCTGCCCGTCGAGTTGGGCCTGTGTACCGGGCTCTCTGAACTTCCGGTCGGGGTCGGCTGTTTCGCTCGCGGAATTCGAGCCTGTCTCAGGAGTACTCGTGTCGGCTGATGACTCACTCGAAGTGTCAGTGACTGCTCGGCTCTCCTCAACAGCGGCGTCTTCACTGTATTGTGGCGACGACTGTTGCCGGGAAGCACGCTGGCTGTTTCGCTCCGTGGGCGTCGACTGGGACCTGATTTCCCCCGGGCCAATCGACCCGTCCGTAGTGAATCCATCCTCCATCGTTTCGGACGGTTCGGAGGGCGTCGAAGGTTCCTCTTGGGCTGCAGCGTCACTGGTTTCTTCTGTGCCCGTTTGCTGTGGCTCGTCACCACCAGTTCGTTCTGGAGTGATTTCCGTCTGTTCAGGAGCCGATTGCCCGCGCGGTGCAGCCGTCCGGACCAGTCCCGAATCGAGCAGCGCATCCGAAACGGCCGTCCGTACCTGTTCGCGAACGCCCTCGCTGTCTGCAAACCTCACCTCCAGCTTTCGGGGATGAACGTTCACATCGACGGTTGCCGGGTCGAGCTCCAGAAACAGGACCGTAAACGGATATCTGTCGGGGGCAAGCTGTCCGCCATATGCCTCCACTACTGCATCTCGAACGGTCGTGGCTGTGACATACCTGTCGTTGACGAACGTCGAAAGGTAGTCCCGGCTTGCTCGGTTGGTTTCCGGGTGGCTCACGAGCCCCGAGATGCCATCAAGGGGACCATCCGGTAGTTCACTGCCCTCGACCTCGACCGAAATCATCGATTCGGCAACCTCCCGACCGTAGACTGAGAGAACCGTCTCCTGCAGGTTGCCGGTGCCGTTGGTGGCGAACGTCTCGCGGTCGTTATGTGACAGGGAAACCGAAACTGAGGGGTTCGCAAGCGCATAGTTGGTGACGACCGTATTCACGTGGGCAAACTCCGTCGTGTCCTGTTTGAGATACTTGCGGCGAGCGGGAACATTATAGAATAGGTCTTCAATCTCGACGGTGGTTCCCTCGGGACAGCCAGCAGGGGAAACATCTGTTATCTCGCCACCTTCGACAGTGAGTTTCGTTCCCTGGGCTGCACCGCGAGGTCTGCTCGTGATGGTGAGCCGCGAGACGGCACCGATTGCATAGAGTGCCTCCCCACGGAAGCCAAGCGTCCCGACGCCAGCCTCCAGGTCGTCGATGTTCCGAATCTTGCTCGTGGTATGTTTCTCGACGGCACGGCGAAGTGCAGCCTCGTCCATCCCGTGACCGTCATCGCTGACCCGAATACCCGCAGTGCCACCGGCGTCGACGGCGACTGAAAGACGCGAGGCATCGGCGTCGATGCTATTCTCGACGAGTTCCTTGACCGCCGAGGCCGGGCGCTCGACGACCTCGCCAGCGGCGATGCGCTCGACAGTCTGTGAGTCCAGTTTGCGGATGTCGCCCGACTGCGTCATTACCTCGCTGTTTTGTGGGGAGTGACTTGTCGATTGTGGCGTGGTCGTACAGGTGAGAAGTAGAAATAGCCAGAAAATAGTGTCTCGTGCGAGTCGAACGAACGGCACTTACTTTAGCAAGTGAGGTATATCATGCAAGTATGCCGACCGAGTTTGCCACGGGTATCGTCGAGGGGACGGATGGATTTGCGGTGGGGCGCGATGCTGCGAGGCAAGCCTTGGAAAAGCTCGATGCGGAGACGGTCGATTTCTGTCAGGTGTTCTGTACACCGGATGTCGAGTATGCGGAGGCAATTGAGGGCGTTCATTCGGTGATTGGAGCCAAACCAGAGTTGATTGGGTGTGCGGCAACGGGCATATTCACCGAGACGGAAAGTGTGGATGCAGGTGTGGCACTCTCACTGGTCACCAGCGACACGCTCGAATTTCAGACCGGCCTCGGGACCGACCTCAGCACGAGTACACAGCGAGCGATACGCGATGCGGGGAAAACCATCACCGAGGCAGACGGGGCCTTTCCATACCGGTCTGCGCTTGTTCTCTACGATAGCACTGCAAGCGATGGCGAGGAGTTATCACATCGAATCCGTAGCAAACTCGGAGCTCGCGTCCCATTTTCAGGTGCAGCAGCATCCGACAGATATCAGCTCGAATCCACGCCTGTATTTCATAACGACCGAATCGAAGATGATGCCGTCGTTATCGCAACGATTGACTCAGAGAGTCAATCGCGTATTGTGGCCAATCACGGACACGAGCCGATTTCCGACCCGGTTGAGGTAACACAGGCAGACGGCCGGGTTATCAAAAAACTCGACGGCCGCCCTGCGTTTACCGTGTGGCGTGAGATTGTTCGCCCCTACGCAAGCGAGATGTTCGGTATCGATATCGACGATATCGACCGCGGTGATCCCGAGATGCTTCGGATGACAGGGGTCTTCGAATTCGGGATTAATCAGGGTGAAACGTACAAGATGCGTGCCTGTAACACCGCCAACCCTGAAACGGGAACGATGACGTCTCTCGTTGCAATTCCCGAAGGGACGAACGTCTCGGTAATGCGTGGAACAGTCGACTCCCAGATTGAATCAGCACGCACCGCGGCCCGGAACGCTCACGAGCAGTCTGAGGGCGCATACGCTGGCGCGTTCATTTATGATTGTGCCTGCCGGCATGTGATTCTCGGTGAGGAGTTCGAAACAGCAGTTGATGCAATGAGAGCCGAACTTGCAGAACCGTTCGTCGGGTTCGAAACCTACGGTGAGATGAATATGAGCTTCGACCAGATGAGTGGCTTTCACAACACAACAACCGTCATCAACCTGCTTCCGAGATGAAACGGACCGAGTTACGGCAGAAGTTCAGCCAGGTCGTCGGTGTTGAAAAAGCGGAAGATATTATTGCTGATGCCGAGAGCGTCCTCGGGATTGGGAACAAAGAAAGCTATTCCGCGTTCGATATCCGCGAAATCTGTGAGGAAATCGGTGCATCCTACGACGGCTATCTCGGGGAGATTGCCACTGAGGTACGTGCAAATGCCGAAGCACAACAGCGGTTCGATACGCTCCTCGAAAACGTCCCGGACCCTGCTGTCGTCGTGACGTTTGTGGAGTCCAAGCCGATCGTAAAGACAGTCAATTCGGAGTTCGAATCCGTCTTTGGCTACAGCAAAGCCTCAGCTATCGATCAACCGCTTGAAGAGCTCATTGTTCCTGACGAGCTCTCATATGGGATGGAGATGTGGACGGGAACGAACCGTGGTGAAGAACGGGAGGTAACGCGAGTTACGGCGGATGGTGAGCACCGGACGTTTCTGGTGCGAACCGCAATGGAGACGACAATGGGCGGCGGGGTTGAAGGCTATGCAATCTATACGGATATCACAGAGCGTATCGAACGCGAGCGGGAGCTTCAGACGCTGAAACAGCTCTTTTCGCGAGTCTTCAGACACAACGTTCGAAACGAGTTGACAGTGATGCAGGGCCACCTCTCCATTATCGAATCGACTGTCACCGATGAGACAATAGCACACAGCACACAGGCAGCACTTGAGTCGACAGACCGATTACTTTCTCACACCGAGAAAACAAGAGCTATCGAAAAGTTAGTCGATACGAAATACGAGCGAACGGCTCAGTCACTTCAGCAGCTGGTTGAAGCTGGAATCGAAAAGCAGGACGCAATTCCGGAGGCAGTCTCAATCAACACGGACGTCCCAGATATCTCCGTTCGGGTCATCAGCGGATTCGAAACTGCCGTGGGAAATGCGATCGAGAACGCTATTTCACACAACCCCCACCCGGTCGCTATCGAAGTAACGGCGGAGATAACCGAAGAGACGGCAGTAGTTGTCATCACAGATAACGGAATCGGCATTTCAGCAGGGGAAACCAAAATGCTCGCAACGGAAGAAGAGAGTCCGTTGACCCATGGTTCGGGGATTGGCCTGTGGGTGATGTACTGGTATGTCAGGAAATCAGGCGGGGAGTTGCAGGTTACTGGCACCGAGACTGGAACGACGGTTCGAATGACACTCAGGCGCGTCAAGGAAGATAGCGAGTAACTTCCTGTTGTGACTGTTCGGTGGTGCTTTTCTCAGGTTTGGGTACAGAGAGCCGTCCGCTTATATATGGCGAGACCACACAGTCAGCTATGACTCATTCCGATGGCGATAAACTCACGGTCGAGTACGTCGGCCGCCTCGAAGACGGGACCGTCTTCGATACCTCTGATGCAGACTACGCGGAGGAGATTGGCCTCGCCGAGAAAAACCCCGACCGAATTTTCGAACCGCTCACCATTGAAATCGGCGAGGGGAACGTCATCCCGGGCCTCGAAGATGGGCTGCGGGAGATGGACGTTGGCGACCAGACGATGCTCGAAGTGCCCCCCGAGAAAGCCTACGGCGAGTACAACGAGGACAAAATCGGCGAGTACGACCGTGATGCGTTCGAGAATATGCTCGGTCACCGCGAACTCAAAGAAGGGTTCGAAGTGAAAACGGAGACAGGGCTCTTCGGGCGTGTGACCGAGTACGACGACGAGACTGTCACCGTCGATTATAACCACGAACTCGCCGGCGAACTCCTGCGCTTCGAAATTGAAGTCGTGGATGTTGAACCAGCCAGCGAAGGCGGTTCCTAATTACTTCCTTCGTAGGCATTACCAGATAATTCCTTTGAAGGTAATATTTTGACAGATTATTTCCTTTGTGGGTAAGATTCAAACGTCGATGAAAGAGCATCCATCTTGCACACTACTGATAGGGATTATCGTGGAAGTTCATACTTTTTACCGACAAAGAGCGAGAGACGGCCTTGAATGATCGGCCATCGAAACCTGCGGCTGGCCACGATAATCCCTATGAGAACGGCAGCGATTGTTGAGCGATGACAAAACGGTCGTTCATCAATCTGAAAACAGAATCGAAACGGTGGTCAAAACAGATGTACACTTACTCGGTCAGCGGGTAGGCTTCGTGCCATGGGCGAATTCGTTCAAGTGCACCAGCAGCGGCAAAAACCGTCTCGTCATCGTATCGGTCTCCGATAAGTTGGAGGCCGACCGGAAGTCCATCGTCGGTAAGCCCTCCAGGGACTGATGCAGCTGGATGGCCAGTGAAATTGATTGGATGGG
>LKMJ01003139.1_pt1 | contig 15328 bp, 15 predicted proteins | sample 643391 | NCBI WGS metagenome assembly LKMJ01 (sample SAMN04112250, study PRJNA286221) | soda lake metagenome | biome: soda lake; feature: Kulunda Steppe; material: water; isolation source: sample PL-Br10 brine of Picturesque Lake | place: Russia: Kulunda steppe | collected 2010-07
CCGCAACTACATCCCGATGCATCTCGACGTTACCGCTGTCGACGCGGAAGAAATCAGCGTGCTGAAAGCGAAAGCCTGAGTCGGCCCTCTACGTAGTTCGGACACTCTATTTGCTGTGGGACTACTGGACGTACTACGATACAGTTGACGAAGTACTGTGACAGTTGTACAGTTCATACAACAGTCTTCAGCTACAGTTGTACAGTTCATACAACAGTCTTCAGCTACAGTTGTACAGTTCGTACAACAGTCTCCAGCTACAGTTGCTACAGTTGTACAGTTCGTACAACAGTCTCCAGCTACAGTTGCTACAGTTGTACAGTTCGTACAACAGTCTCCAGCTACAGTTGTACAGTTCATACAATTGTTGATGAGTACAACTCTTCATATTGATTTTCGAACTATTCGGCTTCACAATCAAATCCATACACTTCTATAACCAAACTCAACTACTCTACTAATCGAACCTATACGATTCAAACCTCGAACCAATTTACTTTTACTTCTGAACCGAATGATTCGGAACATACACCGAAAAAACTCGGGAATCGAACCAGGCGTTCAGTCCTCTAACTGCTCCTGGTCGACATCGTACACCGTCACGCTGTCCCACGACTCAGCGATGCTGACGGCGTCGAGTTCGCCGACGGTCACGTCGAAGCTGTTCTCCTCGGCGGGACCGACGTAGACGTACTCGACGTCGTATTCGGCGAGCAGCGCCTGCTGGTCGGCGGGCTCGCCGCCGTACATCGCTCGCACGTCGTCGACGCGGTCGAAGTACACGTCGTCACCGCGATACTGTGCCTCGTGTGTCCACCCGGCGACGGTCGGGACACCGGTCAAACTCGCCGGCGCTGCCGAGCCCTCCCCGTCGTCCGGAATCCAGTTGTACCCCGCCGGAGCGGCGGTGAGCATCGTCGGCTGTCCCTCCCGGTCGTCGAGCCAGCGAATCGCCGGCTCCTCGTCGGGATAGTGCACCTCCAGGTACGCCGTCGCGTCGAGCGTCGTTCCGAGCTCGTCGGTCGTCTGTGTTCCCGTCGTCACGTGGTCGTGTAGCGCGAACCCGGCGTAGGGGGCCGTCACGAGCACCACCACGACCGCGAGGATGGTTCCGGTCTGTTTGAGCCGCGTTCTCTCGACGCCGTCGACCGCTGGCCAGCCGCTCGCGAGGCGCGGCAGGGCGACCGCCGACGCAATCGCCCAGAACAGCCAGACGTGAGCGTACGGTTTGAAGATGACGTTGAACCGCTCGCCCTCCAGGTTCACGAACTCGACGACGAGCACGAGACCCGCCCCTGCGACGACGAGCATCGTCTCGTACCCCACGTCTCCCTGCCGGAGCAGCCACCAGCCGCCGAGAATCAGCGGGAGCGTGACACCGAGGGCGGGCCAGCCGAGAGACGCGGCGACGGCGACGACGAGCGCCCCGGCGGTCACGACGAGCGAGGGGGTCGCACGGGCGTCTTCCGCCCAGAGTGCCCGGGCGAGGTAGGCCGCAATCGCGACGAGGAACCCGCCGAGGACGACCAGCATCGGCCCGAGCGGCGTCCACGGACTCCAGTACTCGATGGACTGCTCGGGGCCGCCGAGGATGACCGTCGTCCAGAACGGGAGCGTCCAGAGAACGCCCCCGAAGAAGACGACGCCGGTGACCAGCGGCGCGAGAACGAGACGCGATAGCTCCTCGTGGAGTGAACTCCGGGCGATGACCGGAGCGACACTCGCCCGAACCCGCTTCGGGAACAGCTGGACCGGGCTCTCGGGTCCGAAAAACACCGCGAGGACCGTCAACCCGAGGACGGTCGGCAGCGACCACATGTTGAGGAACCCGATGAGACCGACCAGCGGTGGAAGGAAGACGAACAGCAGGAGGCGTCGACGGGAGAGAGGTGCGCGCCAGGCGGCCAGCAGCAATCCGGCGGCCAGCAGCATGAACGGTTGACTCAGCATGTGGGCGTGCAGGTCGCCGTTGAGCCACGCGAACAGCGGGAACTCCGTCGCTGCAAGAAAGTCGCTCTCTGGGTTCTGCGGTTCGACGGGGATGATGCGGCTGGCGTCCCAGTACGAGAACTGGCCCGGCGACCACGAGGCGGCTCCCTCGTCTACTCCGAACCCGGAGACGAGTCGCTCGGCGACGCCGTCGGGCAGCAGCCACGCGAGCAGTCGAATCGCCGTTTCGAGGTTGCTCGCCACTCCCACGAAAAACGCACCCAGCACGCCCGCGACCCACCGCGACACGTCGTAGGGTCGGGCGATGGCGGCGGCGAGCCCGTAGGCCGCCGTCAGCAGTGTCGCGTAGAATCCGGCGAGAGCAAGGTTGTAGGCGTAGGCGGTGCTCGTCCCGGTCAGCGTCGCAAGCAGCGAGGCGACGAGCTGACCCCCGTAGTAGTACTGCACTGGCTCCCCGGCGAACCACATCGCCTCCGGCGGGAGCGACCCCGTCCGGTCGAGCGTGTTCAGCAGGCCGAAATCGAGGAACTTCTCGCCGGCCGAGAGCGGCAACGGCGCGGCGGCCGGGTCGACTCCGCGGATGACGACCACCAGCAGGAAACCGGCGACGAACACCAGCGCGTGTTCGCCCGCTTGCTCGAACTCGATATCGGGGTCGGTTCGTGTGACCGCGAGCAGCGAGAGCCCGAGCAGGACGGCGATTCCAGCGAGGAGGGCAGGCCAGCCGAACGCGACGTGACCAACGAGGTGGCCGACGACGCCCAGCACGGCGAGGGCTATCGGGATGGTGAAGGCAGTGTACTCGGTGTCGGGCAACAGCCACGCCGAGAAGGGGAGGGCGGCGAGGCCGAGCAACAGAAAGGCGACAATCCAGAGAACCACGAGCCCGAGTTCCATTACCTGCTGTGGAACACCGGAAAAGTTACCTCTTTTGACTCGCCCTAGCGGCTGAGGTAGCCGCCATCGACGACGACTGTCTCGCCGGTCGTGAACGACGCGCCGTCCGAGGCGAGCCAGAGCACTGCCTCCGCAATTTCGTCGGTCGTTCCCAGCCGCTCCATCGGGTGCAACATCTCGACCTCTTCGCGCATCTCGTCTGTCACGCCAGCGTCGTCGAGCATCTGCGTTTCGATGTATCCCGGACAGACGGCGTTGACTCTGATATCGTCGGTCGCGCGTTCGAGCGCGGCGACCTTCGTGAGGCCGACGACACCGTGTTTCGCTGCCGTGTACGCCGGTGTCTCCGCCTCAGCGACTTTCCCGAGAATCGACGCCGTGTTGACGATGGCCCCACCACCGTCTTCGAGCATCGCTGGAATTTCTTTGCGCATACAGCGCCAGACACCGGAGAGGTTCACGTCGAGTATCGCCTGCCAGTCCTCTTCGGATATCTCGTCTGTCGCGTTGAACGTCCCGCCGATTCCCGCGTTGTTGAACGCGACGTCGAGCCCACCGTACTCCTCGGTTGCCGTCTCAACCATCGCCTCGACGTCGTCGTCGCTGGTCACGTCCACCTCGACGAACGTCGCCTGTCCCTCGGTCTCCTCGGCTATCCGGTCAGCTGTCTCTTGGCCACCTTCCTCGTCCACGTCGCCAATCACGACGTTCGCTCCAGCGGCGGCGAACCTGACTGCTGTCTCTCGGCCGATACCTGACCCGGCGCCCGTTGCGACGACTGTCTTCTCGTCGAAGTCAAACTGTGTCGACATGGTTCTATATACTCTATCGTCTCTCTTAAACGCCGACTGATGTTCTATGGTGCTGAGAACGGTAGAAACTCGACTCTATCGAAACCATTGATTGGTGACGGGCTTCAGCAGTCGTGCTGAATAAAGGGTGCGAATGTGGTCCAGAGGGTCGCTTGTGGCGTCCTGGGCTCAATTGGTGTCGGATACCTGTGACCGGTCACGAAATTGCCGCCCTGGTGGTATCTGTTCGGTCGAGAAACGCTGCCAACAGAAGTAAGGAGATTACCGGAGTATGGAGGGACGAGCTTTACTGACACAGTTCCTTACTTCGGACAAAGACGTGGTTGGGTGTGCGGGGTCTCGACCAACTAATCTGACAGGTCACGCCCACTCGACGGCTTACTTCCGATTAGAGTCCACACGCCCAGTAACATCGGAGTCATGGTGGTGCCGGGGACAACTGACGGAGATACGTTCCTGCAAAAATCAGTCCGATAAGCGGCGGGAGTATCGTGCCGACGAGGACGGGTAACGAGATATCGAGTCCCGCTCCCAAGTCGATGGCGGTAATCGCTGTGAGCGTTGGTGCGACGAGGGCGGCAAAGACGAGCAGGACACCCGCCACCACGTACCCCCATGGCCGTTCCTGCCAGAGCCAGACGGCGGCAATTGCGAGACAGGGGACGAGGATTCCGAGGTCGATAACGTACGTGTGGGCGGCTTCCGGACCGAGTTGCGCGATTGCCGTCGGTAGCTCGTCGGCCAGAACCGCCGGCACTATCTCGAACAGCCACATGAATCCCAGGCCGACTGCTGCGACGCCGAGAAACCCAGCGTACAGTCGCTTCGAGACGCCGTCGTACAACTGCTCGAAGATAGGTTTAGCGTCCGTTCGCAGTATTCCGCTGGTCAACGTAAAGACGGAGAGGCCAAACAGGGCGACATATCCGAGAAAGAAGTCGTTGTACGCAGTGACGAACGCGTAATGGGTCCACATGTAGACCATGTACGTGAGCGAGCCGAGCCAGACGATGCGGCCGCGAAGCGAGCCACGAAGTGCATACCAGAACCCGACCGCGAGGACAGGGACGCCGATGACCAGCAGGACGGCGTCCTGGGCGTGAATACGTGGAATAACCACTGCCGGGTCGGCGTAATGGCTCTCCCGAAAGAGGCCCAGAAGACTCGAAAGAGTAGTGAGCACGATAATGGCGACTGTTGAGATGCGTTCCCATCGAGTCACTGGCCGCGTCATCGTTATTGTATCGAACAGTCACGGACAAGATAGCGGTTTTGCCGACTGGAACGAACAGTTATAGCAGAACTCCCTGAACTATTCACTCATGACACGCAATCTATGGGGACGACTCACGACCGGTAGCATTATCATCCTTATCGGAATTCTACTGTTGCTCTCGACGACAGGGTTCATCGAGATGCGCTCCGTCTGGGAGTGGGTTCCGCTGGTATTTGTTCTGCTCGGCGTGTGGGCGCTGGTCCGTAGCGAGTTTCGCAACCTCGTCGGGCCAGTCATGATTATCGCTATTGCGGGGACATATCTCGCACGGAATCTCGGGTTCGTGAGCGACGACGTAATCGGGACGTGGTGGCCGCTGTTTGTCGTCCTGTTCGGCCTGTTGATCGTGATTAATCGGTCGCGCCGCCGCCAGCGCGTTCGCCTCGAGGGCTACAGTGGCGCTGACGAGATTGTCGCGATTGGCGTCTTTGGTACTGACGAACGCCGCCTGACGACCGACCAGTTCACCGGCGCAGAACTCGTCACGGTATTCGGCGACGGCGTCCTCGACCTTCGTGATGCGAGCGTTCGAACGCCGCCAGCAATCGTCGAAGCCGTCTCGGTGTTTGGCGATGCCGAACTCAGAGTCCCCGAAGAGTGGGACGTCCGACTGGAGGTGCTCAACGTCTTCGGCGATACTGTCGACCGCAGACCCGGAGGTCGAGACAGGGGAAGAGACGGCAACCCTGACCTCGTTGTCACAGGCGTTTCGATGTTTGGGGACATTGAAATTCGGGATTGACCGGCGGAATCGCCGCGTGGACAGAAGAGTGACTGCTGAGGTCACATGCAAGTCGATTCACGACGAACCTGATTATGTATGACCGCCCACCAGTACGAACTCGTGCAACGCGAGGAGCGCCTCTGGACGTACGAAGAACCGCTCCGATACCGGGGCATCGAGATGGGACGCATCATGTCAATCATGCGGTTGTCGAGTGGCGGACTGTTCATCCACTCACCAGCCGAACTGACTCCACAGCTCCAATCCGCACTCGACGACCTCGGTGAGGTGCAGTTCGTCGCGTCGGCGAGCAATCTCCACGGCCATCTCTATATGGAAGACTACAAGCAGGCGTACCCGAATGTCGAACTCCTCGCTGCACCAGGGTTAGCAACTCGAAGGGACGACCTGGCGTTCGATTACCAACTTGGAGACACGCCAGATCCACGATGGGGAACGGATGTCGACCACAGAGTCCTCCAGGGTCACCGGCTGCTGCACGAACTCGCCTTCTTTCATCGCCCGAGTCGAACGCTCATTCTCGGCGATTTCGGCTTCCATATCGGCGAGAGCTCGCCGCTGATGACTCAGTTTATCGCCAGACTGGCAGGGATATACCAGCAGGTCGGGCCACCGATTGATATCAGACTGACAGTCAAGAACAGAGCCGCGCTTCGCCGGTCGTTACAGGACATACTGGCGTGGGATTTCGACCGACTCGTTCCTGGCCACGGGGAGATAATCGAGACCGACGGGAGACGGGCCCTCCTAGACGGTTTCGACTGGCTATTGCCGACCGGGTAGACTCAGGGGTGCGAAGAGATGCAGGGCTGGACGAGACTAACGCGAGAGCGAGGAGTACAAGCCCGAGAACGCCGCAGGTTGCCGTGTTCATCTTGACCACGTTCACCGAGACAGCTGGGAATCTCGCGTTATTTCTTCGTCTGGGACGTACTAGCGCACGAGCAACAGTGATCGACCCCGAGTTTTGGCGGCTCCTCGCCACGATTTCGGCGACGATGATAGGCCTCGTCTTTCTCGGCACCATTTACTACCTCGAATCCGGGTGGGAAGAGTACGACGTGTATCGATACGAGATGGAAGCGTTGACTGTTCACGGCGCACACCTCATCATTGCGTACTTCTCAACTGTGCTCGTTCTGGCACTTCTTCGTGAACCGTTTCTCCCGGAAGCCGTCACCACCGTCGCGTTTGTCGTCCTCGCTGTCGTGGTAAGAGTCGTTACCCGCTCCGTTAACGAGACACTCCGCACCTTCGAGGAAGCAACTCCGTCTGGGTGGGACTCGCTCACGTTGAAATCGTCCCGGGTCTCCGGCTGGGTCGCGTTTCTACTCGTCTTCGTCGCTCCACCAGCGACCTGGCACGCCACGAGAGCGGTCGATTCGATGGCCGGGATTCTCACCCTCCCCGAACTTAGCCTCGCGTGGACCGTCATCCTTGCACTGCTGTTCGGCTACTGGAATCTCGTCCAGTTCCTGCTCCTCCCATACGAGGTCCGCGAGAAGGAACGCGAACTCAAGGAGGAACGCGAGCGCCCTGAATGATGGGAGAACTGGATTTGTCCGTCTTTCTGGACGACGGCAACCATATGAATCGGATGAACTGCCTGTCATCTGTTGAGGGTTTCAGCAGAGCCAGAAATCCGGTCGGTCGGTGAAACGTCCCACTCTCCTTGCTTTCGAAACTACCGCTCGGGATGTGTCGGCGCGTCGAACCCGCCGCGAACCAGCGGCTTCGCGATGTGCCGCCGAGCGCAGGGCGGTACCTCGTACCAGCCGCGTTCGAGCGCCCGGTCGATGGGTTCCGCAACTTTCCCCGCCGCGCTGGTCCCGCAGTCTCGACACCGATAGCCCGCGTCTCTTCCGGCGGATTTCATCGAGTTCCCACAGTCGGGACAGTCGGGCGTGACGAGTTCCGTCTCCATGAGGTCACGCACGGCGAACTTTTCGAGTTTGAGGGTGTCGTCGCTCACCTCGCCACAGACGGTGATGCGGTCGCCGACCCGCAGGGCGCGAACGTGGTCCCGAAAGCGCTTCGTCGGCTCGAACGCTGCAACGTCTAAGTTGTCGTTTCCGCCTCCGCTTCCGTCGCTCTCGCTGTCGTTTCCTGACTTCCCCACCGCGAAGAAGACGTGACCACCTTCTCTGGTTTCGGGTGGAGCAACAACCTCGGCTGTCAGCCGATATGCGCCGCCCTCGGAGACTGTCGAGAGCGCCTCCTCTTGGAGGTGAGCGTCGGTCCCCTGGTTGGTCACGAACACGCGCCGCCGGTCGACGGGCTCGCTCTCGATAGCCCGGGCGACCTCGCGGACCGCCTGCGGGTCGTCTCCCCGAATCCCGTGCAGGATGGGACACGGCGTCCGGGGAACACAGACCGCGACGCCCTCCCCGCGGTCGACCGTGTCCCAGACGACAGGATAGTCAGCGTCGGCAGCCGCTAACAGCGAGTCGTCGTCGACCTCGCGGTCGGTCCCCCAGCGCTGGGGCTCCCGGTAGGAGATACACTCGTAAGTCCACTCCTCGAACGCCCGCCACGCGCCGACCGCCGCGAGCGCGCCGACGAGCCCGCGACCGTTCTCTCGGGTGATGGTCTCGAAGCCTGCTCGTTCAGCGAGGCTGGCCGCGGCCTCGCGGTCGTGAATCTCGTGGACCGCGTCGCTGGCGAACTGGCTCACCTCCTCGGGAATCTCGTCAGGGTGGCAGTCGGCCACGACGAGTCCGGGGTTCGTCTGCTCGTCATCGGTTGCGGCTCGCTCCAGCGCTCGCCCCCCGAGTTCGAGCGCCCGGTCGGGGTCGATGTCGCAGTGGACGGCCAGCGCGGCGTTCCCTCGGGTCTTGTGCTCGACTGCGGGGTTCAGCCTGACGAGAAGCGTTCGCTCGACATCGCCCTCTGACGCGAGGCGTTCGGCGAGCCTGCTTGCGACGTAGGTCGTACACATCCCGAGCGTCCGGGAGTCGGTGTCGTCGAGACCGATGACAGTCACGGACTGCTCTACGGCGGAGCGAAACTAACCGCTTTCGAGACATCCGCGACGGAGACCGGTCCGTCGGGAGCGATACGATTGGCGGGAAAACCCAGTGACAACGGGAAGGTGGGTGGCACAATCTATATATGCTATGAATAGCTAGGTATCTGCAGAAAGCTATGTCAAGGTCTGCACTGGTCGGAAACGTCATGGCGATGCTCGAAGACGCTGGCTTCATGGTCAGCGACCGCTGTGCTATCCGGCCCAAGAGCTTCGACGTAGCTGCACGAAGGGGCAAGGACGTGTTGCTCGTGAAGATTCTGGGTAACATCGACGCGTTCGACGCCGCGACCGGCGCGGAGATGCGCCGCCTTGGCACCTACCTGAACGCGACGCCGATGGTGCTCGGCCTCCGGACGCGCGACGAGGAGCTCGATTCGGGCGTCGTCTACTTCCGCCACGGCGTTCCGGTGCTCTCGCCCGACACGGCGATGGACCTGTTCGTCGAGGGCGTTCCGCCGCTCGTGTACGCCGCGCCGGGCGGCCTGTACGTCAACATCGACAGCGACGTGCTCAGGGACGCTCGCGAGGAGCGAGACTGGTCGCTCGGCCGCCTCGCCAAGGAGCTTGGCGTCTCGCGGCGCACCGTCTCGAAGTACGAGGACGGCATGGACGCGAGCGTCGAGGTGGCCGCGGCGCTCGAAGAGCTGTTCGACGAACCGCTCACGTCGCCGGTTTCGGTGCTCGACGAGGAGTCCGTCAGAGACACCGACGACCCGCCGGACGGCCCCGGCGTCGACCCGGACGACGAGCAAATCGTGACCGTCCTCACCCGCGTCGGCTACGATGTTTACCCGACGGACCGGGCCCCGTTCAAAACCGTCAGCGAGGACGAAGGCGAACAACGGCAGGTGCTCACGGGACACTCGGAGTTCACCGAGACGGCGGAGAAACGCGCCCGCATCATGTCCTCGGTCGGTCGCGTCACCCGAACGCAGTCCGTCTACGTCGTCGACAAGGCTCGCCGTGAGTCCGTCGAGGGGACCGCTATCGTCGAACAGGCGGAGGTCGAGGACCTCGAAGAGCCCGACGAGTTCAGAAACCTCATTCTCGACCGCATCGAAGAAGAGCCAGCGTAGTCGATTACGCGTACGTCTCTTCGAGATACTCGACGATGTCGTCGCTCTCGGGCATCCCTTCGATGCCGTTGTCGTTGTCGACGAGCACCGGGACGCCGGTCTGGCCGCTCACTTCTTCGACTTCGGTCCGTTTGCTGTGACTCCGCGGCACCTCGTGGGATTCGTATTCGAGTCCGAGTTCGTCGAGCTTCTTCGTCACCTTCGCGCAGTACGGACAGCCATCGAGTTCGTACAGTTCCAGGTCTGGCATCAGGTAGCTGTATGGACTGGGTCACTATGAAAGGGGTGGTACTGTGTGCCGTCTGTGCATCAGCGTGGCGACGACGCAGACCGGTTACTCGCGTCTCTCGCTGTCAGCAAGCAACTCCGACGCTGTGAGCAGCGAATCGAGTTCGACGTCTATCTCGGCGAGGTTCTCCCGTGCGCCCTCCTCGCGGTCGACGACCACGAGCACCCGGTCGACGACTGCGCCGGCCTCCCGGAGTGCCTCGACGGCCTCGACGGCGCTCTGTCCGGTCGTGGCGATATCTTCGAGCACCACGACCTCCTCACCGTCTTCGAACGCCCCTTCGATTCGGTTGCCCGTGCCGTACTCCTTGGCCTGTTTGCGGACGATGACGTAGGGGTTCCCCGACTGGACGCTCGTCGCCGCGGCCAGCGGAACCGCCCCGAGGGCGACCCCTGCGAGCTTCGTTTCGCCCACGCGCTCGGCGAACGCGCTGGCGATGGCGTCGAGACAGTCGGGGTCCGTCTCGAAGAGGTACTTGTCGACGTAGTAGTCGCTCGTCCCGCCGTGGGAGAGTTCGAACTCGCCGAACTTGACGGCGTCTGCAGAGCGAAGCAGGTCGATGAGCGAATCGGTCATATATCGGGACAGGAAACGGTTGCTAATGGCTCTGGCGGTCTCCGTCGTTGGCTCCGGCGCGGGCCGGAAGTCACAATCACTATGACACCGGGGACCTGACGAGTACTCGAATGAACGTATTCGGATCGAGCGGGGTCCGCGGGGTGGCCCTCGAACAGTTGACGCCGTCGGACACTCTCGATATCGCGCAGGCAGCGGGAGAGGTGTTCCGGGAGCAACGCACGCGTGTCGCAGTGGGACGGGACACGCGCCAGACGGGCGAGCTGTTCGTGCACGCGGTCGCCAGCGGACTGGCGAGTGTCGGCTGTCACGTCGACCGCGTCGGTGTCACCCCGACACCCGCGCTGCAGGCGTACTGTGAGCGAGAGGGCGTTCCGGGGGTCATGGTCACCGCTTCGCACAACCCGCCGGCGTTCAACGGCATCAAACTCATCGGGGCAGATGGCGTCGAGCTGAGCCGAGATACGCTCGAACGGGTCGAAGGACGACTCGATGACACGCCGCAGCTAGCTCCGTGGGACGGCGCCGGCGACATCCGGGCCGTCGATGGAACGAACCGGGCCTACCGGGAGGAGCTACTCGCCGCCGTCGACCGCGAGCGAATCGAAGCGGCTGAGCTGACGGTGGCACTGGACCCTGGTCACGGCGCTGGCTCGCTCACGAGCCCGGAGCTGTTCCGCGAGCTCGGCTGCACCGTCAAAACAATCAACGCGCAGCCTGACGGTCGCTTCCCGGGTCGGTACCCCGAGCCGGTCGAAGACAACCTCACCGACCTCGGTCGACTCGTCGAGGCGACAGACGCCGACCTCGGCATCGCTCACGACGGCGACGGGGACAGGGCAATCTTCTTCGACGAAACGGGGGCGTTCGTCGAGGGCGACGCCGCCCTCGCTGCGCTGACGGCGGCTCAACTTGACGGCGACGAGACGGTTGTCTCGGCTGTCAACGCCTCCCAACGGCTGGTCGATATCACGGAGAGGGTGGGTGCGTCGCTCGAACTGACGCCTATCGGAAGCACGTACATCATCACGGCTATCCGGAAGCTACAGCGGGCCGGACGCACGGTCGCCATCGCCGGCGAGGGCAACGGCGGCATCATCTATCCGGAGTACCGAATCGCCCGCGACGGGGCGTATACGGCCGCCAGGCTCTGTGAACTCGTCGCCGAGACACCGCTGAGCGAGCTGGTGGGTTCGTACAACGGGTACGCCAACGTCCGCCGAAACATCCCCTACGAGACGGTCGCCGAGCGTACTGCGATGATAGAGGCAATCGAAGGGGTGGCCGACGACACCGAGGTCAGCGTCGACACGACCGACGGCTATCGCCTCGATTACGGTGACGCGTGGGTGCTGGCCCGTCCGAGTGGGACGGAGCCGGTCATCCGCGTCTACGCCGAGGCCAGAGAACAGAAGCGAGCCGAGACGCTCGTCGACGAGATGGTTGAGGCCATCCGATAGCGACCCTACCGCAACCTGACTGCAGTCCCATAGGCGAGCAACTCTGCCGCGCTCCCGGAAATTTTCGCGGTCTCGAACCGGACGTTCACGACAGCGTCAGCGTCTAGCGCCTCGGCCTCGTCGAGCATCCGGGTGATGGCCTCCTCGCGAGTGTCGCTCATCAGTTGCGAGTAGGCCTTCAACTCGCCGCCGACAAGGTTGCGCAACGACTGCGTGATGTCCCGGCCGATGTTTCGCGCCCGCACGCTGTTCCCGCGGACGATTCCGATGGACCCGACGATTTCACGGTCGGGGAACGTCTCCGCCGTCGTAATCGGCATCCGGTCGCCAGTACCCACTGTGTGGTGTTCCTGTTGCTGTGACATTATCTGACTGCAGACGGGGGGACTACTAATAGGGCTACTCACGTTTGCTGACACTGCAACTGTGGGGGTCCCACTACTCCTCGGCGAGATACTCCTCCTGAATCTCGATGACTTCGGCCGAGTCCACACAGTCGGCGTACCGTCGGAGGGGCTCCTCGTTCAAATCGAGAAACGTCTGCCCCCACGAGAAGTGCGAGAGGACGCCCTCGGCCTGCTCGCGCTCGCCGAGAATACAGAGCGCACCGGCAAAGGCCTCGACCGTGTTCAACTGGAAGGGGGTCCCGTAGTTGACGGGGTTGCTGGCGACGAGAAACGGGAGCGAGCGGTGGATCCCATCGAGGTCGAACGCCTCCTCCTCCGCAGTTTCCCAGGAACAGTCGAGCGCGACGAGTCGGTCGAACTGCTCGCTGTCTGCCGGCGAGAGCGCGCGCTCTGCGAAGGGGTTGAGGACGATACCCGGCGGCGTCGCCCGGGTCGAGCGATGGAGGTCGGCCTCTTCGAACTGGGCGAGTCGCCGGGCCGTACACTTCTTCGGGTCGTCGTCACCCTCGTATCTGACGTGTAGCTCCACGGGTCGAGTACGTCGCTGGGGCACAAAAACCGTCCGAGACGAGTGTGCGTGCGGATGGGAACGACAGCAGACAGGAGAGACGACTATGTCCTGTACAGTTAAGTATCCAAACCGGTAATATCACGTAATGGTCGAAGAAGGCGAGTCGGCTCCGAGCTTCGAACTTCCCGCAGTCCGAGAGGGTGAGTTCGAGCAGTTCGCGCTCGACGAGCACCTCGGCGAAGACGTCGTTATTCTCGCGTTCTATCCGGGCGATTTCAACCCAGCCTGTGACGGCAGTTCCTCGGGGTTGGACGACCTGGACCTCTTCACGATGCAGAAGGATATCACGATTCTCGCAGTCTCGGGGGACAGCGTGTTCAGCCACCGGGCGTTCGCCGAGGAGTACGACCTCCACATTCCGCTTCTCGCGGACGTTCGTGGTGACGTCGCCACGGAGTACGGCGTCGCTGCCGAGGCCGACAGACACGCGACGCGGCGGGCAGTGTTCGTCATCGACCACACCGGTGAGGTCGAGTACCGGTGGGTCGCCGACGATATCGAGGAGCTGCCGAGAACCGACGAGATACGCGGAGCTGTCGAGAACATCGGCGACGACGAGACGGCGCGAGCGCGATATCGCGTCGGCCACGCACACTACGTCGAGGGGCGGCGCGCGTTCACCAGCGCGATGGGTGCATACGAAGACCGCGAGTGGATGCTGTCGGGGGGTGACTTCGCCCAGGCTGCCGACGAGTTCGACGAGGCGCGCGAGGAGTTCAACACGGCGGTCCGGTTCTCCGACGACGAGGACGAGACGCGTTATTTCGAACGTGCGGAGCGAAAGGCAGAGGCGCTCTGGCGGGCTGCCAACTGGCTGAACGACGCGATGAACGCCTTCGCCAGCGGTGAAGGTCAGCGTGGAGACGAACTCCGTCAGGACGCGGAGGGCCCACTCGAAACGGCCCGCGATATTCACGAACCGATTGACCCGGACGACTTTCCGCCAGAAGAGAGTCCGGAGGAGCAGGACACCGACAGTTCGTTCCTGCCGACGGACGACGATGCTGTCGACGCGAACCTCGACCTCGACGAGGCCGCCGTGGCAGACTCCTCTCGCGATAGCGAGGCCGAGTTTGTGCGGGGCAGTACAGGCCCAGTGGATGCTGACGAACCGGTCGACGACAGCGCAAGGACAGACGCCGAGACGGAAGCGGCTGCCACCGAGGAAGCTGCGGACGGGGCTGTGGAGTCCGATATCGATGACGCGGAGCTCGAAGCGATTACTGCAGAGCTCGAAGAACAGAACGACCAGTCGGAGGGAACCGACTCAGCTCTAGACGATTCCGAGGGCTCGGCGTCAGGGCCGGACGACTCCGACGTCGACTCCATCGGCGACGAGGTCGAGGACGACGACCTCGAACTGGAGCTGTCGGACCCGACCGACGCTGAGGACGAGAGTGACGAAGACGAGGAACACGGCGAGCTCGGTGAGGACAACATCGACGACCTGAGCGGCGACCACGGCGTCCCAGATTCGCTCTAGCTGGGTGACGATAACGCGTTCTTCTTCTGGAGGCTCACTCCTTCCGTCCAGCACCGACTGCGGACTCGCCGACGGGGTCGTGACCCTCGATTCGCTCCTGTCCACTCATATACGGCCGAAGCGCCTCGGGAACCGTAATCGTCCCGTCCTCGTTCTGGTAGTACTCCATAATCGCAACCACGACACGACCCAGCGCTGTCCCCGAGGCGTTCAGCGTGTGGAGATACTCCGCGGACTCGTGGCGCTCGGGCCGGTAGCGAAGGCCGATGCGGCGGGCCTGGAACGCCTCGAAGTTCGAGGCACTGGAGACTTCGAGCCACCGACCGCCGCGGTCGGGGCCGTGCTCCATGTCGTCGGCTGGTGCCCAGACCTCGATGTCGTACGTTTTCGCGGAGGCGAACGTCAGGTCACCACCACACAGGAGCGAGACACGGTAGGGAAGGCCGAGTCGCTTGAGCACCTCCTCTGCTTCGGTGACGAGTTCGTCGAGTCGCTCGTCGCTTTCGTCGGGCTCGACGAAGTTCACGAGTTCGACCTTGTTGAACTGGTGGACTCGAACGATACCGCGAGTTTCCGTCCCGTGCTCGCCCGCCTCCCGTCGGAAGTTCGGCGTGTACGCCTGGTGTTTCAGCGGCAGGTCGTCCGAGAGCAGAATCTCGTCGCGATACATGTTCGTGACCGGTACCTCGGCGGTCGGACACAGCCAGAGGTCGTCGCTCTCGTAGGACTCGTCGTTGCTGCCGCCGATTCGGTAGGCG
>LKMJ01003140.1_pt1 | contig 15319 bp, 18 predicted proteins | sample 643391 | NCBI WGS metagenome assembly LKMJ01 (sample SAMN04112250, study PRJNA286221) | soda lake metagenome | biome: soda lake; feature: Kulunda Steppe; material: water; isolation source: sample PL-Br10 brine of Picturesque Lake | place: Russia: Kulunda steppe | collected 2010-07
CATAACCATCGCCCTGGTGCCGACAGTGGTATTGTTGTCGGCACCCGTTGCGTTTGTCAGAGCGCGACAGGCACGACACTCATTCGTCGCGCTGTGTGACTTCCAGCAGGTGGTAGCCGAACTGGGTTTTGACCGGACCCTGAACTTCATTGACCGGTGCACTGAAGACCACCTGGTCGAACTCCGGAACCATCTGGCCCCGGCCAAAGGTGCCCAGTTCGCCGCCGGTTTTGCCGGAGGGGCAGCTGGAGTGTTCCTTCGCCAGTTTGCCGAAGTCCTCACCAGACTCGATGCGCTGCTTGAGTTCGTTACAGGTGTCTTCGTTGGCCACAAGAATGTGCCGTGCTGATGCCTGTGCCATTATATTTCTCCGGATTGGGTTGAGCGGGGGAGCATCATAGCAGATTCCCTGCAGACAACGGACAGGAGCCCTTACCCAAAATGACAGGACGAACGCCCTTTTCCTGGACCCCCGATTCCATTGCGGATCTTTCCGGGAAAACCGTCGTGATCACCGGCGCCAACAGCGGTCTGGGACTGGAGTCAGCGCGATTTCTGTCAGGCCGTGGTGCTCACGTGGTGATGGCGTGCCGCAACCCGGAGGTCGCCAGCCGACTCTGGCACACCTCTGAGGCCCTTACCGGGGTGAGCTATCCGTTCGCCTGACTGTCCGAGCGGTCCGTTCCGCGCAGCCCAGGCAACAGGCCCGAGCAGGCAGCTCCTTGCGGATGCACCGCAATTGGCCAGATGGACAAAGGCTGGTTAGGCTGTGTTGTGACAGACAATCGCCGGAGAACCCCATGACACTGAACGCTCCCAGAATCATCGACACCGACCGCGGCCGTTTCGCCTGGCGTGACGGGGGCGATCCCGAGGGCAGTGCTGTGGTCATGATCCATGGCTGGCCAGAGAGCAGTTACTGCTGGGCGCATGTGAGTGGCCACCTGAAATCCGGACTGCGGGTGATTGCACCGGATCTGCGAGGGCTTGGTGACAGCGAACGCACGGAGGGCCATGAGCCCTATCGCAAGGAGAATCTGGCCCAGGATGTGATCCTGATGATGGATGCGCTTGGCATTGAGCAGTTTCAGCTGGTAGGCCATGACTGGGGCGGCGTGGTCGCTCAGGAAATTGCCCTGGCGATACCGGAGCGGGTTCAGCGACTGGTGATTCTCAACATCGCCATCATCAACAATCTGCGCGGCAACCAGGAAGTCATCGAGAAAGTCCGTTCAGGCAGCGGCAGCCAATACTGGTACCAGCATTTCATGCAGACCCGGGATCTGCCCGAGGCCATGATTGGCGGCGCCGAAGCCGCCTGGCTGGGTTATTTCCTCAAACTCGCTAACCGTGAGCCCTTCCCACAGGATGCTTTCGAGGAGTACCTGCGCACCTTCCGGATTCCCGGCACGCCCCATACCAGCTCCAACTTCTACCGCACCTTTCACGACGATGCCAAACGCTGGGCCAGTCTGGCCGGCCATGTCTGGCCCATGCCCGGACTCTATATCTACGGCAACCGCGACCACATCATCCTGCCTGAGTACCTCAACCACATTGAGGAGTGCTTCGACTCCATTCAGTTGCATGAGGTGGATGCCGGGCATTTCCTGCAGGAGGAAAAACCGGAAGAAGTGGCAGCCCATCTCAACGCATTTCTGGCGGAGTGCTGAACGGCCTCAGGAATAATCTCTCACTGGACCTTCATACGCTGGAGAAGGGTTTCTTCCAGTTCTCCGGGATCAACAACCATAGTGTCTTCGCCTGAACCCGGGAAGATGGCCAGCACCACTTCGTCGCTCTGCATACCGGGCAGCCAGCGCTCAAGCCAGGCATCCAGCTCCACCGGCACCGGCTCACAGTCTGACCAGTCATCACTGGCCCAGGCGGCGGCAAAGTCCGGATGCGGCCAGACCGGGAGGCACTCTTCCCCGTCCGAGGACATCATGACCATGCCCCGGTCGCTGCCCAGAGTCCAGACTTTGCCCCCTTCCAGGATTTTCTCAACAAAGTAGTCATGGCGTTCATTCGCCGAAAGGGCCGGGACGGCATCCCGATCGGCGCGATTCAGTGTGTAGCTCATAAGTCCTCCAGGGCATCGCAATTGCTGGCTCTATTCACAGCCCTGGCTCAATCGTCCAGGTGCCGCGACATTATCGCCATAATCCCCCTGCTGTCACGCAGTTTCCTGAGTGTCCGTCCCGATCACTGGAGACTGGCTGGCAACACGACGTCATTTCTGATGGATGTAGGTCCCGGGTGCGTCCTCAAGTGGAGCGTATCCCTGCTCGGTGGCGCCCATTTGCGGCGGGTTTACCTTGTTGCCGGAACGTGCACGCATCCAGTCCAGCCACGCCGGCCACCAGGAGCCCTGACTGACCGGCGTCTGCGCGAGAAAATCATCCGCGTGCAGGAGCAGATCCTCCGGTTGGCTGGTGTGTACCCGGTACCGGCGCCGTGGATGTCCGGGAGGACTGATCACGCCGGCGTTGTGTCCACCACTGGTGAGCAGAAAGGTCACCGGACTGTGCGCAAAGCGGTGGATCTTGTAGACGGAGCGCCAGGGCGCCACATGGTCCTTTTCCGTGCCGACAACAAAGAAGGGCACGGACACATCGGACAGGTGAACCACGTCATCATCCACCTCGAAGACGCCATCCGCGAATTCATTGTCCAGATACAGCCGGTGGAGGTATTCACTGTGCATGCGCTGGGGCATGCGTGTGGTGTCTGCATTCCAGGCCATCAGATCGTTCAGGTGGTAACGCTCACCCTTGAGGTACTGCTGCACCATGGAGGACCAGATCAGGTCCTGGGAACGCAGGATCTGGAAGGCACCGGCCATCTGTTTGCCATCGAGAAAGCCCCGCTCCCACATGATGTCATCCAGATAGGCCACCTGACTGTCATCGATGAACAGCCCAAGCTCGCCAGGCTCGGAAAAGTCCGACTGTGCCGCCATCAGCGTGGTGGTTGCCAGGCGCTCATCCTTTTTCCGTGCCATGGCAGCCGCAGCGATCATCAGCAATGTGCCGCCCAGACAGTAGCCTACCCCATGGACAGGGCGCTCCGGAACGATGGCATTGACCGCATCCAGTGCCGCCATGACACCCAGGCGGCGGTAATCATCCAGGGTCAGATTGCTGTCGTGCTCGTCTGGATTCTTCCAGGAAATGGCAAAGACGGTATACCCCTGCTCGACCAGGTACCGGACCATGGAGTTTTCCGGGCTGAGATCCAGAATGTAGTACTTCATGATCCAGGCGGGCACGATCAGGATGGGCTCGGGGTGTACCCGGGCGGTGGCCGGCTCGTACTGAATCAGCTCGATCAGGCGGTTGCGGTAAACCACTTTCCCCGGTGTGACGGCCACATTTTCACCAGGCACATAGTCTTCAGCACCGGGCGGTGGATCGCCACTGATCTGGCGCTGCATGTCTTCCCACCAGTAGCGGGCACCACGCATCAGGTTACGGCCCCGCTCCTCAACGGTCTGGCTGAGAAGCTCGGGGTTGGTCAGGAGAAAATTGCTGGGAGAGACCATGTCCAGCATCTGCCGACCAACAAAGTTCACCATCTCCTCGTGATGGGGCGAAACGCCCCGAACTCCAGTGGTCGCGTTGTGCCACCACTGCTGGGTCAGCAGAAAGGACTGATGAATGAGATTGAAAGGCCACCGCTGCCACTCCTCTGCCTCAAAACGACGGTCCTGCACGAGCGGCTCGATGCAGGGCTCTCCGCCCTCGGCCTGACTCTGCGCGCAGTAACGGGCAAAACGACCGACTTTTCGGCCCATTTTGTTGACGAGCTGCCCCTGTTTACCGGGTTGACTGGCCAGGTGAAGCGCCCAGTCCAGGTAGGCCAATTGCAAGGCGGCCGGGGAGAACCCCATGGTCAGCCGTCCAAGCGAAGCCCGGAGCAGCCGGTCTATTGATGGGGGCGGATCCGGTGCATTGGTATCCTGTTGCGGTACAGTCGTGCGGGGCATAAAACCTCCTGCGTCTTAAATCCTTATGGGAGAGGCGCATTCACTCCAGCGATTTGATAATGCGGTTACAGACTGCGTCCTGGGAGAGTCCGTCACAGGCAATGGTCAGATCCGCGTAATGCTGGTAGAGGGAATGGCGCTCCCGAAACAGGTCTTCCAGGCTCTGGTCCGGGCGCTTGGAGATGCCGCGCAGGCTGTAGTCGCCAATGCGTTCGCGCACCGTCTCCAGTGATACATCCAGAAACACCACCTGGCTGCTCTGGCACAGGTGAGCCATGCCCGTTTCGCTGTAAACCACACTGCCGCCGGTGGCGATCACGTAGTCGGTGAAGCTCAGTGACAGCAGCACCCGCTCTTCTTCCTGGCGCAGCGCCTCATAGCCCCATTTGTCCACAATGACCTGAAGCGTGTGACCAGTCCGCCTCTGGATGAGAAGGTCGGTATCGACAAAGTCCTTGCCCATTGCCTTGGCCAGCAAAACGCCCACGGTGCTCTTTCCAGAGCCCGGCATACCGATCAGGGCCGTATTGCTTTTCGACCTGTTCATACAGCGAAACTCTCCTGCCTTCAGCGCCACATACGCGGCAGCACATCCGTGTGATTCGGGTGTCTACGATGCCAGTATGTCATGAAAATATGTCCGGCAATCAATGCAAACAGTCCCCAACCCAATTCACCATGAAGCGGGCCACCCAGATCGGTCATCCACTCAATCTCATCCGATTCAAAGCGGGAAAATACCGGAATACCAAAAGGCTCAAAGGCTCTGCCAGAACCATACTGGCGTATCAGCGCGATGATGGGAACCACAAACATCAGCCCGTCCGCCATACCCCAATGCAGAAAACGGCTGACCTGTCCGTATCGCTCGCTGCTGTCCCAAAGTGCCATGGTCCCTCCGGCTCCTTTCGAGTTGGTCTCCAACGCTTACTTATACGAGGGTACATTTTTATATATATAAAACGAAAGTGAAACCGGTTATTCCAGCGCCTGACGGTAATCCTTCAATACCTGGCCGTCGGCCTGCGGGTACTCCGGAGCCAGCGCCCTCAGCTGGTCGGCAACGATGCCCGCCACAATGCCCCGGGCGACAACCTTGTGGTCTCCGGGAATAATCAGCCAGGCTTTCGCGCTCCGGCTTATAGCGCCAGGGGCTGGTGTTCGGTTGATGCGCCACATCATTCATAGAGGCCGTCCCAGGACGGCCCGATTCTGGTGATTGTATAACGTCGAACCAACTTAGTACCTTGGGTGACGAAGTTAATCCATCTGGACACACCAAAGGAGGTCCGGAATGAGCGATGTCAGTATGATCAAATGTGCCTGCGCAGACTGCGTATGCGTTATCTCCGTTTCCAGCGCCATTGAAAGCAACGGCAAGCTGTTCTGTGGCAAAAGCTGCGCCGATGGCCACCCAAGTGGCAATGGCTGCGGTCATGTCGGCTGCGAATGCCACGGCTGAACCTGGTCACTTTCGCACCCGCTTTTAGACAGACCTAGCCGCGCTGTTCTGCAGGCCCAAGCCACTCAAATCTGGGTTGGACCTGCCCATCCCGCTCCACATCCTCCGTAAACATGGCCAGCGGCCTGACCCAGAGACCGCCCTCTCCGTAAAGCGGCCGGTAAACCACCAGGGATTCCTCGGTTTCGCTGTGGATGGCGACGCCGATTACCTCATACTGGCTGCCTTTGAAATGGCGGTAAATGCCTGTTTCAAGTGACATGAGTCACCTCCTGTGAACGTTGCTGGGTGGCGATCACCCACCAAGGTACTTAATCGATTGAAACTTATCCAATTTCATCATAGCTTTAAGTATCATTGTCTTACGATCTTAAGTGATACAATCGGTTGAAAGGAAAACTATCGTCATGACGCAGTTCTGGTGAACACTATGAAATGGTCTGCTCTGATCATCGTTAAAGTGTGTCTCCTTTCCGGCTGCCTACTCGCTCCTGTTGCCCAGGCGAAAGCAGCTTCCAAGGCGGATGAGGCCGTGGAGGTTATCAGGCATTACCAGAAAGCCTTTCGTTTTGAATACCACCTGGAGCTGCTGGAGTTGGTTCTGTCAGAGACTGAGGATGAATTCGGGCCCTATCGACTGCAGCCTGTTCCGGAAGACGTACCGGAAGTCTCGGAGGCGCGCGGTGTCCGAATGCTGGACCGGGGTGATATCGATCTGGTGTTTCTGTCGACTTCCATAGACCGTGAGGAACAATTCCACCCAGTCAGAATTCCCCTGCTCAAGGGGCTGCTCGGTTTCAGGCTGCTGCTGATCAACGAGTCGCATCAACCGCAATACAGCGAGGTCCTGTCGCTTACCGAGCTTCGGGACGAGTTCTGGATGGGGTTCAATCCCCACTGGGTTGACTATGACATCTACAAGGCCAATGATTTCAACATAATCAGCTCCGTTCAGTACGACGAACTTTTCTCAATGCTGAACGCTGGGCGTTTCGACTTCATTCCACGGGGTGTGAACGAAATCTGGCGGGAACTGGCCTACTTTACACCCTCCCACCCTAACCTCAGCATTGAGCAGGAACTGGTCCTTTACTACCCCTATCCGGTCTACTTCTTTGTGGACCCGGACAATGACCGACTCCATGAACGCCTGACCAGGGGGCTTGAGAAACTGCAGGAAGATGGTCGTTTTCACGAGCTGCTGAAGGCGCATTTTGAGGATGACGTTACCCTGGCAAGGCTCAATGAGCGGCGCCTGTTTGAGCTGGACAACCCAACACTTCCTGACAAGGATCTGGCTGAGGACATGAAATGGTGGTTGGAGCAGGCCAGGTAGGCCAGGCCTACCCCGCCCCCACATCTCCATAGGCGCAATCCTGGAGTTCTTCAAAACTGTCCTGGAAATAGCGGACTACGCGATCGGGCGCATGAATCATTCCTTGATCCGCAATCAGGCCAAACTGTACCGACCCGGCGTAACTGAGAATACTCAGACCGACGCCCAGATGCCCGGACTGTGGCACCCAGAACAGCGGCTGAAGAATCTTCGCGCCAGCCAGGCTCAGAGGCGATGTGGGGCCGGGCACATTGGTCATAACGAGCGAGGATTTGTCACTCAGCGTCTCGAGGGCAAACTGCTCCAGCACGGCAGGGCCATGGCCAAACAGCTCCAGCAGACCAAAAGTAACCCTGGGCTGATAGGAGTGTTTGAGCTCTGCCAACGCCTCCTTCACCTTCCAGAACCGTTTGAGTGGATCACTCTCAAGCAAAGGAAGCTCAACCAGCGTCAGACCAAATTGGTTGCCGAGCTTTTCAACCGGCTTGTCCGTCGGGCGCAGATTGAAGGGGATGGTGACGTGGATATTGCCTTTGATGTAACGGTCCGCCTCACTGAGATAACGTCTTACAGCGCCTGCTGCTGAGGCCACCAACACATCATTGACTGTGGACTCCAGTTGATGGGCCAGTTGTTTTACAGCGGCGAGATCCAGAGGGTCTGCCCACGCGATGGATTTGCGCCCCGACAGTTGGGCATGAAAGCGAGTATTGGGGTCGCGCGGCATCATGCCCAGTCGCGTCAGCTCCCGGGCAATGTCCAGCCCCTCCTCCAGCCACTCGCTGACCTGCTCCGGATGACGCGCCAGTTCAATGCCCTCCTCCACCAGCTCATGCATGAGGTGGCTTCCGCTGTGGGCCAGGGTACGGAGCGGTCCGGTCAGCGACCGCACCAGGTCCTGCGACTTTTCCGGGTGACCGCCCTGTCTCGTGGGATTCCAGCCCTCGTCAGCCAGTGACATCAGCACCTTCACCAGGGCCAGACCATCAGCAATGCAATGGTGCAGACGGGCAATGAGCGCTGCACCGCCCTGATAATCATCAACCAGATGGAACTGCCAGGGCGGATGGCGAAAGTCGAGAGGCGTGCTCGCCAGATCCCCGACCAGCTCCTGAAGCTGCTGTTTCCCGCCAGGCTCCGGTAGCGCGATATGGTGTATGTGGTTGTCCAGATGGAAGTTGGGGTCAGGCTCCCAATAAGGCTTGCCACTGTATTCCACCACGCGCTGGTTGAAACGCTCGTAGCGAAGCAGTCGACGTTCGATCAGCTCGCGAAAGACCTCGACATCCAGAGCGCGGTCGAGAACCAGAACCCCGGTGATCATCATCGGGCTCTCGTCGCGCTCCATATGCCACCACGCCGTATCCACCCCACTCATTCGCTCAGCCTGAGCCACCATCCCTATGCCTCCCGGAATCGCTGAAATGACTTGTGTGTCCTGGGTACTCCTGCCTGACCCGGTCAGGGCGCCAGAAGCACCGGGCACTTTGCCTTGTGGATCACCCTCTGGCTGACACTGCCCATGATCAGTTCAGTCACACCCGAGTGCCCCCTTCGCCCCATCACGATAACGGCTCCGGGAACCTCTTCAGCGTGCTTGAGCAGCATATGACCCGGCAGGCCATAGATAACGGTTTCCTCAACAGCCACTTCCTGCCCACCGATGGCCTTTTTCGCCACTTCGAAAACATGACGGGACGCATCCTCTTCGATTTTTTCCAGAGCACCCGGGACGAAGTAGTTCCGATCAGCTCGGCTGATGCCACCTCCTGGCATGCCAATGAGCGCTTCCGTACCCGTCTGGAACACGAATACAAGCTCTACGGGAATGTTCATCGGTTTGGCCATTGCACAGGCCAGCGAAACGGCGGCACTGGAGCCTTCTGATCCGTCTACGGCAACGAGGAATTTCTTGGGGGTATCGCTCATCATCTCATCTCCTTATTGTCGTTATGTCCTGAACACTGCTGTCAGGGATATGGGCAATGGTCAATCACTGCGCGCAGTAACCGCCATCCACCAGGTAGGTGTTGCCATTGCATCCGCCCGCCGCATCGGAAAACAGCATCACGGCCATAGCGGCACATTCCTCGTTGGTCACGTAACGCCCCAGCGGGATGCGCGCGGCAAAGGCTTCATGAACCTGCTCCCCATGTCCCGGATTGGCCTGATCCTCGATGGAGCGCATCATTCGATTGTCCACGGGACCGGGATTGAGCGTATTGACGCGAATCCCTTCCGGACCCAGTTCGGCTGCCAGGCAACGCATCATGCCAACGACCGCGTGCTTGCTGCTGACGTAGGGAGACAGCCCGGCTGCACCCCGCAGCCCGGCCACACTGGAGGTGATCACGATACTGCCACCTCCGGCTTGACGCAGCGCCGCAAGCGCGGCCTCAACGCCATAACGCACACCGTGGACATTGACGTCGAAAACCATGTTCCAGGCATCATCAGAACGACTGTCGAAGGGGCCAACCTGCCCTTCCGTTCCGGCGTTCAGAAACACCGCATCGACCCGCCCAAACGCCTCCTGAGCAGCGCTTATCATGTGCTCGTTGTCTTCGCGTTTTGTGACATCAACGGTCAGACCAATAGCCCGTTCGCCCAATGAGGCGGCAATGCTTTCCACTGGACCGGATTCGCGGTCGGTGATGACCACGCTGGCACCCTCTGCGTGGGCCAGACGTGCCGTGGCCTCACCAATGCCACCGGCGCCCCCGGTAATAACGATGACTTTCCCTTCAAGTGTGCTCATTCCCTTCACCCTATCGATCTATTCATGAATAAATCATCCATACCTGACATTAACCTGCAATCATGGGGTGTCGTCAATCATTTCTCTCCATGGCGCTCAAGGAGCACCTCTCAACAGTGCGGGATGACAGATTCTTTCATGCTAGAATGCCAATTCATTCTTTGACTGACCGATTAAGAGCAGGCGTTCATGACTTCCGAACCCGATGATGAATCCGGCATCAGCACCGGTGCCATCACTGAACCAAAATACCGCCGTGCCGGATGCGGTATACGCTATGACGAAGACGAGCTGCGTGAAGGGATCGACTTCTCTGCCGCCAGCTCCCTGCGGGACGCAACGCAAGTGGCGTTGACATTCCGTTGTGCGACGCGCGATGACGCCACGGCCATCGCAGACCTGGTCAACCGCGCCTATCGAGGCGAAGAAAGCCGCAAAGGCTGGACCACGGAAGCCGACCTTCTCGGCGGTCAACGCATCGACGCGGCCATGATTCTGGAGTTCATGGAGTCCTCGTTTTTCAGGCTGGCCTATGATGGAGAAGCTCTGGTGGGCTCCATGCATGTGGAGGTTCTGGATCAGGAGAGGGCGGAGCTTGGCATGCTGGCCGTCGCACCAGAGCGCCAGGACCAGGGGATCGGCCGCCAGCTGCTTGAGGAGGGTGAACATTTCATACGGGATGAGTTGGAGCTGGACGGCATCCGCATGCGCGTGCTGCACCAGCGTGAGTCCCTGATCCGCTGGTACGAACGCAACGGCTATCACCGCACCGATTCTAAATCACCCTTTCCCACGTCACCCCGATTCGGAGAACCCCGGGTGAAGGATTTGTGGTTCGTTGTGCTGGAGAAATCCCTCTCCAGCTGACACACCATCAATTCTCAGTGGTGTTGAACACATAGGAGGCAACGGTTCCGTCGTCATTGAAGCGCACCACCAGATCCGTGGTCTGAGCGTCACTGAAGGCGGACCAACGGTACTGGCCATAGCTCCAGGTGCGCTTGCCGTCCTCCAGCCCCGTGCGCCAGGGATCACCGAACAGTTCCTGGATATCACCCTGGGTGGTCTCGCCCACGCGGATCTGATCCACGTTATCACTCGCAAACTCCTGTCCCACCGTGGCACAGCCCGCCGTAAAAGCGATAAGCACTGTAAGTGCCGAGGCTTGCAGCATTGCTCTGAGCGGTTTCATGGTCTCTGCTTCTGCGGATGAATCTTCGCGTTAACGTTGCCAGCTTCAGCGGCTCAGAGCAAAGGGTTCGCCATGCTCCTGCCATTGCGAATCGGGCACCATGACAATCTTGCCCGGATAGCTGGCACTTCTGCTCACAAAATAACGCTCGGCATCGTGCAGCCGGGACAGCGGGAAAGCTGGATCAGCAACGCGTTATAGCACATTACGCGGCTGGCGCCTTTCAATAATCGGATACTCGTTGCACCAGCAAACGTCTGCTATAAATTCAGTCAAACTATCCAAAAAGGAGTCAGGCCGTGTCCATTACCCGGAAACTGGTGCTGGCCATTACGGTGATGCTGGTGCTCGTGGTTGCCAGCGTTTCTGGATTGGCTGTCTACCAGGCCCGCGATTCCGCCGAGCAGCAGTTCAACCAGGCCAGTCTGCGTCAGATCGAACAGGTGGACTATGCACTGAGCAATTTCCTGGACCAGATCGCCCAGGATGTGGCCTACCTTGCCAATGACCCCGACGTGCGTGCCGCCTCCGGCGAAATCACTGACTATATGGATGAACCCAGTGAATCGCAGATGACGCCAAGCGCGGCTGGTGGCCTGGAAGAGGAGATCTTCAATCACTATCAACGCTTCGCCGATACCCATCCGGACAGGGCCTACATTTACCTCTCAACCACCGATGGTGGTTATATGCAGTGGCCCGAGGGTGAGATCGATGCGGAATACGACCCCCGGGGGCGCCCCTTCCATGAGAAAGCAATGGATAACCCGGGTGAGGTGGTACGCACCGAGGCCTATTACTTCGAGATGGATGACACCTCTATTGTCAGCTCGGTTCGAACCGTGGAAGACAACGCCGGTGAGGTTATTGGTGTCCAGGGGATGGATGTCTCCCTGGACGGGCTCATGGAGCGCATCAGCGAGATCGAATTCGGTGGCAGTGGTCACCTGGTTCTGATTGAGGACACCGGCACTGTGCTGGTCAACCCGGAAGACCCGGAACAGAACTTCCAGAATGTGAATGATCTGGACTCAGCTGTTTTCGGCGACCTTCAGGCAACAGGCGAAGGTAACGAGACTGTAGAGATTGACGGAGAGCGTTTCCAGGCCACTGTATTCACCTCCCCGGAGCTTGGCTGGACCTTTATCGGCCTGATTCCCCGCTCCGACATGATGGCGGGCGCCAACGCGCTGGCCGGGCAGATCGCATTCATTGGGCTCTTCGCTGTGCTGATCGGCAGTGCTGTGGCCGTGGTCATGGCACGCCTGCTGACTCGCCCCATCCGCGATGTGACGGCCCGCATGCGCGACATTGCTGCGGGCGAGGGGGATCTGACCCAGCGGCTTCCGGAGACCAGCAGGGACGAGATCGGTGAGCTGTCCCAGCAGTTCAACTCCTTTGTGGAAACCATGCAGAACACCATCCGCGACGTAGACGGCACCACCCAGGGACTCGCCTCAGCCGCGGAAGAGCTTAACCGGGTCGCCGACCAGACCCGACAGACCGTTGAGCGCCAAAGCAGCGAAACCGACCAGATCGCGACGGCCATCAACGAGATGACTGCAACGGTACAGGAAGTCTCACACAACAGTACCGAAGTCGCGGATGCAGCCTCTGAAGCGGATGAGCGTGCCCGGGAAGGCGGCAATGTCGTCAGCCAGAATGCGGAAGCGATGGAATCCCTGGGAGAAGAGCTTGACTCCATGGCCTCAGTGGTCAGTCAGCTGTCAGAACGCAGCCAGGAAATCCGCACCGTGCTGGATGTGATCTACTCGGTCACCGAGCAGACCAACCTGCTGGCACTCAACGCCGCCATCGAGGCCGCCCGTGCCGGCGAGCACGGCCGGGGCTTCGCGGTGGTGGCGGACGAGGTGCGGGCCCTGGCCCAGCGCAGCAACCAATCCGCAGAAGAGATCCGCACCATCATCGATGGGCTCATCGGGGAAACGGAACAGGCCGTCAACAACATGCATCAGGCCCGCGAGCGCTCCGACCAGAGTCAGGAGCGGGCCAAGCAGTCCAGCGCGTCGCTGCACGCCATTGAACAGTCTGTTTCCCGGATCCACGAACAGGTCACTCAGATTGCTACCGCCGCGGAGGAGCAGAGTCACGCGGCGGAAGAGATCAACCGGAATGTGACCGGAATCGTTGAGGCCGCTCAGGAGAGCAGCGAAGGCACCAACCAAACCAGCCGCGCCAGCGACGAGGTCGCGGGCATGGCTGAAAAGCTCAGGGATGTCGTCTCCCGGTTCCGCATCTGAGCGGAGCCGGGGCCGGGGCCGGGTCAGTCAATGCGGAACTGGCGCACCACACTGCCCAGGGACTGGGCCGAATCGGAAATGGCAGAGGACTGCTCCTCAATGGCGTTGAGTTCCTCACGCACTTGACCGGCCAGGGTCAGCAGATGGTTGAGACTGGCTGAGATCTCACTCGATGCCTGGGACTGCTCTTCCGCCGAGGTCGCCACATGTTGGGTCATGTCAGTGATGGTATTCACCGACCCGGCGATATCCTGGAGTATGGCCCGGGCCGACTCCACCTGTTCCTGCATGTTGCGGGACTGATCACTGCTGTGCTGCATGGTGGTGACCGCTTTCGCCGTGCCCTCCTGGAGTGAGTTGATCATCTCCCGGATTTCATCCGTGGACTGTTGGGTGCGGCTAGCCAGACTTCGTACCTCATCCGCCACCACCGCGAAGCCCCGGCCGTGCTCACCGGCCCGGGCGGCCTCAATGGCGGCATTGAGTGCCAACAGATTGGTTTGATCCGCCACGCCATGAATCACATCCAAAACCTGGCCAATGTTCTGGGCGTGCTCATCCAGCTGACTGATGGCCTGGCTCGATTCCTGGATCTGCTCAGCGAGACTTTCCATCTGCTGACGCGTCCGCTCGGCGGTACCCTCACCTTCCTGAGCCTTGCCATCGGCATCACGTGCGGCATCGGCCGCCTCATTGATCCGCTTGGCCACATCGTCAATGGTCTGCGTCATTTCCTCAACAGCGGATGAAACCGTATCCAGCTCGGATTTCTGCTGATTGAACGACTGCCCCGCCTCATTGACGGACTCCCGGACCCGAGTGGCGATGTCCTCATTGGAGTGAACAAGGTCGCGCAGTTCACGCACTACATTGGCAATGGTACTGACAAAGCCGTTGAACCCATCGGCCATTTTGGCCACTTCATCCCGACCTTCCGTGTCCAGACGCTGGGTAAGGTCACCCTCACCACTGGCGATATCACTCATGGCTCGCGCCGCGCGCCCCAGCGGCACAGTCACACTGTAAAGAATGAGGGCGCTGACACCGGCCAGAACCAGCACCCCCAGAATGGCGAAAACGATGAGCTGCCTCATATAGGCGGCAAAATCGGCTTCCATATCGTCAATGTAGATGCCGGTGCCAATGACCCAGTCCCAGGGCTCGAAACGCTCCACGTAGGAAATCTTCTCCACGGGGTCATCCATGCCGGGCTTGGGCCACATGTAGGGAACAAAGCCGCCACCGCCGGCCTCGCGTACCACCTGGTTCATTTCGCGGAAAAGATAGGTGTCTTCAGGATCCTGGGTATTTCTTACGGATTCCCCCTCCAGCTCCGTGCTGAAGGGGTGCATGATCATCTCGAAGTCCATGTCATGAATCCAGAAATAATCGTCATCCCCGTAACGCAGCGGCCGCAGCGCCTCTGACGCCATCTCCCGGGCTTCGCTCTCACTGATGTCTCCGTCCTGGTAGCGTTCATAATAACGCTCAACGACCCCCATCCCGGCCTGCACCAGATTCTGCGTGCGCTCCGAGCGCCCTTCATAAAGGCCTTCACGGAAATCCACGGCCATCTTGAACACCAGGGCCGCAACAATCACAAGGGTCAGGACGATCAGTCCGACAAGCCTCTGTTTGATGGTGAAGTACCGGAACCGACTCAGCATGCAATGCTTCCTTTTTATAGCGGGCTTACACTGAAAAGTAGACCATATGCCGCATTATGGAGACTGGCTTGCGCCTAAAGTAGTAAATGCCCGGTCAGGACACCCCACATGACGGTTTGTGCTCTGTGTTATTTTGGGCCCGCATGTCCTGAGTCTGGAGTGAATCCTCAATGCTGTCTTTTTCGCTGCTTGATCTTGCCCCTGTTGTGGAAGGTGGAACCGCCCGGGAGGCATTGCTCAACGCCCGGGATCTGGCGCGCCATGCGGAGCAGCTTGGCTACCGCCGGTTCTGGATGGCCGAGCACCACAACATGACGGGCATTGCCAGCGCGGCCACACCCGTGGCGCTGGGTTTTGTAGCTGGAGGTACTGAGCGTATACGGATCGGTGCGGCCGGCATGATGCTGCCCAACCATTCACCGCTGGTGGTGGCCGAACAGTTCGGAACCCTGGCCAGCCTGTACCCGGACCGGGTGGATCTGGGACTGGGGCGGGCACCGGGCACCGATCCGGAGACCCTGCGCGCCTTGCGCCGGGATGCCCATAAAGCCGCCAACCAGTTTCCGCAGGACGTTCAGGAGGTGCTGCACTATCTGGAGCCGGTGCAACCCAGGCAGCGTGTTCAGGCCTTCCCCGGGGCGGGCACCCGGGTGCC